>Ga0315295_10000723_pt1 | contig 28253 bp, 23 predicted proteins | sample YL17G14_0_MG_FD_204453 | JGI IMG/M metagenome (GOLD analysis project Ga0315295, IMG submission 204453) | Sediment microbial communities from Yellowstone Lake, YNP, Wyoming, USA - YL17G14_0 | ecosystem: Environmental > Aquatic > Freshwater > Lake > Sediment | place: USA: Wyoming | collected... | reverse complement strand
TCACCGGCGCCGGCTTCTTGACGGGCGCGGGTTTCCGAACCGGAGTCTTTTTGGCGAGTTTCTTGACCGGCCTCTTGGCTGCCACCGGCTTTCGCACGACCTTCTTAACGACCTTCTTGACCACTTTCTTCTTGGGAGGAGCGGGCTTCTTGATGGGCTTGGCCTTCTTGGGAGGTGCGGATCTCTTGCGAGGGGCCGGTTTCTTCGGAGGCATCGCTGGGGACTCCTATAGGTTAGAACGGCAGCAGGGCTGCCGGGCGGATGGTCTCCGATAAGTGTGCCTTCACTCGGGATTCTAGGCAAGCGACGATGCTCCGCTTCCCCTCCGCCATGTATCATGTATGCGGTCCAAGCCATCCGCGCAACGCAGGCGCCTCCCGCGCAACCGTCGAAGCCTGAAGCGCTCACCACGCACAACCCCACCCCCTGATTGGGTTCGGAACCGTGTAGGACCGTCGAAGCCGCCACAGGGGCCGCAGCAGGCTGTCTTGAGCCCCTTCGACCCCCCCACCCCTTGCCCCTTTGCGGCGCACTCCGCAGCGGAGCGGAGGAGCACCCTGCATGGGAACGCCTGCCGACCGCGAGAGGAATCGCGGGGCCCCTCGGCTGCGCCCCGCGCAGCGCCCCTCTGGGGTCGGGGGGCTTCGCGCGGAGGGGGGGTGAGGCGTAAAGCAGCCTGTGCTGTCCGCGCGTGACGGGCTCTCGTCCACTTGTCTCACATGTCCTGAACGCATACACCCCCTTGCGCGGTCCTTCGACTGTGTGTATTCTGTCACCGCGCGGATGTAACACTTGACGGTACCGAATTCGTCTGGTCTGACACATACTGAACATAAGAGGGTCAGCCTGCAGGCGCAAACCTCTGCCCTGGCGGCTGAGCGGGTTGTTGCTCCACAAATGCCAACCGCCCAGCCGTTTGGCGCGTGCGTGTGTGAAGCATTCCTTACCAGGGCAGGATGTCTCCACTGAATTACCCGCGCCTGGCTCGCTCTCCGACCGAGACGCTCAGCCGGTCGGCTAGGCCCGCCTGAGCGTTCCGCGAACCATTCGGGCAATTGAGGCAGCAGCTCCGGGAGGTGCACCTTGGTCATGAGCACCACAAACCCTTCGGCCGGATCAACGACTGAAGCATTCTTCGCCAGCCTTTACCACTCGGCGGATGGCGAGCGGATCCGACGGTGCCTGCAGTGCGGGATGTGCAGCGGCGTATGCCCCTACGGGTACATCATGGACTTCCCACCAAGCCGGATGATCACTCTCTTGCGGGCCGAGGAATTCGATCAGGTGATGACATCCGAGACGGTGTGGATGTGCCTCTCCTGCTACGCCTGCTCCCAGGTCTGCCCGGCACAGATACCCCTGACTGCCAGCCTCATGACCCGGGCCAAGGAAGAACTGCTTCTTGCCGGGAAGGTGCCGGCCGAGCTACAGCAGGCGTTGGAGAACTCCCAGCGGTATGGCAACGTGTTGGGCCAATCGCCCCGCAAGCGGTCCGACTGGGCCAAAGGCCTGATCCCGCCCGTAGCTGTCCTGGGGAAGGACAAGACGTCCGCGGATTTCCTATGGTTCGTCGGGGACTACCCTTCCTACCATGCCCGGGCCCAAGAGGCCAGCCGGGCGCTCGCCAAGGTGTTCCACCGTCTCGGGGCGGACTTCGGCATCCTGGGGCCGGATGAGGTCAGCGACGGCGACTCCCAGAGACTTGCCGGTGAGCGCGGTTTGTTCGAGATGCTGGCAACGAAGAACGGGCAGGCGTTTCACAAGCACAAGTTCGGCGCGATCGTCACGTCCGATCCTCACGCGTACAACAGCTTCAAGAACGAGTACCCGGCATTGGGGATCTCTTATCCGGTGCTGCATCACTCGGAATTCCTTGCCCAGTGGCTCGATCAACTGCGGCCCCTCCTGACACACGAGATCAAGGCACGGGTCGCGTATCACGACCCGTGCTTCTTGGGCCGCGTCAACGGAGTATATGACGAGCCCCGGGCAGTGCTCAGTGCCATCCCGGGCGTTGAGTTGGTGGAGATGGCGCACACGCGGTCCACCAGCATTTGCTGCGGGGGAGGCGGCGGCGGCATGTGGCTGGACGGCTTCCAGTGGGAGAAGGCACACACCCGAACTTCAGAGTGGCGTGTGCAGGAAGCCGTTGCTGCTGGCGCTGACGTTCTGGCCGTTGCCTGCCCGTACGAGCCACTCCGTTTCGAGGACGCCGCCAAGACCGTCCCGGGCGCCGGTCGGCTTGTTGTCAAAGACATCGCTGAGCTGTTGGCCGAGTCCATGGGCGACTAGGGAGGAAGACGCATGAACATCGTGGTCCTGGTCAAACTGGTGCCTGACTTGGTGGAGGAGCTCACCATTGACCCGAGCGGCACTGCCCTGGATGCATCTTGGCTGCGCCTGATCATCAACGAGTTCGATGATCACGCGATCGAGCAGGCCATTTTGCTCAAGGAAGGTGGCGGCGGTCGGGTCATCATCGTGGCTGTGGAGGCGGAGGGAGTTGACGACGTGCTCTATACTGCCGCGGCCAAAGGCGCCGACCGGCTGATCAAGGTCGGCGCGGAGCCCGGGAGCGGGCCCAACAACCACGCACTGGCAAGGGGCCTGGCGGCCATTGTCAAAGAGCTGCAACCCGACCTGGTGCTGACGGGCGTGCAGGCCCACAACGACCTGGATGGACCGGTGGGGCCGCTCCTGGCGGAGCACCTGGGCATGCCCTATCTTGGCTATGTGGCCGGCGTGTCGGTCAGTCCCGGCAAAGCCACGGCCCGCAAGGAGTATCCTGGCGGGGTAATTGCCGAGATGGAATTGAGCTTGCCGGGCGTGTTGGGGATTCAGGCGGCGGAGAAACCTCCGAGATACGTGGCCGTCAGCAAGGTCCGCCAGGCGATGCAGACCGCCACCATCGAGTCGCAGCCGCTGGCCGGGTTGGACGCGAGCGGCGGGCTGCCCATCGGCCGCATGTTCCAGCCAGAGGCCTCACAACGAGCGACCATGATCGAGGGGGATGTTGAGGGGGTCGCGGCCAAGCTCGTTGGAATCCTCAAGGAAGCGGGCGTTCTGTAGCAGGAGGACTCAGGTGAACCAGGACATCTACGTGGTGATCGAGCACCTCCGAGGACAGGCGGCGGACATTTCCTATGTTGCGCTGGCGGCCGCGCGTGTGCTCGCCCAGGGAACAGGTGGAGAGGTCGTCGCCGTCTTGCTCGGCCACAATGCACAGACGCTGGCCGATGGGTTGGCCGCGGACCGGGTGTTATACATCGACCATCCGGCGCTTGCGGACTTCATACCAGACGCATATCTGAAGGTGCTGGCCCCCTTGATCAACGAGCGAGAACCACGGGCGGTCTTACTGGGGAACACCACGATCGGCTCGGACGTGGCCAGCGTGCTCTCTGCCCGGCTGGGGGCGCCTCTGGTGAGCTCCTGCCGCACCGTGAGCGCTGAAGGAAAGGCCACGAGCCAGATCTGTGGCGGGAAGATCCTGGCCGAGTTCGCGCTCCCCGACGCAACCACCATTCTCACCGTGATCCCCGGTGGTTACTCGCCCGAACAGGGGCAAAGCGAGCAAGCGCCCCCTCTCACTCCTGCAGCTGCCCCGGCCCTTGAAGACCTGCGCATCACCCTGAAGCAGTACATTGAGCCAGAAGCCGGTGACGTGGACATCTCCAAGGAGCCGATCCTGATCGCCGTCGGGCGCGGCATTCAGAACCAGGACAACATAGAGTTGGCGAACGACCTGGCCAATGCGCTGGGGGGCGTGGTGTGCGCCTCGCGGCCGGTGGTGGACCAGGGCTGGCTGCCGACCAGCAGACTGGTGGGCAAGTCTGGGAAACGCGTCAAGCCCAAGCTCTACCTGGCGTTGGGGATCAGCGGCGCCCCGGAGCACGTCGAGGCTCTGGGCGAGAACGCGATGATCATCGCCATCAACACCGACCCGGCTGCCCCGATCTTCCAGGTTGCCAAGTACGGAGCCCAGATCGACCTGTTCGATCTGGTGCCGGTTCTGGGAGAGCAGATACGCCAGGCCAAGGGCAGCTAGACAGCCGAACAGAAGGACACTGACGATGCCCGAACGAGTTGATTTCTGGGGGATCCCACTCAGTTGGAACCCGGCCCTGCTGGTCTACGCGCTGATGGGAGCGGCCAGCCTGGTTCTGCTCATCCGCCTATACCAGCATGTTCGACTGTGGTGGCGCGTGGGGCGTCCGGAGCCGCGCTGGGACAAGCTTCACCTGCGCTTTGGCCGCATGGTGAAGTACGCGATCGTCCAGGTGCGCATCCTCGGTGAGAGCTATGCTGGGGTGATGCACGCTGGTCTGGCGTGGGGTTTCTTCGTCTTCTTCCTGGGCACGGCGCTGGCCACCATCGATTCGCACTTCATCGAGTTCCTGCGCGGGACACCCTACCTGGTCTACAAGTTCGTCCTGGACGCCTTCACCGTCTTCTTCCTGATCGGCGCGGCGATGGCGGCGTACCGGCGGCTGGTGGTGAAGCCACGCCGCTTGACCCTGGAGCGAGGGTTCGCGCTCTCCCTGATTCTCATCGTCCTTATCGTTGTGGGAGGACTGGTCGTCGAATCACTGCGTCTTGCCGCCGAGCGCCCACCGTGGGCCCTCTGGTCGCCGGCAGGCTGGCTGCTGGCCCAGGTCTGGATCGCCACCGGAGCCAGCGAAGCTGCGCTGGTGAACTGGCATGCCGCCGTCTGGGCTCTCCACTTGGGGACCGTCGCTATTCTATTCGTCACGCTGCCGGCGGGCACGCTGCTCCACATCCCAACCGGGTTGATCAACACCTTCTTCTCCAAGCTCGACCGGCCGACGGGACGGTTGGCGCCGATGCCGCAGGGCACCAAGGGCGGGTCGATCAACGTCACCTCATTGCGCGATCTGACCTGGAAACAGCTGCTGGACGGCGAGGCCTGCACCGAATGTGGCCGCTGCCAAGATGCGTGCCCCGCCTTTGCGGCCGGGACACCCCTGAGCCCCAAAGAGCTGATTCTCAGCCTCCGCACCGCTCTTCGAAGAGACGGGCCGGCGCTCGTGGCCGGGAGTGCCGCCACGCCGCGACTGGTCGGGGAAGTGGTCCAAGACGAGGCCCTCTGGTCTTGCACAACCTGCGGCGCCTGTGTCCAACTCTGCCCGGTTCTGATCGAGCACGTGGACGCCATTGTCGACATGCGCCGGACCCTGGTCTACGAGGGTCGCATGGACAGCAAGCTCCAGGAGGCGCTGGCCAACCTTGGCCGATACGGCAATTCCTACGGCCAGTCCGAGCGGGGCCGCGCCAAGTGGACGCAGCCGATCCAACCCAAGATCAAAGATGCGCGCCGAGAGCCGGTGGAGTATCTGTGGTTCGTGGGCGACTACGCGTCCTACAACGCGATTCTGGCCGACATCTCGCGCAAGACGGCCGAAGTGTTCCAACTCGCCGGCCTGGATTTTGGCATCCTCTACGAGGGCGAACGCAACTCCGGCAACGATGCGCGCCGGGTGGGTGAAGAGGGGCTCTTCGAGATGCTGCGCGAGAAGAACGCCGCCGTATTGGAGAAGTGCAGCTACAAGGCCATCGTGACCACCGACCCGCACTCCTACAACACGCTCAAGAACGAGTATGCTTTGCCGGCTGGGGACGGCCGACCGGTTCTTCACTACACCGAGTTGATCGACCAGCTGATCGCCTCCGGCCGGCTCAGGTTCGCCAAGCAACTGGGCACCAAGGTCACCTATCATGACCCGTGCTACTTGGGCCGCTACAACGAAGTGTATGACGCGCCCCGTCGGGTGATCGAAGCCACTGGCTGCGAACTGGTCGAGATGCCGCGACATCGCGACCGGGCCTTCTGCTGTGGTGCCGGCGGCGGACGCATCTGGATGGAGGAGGGTCAGGTCAAGGAGCGTCCCGCGGAGGCCCGGATTCGCGAAGCCTTAGGACTCGAGGGCGTCCGGGCGTTCGTTGTCGCCTGCCCCAAGGATCTCACGATGTATCAGGATGCGTTGAAGACAACGGGCCATGAGGACCGACTCGTGGTCAAGGATCTGATCGAGCTGGTCCGCGAAGCATTGTGAACGGTCGCGTTGGTCGCGCAACGAAGGCTGCCGGTTCCGAGGTGACCATCGCCGGCGATGCCCGATGGCACTGTGAGTACGATGGCTGACAGGTTCAACGGCGTCCGCAGGAGGAGCGTCTCGAGATTGGCGTCGCACAAGAGAGGCGTCAAGATACCGATTGCCACCAGGCTGATGCTCAGCTTCTTGTTGGTGATCGTGATCATCAGCGTCGCCTTTGTGGCTGCCGGCGTCCAGTTGATCCAGAACCGAATCGTCGCGGAGGCCCAGGAAATGGTCCGCCGGGACCTGAACGCGGCGCGAGAGATCTACCTGGGCTACCAGCGGACCATCAACGACGTCGTTCGTTTGACGGCGGAACGGTTCTTTCTGCGAGATGCGCTGCAGTCTGGGGGCCTTGACGCGGCTGCTGCGGAACTCGTGCGGGTCAGGTCGAGCGAGGGGCTCGACATCCTAACGGTGACGGATAGCAGCGGGAATGTGCTCGTGCGCGCCAGCAATCCCGAGAGCACTGACGGCGGTCAGAGCCGAGACCCTCTTGTTCTGGCTGTGCTCAGCACCGCGCAGCCGATTGCCGGCACCGTGATCGTGTCGGCGGGAGATCTGCAGCGAGAGTCGCCGGTGCTAGCCGAGAGGGCGTACATCCGGTTCATCGAGACGCCGAAGGCGAGGCCCAGGTCCGAGACCGAAGAGACGTCCGGCATGGTGCTGGAAGCGGCGGCGCCTGTCCTCGACAGCTCGGGGCACCTGCTTGGCGTGGTGTACGGCGGGATGCTGCTCAACGGACGTTTCGAGATCGTGGACGAGATCAAGCAGACGGTATTCGAGGGCCTGACCTACGGAGGCCAGGACATTGGAACGGCGACCATCTTCCAGGACGACGTGCGGATCTCGACGAACGTCAGAAACGAGGATGGATCAAGGGCCATTGCCACGCGCATCCAAGAGGAAGTGTACAACCGCGTGGTGGGGGAGGGCAGGCCCTGGATCGGAAGGGCCTATGTCGTCAACAGCTGGTACATCACCGCCTACGAGCCCATCCGAGATCCGAGCGGCAGAATCATAGGCATCCTGTATGTCGGGCTCCTGGAGCAGAAGTACGTAGACATCCGAAGAGATACCGTCCTTATCTTCCTGGCCATCACTCTCCTGGGGGCACTTGCCTGCATGGCCCTGTCGTACTTCATCGCCCGGAGGGTATCTGTCCCGATCGGCAGGTTGGCCTCTGCCTCGCGCGAAGTCGCGAAGGGTAACTTGGATGCGAAAGTGCAGATCACGTCCAGCGATGAGATGGGCGAGCTGGCGGATGCCTTCAACGTGATGGCGGCTGCATTGAAAGAGCGGGATGAGAGGCTGAGGGACTTCGCAACCAAGAAGATCATGGAGTCCGAGAGGCTAGCCCTCATCGGACAGCTGTCGGCCAACGTGGCACATGAGCTGAACAACCCGCTACAAGGAATCGTCACTTACTCTCACCTGCTCCTGGAACGGCAGCCCCGTGAGGACTCATCCACGGAGTTGATCCAGAAGATCGTGACCCAGGCGAACCGATGCCGGGACATCATCCGTGGTCTGCTGGACTTCTCGCGGCAGCGCAAGCCGGACAAGACGGTGTGCAACGTCAACTCGGTGCTGCAGGAGTGCGTCTCCCTGTTGAAAGACCAGGCTCTGTTCCACAACATCCAACTTGAGGAATCCCTGCAGGACGATATCCCCATGGCCGTGATCGACCCGTCGCAGATAGAGCGGGTGTTCATGAACATGATCATCAATGCCGCCGAGGCCATGGAGGACGGAGGCCGGCTTATCCTGGCGACGCACTACGACCCTGCCCCCCGTCTTATCGAGGTCGAATTCAGGGACACCGGCCACGGCATCCCCGAGGAGAATCTGGAGAGGATCTTCGACCCGTTCTTCACCACCAAGGATGCTGGACACGGGACCGGCTTGGGGTTGGCTATCAGCTACGGCATTGTCAAAGAACATCGCGGCAGCATTTCGGTGGAGAGCGTGGCCGGGCAGGGTACCACCTTCACCATCCGGTTGCCGGTGACGATCGAGGAAGAGGGTCAAGACGATGGAAGGCACGCCTAGGCTGCTGATCATTGACGACGAGGAGGTCGTCCTGGATTCGTGCACCCAGATCCTGAAGGGTGGCGACTATCAGATCTCGACCGCCTCGGATGGTGCCTCCGGGCTGGCGCTCGTCCAGTCGCTGCAGCCGGATCTGGTCTTCGTCGATTTGAAGATGCCGGGCGTCTCGGGCGTCGAAGTGTTGCAGAAGATCCACGAGTCCGATCCGGCCATCGTCACCATTGTGATCACCGGCTACGCCACGGTCAGCTCGGCAGTCGAGGCCATGAAACAGGGAGCCTACGACTTTCTTCCCAAGCCTTTCACTCCGGACGAGTTCCGCCTGATCACCCAGCGCGGCCTGGAGAAGCGGAGGCTGGTGCTGGAGAGCATGGCCTTGCGCAGGGAGAAGGCACTGCTCCAGGAGCATTTCGCCGCCATCGTTTCTCACGAACTGAAGGCACCGTTGGGCGCCGTCCAGCAGAACCTGTTCGTCTTGGCCCAGGAACTGGCGGGCGCCCTGAACGAGGGCCAGCAGAGCCGGCTGGATCGGATGAAGGCTTCGATCGATGCCTTGCTGAAGCTGATCCACACATGGCTGCGGGTGTACAGCACCGATATCGAGAAGATCGCGGACAACTTCAAGCCCACCCCGATCCGCACGGTCATCACCAAGGCGCTCGAGAGCGTGCAGCCACATGCCACTCGCAAGGACGTCGACATCGTCGCCTCGGTCGAGGAACCCTCGCCCCTGGTGGAGGCCGACGAAGGCACCCTGGTAGAGGCGGTGGTGAACCTGCTGGGAAACGCCGTCAAGTTCTCCCGGGGCGGGAGCCAGGTCCACGTCAGGGCCGAATCTCGCGAGGCCGAGGTCGTCCTGACTGTCACCGATTCCGGCGTGGGGATCGCGGCCGAGGATCTCCCCTACCTATTCGAGGGGTTCTTCATCGGCAAGTCAAAAGGCGGGGCGGAGAAAGGAAGCGGCCTGGGACTCACCATCACCAAGCGCATCGTGGAAGCCCACCGTGGGTCTATGTCGGTCCAAAGTGATCTGGGCAAAGGCAGCACCTTCGTCATCCGCTTGCCGACTCTGGCAACCGATACACGTGCCCAGCCGAAACCGGAGGCCGATCTCGTTGCGGAATCTCGAAAAGGAGGCGTTGAATGAGTCCCCGAAGAAGGTTGCTGATGATCGACGACGACCCCGACTTTGTGGACGGGATCAAGTCCATCCTTGTGGCCGCCGACTACGATGTCGATGTCGCCTACAACCCGAAGGATGGGTTTCGAGCGCTGCAGTCAGGGAACTACGACATGCTCCTGCTGGACATCATGATGGGTCGAGGCGCGGAGGGTGTTATGATCGCTCGGAAGCTGAGAAAGGATCCCAAGTTGAGGGACATGCCCGTGCTGATCATCACCGGCATTCGAGAGCAGATCGCCTTTCTCTTCCCCGGCGGCCCGATGCATCCGCACTTCGTGGCGGTTGATGAGTTGGTTGAGAAGCCGGTGGAGCCAGAGCTGCTTCTGGAAAGGGTAAGCGCTCTGCTGCAAGCGGCGGAAGCGAAGAAGGCGCAGGCCGGATAAGGCTGGGGCCAGTTCGAGACAGCACTTGCGCCATGGAGAGTCCCGTGGCCTCTTGCCTGGATCACCCGGGCGCTGCGGGAAGGAACGCCTAACTCAAGAAGCGACCGACGGACCAATACGAGGAGATCTTATGGCGGCGACGCTCCCTTTCAGTGAAGAGATCTCGAATCTCCTGTACGCGGCACACGGAAGCCCGATCCAGGCCTGCATACAGTGTGGAACTTGCTCGGGGACTTGCCCGGTAGCTGATTTCATGGATAACACCCCGCGGCAACTCATCGCCTTGATCAGGGCGGACTTCAAGGATGAGGTGCTGGCCAGCAATACCTTCTGGTATTGCGCCTCATGCTACCACTGCACGGTCAGGTGTCCGAAGACGATCGACATTGCGGAACTGATGTACGCGCTGAAACGGTATTCCATGTGGAAGAGCCAGTACCAGGAAGGGCTGATTGGCCCGGTCTTCTCTGAAGCCTTCGTGAAGATGATCTTGAGAACCGGCAGATCCTATGAACCCATATTGGCCCCCTCCTACATGCTGAGCTTCAACTTGCGAGAGTTCGTTCAGGAAGCCCAGACCGCGACCTCCCTGATGATCAAGGGCAGGTTGCCGCTGCTCCCGCCAAGGATCAAACGGCTCGAGAGATTCAAGCAGGTGGTGAGCAGGATCATCCCCATAGGGAGGGCCTCATGAAGAAGTACGCGCTGTTCCCGGGTTGCTCTCTCGAGAAGGTCGCCCAGAGCTACTACCTGTCCACCCTCGAGACGGCGCGCCAGTTGGGAGTGGAGCTCCAGGAGCTGGACGACTGGAACTGCTGCGGAGCCACTGCCTATTTCCATGTGGACGAGCTGCTGGCGTACACCCTGAGCGCCCGCAACCTGGCCATGGCCGAGAAGGAAGGCCTGGACGTCGTGGCCCCCTGCGCCGCCTGCTACAAGAACATGTACTTCACCAACGCCCATCTGAAGAGCGATCCGGATCTGGCCGAACACATCAACTTCGCCTTGGAAGAGGACAACCTGCATTTCTCCGGGAAGATTGCGGTGCGACATCTGCTTGAAGTGATATCCCAGGATGTAGGGCCGGAGGAAGTCCGGAGCAAGGTCTCCAACCCGTTGGATGGCCTTCGAGTTGCACCGTACTATGGCTGTCAAGTCGTAAGACCGCAGAAGGACAGCGAGGACGTCGAGCAGCCTCACTACTTCGAGGACTTGCTGTCGGCTGTAGGCGCAACGCCAGTGGATTACCCATACAAACTCCGCTGCTGCAGCGGGTCCCTGCTGATCACGAACCGGCGGGCAGCGCTGAGCCTCGTGCGCGACCTGCTCCAGAACGCCGAAAACTGCAAGGCGGCGGTCATCGCTACAGCCTGCCCCTTGTGCCAGGTCAATCTGGAATGCTACCAGCAGCAGGTCAACCAGGAATTTGGCACGAGCTTCGCCATGCCCGTCCTCTACTTCACACAGGTACTGGGGTTGGCATTGGGAATCCCTCCCAAGCGCCTGGGGATCGGCAAGGAACTGGTATCGGCGACCCCGATTTCGTCTTTTGCTCAGAACCTGCCTCAGGAGGCAGCGTGAGCGTGGGAGGTGTAGAGCATTCGAGAACCGCACAAGCTGCCGGTCAGCAGTCGGTAGTCGGCCCTGCTGCCCTGGCACGCAATGGAGGTGCTGTCTGCGACTTCAGTTGCTGGGCTCAAGGGAGCGCAATTCCATGAGTCACTCGCTGGACTCCTCTGCACCGGCGGTGAGCGGCGATCGTCGGGAGCAGAGATGGGATCCAGGAAAGGATCGGAAACCGTGAGCGAAAGAGTAGGAGTCTACATCTGCCACTGCGGCAGCAACATCGCCGGAAAGGTTGATGTCGAGAGCCTGGCGAAATGGGCAGGCGAGAATCTCGAAGGCGTGGTTGTCTCCCGCGACTACAAGTTCATGTGCTCCTCGCTTGGCCAGGAGCTCATCGAAGAGGACATCAAGAAGGAGGGCCTGACGCGGGTGGTGGTGGGCGCTTGCTCGCCCCACCTCCACGAGAAGACCTTCCGGCGGGCGTGCGCCAACGCTGGACTCAACCCGTATCTGTTCCAGATGGCAAGTATCCGCGAGCAGGTCTCGTGGGTGACCGCAGACAAGGACTTGGCCGACGCCAAGGCAAGGGCCCTCATCGCCGGCGCCGTCAAGCGAGTCGTTTACCAGGAGCCGCTCCAGCCGACGGAAGTGCCGGTCAACCCGAACACGCTCGTCGTCGGCGGCGGCATCGCCGGAATCCAGGCTGCCCTGGAGCTGGCCGACGCCGGCTACCATGTCTACATGGTCGAGAGGGAGCCGTCGATCGGTGGCCACATGGCCCAGTTCGACAAGACCTTCCCCACCCTCGACTGCTCGGCCTGCATCCTGACCCCCAAGATGTCCGAGGTCGGCCAGCACGAGAACATCACGCTCATCAGCTATGCGGAGGTCGAAGAGGTCACGGGCTTCGTCGGCAGTTTCCATGCCCGGCTGCGGAAGAAGGCGCGCTACGTCAAAGAAGAGGACTGCACCGGCTGTGGCATCTGCATCGAGAAGTGCCCCAAGAAGGTGATCGACGACGTCTTCGAGGCCGGCCTGGGCAAGCGCAAGGCCATCTACCGGCCCTTCCCGCAGGCTGTCCCCAAGTACCCCGTCCTCGACCGCGAGAACTGCACCTACTTCCTGAAGGGCACCTGCAAGGCCTGCGAGAAGTTCTGTCCGACGAACGCCATCGACTTCGAGCAGCAAGACACGTACCTGGACCTGGATGTCGGGAACATCATCCTGGCGACCGGTTTCGATGCGTTTGACGCCACCCGGATTCCACAGTACGGTTACGGTCGACTGGCCAACGTCTTCACCAGCCTCGAGTTCGAGAGGTTGTGCAATGCGGCCGGTCCCACCGATGGCAAGATCGTCCTGCGGGATGGCGTCACCGAGCCCAAGTCGATCGCCGTCGTGCACTGCGTCGGCAGCCGGGACCAGCACCATCACCCGTACTGCTCGGCGGTCTGCTGCATGGCGGCCCTCAAGTTCGGGCACCTGGTGATGGAAAAGACCTCGGCTGCGGTCACTTCCTTCTACATCGACCTGCGCACGCCGGCCAAGGGCTACGAGGAATTCTATGACCGGCTGCTGGAAGAGGGTATGCACTTCGTACGCGGCAAGGTCGCCGAGGTCACCGACGCCGCTCGGTTGCCGGGCGAGGAGGGCAAGCTGATCGTCCAGGTGGAGGACACGTTGCTTGGAAAGCAGCGCCGTCTCCCGGTCGACATGGTGATCCTGATGACCGCTCTCGAGCCGCGCAAGGATGCGCGCGAGGTCGGCCTGCGCTTCGGCATCTCGTGCAGTATGGACGGCTGGTTCACCGAGCGCCATCCCAAGCTCGATCCCGTGGCTACGATGACCGACGGCATCTTCGTCGCCGGCGTCTGCCAGGGGCCCAAAGACATCCCCGCCTCCGTGGTGCAGGGCGCAGCCGCGGCCGCCCGCGTGGGAGGCATGATCACCAAGGGCACGGTTCTGATCGAACCCATCGTGGCCACCATCCACGCCGAACACTGCTCTGGCTGCAGGATCTGCAACAGCCTCTGCCCCTTCAATGCCATCGAGTTCAAAGAGGCAGAAGGCGTCAGCTACATCAACGCCGCTCTGTGCAAAGGCTGCGGGACGTGCGTGGCGGCCTGCCCGGCTGGTGCCATCAGCGGGGCTCACTTCAGCAACAAGCAGATCTTCGCCGAGGTGGAAGGCCTTCTGTTCGACGCGATCCGTGGCAACGGGGCCAAGGCTCTCGTTGCCGAATCTGTCACCGCCTGAGGAGGAAGACGACCGTGAGCGAAGAACCCTTTGAACCCAAGATCGTCGGCTTCCTGTGCAACTGGTGCTCGTATCGTGCCGCCGACCTGGCCGGCACCTCCCGCATCAAGTACGCGCCGAACATCCGCACCTTGCGGGTGATGTGCAGCGGCCGGGTCGACCCCACCTTCGTGCTCAAGGCGCTGGCCCAGGGCGCCGATGGCGTAATGATCGCGGGCTGCCACCCGGGCGAATGCCACTACCTGGAGCAGAACTACAAGACGATGCGTCGCTTCGGCATGCTCAAGCACACGCTGCGCGCGCTGGGCATCGAAGAGGAACGCGTCCGCCTTCAGTGGGCCTCGGCCGCAGAGGGTGTCCAGCTGGCCGCGGCGATCAACGAGATGGTCGAGCAGATCCGCCGTCTGGGGCCCCTTCACTGGAGCGGGAACTGGTCGGAAGATGGGGAACGGCTGGAGGCTATCGAGAAGCTGGCCGAGGAGCATGCCCAGGCGATGGAGGTACCCGCATGACCGCAAAACCCAAGCTGGCGCTGTACTGGGCCGCCTCCTGTGGCGGCTGCGAGATCGCCGTTCTGGCGATCGACGAGAAGATCCTGGACGTGGCCAACGCCTTCGACATCGTCTTGTGGCCCGTGGCCATCGATGCCAAGGTGCGGGATGTCGAACGGATGCCCGACAAGAGCATCGACGTCTGCCTGTTCAACGGCAGCATCCGCAACAGCGAGCAGGAATACATGGCGCAGCTCCTGCGCCGGAAGTCGGAGATCCTCGTCGCCTTCGGATCGTGTGCTCAGGAAGGCTGCATTCCAGGTCTGGCCAACATGTACAGCCGGGACGAGATCTTCCAATACGTCTACCGGGACAGCCCGTCGGTTGACAACCCGCAGGGCGTGCTGCCTGTCCCCGAATACCAGGCGCCCGAAGGCACGCTCCACCTCCCGGTCTTCTACGACACGGTCAAGACCCTCGACCAGACGGTGGATGTCGACTACTACGTACCCGGCTGCCCGCCGGAGGCCGAGAACATCTGGACCATCGTCCAGGCCGTCGTCGCCGGCCTTGGCGGCGCCCCCCTGCCCCCACCGGGAACCGTGCTTGGCAAGGAGACAACCGTCTGCGACGAGTGTGCCCGGACCCGAACCGAGAAGAAGATCAAGGCCTTCAAGCGCACCTGGGAGATCATGCCCGACGCGGAGACCTGCCTGCTCGAGCAGGGCCTGGTCTGCTGCGGCATCGCCACCCGGGCAGGGTGCGGGGCACTCTGTCCCAAGGTCAACTCGCCCTGCATCGGCTGCCACGGTCCCAACGTCGATGTGGATGACTTCGGGGCCCGGATGATCACGGCCCTCGCCTCCGTCATCGATGCCAACACGCCGCAGGAGATCGACCGGATCATCCAGGAAGGGATCCCCGACCCAATCGGGACCTTCTACCGCTTCAGCCTGCCTCACAGCCTCCTGCGCCGCCGCTCGCTGACGGGAGATGGAAACGGTCACAGGGTTGCTGCCACCAAAGCCGCCGAGACTGCCTAGGCCAGGGAGAGTGATACGATGCAACGAATCTCAATCGACCCGGTCACCCGCCTCGAAGGCCATGGCAAGATCGACATCTTCCTCAACGACGAGGGCGACGTCGCCAACGCTTACTTCCAGATCCCCGAGCTGCGGGGGTTTGAGAAGTTCTGCGTCGGACGCCAGGCCGAGGACATGCCCAACCTGACAGACCGCATCTGCGGGGTCTGCCCTGAAGCCCACCACATGGCCGCGTCCAAGGCCCTGGACGCCCTGTGGCACGTCGACCCGCCCCCAACCGGCAAGAAGCTGCGCGAGCTGATGTACAGCATCTTCTTTGCCACCGACCACACCACCCACTTCTACGCCCTCGGAGCACCGGACTTCATCGTCGGCCCGGATGCTCCTGTGGCAGAGCGGAACATCCTGGGCGTGATCAAGAAGGTCGGGATGGAGGTCGCCGGCAAGGTCCTCAAGATGCGCCACGACGGCCATTACCTGATCCAGATGATGGCCGCGCGGCGGGTCCAACCCAACTGGGGCGTCCCAGGCGGGGTGAGCCGAGGGATCAACGAAGAGCAACGCCAGGAGATCGAGAAGCTGGGGCGGGACGCCATCGCGTTCGCCCTGTTCTCCATCCAGGCGTTCAAAGACATCGTCTTGGGTAACAAGGCCTACGTCGACCTGATCGTCGGCGGCACCTACACCCATCGGACCTACTCGATGGGCCTGGTGGACGCGAAGAACAAGGTGAACTTCTACGACGGCTTGATCCGCGTCGTGGACCCCGAAGGCAAGGAGTTCGTCAAGTATGCCCCTCGGGACTACCTGGATGTGATCGCCGAGCACGTCGAGCCTTGGACCTACCTGAAGTTCCCGTACCTGAAGAAAGTCGGCTGGAAGGGCTTGGTCGATGGCAGCGACTCGGGGGTCTACAAGGCGACGCCGCTCTCCCGCCTCAATGCCAGCGATGGCATGGCCACACCCAAGGCCCAGGCCGCCTACGAGGAGTTCTACGCCACGCTCGGCGGCAAGCCTGTGCACCACACGCTAGCCACCCATTGGGCACGCTTGGTCGAGCTCCTCTACGCCACCGAGCGCTGGGTCGAGCTCGCGACCGACCCGGAGATCACCAGCCCGGACTTCCGCACACTCCCGACGGCCACACCCGACGAAGGGGTTGGAACGGTTGAGGCCCCGCGAGGCACGCTCACCCATCACTACAAGACCGACGCCCGGGGCATCCTCACCGAGGTCAATCTGATCGTCGGGACGACCAACAACTACGCCCCGATCTCCATGTCGGTCAAGAAGGCCGCCGAGGGCCTGATCAAGAAGGGCAAGGTCAACCAGGGTCTGCTCAACATGGTCGAGATGGCCTTCCGCGCCTACGATCCCTGCTTCGGCTGCGCCACCCACTCCTTGCCCGGCCAGATGCCACTTGAAGTGATCCTGCGCACGCCGGACGGCGACATCTGGGAACGGCTGACCCAGAACATGGGCTAGCAGGGTGGTGAGAAAACCCCTTGCCCGGAGAAGAGAACCGTTCCTCTCAGGAACCAAGGCTTTCTCATCACGCTCCTAGTCTGGCCCGCCCTGTTCCGTCGAGCCTTTGTCTTGTGGTTCTCGCAGGGGGTTGTGCGGCCGCACAACCCCCTGCTCTGCTCCTCGGCCTCTTCTCGATCATGGGCCGCGCGCGTTTGCTGCTTCCCTGGCGATTCGGTAGGATACAATGCGGTCCTTGGAGAGACAGTCGTGCGCACATTGGTGATCGGACTGGGCAATCCGCTGCTCCGGGACGATTGCGTCGGGCTGCGGGTGGCAAGGGAGCTCGAGACGCTTCTGGCAGGACGCGCCGACGTGGAGGTTGGCGAGGATTACCGGGGTGGTCTGCGCCTGATGGAGCGCATGGTCGGCTTCGAACGCGCCATCGTCATCGACGCCATCTGCACCGGGGCAGCGCCGGGGACGATCCACCGCCTCTCCCCGGATGCGGTGCCCACCCAACACAGCGCCTCCACCCACGACCTGAACCTTCCCACGGCCCTGGCTCTCGGCCGCCAGGCCGGGGCTCTTCTGCCAGCCTCAGAGGACATCCTCATCCTCGGCATCGAGGCGGTCGACGTAACAACCTTTGGCGAGGATCTCACCCCCGCGGTCGAGGCCGCCGTACCGCAGGCAGTGCAGTCTGTGCTTTCCGTTTTGGAGGCGGACACGGGCGTCACTTCGCCGACCTCAGGCGGAAGAGAGTGATCGTGCCCGATCGGGGATCGCAGCAGGCCTCCCGTGTTGGGAGCCCTGCTCTCGTGCACTAGCAGGCTGCTGAAAAAGGCCACCGCAAGGAGAGAAGCAGGCCTATATGCCGATTCATCTCCTTCAGGGTTGGCATTCTCACCATGCTCCTAGTGTCGCGCGTCATAAGTTCGCGGACTAGCTGCGGCTGGTGATCTCGACGTGCAGCTTCACGGCCGCGCCACGGGAGCATGCCGAACGGCCGCGGTCATCCTCCACCCCCACCCCTGACCCTCGCGCAGCAGCCCTCCGCCGCTGATGGCTGTGTCGGCGGCCTGGTCGTCCAGTCCCGGCGGAGAGCCCCTCGCGTACGCTCGGGATCCAGGGCGAGGGGAAGGGGGTGAGGCCGAAGGCCTCGCAGAATGCGAAGGACTTCCTCATCGAACTTCCGGAACGGGACACTAGGAGCGCGATGACTAAGCCTTGGTACCTGAGAGGAACCCGGGCCGCAAGACCAAGCTTGACGCCCGTTGGATTCAGCAAATCCTCGGCAGCATCTCCCCCGACAGCACGTCGACGATCCGGTGGCTCCCGATCGAGGTCTTCATCAGAACACACGCCTTCGGCTCCTCCTGGATCACGCCGATGGGCACTGCCTCCTCGCCGTAGCGCGTCCGTCGCATTGCCTCCAGAACCCGCTCCGCGTGATCGGCGCCCACCACGGCGACGAGCTTGCCCTCGTTGGCCACATAGAGCGGATCGAATCCCAGGATCTCACAGGCGGCCGCCACCGCGGGCCGGACCGGAATCCGATCCTCTTCCAAGACCACGCCCACCTGGGACTGCGCCGCGATCTCGTTCAATGTTGTGGCCAGACCGCCTCGGGTCGGATCCCTCAGGACGTGGACCTGATCGCTGGCCCGAAGCATGGCTTCGACCAGGTGGTTGAGCGGGGCGATGTCGCTCTGCACCTCGGCCTCGAAACCCAGCTCGCCTCGCGCGCTGAGCACCGCGATCCCGTGGTCGCCGATCGGCCCCGACAGGATGATGACATCGCCCGATCTGGCCCCGGCGCCCCCGATCGCTGCCCCGTCAGCCAGCAGCCCCACGCCGGCCGTGTTGATGTAGAGGCCGTCCGCCTTGCCCCTCTGCACGACCTTGGTGTCGCCGGCGATGATCTGCACCCCCGCTTCCTCCGCCGCCAACCGCATCGACTCCACAACCCTCTCCAGAACCTCGAAGGCCAGGCCTTCCTCGAGGATGAATCCAGCCGTCAGGTACTTCGGCACCGCCCCCATCATGGCCACGTCGTTCACCGTCCCGCAGACGGCCAGCCGCCCGATGTCGCCGCCCGGGAAGAACAACGGCCATACGACATGCGAGTCAGTGCTGACGGCCAATCGAGCGGCAGAGCCGGTCGGCACCACGCCGGCGTCGTCCCCCGCCCGCAGAACCGGGTTGTCCCACGGCGGCAGGAATAGTCCCTTGATCAGCTCGTGGGTCATTCTTCCGCCGCTGCCATGGGCCATGACGACCTGGTCCCGCCGCGTGATCGGCATCGGGCAGACAAGTCCCTGAAAGCCGCTTGGGTTGGACATGCTCACCCCGACCTCTGGGTCGCCGCAGCCGGTTCGACGATGTGCCGATACCGGTAGTAGGCGGCGCAGGCGCCTTCCGAAGAGACCATGGTGGCGCCCAGCGGATGCTCGGGCGTGCATGCCGTCCCAAAGGCTGGGCAGTGCTCCGGCTTCTTCAGGCCGGTGAGGATCTGGCCCGAAATGCACACGGGCGATTCCTCTGGTTGGATTTGGCCGACATCGAAGCGCTTCTCCGCATCAAAGGTCTCGAACGCGGGACGCAGACCCCAGCCGCTCATTGGGATCAGCCCAATCCCCCGCCACTTGCGGTCGCACGCCATGAAGACGCGCCGGATCACCCCTTGCGCCGTGCGATTCCCTTCCAGGGTCACGGCCCGCGGGTAGGCATTCTCGGCGACGAAACGCCCGGATTCTAACTGCCGCACGGCCCCCAGGATCCCTTGGGCCAGATCCAGAGGCTCGAAACCGGTCACCACGATCGGCACGCGGTACTCCTCCGCGATCGGCCCGTACTCCCAATACCCCATGACCGCGCAGACATGTCCGGCCGCCAGAAACGCCTGAACGCGGTTGTCCGGCGAGCCCAAGATCGCGCGCATCGCAGGCGGCACACAGACCTGGGACACAAGCACCGAGAAGTTGCGCAGGCCGAGAGCCTCGGCCTGCAGGACGCTCATGGCGTTGGCCGGGGCCGTGGTCTCAAACCCGATGGCAAAGAATACCACCTCCTTCTCGGGGTTCTCCTGCGCGATGCGGATGGCATCCAGCGGCGAGTAGACCACCCGAACATCGCCTCCCGAGGCGCGAACGGAGAACAGATCCGCGCCAGATCCCGGGACTCGGAGCATGTCGCCGTACGAGGTGAAGATCACCTCCGGCAGCGAGGCGATGGCCAATGCCCTGTCGATCTGCTCGAGGGGCGTGACACACACGGGGCAGCCTGGCCCATGCACCAGATTGATTTCGGAGGGGAGCAGCCGGTCCAGCCCGTGCCGGACGATGGCGTGGGTCTGCCCGCCGCAGATCTCCATCACGACCCAGGGCTTCGTCACAACCCGCCGGATCTCCTCCAGCGCCCCCTTGACCAGCCTCGCGTCACGGTACTCAGAAACGTGTTTCACGAGTGTCTACCTCTACCCTTCCGAAGACTCGGGGTCGGGCGACAGTTCCGAGATCGCCCGCAACGTCTCGAGGGACTCTTGGGCCTCCTCTTCGTTGAGCAGGCTGATGGCGAATCCCACATGGATGACCGTGTAGTCGCCCAGCTTGGCCTCCGGAACGTACTCGAGGCACGCTTCCCGCACGACCCCGCCGAAGTCCACCTTGGCCATTCGGAGACCATTCGATCCGTACACTTCCATGATCTTCCCCGGCACTGCGAGACACATGCTTCACCCTCCCAATCCTCTCGGCCCGCCTACCATCATTGCCTGCGCCGCCACAGCCGCCTGGCCCAGCGCCAGGCCCCCATCGTTGGGCGGGACCAGGGAGTGGACGTAGACGGTGCAACCGTCCTCTTCCAGGAGCTCCAGGCTCTTGACCAACAAGGTCATGTTCTGCCACACCCCTCCGCTCAACGCTACCTCAGAAACCCCGAACTGCTCACGCACCGAACGGCAGAGGTCCCGCACTAAGTAGGCCACGCCGTTGTGGAACCGCGCCGCGATGCCCGAAACCGGCACACCTGCCCTCAGATCAGCCACCACGGCGCGGATCACCGGGCTCGAATCGACGACCCTGTTACCGATGGCGAATGGATAGGCATCGGTAACGTCGTGATCGACACGGGCCTCCAGTTCGATCGCCGCCTGGCCTTCGTAGTTGACCTCCTGGCGCACGCCCACAAGCGACGCAACCGCGTCGAACAGCCGGCCCATGCTGGATGTCAGCGGCGAGTTCATCTCCGCGCTTCCCGTGGCGCCGCTCAACTCAAGCATGCGCCGGAGGACCTGCCGCGCCCTCTCACCTGCCGCGCGTACGGGTGGCAGGTCCTCTTCCCAGCCCACTCCGGCGCGCTCAAGCCATGCGAGCGCCAGTCGCCACGGCTCCCGAATGGCTGCCTCTCCTCCCAGGAGCACGACCTCGTCCAGGTGAGACACTCGCTGGTAACCGCTGTAGTCCGCCAGCAGGAACTCCCCACCCCATAGCCGGCCATCATCCCCGTAGCCGGTTCCATCGAAGGCGACACCGAGAACCGGTCGGTCTCCCGAAAGGCCATTCTCAACCATGCAGGCCGCGATGTGCGCGTGGTGGTGTTGGACGGCGAAGCCCGGCAGGCCCTCCCGGTCCGCGCGTTCAAGGGCGTAGCGCGTCGCCAGGTAGTCCGGGTGAAGGTCATAGGCGACAGCCTCCGGGCGGATCCGGAACAGCCTCTCGAAGTGGCGGACGCTCTCCTCGAAGGAGCGTAGGGTCTCGTGGTTCTCCATGTCGCCGATGTGCTGGCTCATGAAGGCGTGCTGCTCCCGCGTCAGGCAGAAGGCGTTCTTCAGCTCGGCACCGACGGCGAGCAGGGAAGGCGCTCGCCATGGAAGGTAGACCGGGTACGGCGCATAGCCTCGGGAACGGCGCAGTGGCACAATCGCTCCGCGGCCCGAGGGTTTGGGCAATTGGTCCGATGGTGCGCAAAGCGGTGCCACACGGACGACGGAGTCGTCGCATCGCGTGTGGATGTCCCGATCATGCATCAAGAAGGCGTCCGCCAGGCCGGTGAGGCGCTGGCGAGCCTGGTCGTTGTCCGTCGCAATCGGCTCCTCGCTCAGGTTGCCGCTCGTCATCACCAGAGCAGCTGGAAACCCCGCCCCGGGCTCGAGCAACAGGTAGTGCACAGGCGTGTAGGGAAGCATCACGCCAAGCGTGTCCTGGCCCGGCGCCACCTCCGCCACGACATCGGACCCCGCCCGTCCCCGCAGGATGACAATCGGCCGCTCACGGGACTCCAGCAATGAAATCTCCGCCTCGTCCAGCAGGCAGCGCGCTTCCACCGCCGGCCGATCTGCCATCATCACCGCAAACGGCTTGTCGACCCTGAGCTTCCGCCGGCGGAGCTCCCCTACCGCCGATGGATTCGTGGCATCGCACGCCAGGTGGAAACCGCCCAGACCCTTGATGGCGACGATGCCTCCCTGCCTGAGCAGCTCTCGCGCCGCCAGCATGGCCTCATCCTTCTCTGCCCCACGGCCGCCCTGTCTCTCCAGCCAAACGTGCGGGCCGCAGGCGGGGCAGGCCACGGGCTGCGCGTGGAAGCGGCGGTCGAGGGGATCGGCGAACTCGGCGGCGCACTCCGGGCACAGCGCGAACCGGGCCATCGTCGTACTGGCCCTGTCGTAGGGGATGTCACCGATGATCGAGAAGCGGGGGCCGCAGTTGGTGCAGTTGATGAACGGGTATCGAAACCGCCGGTCGCTCGGGTCAAAGAGCTCGCGCAGGCAGTCCGGGCACAGGCCTACGTCGGGCGAGATGGGCTGGTAGGCGGCCGGGATTGCCTCGGACTCCTGGATCTCAAAGCCGCTGTGCCCGTTCGGCGCGCATTCCTCCGCCTGGATCTCGTCGATCTTTGCCAGCGGCGGCGCAAGCAAGCGCAGCTCACGCACGAAGGTTTCCAGCGCCGGCCCGTCCCCATCCACCTCGATGTCGACCCCGGAGGAGGTGTTGCGCACCCAGCCTGCCAACGTGTGCCGGGTGGCGAGGCCGTACACAAATGGACGGAAACCAACCCCCTGCACGACACCCGTGACGTGGATGCGCGCGCCCCGAAGTCCGCTCATTCGACCTTGCGCGTATCCCGGTGTGCTTCCACGGACCCAACCAGCCACTGCAGCCAGTCCGATAGGCCCTCCCCGCTGCGGCAGGAGAGCACGAAGGTCACCACGCCCGGGTTGAGCATCTCCACCCCCTGCCGGAAGTACTCCATCCGGAACGGCACATAGGGAAGGAGATCGATCTTGTTGAGCACCAGCGCATCGACGCCGCGATAGGTTCCGGGGTACTTGTAGGGCTTGTCGTCGCCCTCGGGTATCGAGGCAATGAGGACGTTCTTGTGCGTTCCCAGCCGGAAACTGGCCGGGCAGATCAGGTTACCCACGTTCTCGACAATCAGCAGATCGGTCCGCCCCAGGTCCAGCTGATCCAAGGCACCCTGGAGCATGTTCGCATCCAGGTGGCACTCGCCACCCGTGTTGATCTGGATTGCAGCCGCCCCGGCCGCCGCGGCGCGGTCGGCATCCAGGCTGGTGGCAAGGTCCCCATCCACGAACGCGACTCTCATCTGCCCTGCCAGAGCCTGCACGGTCCTCTCAACCAACGACGTCTTGCCGGCCCCGGGTGAGGCCATCAGGTTGACCGAAAAGACCCCGGCCAATTCAAGACGGGCGCGGTTCTCGGATGCCAGAAGGTCATTGGCACCCAGGACATCCTCTCGGACTTCGACCCGACGGCTCGACGCAGTCATCTCTGCTAGCTCTCGATACCGACGCTTTCCAGGCGGAACTCCTCGCCGGCAACGACCTCGATCCGGCTGCTGCCGCACTCGGGGCAAGGAGTGAAATCACCATCGAGTTCGTAATGCGATTGGCATTCCAGACAGCGGAAGGTCGCCGGGACGCGTTCGAAGTGAAGACGCGCCCCCTCACAGACCGTGCCCTTGCTGACGAAATCCCAGTAGAACTGGACGGAGTCATCCACGATCGAAGACAATCTGCCAATCACCAGGTACAGGTCCGTGACCCGGCTGGCGCCGGCCGCCTCCCCGTGGCGCGTGGCAATAGCCAACAGGCTTTCCGTAACCGCCATCTCGTGCATCGTCTCTCGAGACGCAACGTCCTCAACCCAGTCTGCAGCCGTGCGGGCCGACGATTCCTTCCCTCGAAAGCAACTTCTCCGTTGACCCGCGGGGCTCCTATTTCCAACCTCAACAGTCCAAGTTTACCATAGTCGTTTCTGCAGAAGCTGCTCCTGCAGCGCCCGGCTCGCGATTCAGTGCCTTTCGTCACAGGGCGCCGTCAACATATGGCAGTACTGCGCCTATGATCTTCGTCCCTGCGTCACCCTTGGGACGTGGAGTGACGTTCGAGCATTGGGTTCCAGGGAACATGCCACTGGACGCGGAGCCCTGAGGCGATCCGCGGGCTTCGCATCCTCGTGGACTCTGGAACGCGTGAGACGGGCGCCGCATGCCAGCGACTCGCAGCCGAGATGTCGGTTTCGGGGGGAATCGGATGCGGCCTGCTCAGTCCGGGCGCGTCGCCAAAGGCCAGCAACGCTCGAACAGATCTTGCAGCATGCCGACTGTGGCGATGACAGCGGGGCTCATGGGTTCGCCGAAGCCTGTCGAAGAGGGCTGCACACCGATGACCACGACCTCCGCCGGGTTCTCCGACTGCAGGAAACGGACGAACAGGCTCAGGCCGGCGTTGTGGGTCGAGAACTTCGGACCAGTCAGGTCGTCGGGTGCGACGATGGCTGCGTCGCCCGCTGCGGCCCCGAAGTCGGCGGCATCGACGATGACCACGACCTCCGGTTGCGCCGCCGCCACCACGCCCACGTAGTTCTCCGGAACCTCCCCCGCGTCCACGATCGTCGCCGAAACCTTGCCCTGCAAACGATCCGCCAGGGTTGGGCCAAGGGCGTCGTCACCACGCATCGGGTTGCCAACCGCCAACAGTACCGATCTCTTGCCTTCGAGTCTACGCTGCAACTCATCGAACATCTTAGTAGTCTGCCCTTCCTGCGACCATCGCCAGGGGACCGTCCGACGATCCCCCGGCCGTGTCTGCTTCAGGGCGAAACGAGGAGATAGGCTCCTGGCAGGGTGAGGAAAAGCCCCTTGCCCGGAGAAGAGATCCGAACATGTGGTGGTTCGGGCTTTGCCCCAACCACCACATATTCGGATTCATCTCAGGAACCAAGGCTCCTTCATCACGCTCCTAGTCGCGGGCGGCGCTGAGGAAGCGCCGCAAGGGGCGGAGGAAGGTACCCAGCGTCAGTAATGCGGCGGTGGTGATGATGAGCGGCAGGAGCGGACCCGCCTCTTCCGCCGCCAGCCCCAACAGGTACTTCCCGAAGAAGTTGCCGAAAGGAGGAAGTCCCGAGAGCCAGAGGGCGGAGATGAGAAACACGACGAACAGACCCGGCATGCGGCTGGCCAGGCCGGCCAAGCCGTCGATCTCGGCGGTCTTCATCACTCGGAGGATAGACCTGCAGCACAGGAACAGGACCAGGAAGGCGACGGCCGCGCTGGCCAGGTACACGAGGGCAGCCTGCTGCGAGACGGTCGTCCCGAGCACGACGATGCCAAGCTGGCTGGTGATGGAGAACAATACGAAGCGCATCAGGTCGGGCTCGACCAGCGCCAGGAGGCCCCAACCGAGGATTCCGACGGTGGCGATGATGCGAGCTACGTTCAGGGCCGCTCCCTGCCCCGGCAGCCAGAATGCGGCCAATGCGGCCGCGGCGTACGCGACCCAGAGAGCATAGGTCAGCAGCATCCGGGTGTTCAAGGCCCGCAGGATCTGGCCCACGAGACCCAGCAGTCCCGGAAGGACTTCCCGGTACAGGTCTGCCAGGGATTGATCGATGTACTTCTGGATCGCCCCGGCCATCCAGGTGAATCCGCCCACCAGGTAGGTGTAGAGATCGAACGCACCGCGCTCGGCCCTCTCGTACAGCCCCTTCAACCCGGTCAGACCCTTGATCGGTCCATAGAACTGCGTCCCCGGCACGTGGTACATCTCCGGGTCGAGCGCCTCGCCGCCGAGGAAGACTTCGGTCTCTTGCGCTCTCGTCGCCCGGCCGCCCAGGTAGAAGAGGAGCCCAGCGACCAGACTCAAGAGGAGAAGGATGGTGGCCAACCCGGACTGCCAGATCCCCGGAACCACGGCCTGCAGCCCTGCCTGGCCCAGGATCGGCCGGATGAGGACATTCACGGGCCACAAGTAGAAGATGCCGAACACGAGGCAGGCGAGCGCCAGTACTCCCAGGGGAAGGAGCATCGACAGGGGAGATTCCATGACCTTCGCCAGCCCCTTGGGTCGGTCGCCCCAGAACACCGAGTACAGCAGCTTCATGAAGTAAGCCAGAGTCAATGCGGATCCGAACATCGCTGCCAGGAGGAACAAGGGGAAGAGCCCTCCGGCCCGGTCCAGAATGCCCTGGTAGATCAGCCACTTCGACACGAAACCGTTCAAAGGGGGAACGCCGGACATGGCCAGGCCGGCGATCAGGCTGGCGCCGAAGGTCCATGGCATGGCGCCGGCCAGGCCGCCCAGCTCGGTGAGTCTCGTTCGACCGGTCTGCCGCTGGACGGATCCAACGCATAGGAACAGGCAGCTCTTGAAGATGGCGTTGTTCAACATGTGGAACAAACCACCGATCACTCCCACGGGCGTGCCCGTGCCGATGCCCAGCACCATGTAGCCCACCTGCGACACAGCGGAGAACGAGAGCATCCTCCGGTAGTCATGTTGAATCAGCGCCATCAAGGCAGCCGCGACGATGGTGATGGAACCGATGACCATGAGGACCAGACCGATCCCCGGCGTCATCACGAACAGGTTGAGCGAGAGCCTTGCCAGCAGGTAGATCCCCAACAACTTGTCCAGGGCTGCCGGGAGGTAGGCCATGACGGGAATCGGGGCCGAGGTTGAGATGGCCGGTATCCACGAGTGCAGAGGGATGGCGCCGGCCTTGGCCAAGGCACCGACCAGGATGAGGAGGAAAGCGGCGGTGGGCAGCCACCCGGACAGGCGCTGAGGGGCGGCCGCAAGCTCGCTCATCGTGAGCGTGCCCGAGGACAGGAATACGAGAGCGATGCCCAGAAGGAGCGCCAGATCGGCGGCGCCGACGATGATCAGCGTCTTGTTGGCGCCCGGGATCGCCTCCTTGCCCCCGAGGGAGACCATGGCGTAGAGCAGGACCACCAGCATGTCCCAAAAGAACAGGAAGACGAGCAGATTGTTGGCCAGCGCGGTCCCGGCCGCCATGCCCATCGTCAGGAGCAGGTAGGCGTAGTGTTCGGACCGCCGTGGGTGGTCCGCCATGTACCGGAGCGAGTAGACGGCGATGAGCAAGGTGAAGATGGAGGCGGCCAGGAGGATCAGGCTCCCGAAGTGGCCCGCCAGGAGGTCGAACTGGATGGTCACGCCCGGGCCAAGCGCCAGCCAGAACACGGTGAAGTGCAGGTCTCTCAAGCACAGGATGGTTGAGGCAATGCCAACCGTGAGAACCGAGGCCACGATGGCCAGGAACTCATGCACCAGCCTGGCGCGCTTTGGCAGCAGCAGGCAGAGAAGGCCGGCGAGGATCGGGAGCGCAATCGGGGCCAGGAGGATGTTGTTCATGATCCGTCACCTCAACAGCTGCGAGGCGATGCTGTTTGCCAGGCTGAGCAGCGGCGTGCCTGCCAGCCCGGCAATGATCGAGACCCCCGCGAAGGCGGCGACGACAGCGAGCATGATGGGAGTCCCCTCTGCGCTGGACGGCCAGCGCTCCTCGCCCAGGAACACCTGGGTGAACAAGCGGAGCATGTACATCAGGGTGAGCAGGGCGCCCACGACCGCCAGAACGGCATAGGCCGTGTGGCCGCCTTCCAGGACTCCCAGGACGATCATGAACTTCCCATAGAACCCGGCGGTCGGGGGAAAGCCGATGATCGTCAGAGCGCACAGGATGAAAGAGACGGCGGTGACCGGCATCTGGCGGATCAGGCCCCCGAGCTGCCGGATGTCCTTGGTGTGGGTCTGGTGTTCCACGATGCCAATGCAGAGGAACAGCCCGGCCTTGGCCAGACTGTGCGCCAGCAGGAAGACCAGGGCGCCGGCGACGCTCATGGAGGTCAGACCCGCCAATCCCAGCAGGATGTAGGCCAGCTGGGCGATCGTCGAGTAGGCCAGAATCCGTTTGGCGTCATACTCGACCAGGGCGGCCGCGCCGGTTACCAGAATCGTCGCCAGCGCCACGACGAACGCGACCGTCTGCCAGACGACAGGCAGCCCGACCGCACCCACCACGACGCGCGCGAAGGCGAACACGCCGATGACGACCAGCACGGCCGCGTGAAGCAGCGCCGTGACCGTCGAGGGAGCCACGCCTGCCGCCGGCAGCCAGACTTGAAGCGGGACCTGGGCGGATTTGGCGAGGATGCCCAAGAACAGAAAGGCCATGGCCAGGTTGCCCACCGCGTGTCCTCGCAGGGCGGCCAGGTCCAGCGTCCCGGCCTCGTGCCAGATCATCTCGATCCCCGCCAGCATGAAGAACGAGCCGAAGGCGGTGATCAGGAGGGCGGCGTCGGCATTGCGCAGGTGCTCCCATTTGCGGTAGAACCCGATCAGCCGCCAGGAGCAGATGGCGGTGATCTCCCAG
>Ga0315295_10000721_pt1 | contig 28285 bp, 26 predicted proteins | sample YL17G14_0_MG_FD_204453 | JGI IMG/M metagenome (GOLD analysis project Ga0315295, IMG submission 204453) | Sediment microbial communities from Yellowstone Lake, YNP, Wyoming, USA - YL17G14_0 | ecosystem: Environmental > Aquatic > Freshwater > Lake > Sediment | place: USA: Wyoming | collected... | reverse complement strand
TCTTAGACCCTCCTTACACATATCATATTTGCTAGAAAATCGGCACTTCGCCACTCGTTATGAACGCTTGCAGCGTATGATACATAGCCAGTGAAATTAAGCAATACTTTGATTCGTCCAAGAGGAGAGTGACACCTCCTCTTTTTATTTAACCTGAAGTGCTAAATATGGTAGATACGCTTCGCATTCTCTGCCAGAATCATCTGCCTTTCGTCGTCGGTCAGGGGAAGCCTCAAGAACTGTTCTATCTGGAGCTGCCACGAGAGACTCGGGCCATCGGTCCCGAACATTATCCTCTCTATCCCGATCTTACGCATGATGCGCACGGCATCTTCTTCGGCTAGACCCCTGAGAGGATAAAGGGGAACCCGGTCCGGAGCCGAAAAGCCCTGGGATATATCAAAGAACACGTTAGAGTACTTCTGAGCCAGTTCCACTCTCTCATCCCACCAGGCACTTCCGAGATGGGCGAGAACCAGAGTCAGGTGTGGAAATTCCTTGAGTACCCCCTCAAAGTTCTTTGGCTCCCCATAATCTGTGTGCTTCTGATGCAGATGAGATGCGTTGCCGACCAAAATATTCGGGACATCCCAGGGACCTGAATCTGCCAGGATAGGCAGGCCCAGTTCTTGACACTTCGCATACATCGGCCATAACTCCTGACCATCCGGGAAGAAGCAGTGCATACCGGGATGGAGCTTAACTCCTTTTGCCCCCTGGTTGAATCTCAACGCTACCTCCTGAGCCATGTCTTTTGCTTTTCCCAGGTCTTTGGATATGAGGATAAAAGGAATTAGCCTGGGGAACTGGTGGCTCATCTTGCAGCCCCATTCATTGAACTCGCGAATTTTGGGTGCAAGGTTATCAACCATCATCTTTTCCGCTTCCCGGCGCTGCTCCATAGGTAGTCCCTCTATTCTGGCTTTCTCAACAAGAGACGGCCTCCACGTGCGTGGTAGGAGGATAAGTACGACCATCTTCGAAATTCCGTTTCTGTCCATATATGGGATTGAGCCCTCGGGTGTAGCCCACCGGTCGCGGTCTCTACGTCCGGGAATAGCATACCAGTTGATTTCTTCGTCCAGCGTCCTGGCCATGTGTACATGGGCATCGATGACCTCGAATTTATCCACGGTTCCCCTCCATTATTTAATAATTATCAATTAGTTTTGGGAAATTGCGTAAATGTCCATATAGACATTTTAACAACTGGGGCGTAAAGAGGCAAGCAGATTCGAGTCAGCTAAAGTAAACTATGCAAAGTGAATAACTGTCAATTGCATCCAATCCCCCTCACAGGGTAAGGGGGACAAAGGGGGATAGGGTTACAGCTAATCTATTTCCCCTTCACCAGCTCAATCATGACGTTGTCGGGCCCCATCAGGAAAGCGACGGTGTTTCCCGAAGGGAGCGAGATTCGCGGCTCTTCGAGGAACTTGATGCCTTTGGACTTGATGTAGGCGACGGCGGCGTTCATGTCATCCACCTTAAGGCCGAAGTGCTCCAGGCCGCGGCGGCTTTTCGGCACATCGTCAGAAGACTGGCCGGCATCCCGTGGGGAGCGGATGAGCAGCCGGGTGCCTTGGATGGAAAGTTCCACCCGGTCACCGCCATCCGGGTATTTACCGACCAAGATTGTTTTCGCACCGAACGCCCGCTCGTACCATCCGGCGGCTTTTACGGGGTCGGCGCTAACCAGATGAACATGGTCATAGCTAAAATGCGGCATTTACCACCTCCTTACGGTTCAGACGATTTGCACCCATTATAGGGGTAACGGCCAGGATTTTAAAGGTGCCACTGGACTGGAGCTTTATGATGGATAGCTTCGCATCCCGGCACCTTGACCAGAAGCAAAGCCCGATGTACAGTGATAGACAATCTGGAATAGCCGGTTTGGGCCGGCAGACTCGTAAAGGTTGCCGGTAAAAGGAGCGAGTAATGGCACAGGGGAACATTGAGAGAAGTAACAAAAGTCACCGAATCACGTATTTTAATATTCCTGGCCGACCGGTAAGGCTATGGTCGGGCTTAGCTGTTCCTATAAAATTATATTTGTAAGTGTGTTTGGCCTATTCCAAATTCTGCATGGAATAGCTAAAATAGAACAGAACCAGTCTGGGGGCTTCAGCCTGAAGGCTGGAAACATTTTTGGACGATTGAAACTTAAAAAACTGGGGATTTATCTTTACACTGGAGTCATGGACTGAGCTTGGTTGAAAAGGCTTGAAAATGTTTAACCCTGTTTTTGACGCAGAATATCCGAACCAGATAATAAAACCAGCGGCTAAACTGAAAATACTCAGTATCAACGCGCAACGTCAGCATGGTTACTTGTTAATTCAGGGATACGTTGTCAATAAGAGTGACCAGGACTTGAATCATGTTGTTGCCGTCGCCGAATGCTTCTCCAGTAGCGGTACCTTAATCAAGAAATCAGACATGCTGGTTGATGACATGATAACCAAGCCGAAGCAGGTTTCATCATTTAGTATCGCCGTGGACGACACACCGGATATTAAGGATGTGAAAATATCTTTTAAGCACTTTCTTGCAGAAAAGATAGAAGTAGACGGATACACAACGCTTCGGTTAGCATAACGTACATTTCAAGAAGCGCCGGATTTCTTGGGGATTAGTCATCAAACGGGAATAACGCTGTTTAAGGGGAACTAAGCAAAAAAACAACAGTAGCCTGCTCCATCACTGTAAATTCTGCTATCAGCTTACCGCTATGCTACAAGAACCGCCCATGCCGCTGGCAAGCGGCACCATGAAGGATGAAAATAGCCTCACACTTTTGTCATTGTCGGGCTTCAGCCACTTGTACTTGCAGTCCGAGTGCAAGCAGAAGGTTCAGCCTGATTGTCGGGCTTGACCCGACAATCCACGACGTCTGATAAGCACCTCTTTTATTTAGAGATTTCAAGACTACAATTCAGTCCGTCTGCGGCGGAATGGATTCCCGTTCACGGTGAACCCGTTCACTTGTACTTGCAGTCCGAGTGCAAGCAGGGTGAACCCGCTTTCGCGGGAATGACAACTATTGATTGGTCGGCCTATTTTCGTAGTAACTTTCATGATTTAGCCCGCTGCGTAAACTCCAGCACAAGCCCTTTCGCCCTTTCACTCTCCATGTAGGCAAAGCGGCCGCCTCCGAATTCGCCGCCGTACACCAGTTTGAAGCCTTTTCCCTCAAGATAGGCCACCGTCTTGTTCAGGTCGTCAACGGGGGCAAAGCGGACATGCTGCAGCGCCTCGCCTTTGCTGAAAATGAAATTATAATAAGGGGTGCCTGCTTCCTCCGGCTGAATTAGCTCAAGGTCAATTCCCCCCATTTTCGCGATTCCCAGCTTCCGCTTCGCGAAGGACGGTTTGCCGCCTACCGTTACCGGGCTGGAACGCTCGGAGAAGTTAAATGGCCCTATTCCCAGGCTGGCAGAGAGAAACGCCGCCGTTGATTCCAGGTCTTTGACGATTAGAGCAACCTGCTCCATCTTGGGCAGAACGAATTTGTTTTCCATGAGAGAGAAATCCTCCTTCTTCATCTTTAACCGCCCATGAGTGGTAAGACAAGCGGTATGTGTAATTGTAGCATCCATAAACAAAAATGCAAATGGAGAAACAGCAGATACGGGGAAAATTAAAATGACCAAATAAATTTGTATATTTTGCCAGAGTAGTTGACAATCGTTTATTATGAGCTAAAATTATCTGTAAGAACCACACAAGAACCCCCCAGTTTTAATAAAGCGAAAAATTAGATATAGAGCAATGAAAGATAGACGAATTAGGGGAGCATATGCCACTAGAATTTGAGGGAGATGCTATTTGCCTTAGTGGCCTCACAGGTTCAAGGTTAAAATGCAGTGTAATAAGTGAGTATTATCCTTTTTGGTGGAATATTACATCCGGTGGACCATCACAGAATTATCAATTTCCTACATCTATAGTCGAATTAGATGCAGCAACCGGTGAAGTATATATAAAAGATACTAAAGAAACAATTCTCGGTTCTTCTGGACATGCCCTTGATCTTAAATGCAGTAATCAACCTAATACGAGAAATCTAAAGATAATACTGGTCGAAAAGGACGCCTCATGTTACAGTCACTTAAAGACCGTTATCAGAAGACGATGGACTGTTGTTAATACTGGTTTGGCTGAAGGCCCTATAACAAAAAATTTGTCAAATATCTACCTCATTAATAAATCCTTAGACAGCGCTTTGGCCGATATTGATAAACTGTCACTTGGAAACGCACTCTTCTTTTTTGATCCGCTTAGAAGTGTTGAATATTCGACCATAGAGAAAGTTGCTCGTAAGAGAATTAGCAGTTTCTATAGGACAGGAACAGAGTTCATCATTTTTGTATTTACTTCCGACTGGTTTCTAGGTAGAGATGATTTTACTGGATTACCTACGACAACCGAAGAAACAAGTTGGTCAGAAGAGCAGAAGAAAACAGTTTTGGAGGCAGATTCTCTTTTAGGAAATACAGATTGGCGTAATCTTATTCTAACCAACGCTGCTATTAATGAAAGGGAAGATGGTTTAATAGAACTTTATAAGAATAGATTGCATAAGTGGTTTAGGTACGTGCTCCCGCTGCCGTTTAATCCTAAGGCGAATCAAATTTTTCATCTTATCCTCTGTTCAAATTATGAAATTGGAGTTAGAGCAACAAGAAACTTCTACTCGGGAAAAACCTATAACCCAAAATACACTCCTGACAACAAAGATGCATTCAGTAAATTTAAAAAGAACCACTCGGATGTGTTTGCAGGTTTAAGCGGTAATCAGCGACCTTTACAGTGGCGTATTTTATGGAAGATTGTCACAGAACATGAAGAGGGAGTATGCGATTGCAGATGCAGTGATTTTTTGAGCATTGAAAAAGACTCTGAAAAAAGGCAACATCTGTTAGAATGGCTTAAAGAGAAAGGATATCTGAGTAGATTTAACATAGAAAATGCCTGGAACCTTCCTGTCCAACAATACAAGCTGAATTGGCCAGCTATTAAAGAGAAGTTGGCGATTGGTCCGCCTGCTCCTTTAATACCTCTTTCTCCAAAGGAGATTAAAGGATGAAGGTGCTAGAGCAAAAAATCGTGAAGAAACATGAGATTACATCTGGTACAAAAGAATGGGCAGACCATAATATAAACTGCATTAAAGGTTGTTCAAATAATTGCCGATACTGCTATGCCAAAATAATTGCCAAGCGGTTTGGGCGGTGTACGGAACAAACGTGGAAAGAAATGGAGGTTAATTATTCTGCTGTAAACAAGAATTTCAGCAAATATAATGGTCGTGTCATGTTCCCAAGCTCGCACGATATAGTTGACACTCCCGAGGTAAAAGAAGCCTGTTTTACTGTTATGGAGAAGTTACTCCGTGTTGGGAACGAAGTCCTAGTCACAACCAAACCAAAGCTTTGTGTCACAAAAGATATTGTAACACGATTCTACCAGTATAAATCACAGATACAATTTAGATTTACTATTACTTCTATAAATAACCAATTACTATCCTTCTGGGAACCAAATGCCCCAACTTTTGAAGAGCGTTTTGAATCTTTGAAATATGCTTACAATAGCGGATTTAAGACTAGTGTTTCAATAGAGCCTTTTCTAGATTATAACCCAGTGGAATTGATAAAAACCTTATCACCCTATATTACAGAATCAGAATGGTTAGGTGTAATGAATTATATACCTAAAAACAATGTCTTTAGTGCAGATATTCCCCTTTATGAAGAGATTCGCGGAAGATACGAACTTAACCATCTAAAAGAAGTTGTCAGGGAAGTTAAGAATTTTCCAAAAATCAGGTTCAAAGATAGTATAGTTATTAGGCTTGGCATGTCTAGTTATACCTAGGCAATTTAGTTGCTGGAATTCAGGTAAATTCAAAATAAGGCTATTACAGGAGGGCAAAAGTGAAAATCACCAGTGTCGAAATTTTCGATTGCCAGGCAACATGGCGGCGCGGGTGGAATCCCATCATTGTCCGCATTAATACTGATGAAGGTGTCAGCGGGCTGGGTGAGGTCGGGCTGGCGGTCGGCGGCGGCCACAACGCCTATGTTAATGTCGTGAAAGACTTTGCCGAAATGGTTTTGCTTGGTGCAGACCCGATGAAGAGTGAGAAGATATGGGAAACCATCCTGCGCCGCACCTGGTGGGGGCAGGGCGGCGGCATCATCTTTTTCTCCGGCGTGAGCGCCATCGATATTGCCCTCTGGGATATCAAGGGTAAGGTAGCGGGTTTGCCCATTTATCAGATGCTCGGCGGCAAGACCAATGAGAAAATCAGGACCTATGCCAGCCAGGTGCACATGGGCTGGACGACACCGAAAACCTGCATTGTCCCACAGGAATTCGGCGAACAGGCCTTAAACGCCGTTGCCGAAGGTTTCGATGCGGTCAAGGTTGACCCTATTTTTTGCGATGATAAGGGCGAGCGGGGCGGCTGGGACATGACCAAAGTAATCACCAATGACAAGCTCAGACTGATATACCAGCGGGTGGAAGCAATAAGACGCGCCGTCGGACCGGACGTGGACATTATCCTGGAAACTCACGCCCATCAGGAGGTTACCAACGCCATTAAAGTCGGCCAGGCAATGGAGGACCTTAACTGCATGTACTACGAAGAGCCGGTGCCTTCACTCAACGTGGATGAGATGCTGAAGGTGTCGCAAAACGTCAAAATTCCCATTGCGGCCGGCGAGCACATTTACTCGCGCTGGGGATTCCGCCAGTATTTTGAAAAGCAGGCGCTTAACGTCATCCAGCCCGACCTCTGCGTGACGGGTGGTATCACCGAGGGTAAGAAAATCTGCGACATGGCACATGCTTACGGTCTTTCCGTGCAGATTCACTGCTGCGGCTCACCGGTAACAATTGCCGCCGCCCTGCAACTGGAAGCAGTTATTCCGAATTTTGTTATCCACGAGCATATTCCTCAGGCAAGCGACCCGAAAAATTTGGAACTTTGTACCCCGGGCTTAAAGGCGGTTAAAGGCTATTACGATGTTCCCGACCGGCCGGGACTGGGCATCGAACTGAATGAAAAAGCCGTTGCCGGGTATCCGCGCATAAAAGTTTCTTAATGTAGTGCCGGAGCGGCAGGAAGCTCTCGTTTTTCGCGGAATGCCTTGTTCTCTATGCCCTTTTAAAACAACAAAAGTGGCAGCGGGTGGATTTGGACCGCCGACCAAGGGCTTATGAGTCCCCTGCTCTACCACTGAGCTACGCTGCCACACAGAGTTTCATATTATCATGGGCTAGCTTCGGCTGTCAATTTCGCTCGATTTTCCTGATTCATGTATATCGGTACTCTTTTGGTGCGGGATAAGGTGAATGGATGACGCCTTGAATGAAGCGATTATTTTTTGCCCAAGCTCCAGTCCCATGTCCGCCCGCGAGCGCTGGGTGATAACCGCCACCAGCGGGAAGCCACAGTCAACGGTAACCCTGACCTGAGAACCTATCGGCAACAGCTTATTTATTTCCCCGACGAAACGGTTGCGGGCGCTCGACACCGTCTGGTTGGCGGGCAGGAGCAGTGTTATATCTTCATAAGCAAGGCAAATCGCAACGGGTATCCCCGCCGACAGGTCTGAGACGACCTCCATTTCCAGATTACCCACCTTTACCCGGGCCAGGCCGCCCGTTTGCGAGTCCACCGTGCCGCGCAGTACGTTCCCGACGTCAATGAATTTCGCCACCTTTTCATCTTCGGTGAAGGCAAAAACCTCCTGCGGCGTACCGATGATGCGGATTCGCCCGTCCATGAGCACGGCAATCCGGTCGGCGAGAGCGAGAGCTTCATTACGGTCATGCGTCACCATGACGGTGGTTACACCGGTTTCGTGGACGACACCCTGAAAATCCTCGATAAGAGCCTGGCGGGTGGGTGCATCGAGAGAGTTGAACGGCTCATCCAGGAAGAGTATTTCGGGATTGAGGACAAAGGCGCGCGCCAGGCTGGCCCGCTTCGCCTCTCCACCGGAGAGCGTTTTGGCCGGCCTTTTAGCCAGTGAAGCAATGCCGAAACGCTCAAGCCACCGGCGTGTTCTCTCGTTTGCTTCTTCCCCCTTTATTCCCCTCAGGTGCGGTCCCAGAATGACGTTATCCCATACCGTCATATTCAGCAGGAGCGAATCCTGGAAAACCACGGCGATGCGCCGCCGGATTTGGAGTACAGAAGACTGGTCAGCGACGGGTTTACCGTCATACAGAATGGTGCCGGCGGTGGGCTTGAGTAACAGCGCCAGGGCTAGGAGAAGCGTCGTCTTACCTGAACCGTTTGGCCCCATCACGACCAAAACTTCACCCGGCCGTACCTGAAGCGAAGGGATATTTATTATCTCTTTGCCGTCAAGGGTTACCGACAGGTCTTTTGCTTCGAGCGGGCAGATTGACCGGTTATTTGCCATTACTGTACCTTGCCCCGCTGCTGGATGATGGTAAGGAGGACATTGACGGCGAAAACGATGAGCATGAGGATAATGCTCAGGGCAATCGCCAGGCCGAAATCGCCTTTGCTGACCTCCATAACAACGGCGGTCGTGAGAACACGGGTCTGGTCGGTGATGTTGCCGCCGACCATTTGGGAAGCACCGACCTCAGAGATAATGGAACCAAAACCGGCCATAACAGCGGCGAGGAGCGGCAGTTGCATTTCCCTGAGGAGCAGCCAGAGGAACTGGAACCGCGAAGCGCCGAGGGCGAGAATCTGGAGTCTCAGCTTGGCATCGACCTGCTGTATTGTCGCCACCGTAAAGCCGGTTACAATTGGAAGGGCGATGATAATTTGAGCGACAATCATTGCCTGCGGTGTATAAAGGATGTGCAGGAAACCGAGCGGCCCGCTCCGCCAGAGGAAGATGGATACGGTAAGACCGACGACAACGGGAGGAGCTCCCATACCGGTATTGATGAGACTGATAATAAAGCGGCGCCCCCAGAAGCGGGTTAAACCGATAGCCGTACCCAGCAGGACGCCGAGCACCAGGCTTATCGCCGTTGCGGTGAGCGATACGATGAGTGAGAGTACCGTTATCGTTATCATCTCCGGGTCGCCCTGTATTAGAAGCAGGAAAGCCTGTTTGAAACCTTCAATTAGCAGGTCCATAAAAAGCGCCCCCCCGTTTATAAAATACGAAACCCTAATATCTAAACACGAAACAAATTCAAATGACCAAATACACCAAACAATAGCGCCAATCGAACTGTCATTGCGAGCGAAGCGAAGCAATCCGTGTTTCCTCTCCCTTTTCTAAAGGGAGATAGAGAGGGATTAAGTATTAAAATCCCCCTTAATCCCCCTTCAGGGAGAACCCTTCACTTCGTGGTTCACCCTGAAGGGTTCACCATGAATGGGTGACTCAGTGGAACCAGGGTGAACCCCTTTACCAAAGGGAGAGATTCCGATTGTTCGGGGATTGCTTCGTCGCTTCGTTCCTCGCATATGACAGTCTAATTATTGGTATTTTGTTATTGTTTAGAATTTAGTACTTAGAGTTTTATTATACACTACCCAGGTCAGATTCTTTCTTACCATAATCAGGAAAGAAGAGAGGCTGGCCGTACTGAGCTACGCCGAACTGGCCGATAAGCTTTTGGGTATCAGGCGAAATCATGAAGTCAACAAAAGCCTTCGCGCCGGCGGCATTGATGTCTTTGAACCTGTCCGGATTCACCTGGATAACATGGTAAATATTGAGCAGGGCTGGCTCTGATGAATTCTCGTAAAGAATATCCAGCTGGACGTTTTTCTTGTAGGCAAGGTAAGTAGCCCGGTCGGAGAGGGTGTAGTAAGGAACACCATCTTTACCACCCTGTGAAGTGATGGAGAGAGTAGCGCCCATGCCCTGGCCGGTCGAAATATACCATGACGGCTTCTTGCTGACGTCAATTCCCGTGGCATTCCAGATTCTTAGCTCAGCGGAGTTGGTTCCTGAGTTATCGCCGCGGCTTACGAAAGTCGCGTTGGCGGCGGCAATCTTGGAGAATGCTTCGGCAACGGTCTTCGAGCCTTTTATCTTGGCCGGGTCAGATGATGGACCAACGACGAAGAAATCGTTATGCGCAAGAAGCTGCCGGTTGGTGCCGTTTCCGTCGTTCATCAATTTTACTTCGGCCGGCGGGTCATGCACCAGCATGACATCCGAGTCGCCGCGCGCACCCATCACAATGGCCGGTCCCGTGCCAATGGCGATTGTTTTCACCTGATAGCCGGTCTGGTTCTGGAAAATGGGTATTAAAACATCAAGCAGGCCGGAGTCCCGGACACTGGTCGTGGTGGACAGGATAATGTCCTTCGTTGTTATGGAAGCCCGGGAGGGGGCCGATGTCGCGTAAACTACGGGCGGTGAGGAGGTGGGTTTAGCCGAAGGAGATGGCGAAGCCGAGGTTGAAGGAGACGCCGCCGGGGAAGCCGGTGCGCTCGCAGCAGCGCTCTTTGATGGCGTTGGGGATGGTGCCGGGGCGGATGAGCTACAGCTTACCGCCGTGATAACCAGACTGGCCGTGAGGGCGAGAACGGTGAAAGAACGTAAGAATTTACTTCTAAGAAAATTGGTTAAAGACATACTTCTACCTCTTAATAAATATTTTGGTAAACCGGGCATCATAAGGAATAGATGATGCATTAAGAGGTAGATACATGGGGACGGATAGAAGCTAACCTGACCACTTTACACTCTCCTTTCCAAATACGGGAGGTAACCTGGTTTCCCGGGTTGCCCTACCGGCCCTTTCCCATGTCCCGACAGGTCGGGATTTAGGGAACAAGGCTCGAAGAGATTCGACCTTCATGAGTTTTATAACATAATAGTATGACGGCTGTCAACGACTCTGACAAAGCGGGCCTGACCTGGGCGCCCTCGATGCCGCGCTGGCTTCAAATAAGCCGGCGGTGGTCAATGTAATAGGTTATGTCAACGCAACCGTACCACCACCGTGGGAGTAAAGGAGAAATTCCAAGCACCAAATTCCAAATAATATTTTAAATACCAATAATAAAAATAAAACAAAAGACTATCATCGCGAGTAGTTCGTACTCCTTTTCTCGAAGGACGACGAAGCAATCCATTATTTTGTCATTGCGATGAGCGAAGCGACGTGGCAATCTCCGGCAGCAGACAATCCAATCGAAGCACGGATTCATCCTGCTTGCACTCGGACTGACTTCGGCGTGAGCGCTCAGTCGAACGCAAGTACAAGTGAACGGACTCACTTCAGTGTGAACACCGTGAACGGATTGCTTCGCTTCGCTTGCACTCGTGCTGCACTTGTACTCGGACTACAAGTACGAGCAAGCACAAGCGCTCACAATGACAAAGAGGTATCTTTTTTCTCTGCCATTGGCGAAATTACGCCTGCGGCCGGTGGGACGCAAACAGCTGGTATTCCGTATTCCAGATGGTCTTGAGATTGTCCTGAAACTCAAGCTCCATGTTTCTTCGAAAGGCAGCAAGCTGTATGCTCAGGTTAAATTCTTCCGCCGATGCACTGTCCTGAAGATAGGTAATTGATATAAAGCGCGGCATCTCCGATTCAACGAAGCGGACATTCTCGTAACGCGGGTCTTTGTAGTCCACCAATCTGAAAAAATTACAGGCTTTCACACCGGGGATTTCAAGCAGCAATGGAACATAAACACGCGAAGCCCACTTGTTAAACCAGCCTTCGTATTTTTCCGCAGGAAGCTGATACCCCTCGATGTGTATGACTGGCGCGTCATTAACAATCGTATCATTGCTTACCTTTGTCGAAGGCTCGCCCTTCTTGAGAGTTCGCACCAGTTCGTAGGTGTTTAAGAAAAAATGCTCGACCATGCCGAATGTTATTTGCCGGTCACGTGCTGTAGCTACTCCATCGGCACTTACGGCACGTTTCTTGCGGCTTTCTAAATTATCGCTGTGGTAGATAAGCAGGCGGCTTGGCAGTTCAAAGTTTTTCTTGATAATTTTATACTCATCTATTCCCCTCATACCCGGCAGTTTCATGAAAATGGGGATGTATGCTCCTTCAGACCACTTGTCATATTTTCCCTCTACAGCCGGAGGAATACTCCTTCCAATGAGTGTAATGGTTGGTTTGTTTTCCATTTTAGAGCCTCCTTATCATTCGTTTAAGCTCCAGGTTGTGGTCTGTGGGATGAAAATAGTTGATATTCGGTATTCCAGACGGTCTTAAGGTTACTGGAAAACTCTAGCGCCATGTCATGCCTGAAAGCGGCAAGCTCGACGCTCTGGTTAAAGCCGTCTAAAGACGCCGCGTTTTCAAAGTAAGTTATTGAAATAAAAGGCGGCATATTTGGTTCAACAAAATGCGCCCAGTTATAACTAAGTGCCCGATAGTCCATGAGCCGGAAAAAATTTGAAGCTTTAACACCGGGGACTTTGAGCAGCAGGGGGATGTAGATTCGCGATGCCAGGACATTAAGCCAGTTATCGAATTTAACGTGTTCGGAGGCGGGCAGTTTATATCCTTCGATATGTATAACAGGAGCACCGTCAACAACAGTGTCTTCTTTTGTTTCAACCAAACCTTGGCTATTCATGAGGCTTCCCATCAACTCGTAAACATTTATCCAGAACCACATAATGCTTTTAAAAGTCACTCTTTGGTCACGAGCGATATCTAGATTACCTTTATCTGCTGGCACGACCTTCTTACGAGTCTCAAAATCACAACCGTTATGATAAATTGATAGTAGCCCGGGTAATTCAAGCGTCTTTTTTAAGATAGTATAATCATCCAACCCTTTCATTCCTGGCATTTTCATGAAAAGAGGATTATAAGCTCCTACCCGCCACATATTGTATTTTTCCTCCAAAGCGGTGGGAACAGTTCTTCCTGCAAAGGTAATAACCGGTGCGTTTTCCATATTAATACCTCCTCACGGGGAATCTTTAAACCAGTTCGCCCTTAACCATCATTATTACCCTTCCGCCCACATTCACGTCTATTTTATCACCCTGAGCGGAGGATTTTAAGAACAAAAGGGACGGCCGGCCGATTTCATATCCCTGCTCAAGGCGGATGTCAATACTATCTTTCCCGAAATAGCCGTACTTGACTAGGTCTCCCGCAAGGCAGCCGTTGCCGCTGCCGGTCGCCGGGTCTTCCGGCGTACCGTGGCAGTCGGCAAAGACGCGCACGTTAAGGTTGTTCTCCTTATGGTAGGTTTCCGGGCAGAAGACGTCAATGCATTCGGCCTCTCCAATGCTCTTAAATAGCCCGAAAAATTCGGCAGGATTTACTTTAGCTCGCTTAACGGCGCTTAAAGTCTTTAGCGGAACGATAATAAACGGCAGCCCGGTGGAGACGCTCTGTACCGGGAACCGTTCGTCAATGTCGCTTCTATCCAGGTTAAGGGCGTGCGCCATGACTCCGGCGTCCCAGACCTTACCGAAAGTGGGATTTATTTGCTTCATGGAAAGGACATCGGCCTGACCGTCTTTATAAGTTATAGTGATGGGTATCTGACCGACCTTAAGATTCAATACCAGCTTCGGCACCGGCTTTTTGATGATTTCGCGCTGGATGATAAAGGCCGTCCCGATTGTCGGGTGGCCGGCGAAGGGGACTTCGGTCGCCGGGGTGAAGATGCGGACATCGTAGCCGCCGTTTTTCTCCTCATCCGACATGATAAAAGTAGCCTCGGAGAATTTCGTCTCGCGGGTGATGCTCTGCATTTCTTTATCAGAAAGCCCCACCGCATTCCGCACCACGGCCAACTGGTTTCCGGCGTATTTCTCATTCGCAAAGACGTCAACGATGTAAAAACTGCGCTTCCCCATTTTCATCTCCTTTTGTATTTTTTAATGAGCCGTAATTGTCAAATAAGGTTCCGATAATCGAAGACTCCCAAATAATTTGTCATTGCGAGGAGTCCCTCCCATCCCCTTCACCCCTGGGAAGGACGACGTGGCAATCTCGCATAATAGAGTAGCTTAACCACATCGTGAGATTGCCACGCTGATTTCATCCGCCAAAGGCGGATTCCATCATGCTTGCACTTGTAGTGCAAGTACAAGTGCAAGCATGATGGAAAGATGGGCACGCATTGCTTCGCTTTGTTCTCAATGACAATCCGATTTGTCTTTCTTTATGGCAGATGGAACACTACACCGCTACGTTTATCGCTTTGGGAATAATCCGGATTTTAACCGGCGTCTCTCCCAAAAGCTCGCCGTCCGCTTGCAATGGCAACGGGCGTGCCGGGTTTATCTCGATTTCCCTTGCTCGATTCATTTCAACCTTTGGATTGTTGACATGCGTACCTTTATAGATTGTCGGGAAACAGCGGAGGAGTTCCATCTTACCCATCTCTCTTATCGTCATGACATCAAAATAGCCGTCGGACGGGTCGGCTGACGGCGCTACAAGCATACTGCCGCCAGCGTATTTGCCGTTGCAAACCAGCACCTCGCAGACCTTTTTATTGACAGTCTCACCGTCCAGCTTTATTGCCGTCTCAACATTGCGGTAGGACAATATCGTTGCGAGCAGCCCGGCAAAGTAAGACGGTTTATCACCGAGCTTCTTGAAGCGCTGTGTTGTCGCTTTAACGATTTCGGCGTCAATGCCGACGCCGGCGAAATTGACAAAAAGGCGATTTATCGGCCAGCCGCCCTTCATATACTCGACCATACCGATATCAACAGTGATTTTTCTCGGACTTAAGAGGCAACGGCAGGCTTCGAAGGGTGAGCGCGGAATGCCCAGGGTGCGGATTAAGTCGCTGCCCGTCCCGGTGCTGATGATGCCGATTAAGACATTCTTTTCGACGCCGTCACCGTAAAGTCCGTTCACGACCTCGTTGACCGTGCCGTCGCCGCCCACCGCGACGATAAGCTCGTAGCCTTTGAGCAGGGCTTCACGGGCAAGCGCAACGGCGTGTCCAGGCGATTCGGTTATATCGTAGTCGAATCGGAGACCGTACCCTTTAAGCTGTGCCATGAGTTTGGGCCACTCGCGGGCGGTCTTTCCGGCGCCCGCCGCCGGGTTTACGATGAGTTTGGCAAAGGTCAAATCTATTTTATCTCCATATTGCTGATTTCTTTTTTCAGAATGCTGTAAAACTTATCCCTGGCGGCTCTTTCGTTCCATGGCAAGTGGCCGCAGTGCTCAAGCAGGATGAATTTGAAGTCAGTAAGGACGCCGGAGAGCGGCTCTTTAACTCCTTCGGGAGGGTGGGGGTCGTAATCGCCGTGGATTGCCACCACCGGGCAGTGGATTCCCAATCCGAATTCGAGGAGTTTCCCGCTATGTCTTAGCTCTGCCGCCTCCGGCCAGACCTTCTCATATACATTGTACTGGCACCAGATTAGTTCGTTACCCGGCGGCAAAGAGTCATATGAATCGGCTTTCGAGATTAACCTGCCGAACCGTGCTAATGCCGTATTTTTGTCAGGAGCTTCCGGGTCATACAGGGTTTTCATAAGAGACACGACTTCCGCTTTTTCTTCGTTACTCAATCGGTTTAGCCGGGTCTCCATAATACCGGCGGCGTATTTTTCTTCAAAAGGCCCGCTCGCGACGAGGATGAGTTTTGAGATGAATGAAGGATACTCGGCCGCAAACATAAAACTGAGCCAGGCGCCCCACGAATGGCCGATAAGTATGACGGGAAGGCCACCGTTTTCTTCAAGTACATGATATAATTCCTCGACCTGCTCTCCAATGGACATCGCCGTTTGCAGCGGCTCGATTATTCCGCTCATATTGGAAAGCTCGCGGGCAACCGGCGCCATTTCCCCGGGCGCCCCCGGCCCGCCGTGGATGACGGCAACACGAAAGGGGTTGCTACCGTATAAGCGAAAATTTTTCATTGGTGCACAAATTAGTTATCTAAAGAAAAATGCCAAGCACCAAAATGCAAAAAGGACTCAATCTGTCATTAGCCTGCTCTTTATGACGCCTCATTATAACCCTTTTTGACATCCCCACAAGATGGGCATATAATCCACGTTTAACTGAGAGGTAGATACATGCAAAAAGAAGTCCCCGTCAAGAAGACTGGCTCCCTGTCGTTTATCTCGGGTATTCTCATTCTCTTTATGATAGCCCACTTCGCTCACCATTTTCTTTTGACACTTTTGACCCCGCTCCTTCCGTACGTCCAGAAAGACCTTATTCTGGACAATACGCAAATCGGGATTTTGAGCTCGGCTTTTTCTATCCCTTATGGTTTGAGCCATATACCGTTCGGCTGGCTGACCGGCCGTGTTGACTCCCGTCTCCTCATCCTTATCGGTATTTCCGGTGCGGCGGCGGCCGGATTGCTTGTCGGGCTTTCTCCAACCTATATCTTAATCGTTGTTGCTCTTGTCCTGCTGGGGTCGGTAAGCGGCAGCTACCACCCGGCCTCGGCGCCCCTTGTTTCCGCCTCGGTCGACATGAAGCAGCGAGGAAGGGCTTTAGGACTCCACCAGATAGGCGGCACCTTCAGCCACTTCTTGACGCCAATCATCGCCGCCGGCATCGCAACCTACTTCGGCTGGCGCGGCTCATTTATCATCCTCTCCATTCCGACCATCCTTTTCGGCATCCTGCTTTACTTCGTGCTGGGGAAAATGACCTACGCCGGGAAAGACAGCTACAAGCACCACGGGGAAGCGAAAAAAGATGACGCTTCATTTACTTTCTCCTGGGGGCGAATCATCTCCTTCCTGATTCTGTCGGTGGTCGGGTACACCATTATCACCGGCATCATCGCCTTTGTCGCCGTCTTCGCCGTCAACCAGCTCGGCACCAGCAAGGATGTGGGGGCGTGGCTCCTGTCCCTCGTCTATTCCGCCGGGTTCTGGGCCGGTCCACTCGGCGGGTATCTGTCAGACAGGTTTGGCCGGGTGAGGGTCACTTTAGGGGCAAGCCTGCTCGCCGGGCCCATCATTTACCTTTTAAGCCAGGTGTCAATGGGCATCGGCGTCTACCTGGTGCTCATCGGCATCGGCATGTCTTTATACCTGCGCATGCCCGTCTCCGAGGCTTTTATCATCAGCAATACGACCGAGCGTAACCGCGGCACCATCCTGGGAATTTACTACTTCGGCACCCGCGGCGGTACCGGATTATTAACTCCGCTCATCGGTTACCTGATTGACAGCTCCGGTTACAGTACGACTTTCTTGGTCTCCGGCGTCGCTATGGTCATACTCACTCTCGTGTCATCAATATTCCTGTGGGGAAGGCAGGATTGATAGCTTTCCAGACAGCCGGTGTATAGTTTTCAGTAAAACGAGAAGAATAAAATAGGCTGACAATAAAACTACTCTTGAGAGAATTGGATGGCTTGTAACATGAGTAAAGAAGAAATCGCCAAACTATCGCAGGAATTGCTGTCAGCAGAGGAAACCAGGACGCCGGTGTCACCGTTAACGGAGCGTTTCCCCGGCATCACCGTCGCCGATGCCTATAACATCCAGCTCGGCATAATTAATACAAAACTTGCCCGTGGTGACGTCGTCGTCGGCAAGAAAATCGGGCTGACATCGCGGGCGATGCAGGAGATGTACGGCGTGAGAGAAGCCGACTACGGGCACATCCTGAGTTCCGGCGTTTTCCTGGAGGGGCAGCCGATTAGCATCAGCCGTCTTATCCAGCCGCGCCTCGAGGCGGAGATTTGCTTTGTCTTAAAAGAAGACCTCAAAGGCCCTGGTGTCAGTGTGGCGAGCGTTCTCACGGCGACGGCCGGGGTGATGCCCGCTTTCGAAATCATTGACAGCCGCATCAAGGACTGGAAGATAAAAATCCAGGACACAATTGCCGATAACGCCAGCAACAGCGGCGTAATCCTGGGCGGGAAGCTCACGCGGATAAAGGATTTAGATTTACGGCTTATCGGCATGGTCTTTGAGAAAAACGGCGACATCGCCGCTACGGGAGCCGGTGCCGCCGTGCTTGGCAACCCGGCGCAGGCGGTCGCCTGGCTGGCCAATACGCTCTCGGAATACGGCATCGTATTAAAAGCGGGTGAGTTCATTATGGCCGGGGCACTTACGGCGGCGCTGCCCGTAAAGGCGGGAGACAATTTTACAGCAACCTTCGACCGGCTGGGAGCGGTTTCGGTCAGGTTTGTGTAATAAATGGTATAATCTTATTAAGAAGTCAGTCGGCGTTCCCGTCAATTAATTCCCAACAAATTCCGAAATCCGAATATCAAACAAGAGCAACATTCCAATATAAAAAGTAAAGAGAATCCTATCTGTCATTACGAGGAGTCCTTCCCTCTCCTTCACTCCTTAGAGAAGGATGACGTGGTAATCTCACATAATTGAATAGCTCACTTTATCGGAGTTCGCTTCGCTTTGTAACACCGACTTCTCTGGTAAGCGCAATCTGTCCCGACGTCTATCAGACTCAACCTAATTTGGAATACAGGCTGGAGGAAAGAAGATGGAAAACGTACCAGTTATAAATATGACATTTCGCAGCCCGGCGCCTGGGGCTGACCCAGAAGTGTGGGACAGATACGTCAAATGGGGTCGGGAAGTCTATAGACCGTTGCTCATGAAAGTGCCGATGTTAAAAGCTAACGACCTTTATTGGGTCGTCCGGGAAAGTCCGGATTACCCGTTCTATGGTTCCATTTTGCATTATGAAAATATTGAGGCCGCTGAAAATTATTTCAAAACGCCAGAGTCAAGCGCCATACGTGACGAAATATCGTCATGGACTAAACGCGGGATAGTAGAGTACTTCTGGCGGGTAAGGTATGAACTCATAAGAAGCATTGGAAGTGGGCCAGTCTCAATACTTAGAGAGGGCACGCCAATAGAAAATGCCCCTGTAATCCACATTGAGGCTTACTCGTTTTCTCCGGAAGAAGGAGAAAAATACAGCAAGTGGTTGAATGACTTCGGCTTTAATACTTTTATCCCCCTTATCGTCAAGCTGCCCGGTCTTCAAAAATACGACTGCTTCAAATGTCTGGACGCTGCGGGAATGGCAGAAGCGAGAGAAACAAAATACCCTGTCCACCTGTCAATTCTTTACTTTGAAAATATAAAGGCTTTTGAGAATTACACCAAAAGCGCGGAACTGGTCGTATTTCAGAAGGCACTGCGCAACCTCTTTCCTAACATGCCCGTTTACAAATGGTATGTCCAGTATAGATTAGTTCAGAGTTTGAGGAAGTAAGTATAGAAAATAGAGATGATGAATTTTAACATCATCAACAAAGTAAATCCCTTACTGCACGAATATCACGTACTGAATGATTCTTCAGGCGCGGCATGCCGCACCGCTACAAATACCATTATGGGGACACTGAACAATAAAAGTCGGGAGGTTTCGGTATGAAAGCACTGGGTATTTCTGGCAGTGCCCGGAAGGGCGGAAACTGCGAGATTTTAGCGGCGCACACGCTTAAAGCCATCGCCGAAGAAGGCATCGAAACGGAGTTAATCAGCCTGGCCGGGCTTGACATCCGGCCGTGCAACGCCTGTATGGCCTGCAGCGGCAAAGAGGTATGCTCCATCAATGATGACGTTTTCCCGATTTACCTGAAAATGAAGGCGGCGGACGCCATCATCATCGCGGCGCCGGTCTATATGGGCTCGCTCGCCGGTCTCGCCAAATGTTTCATGGAGCGGGCGGGATACATCGACCGGAACAACAAGCGCATCTTCACCGGTAAAGTCGGCGGCCCCATCGTGGTCGCGCGGCGCGCCGGGCAGAACTTTACCCTTGCCCAGATGACCTTCTGGTTCCAGCTTTGTGGTTTCGTCATGCCGACCTCCAACTACTGGCCAATGGCTATCGGACGCGTCAAAGGTGATGTGGTGAATGACGAAGAGGGGATGCGCACGGCCTGGAATTTCGGCAAGAACGCGGCCTTATTGCTTAAAAAGTTGAATTCGAAATAAAATATATGTTTGCAGAGGAGAACAATTGATGAAAGCTTTAGGTATTGTCGGGAGTCCAAGAAAAGGCGGGAACACAGAGCTTTTAATGGCGCATACCCTTAAGGCAATTGCCGAAGAGGGCATCGAAACAGAACTGCTGAGTTTGGCAGGGAAAGACATCCGCTACTGCACAGCCTGCATGGCCTGCCGCGGCACGGAAAAATGTTCGATTGATGACGACCTGATGCCAATCTACACAAAAATGAAGGAGGCGGATGCCATCATCATCGGTTCGCCCGTCTACTTTCAGGGCGCAACCGGCCTCACCCGAGCCTTTCTTGAGCGAAGCGGGTATATCTCCCTCCAGAACGGCCGGGTATTCGCCGGAAAAGTCGGCGGCCCGCTTGTCGTCACACGCCGCACGGCGATGAGTTTAACATTTGCGCAGATGCTTCTCTGGTTTTGCGGCCAGCGTTTTGTTATTCCCGGAGCGATGGGCACTGCCTTCGGACGGGATAAGGGGGATGTGCTTAAAGACGAGGAGGGAATGACAAACGCACGGGACTTCGGCAAGGGCGTCGCTTTTGTGCTGAAGAAGCTGAGGGCGTAGCCGGTTGCCCGGTGGATACTCTAGCAATGTATTTGCTTTAAGCGCCAGCTTTGCGCTATCTTATCTGCTATGAGTGTCTATAAAGAGTTCGCCCGCTTTTATGAACTGGGGTTCTGGCCCGATTACAGCCGCCGCATGGCGGGCGTCTTCCCGGCCGTGCTGAAGCGTTTCGGCCTGCACCCCGAGCGGCTTCTTGATATTGCCTGCGGCGAGGGGACATTCGCCGTCGCCATGGCTAAAACGGGACTCAGGGTAACGGGGATTGATTTATCCCCGGATATGCTGGCACTTGCCCGGGAAAAGGCCGAGACCGAAGATGTCAGCATCGAGTTCCTCAATCAGGACATGCGCCTTTTTTCGTTTGATGCCGAATTCGACCTCGCGACCTGCTGGTACGACAGCCTCAATTATATTCTTAAGACCGAAGAACTGGCGAAGACGTTTGCCAATGTCCGGCGGGCGCTTAAACCCGGCGGCTATTTCATTTTCGATGTAAACACAATTTACGGACTCGCCGTGGACTGGCAACGCTACCCCTGGTACGTTGAAATTGACAGCCGCAAGATGTTCCAGGTAATAAGCCCCAGCTATGATTTCGAGCGGAATATCGTGAAGCTAAAAATCATCGGTTTTTTTCGGGACGGGAATACTTGGCGCCGGATAGATGAGGAGCACGAGGAGCGGGGGTACACCCTCCAGGAAATCAGGCGGTGCTTCAAGAAAGCGGGATTTGTCGAGTTTGCCTGCACCGGAGACCTGGCGGAAATGAGCATGCCGAACCAGTGGAACGACCGCGTCTGGTTCATCCTGCAAAAACCAGAATAAGTCCGTAATCCTGGCCTGATTTTGAATACCTGTACTTGTAACTACAGGTACAAGTAGTCGAAGAGCTAAAATTAATAGCCCCAGTACCAGAGGACAGCGCTGAGGATGATGAGGACTATTCCGACCGCAAAGCTCACGCGCCCACCCACCTTGAGCGAGATGAAAGCCAGCAGTGAATTACGCTCCAGGTACTTCCTGACATCCGGGCGCGAGGAAAGAAAGCTGAAGTAGCCGCCCTCATCCCGGCTGGCCTTAACCATGAGGACAATGCCAAGGATGATGAACCCTATCCCCAGTGCCAGGGTAGGTAAGTACCACTGTATCCGAGGCATATCAACCCCACCTCTTTCGGGAGCCAAAATCCACTCGATATTAATATACGACACCGTTAGTTAATTTTCAATAAGGAGAAAATATAAAAAGGGGAGGGGACCTTTTCCCCTCCCTTAAATTTTACGATTGTATCGTTAAGCGGCAGCCGGTTAGACCTCTTTGAACTCACCCTCAACGGTGCCCTCATCCGGTTTCTCGCTCTGGCCGCCGTCACCACCCGGCTGTCCACCCTGCGGACCCTGGGGGCCACCCTGTGCTCCGCCTTGCGGGCCGCCCTGGCCCGGCTGCCCGTAAACGGCGGCGCCGACCTTCTGCATTGACTGGGAGAGGTCTTCCGTCGTCCGCTTTAAGGCATCCAGGTTGGAATCCTTCAAAGCTTCCTTGACGGCGGCAATCTTTTGCTCGACCTCCGTATTGAGATTCGCCGGAATCTTGTCCTTGTTGTCGCGGAGCATCTTTTCCGCCTGGTAGGCAAGGGTATCGGCCGTATTTTTGGCCTCAATCTCCTGCTTCTTCCGCTCATCCTCGGCGGCGTGGGCTTCGGCTTCGCGGCGCATCTTTTCGACTTCGTCCTTTGAGAGCGCGCCTGAGGCCGTGATGATTATCTTTTGCTCCTTGCCGGTGCCTTTATCCTTTGCCCTAACACTAAGGATGCCGTTGGCATCAATATCAAAGGTGACCTCAACCTGCGGGATGCCGCGTGGCGCCGGTAGTATGCCGTCCAGCATGAAGCGCCCCAGCGTGCGGTTGTCCTGGGCCATCGGGCGCTCCCCCTGTAAAACGTGGATTTCCACGCTCGGCTGGTTATCGGCCGCCGTGGAGAATATCTGCGATTTCGAGGTCGGGATGGTCGTGTTGCGCGCAATAAGCCCCGTCGAAACACTGCCCAGCGTCTCGATGCCGAGTGTGAGCGGCGTCACATCGAGCAGCAAAACGTCCTTGACCTCACCCTTGAGCACGGCGCCCTGGATGGCGGCGCCCATCGCCACCGCTTCCTCCGGGTTGACGCTCCGGTTCGGTTCCTTGCCGAAGAACTGCTTTACCTTCTCCTGCACGAGGGGCATACGGGTCGTCGAGCCGATGAGTAAAACCTCATCGAGCTGAGATGCCGTAATGCCGGCATCCGTAAGCGCCAGCTTGCACGGGCCAAGGCTCTTTTCCACCAGGTCCATCACCAGCTGCTCGAGCTTTGAGCGGGTAAGATTGATATTCAGGTGCTTGGGGCCGCTGGCATCGGCGGTGATAAAGGGTAGATTGATGTCCGTCTGTATGACGGTCGAAAGCTCGATTTTCGCCTTTTCGGCCGCCTCTCTTAGACGCTGCATCGCCATCTTATCCTGCCTCAGGTCGATGCCCTGGTCGCGCTTGAACTCATCGGCCAGCCACTCGACAATCCGCTGGTCGAAGTCGTCGCCGCCGAGATGGGTATCACCGTTGGTTGACTTGACCTCGAAGGTGCCCTCACCGATATCAAGTATCGAAACATCGAAAGTCCCGCCGCCGAAGTCATAGACGGCGATGGTCTGCTCCTTCTTCTGTTTGCCGAGGCCGTAGGCAAGCGCCGCCGCCGTCGGCTCGTTGATGATGCGGATGACGTTAAGCCCGGCGATTGTCCCGGCGTCTTTGGTCGCCTGGCGCTGGGAGTCGTTGAAGTAAGCCGGCACCGTGACGACGGCATCGGTAATCTTCTCACCGAGATAGGACTCGGCGTCCGTCTTGAGCTTGCGGAGAATCATGGCCGAAATCTCCTGCGGACTGTATTCCTTGCCGCTCATGAGGACACGCACATCGTTATTGGGGCCTTTTGTCACCTTATAAGTCTTGCGGCGGGCATCCTCTTCGACGGTAAGTTCCCGTCCGGCCGGCTCGCCCCACTTCCGGCCGATAAAACGCTTGATGCTGTAGATTGTATTATCCGGGTTGACAACCGACTGCCTCTTGGCAATCTGCCCGACAAGGAGTTCCCCCGTCTTGCTCATGGCGACGTAGGACGGTAATACGCGGCTGCCCTCCGAGGTCGTGATGACGACCGGTTCACCGCCTTCCATTGTGGCGATAACACTCTTGGTCGTACCAAGGTCAATACCAACAACTTTTCCTGGCATGTTTATTCCTCCCTTTCCGATTTAGCTTCTTCACCCTCGCCGCAACCAACCGTTACCCTCGCCGGGCGGAGAAGCCGGTTATTATACATATAGCCTTTTTGAATTTCCTGAATTACGATTCCTTCTTTGCCCTTGCAGGTCATTAAGGCTTCGTGGCAAGAAGGGTCGAATACCGCCCCCTTACAGTCAATGGGTTTTAAGCCCTGTGCTTCAAGGGTCTTGAACATACTTTCGTATGTTATCCTGACGCCCTTTACCCAGGGCACATCCGCAATATCTTTCGGGATATTTGAGAGTGCCCGGTCAAAGTCATCGAGCACCGGAATGAGTTTTGAGAGGAGACTGGCGCTCGCGTATTTAACCGTCTCCTCCTTTTCCTGCTCGATTCTTTTGCGGTAATTTACTGAATCAGCCTGCGCCCGCTGCCACCCGGCGAGGTTCGCCTCCGCCCGGGCTTTCGCATAGGCAAGCGCGGCTTTTAAATCCTCTATATTTCCCGTTTCAGGGTTCTTATCCGTTTGCTTTATATCTTTAGATTCTTCATCATGGTGTTCTCTGTCCATCTACCACTCCCTTGTAGAAATACCAAATTCCAAAATCCAAATATCAAATGACCGCCATTGCGAGGAGCGGCGAAGCAATCCGTCTTTCTGTCATTGCGAGTCCCGATGCAATCGGGACGTGGCAATCTCCGAGTGAGAGAAACGTTGATGGTCGGAGATTGCTTCGCTTCGCTCGCAATGACAATCCGTTAGGTTTTTTGTTTTGGTGTTTGGTCATTTGAATTTGTTTAGAGCTTAGAATTGAGTTTTCCCTTATTCTTCGTTGTAAAGTCCGGCTACCAGTTTGCTTAAGACCGATGATAAATAGTCCACGGTGGAAATCGCCCGGACGTAGGACATCCGGGTCGGGCCGACGACGCCGAGTGTGCCGACGGCCTTCCGGGGGATGCCGTAGTGACTCACAACCACGGAGAGGTTGCTGATAGCTTCCGCTTTGTTCTCCTTGCCGATGACAACCTGCACCCCACGGGCGGTAAGCTCCTGGGGAATGATACTTTTGACGAGCCGGCGCTGCTCGGCTAACTCGACCAGACCGGTTAAACGGTAATTCTGCATGAATTCCGGCTGACCCAGAATAAAGTGGAAACCGTCGAGGTAAGGCTCACCGCTCTCAGCAACATCCTCCGCCTCCATTAATTTTACCACTGAGTCGGCCGCAATTTTCTCGTTACCGGAAAGCTCCTCGCTTTTTACGGAAAGCTGTTCCCAGGTAAGACCGGCAAACAAACCGTTCAGTCTGTTGCTGGTTGCGCTAAGCTCCGCCTGGTTTGCCGGCTCGCTGAAAGCAATAAGCTGCTGCCTTACTTTAGCTCCATAAAGCACCAGGACGAGGAGCGAAAGTTGGTCTTTGATAAAGATAAGTTCCAGGTGCTTGAACTGGCAGGTGAGAACCCGGGGCGGCGTCGCCACCGCTACGGCGTGCACCATCTGGGCGGTAAGCGCCGTTGCCAGACTCAACCACTCGTCCAGCCTCTTCTCCGCCTGGTAGAAGAGGTGGTTGATAAGAAGCTGCTCTTCCACCGGCAGTTCGATATCCGTCAGCGTTTCTACGTAATAGCGGTACCCCGCATCCGAGGGTAGGCCGCCCGAGGCGTGGTGCGGCCGCAAGATGTACCCCATCTCCTCCAGGTGCACCATATCGTTGCGTATGGTTGCCGAACTTACCTTGAGGCCCGAGTCGTTTAGAATGCGAGACGAGGCAACGGGTGTCGCCCAGGCGATATACTGCCTTACGATTGACTTGAGTATGGCTGCTTCTCTTTCGGTAAGCATCCTCTTCTCCGGATTAGCAATCTCAAGGTTAGATTGCTAATCAACTTCCTGTAAAATTTAGCACGTTAAGCCGTTTTTGTCAAGAATTTTTCGCCCAAATTGACCCGTCCATCTCACTATGCTATATTTAGCACCGGGAAGGAAGGCGCTATGGAAATCACCTGGCTGGGACATTCCTGTTTCCGCATAAGGGGCAATAAGACGACCATCGTTACCGACCCTTATTCATCCGAAGGCGGGGAGACATCTCTTAAGCTTACAGCCGATGTTGTTACAGTGAGCCATCAAGACGCCGGGCATTCTTATGTCCAGGGCGTTACCGGCCCCTCGAAACTTATCACCGGCCCCGGCGAGTACGAAATCGGCGGCGTCCTTATCCTGGGTATTGCTACCTACCATGACAATGTCGGTGGGGCTGAGCGGGGAAAAAACACCATTTACCTCATGAAGATGGATGAAATCTCCCTTCTGCACTGCGGCGACCTGGGGCACATGCTGAGCGCCGCAACTATCGAAGAAATCGGTGGCGTTGACGTGCTTATTGTTCCCGTGGGGAATAAAACGACCATTGGCGCAGCGACGGCGGCCGAGCTTGTCCGGCGCCTTGAGCCGAAGGTGGTTATCCCGATGCACTATCCAGCCAAGAACATGGATACTGACCTTGAGCCGGCAGATAAATTCCTTAAAGAAGTCGGGGTAAAAGAGATTACGCCCCAGCCGAAGCTATCCATCACTAAGTCGAAGCTACCGCTGACAACTCAGGTGGTGATACTGAATATTTAGAAATACACCTTCATCACCACAATCAGCAATACCACTATTAGCAGGATGATAATCACGGTCTGGGCACCAAGGATATAAAACGTCCACGGCGGCATCACTTCCTTTATGATTTCAGGTTGTGGTACAACGGGCGCCGGTATTAAATCGCCCTTTCCTTGCGGCACCGGTGATGGTGTTTGTGGTGGCGATGCTGTCGAGGGAGCGCTTACCGGCTTTTCTTCGGTCCGGAAGGCGCCGGTATTGCTCCAAGCGCTCTTGCTCGCCGCGCTTACTCCTCTAACCTTCCAGTAATAGGTCGTGCCGTAATCAAGGCTGATGTTTGATTCCCATGCCGTCCCCGGGATGGCGTAATCGCCGGTTCTTGAGATGATAGGACTGGCAAGCCCGGCATCGGTGGCGACGACAAACTCATAGCTTTCCGCCCCGATAATAGCATCCCACTGGAAGATAGGTTTGCGCGGTATGCTGCCAGCCGCCGCGGTAGGGTATTCTATCTGCGGTGCCGTGACCGCTTCACCCAGACTGGTGGTGAATAACCACGTATCCGACCAGGGGCTTGATACTGGCTGGGAAACTCTAACGCGCCAGTGATAAGTAGCCGCCGGCTCAAGGGCGGGAAGTACGGCTTTGCTTCCTTCCACTCCACCGCTAAATCCGGTCGGAAGGGAAGAGAAGTCCGTCGTTGGGGATAACTGCCATTCGTAATCGTCTGCACCGGGCAGGCTATCCCAGTCAAGAGTGATACCGCGTACGGTATGGTTAACGAGCATGCCCACTCCCTGAGCTTTGTCCGGCGGTGAGCGTAGCACTATCCCTCCCGTCAGGATGTCACCAAGGGTCAAAAGACAGCCACCCGCGGTATCCCCGGCAAAAACCTGGCGGCTGGATATAGTGAGCACACTGAGCTTCGCTCCGGCGGGAAGACCGGCGGTAACCGTTTCAAAGGCCGCCCCTGAGGCGTTGGTGGGATTAACCGAGCGTTCCATCCCGCCATCGGCTTTGCCATTGCTCGCGTAGAGGACGCCATCAGCCGAGACGGCAAGCTGGGAGATTGTACTGTCGGCGGGCAGCGTGTTATCCAGCTTCTCCCAGACCTGGCTCTTACCGATGGTAAACCGGTAAATGCCAGAATTTAGCGTACTGCTGGCGGCGTAGACAATTTGATTTCTGGCAAACCCAGGGTCGAAAGCGACACTTACACTGCCGCTAAGAGGACGTATTGCCGCCTCCGGTGGCAGTGGCCTAAAGGAAGCGCCGCCGTCCTGAGAAAAGTAGCACCAGCCGTCGCTGTTTCCGGCAATAATGGTCCTGTCCTGGTCATAATTAGGTGAAAGGGCAATGGACTTAAGCGTCTGCGCCCCGCACGCCACTCTGGTGCCGAAAAAGAAGCCACCGTTGGTACTGCTCGCTACACACGCGTTACCACCCTGCATACCACCGATAATCAGAGTATTATCGTCCACCACGGCCATGACATCAACGCCGAAGGGCGCGCTCGTACAGTTCCAGTTTTCACCATTATCCGTTGACCGCCATATCACCGGGTTGCTGCCACTCGTACCGGACAGGTACACCACCCGGCGCTCCCGGCCGTATGCCGGAGAAAGACGCACCATCTTAATACTATTCACACCGGTCATGGCACTGCTCATTACCCTTTCCCAGCTGGTACCGTCGTCGGTACTGCGAAAAACATGGTGCTTCGTTCCCGTGGCAAGGAGAAACAGCGTCCGGTCTTTGGCGTAACCCGGAGAAGGAGCAATGTCAGCAATACCGGTGGTGTTGACAAACGTATCAATGAGGCTCTGCTCGTTCCAGATGAGGCCGAAATCCCGGGAAGTTGAGAAGGCACTTTCTGTCCCGCTGGTCGCCGCATAAGCCCGCCCCGTTGTCATAAAATCGGCAGCTACGATGACCCCG
>Ga0315295_10000720_pt1 | contig 28288 bp, 18 predicted proteins | sample YL17G14_0_MG_FD_204453 | JGI IMG/M metagenome (GOLD analysis project Ga0315295, IMG submission 204453) | Sediment microbial communities from Yellowstone Lake, YNP, Wyoming, USA - YL17G14_0 | ecosystem: Environmental > Aquatic > Freshwater > Lake > Sediment | place: USA: Wyoming | collected... | reverse complement strand
CCACAGCGAACGATGGCGTGTACAAGTGGACTATCCCCAATGACCTGTCCAATAACGTCCGGGTGAGGGTGGTCAGCGCATCTGACGCTACTGTTAATGATACTAGCGATGCTCCGTTCACGATCACTGCACGCACCTTTGAGGATTCGTTCAAACGGGTGAGCCAGGTTAATCTAGAGGGTGGCGAGGCGATTACTTACACTATTGTCCTCTACGAAGGGACCAGTGCCACGTTTGCACTCACGGATACGGTTCCGTCACCTTGTACCTATGTGTTGGGCAGCGCCAGCGTCAGGCCGAGTTGGAAAGCCCCGGTCCAGGATTCCGGCGGTACTCGAGTCCGCTGGTCGGACGTTGTCACTAGCACGGTGCCAGTGACGATCACGTTCCAGGTGCAGGTACCGGTGACTACCACGACTTGGGCGATCATCAACTGGGCTATGGTATCTCGCAACAGCGCGACGCCGGTGACACTGTCTGCTCTGTCCATTCTTAATGGTTTTCAGACATATTTGCCGATAGTGCTCAGGAGCTACTAAGGGGCCGGTGATGTGGAAAATGTGATATATTGGCTGGGTGGGTCTCTGATTCAATGGGCAAGTTCTGTGGCCGTTGGCCTGCCCTTCGTCGTCGTGGGTGTCAGAGCAGCGCGTGCACACGGGCGGGATGTGAGCCTGGTGGGTCTGGTTCAACTGTTCATCTTTTTCTTCGTCAGCCTGGCGCTGACCCGGTTAGGGCCGGCCTTGACGTTCATCAGAGACCCCTGGCAAGCGATGATCCTGGAGGCTGTCTGGGCGCTGGTGTTCATCTTCGCCACGCGCTCGATTTCCAGTGCAGGACTGACGTTTCGCATTTCATCCCAGGCCTGGTGGGCCAGCCTGGGCGTTACGGCGTTGCTGCTTCTGTTCGTCGTGGCTCGCGGGGTGTTGGTCAAGCGCCTGGGGGTTGGACCGGGCGAAACGACGCCGGTCGTGCTCGAATATCTTATCTACCAGTTGACCATGCCCGGCATTGCTGAGGAACTCAGTTATCGGGGCGTGATCCAACCTGGCCTGAACGCGGTCTTGGGGCGTCCCTGGAAAATCCTAGGCGCGCCGGTCGGGTGGGGATGGGTGATTACGTCGGTGCTCTTTTGGGCGCCTCACGCCTTCCGTGTAGATTCCCAGATGCACCTGTCTTTCTACTGGCCGACGTTGACCATGCAGTTGGTGGCGGGATTTGTCTTTGGGTGGCTCCGGGAACGGACTGACAGTGTGTTTCCAGCCATGCTCGCCCACAATCTCGTCAATGTGTGTTGGACTTTAGTGTAAGCAAAATGGAGAGCTTCACATGAGAAGGGCAATTCCCTACCTGCGTGGCCTGGCTATCCTGGGGGTGGTATTCAACCATGCCAACTGGCACGTGTTGTCGCGCTTCACGGCCGGTCAGGCGCAGGGTTATCCCTTTGTGGTGTTTGACCAGCTTGGCAAGTTTGCCATTCCCGCGTTCATGTTCATCACCGGCCATTTCATTGCCTATACCACCAGTGGCGGCAAACACGACTTGCGCTGGCAGGTCATCTGGGCCAGATTTGAAAATCTGTTATGGCCGTGGTTGATCTGGTCGGCGATTCTGGTGGTTGGACAATCGTTTCAGGGGCGCTCCATATCGTTGGCCGAGTTTTTGCGCAACCTGATCGTCCAATACTACTTTATCCCTTTGTTGATCTTTTACTATCTGTTGGCTCCCTGGGTGGCCAGGTGTGCCAGAAGGAATGCAGGTTTGCTTCTGGCTGGTGCGGCAGTCGTTCAGTTGCTGGCTGTCGCGCTGTTCTATGCCCGGGTGTATCATCCGCACTTTCCGGGAGTGCTCAAGTCGTGGGTTGACCTGGGACCATTGGAGTACCTGCGGTTTGCGTTTTATTTCCCATTCGGCATTGTGTGTGGTATGTTCTCCGCCAGGGTCAAGGAGTCGCTCGCCCGGTTCAAGCCCATCTTGCCCTGGCTGACCCTGTGCTTGTGCGTCTTCTCGGTCGTAGAATCGGTTATGGTTTACCACATGGGGGGAGACGTGTGGCCCATAGGGGGCGATCAGACCAGGCTGTCCGCGGCCCTGTTTTCTACCGCGCTCATTTGCTGCTTTGTGGCCCTCGACAAGTTGCCGATGCCGTTCAGCCGCACCATCAACGAATTGGGAACCCACTCGTACGGACTCTACCTGTGCCACTATCCAATTTTGGGCATCATAGCCAAAGTGATCCAACATGCCACACCGTGGGTGGCTTCCCAGGAGTGGCTGCTCCTGCCTCTATTGTTTGGCCTGACCGTTGCGCTTTCGATGCTGCTGATGGCGGGTATGTCCAGGCTGCCCACAAAACGATTCTACCGGTATCTTTTTGGATAGCTGAATATCCATGCAGGGTAGCATCTATTCATACAAGTTGCTCTTGGCCCTCGTACGTGTAACCCCAGTCTGGATCTTGAGAGTTTTTAGCCCTTTCGTTACCCGTAAAACACAGTTTGATGGTATGCTCATGGTAAGCATCCAGCGAGGTCGCTGCATCAACGTATTGGTGGATGTTGCTGAGTGGAGTACTGTGGGGTGGGAAAGAAAAGAGTAAGGAGGAACGATGAGGATTGGAGTTAAGTCAACGTTCTTAAGGTCGAGCAGGCTATCGTTGGTTGTGGCCTTACTGTCCGGTGCCGTTGCTGCAGCCGTGGTGGTGATTGCTCTATCGGGCATTGTCTTGGCTGCTCAACCAATTGGAGGTAATCCCATCTCCATACAGGGACCCACACCGATCCCTTCGACGTCCCAAGGAGTCATACGTGCCGTGGTGGCAGCCGACCTCGATTCTAATGGCCGTGCCGATCTTGCTTTTGGCCAGGCAGACCAATTGAGGATCAAGTCGAACGTTGGCATCACCGCCACACAATGGGCACACACTGTGACGGTGGGCAGTGCGACGTACGACATGCGCGACGTGCATGCTGTTGACCTGGACCGCGATGGCGCGGTTGATCTGGTCAGTGCCAGTGCCGACGGTGTCGGCAACAGCCAGCTTCGCTTGTGGAAGAATCCTACTTCACCTTTCATCAACGCGTGGAGTATCACTAACACACTGACTACTTCTGTGATCTCTTTGACTTCTGTCACTTCTGCGGATCTGGATCGTAATGGCACGCCGGATCTGGTCAGCGGCGGTCTAGATGGGTTCTTGCGGCTGTGGTCTAACCCGCTTACTGGTACGCAAACGTTTGCCACGCCCTGGCCGTCTCCCGTCACCATCTCGACACCGGGCGATCAGATCAGGCAGGTCAAGGTTGCCGACATTGACCGGGATGGTTGGCCAGACATCATCGAAGCCGCTGGCAATGGCAGCTCTGGCACGGTGCGCCTATGGCGCAATCCTGGCAATCCTTTCACCAACACCTGGACAGTCAGCAACACGCTTGGCACTCTTGCCGCTACCGTCGCGTCCATCAGCGTGGGAGACCTGAACGCCGATGGTGTATTGGACGTCGTGGCTGGTTCGACCAATGGCAACGTCGTCGCCTGGCGTAACCCACTCACCGGCACGCAACCGTTCACGACCAGTTGGGGGACCTCGACCACGCTCGGCAATCTGAGTCTGCCCATTGCAGGCCTGGCAGTGACAGACGCCGATCACGACGGGCGGCTCGATGTGGTAGCGACTGGCGCAGGCACTCCCTCTGTGATGGTCGCGTGGCGTAATATGGGGCAACCGTTTGGTGGCGGTTGGTCACAGTTGAATATCGGCAGCACGGCCGATGCGACCTTCGCACTCACCGCTGCTGATTTCAACCGGGATGGTGACGATGACTTTGTCACTGCGAGCGGCAATGCTGGGACCAACACCGGCAGTCTGCAATTATGGACGAATGCATTGATCCGGCCTTCGGTACGTTTTGAAACTTCTGGTATTTCTAATCACACGGCTGATCCCTTGTCCAGAGTTGGCCTTCACGTCATGGATATCCATGACATGGATCGCGATGGGCGCTCTGATATCGTCATCGCTACCCTGGATGGCAATCTGATGATTTTGCGAAACAACGGATCCCCGTTTGTGAGCGATTGGCCGTCTGCTACCATTGGCTCATCCTTCGGCTTTTTCGCCGTTGTTGTCGGTGACCTGGATGGCGACGGTTGGCCGGACATTGCGACCAGCACCACGCTGACTAACGCCGGCGGGCTAGTGCTCATCTGGCACAACGACGGTTCCCCATTCACAGGGTTGTGGCCCTCTCAAACTGCCGGGATGTTCCCTCGCCAAGTAATGGACCTGGCTTTGGGTGATATTGGGAGAGAAGGATCTCTCCAGATCATTGCCTCGACGGGTATTACAACTACCTTCGAAAATCCTGCCGCGCACAACGTCATCACTAGTACCAACAACCGCATCTGGTTGCTTAGTCCTCCAGCAGGAGACATGTTTGCCTCTACCTGGATTTCGTCCACAGTATGCACCACCACCTACTCGGCGAACAGCGTTGCGCTGGGCGACCTGGACAACAATGGTTGGATCGACGTCGTTTTCGGTACGGACCATGCCCCTTCGAGCTCGAGTCCGAATCCTGGTGATTGGCCGGTTGCCTACCAGGTACGCGCATGCCGCAACCTGGGGAATCCCTATTCGCCTGCTGGCTGGCAGGCCTACGACGTTGGCCGCGACGATGCGCCTGTTTCTTTGGTCGCTGGCGGCCACCGGTTCTGGGGTGCGCACGTCTGGAGCGTCGCAGTGGGCGATTTAAACCGCGATGGCTATCTCGATGTAGTCTCGGGCGGTGGTGGCGAGGGTGATTACCAGGTCCTCGTCTATAGAAACAGCGGCGTGCCCTTTGACGGCACGATCTGGGAACCTACGTCCGTCGGCTACGGCAGCCGTGCCACAGGGGATTGTCCTGGTTATCCTGAAGAATGTCCCTGGCTTGAGAACGGCATGAACGCTGTTAACGTGGGAGATTTGAACGGCGATGGATGGCTTGACGTGGTCAGTGGATTTGGCGGCCATTTGGTCATTGTACCCCTTTGGATCAACACGGGCATTCCATTTGGAGAAACAGTGACGGATACACACTGGATCCGCTATAATCTCTCCATAGCCCCTTCACTTCCGGTATACGGCGTGGAGTTGGCTGACTTGGACAGGGATGGACGACTGGACGTTGCGGCAGTGGCCAGTTGGGATCCTTTGTCTGCGCCGGATACTGGACCGCTGCGTGTGTGGCGTAACCTGGGCAGCATTGTCCGGCATGGCTCTCAGACGGATCATACTCTCACCACGATTGAAAATGGCGCTATGGAGTCCCGGTTGAGTTTTGGGATCACACATAATGGCCACGCTTATGACCAGGATCTCGAGCTCGACTCCTTGAGTGTCGGTCTATATACGCTGGGACCGATGAGTGAAGTCCAGGCCGAAGCGCTCTTTCAGAGCCTGCGCATCTACCGCGATGCCAACGGCGATGGCGTCTGGCAACTGTCGGACTCGCCGGTGGTAACGCTGACCGACTTCTCCCCGATTGCTAACGGGTATATCACGTTGACATTCCCCTCAGGCCATCCGTTGGCGGCCATCTCAGCAGGTCAAACTGTGACTTACTTTATTGTGTTGCAGATGCGACCTGCAGCCAGCGAGGCTTCTGCAAATACATTCCGCCTGCAATATATCCCGCATGAAGCGTTCTTGATCAGGGATCAAGATACGGGGGCATCCGTTTCGATCGAAGAGAGCGTACAGGTGTTTACGCCGTGGTCAGGGACAACGGCAGTGCCTGCGCCGGCTGGTTCAATGACTATGACTGCTTACCCTCGTACAATTGTGGCCGATGGCGCCAGCACTTCGACGATCACGGCGACCGTGACGACAGTGTATGGTTATCCAGTGCTGAACGGTACGGCAGTCACGTTCACGACCAGCGCTGGCTCCTTGCCCTCCTCGCCATACAGCAGGACGACAACCAATGGCGTGGCTACGGCTATGTTAACCAGCAGCACGGAACTCACCACGGCGATGGTTACTGGCACGGCGACGGTCACAGCCACAGTCGCGGACACCGTCACCGTGACGTTCGGTGTGGGGCCGCGCGCCAGCCTGCGTATCAACAATGCGCCCGGGCCTGGTGGTAGTGAGGTCACGACGCACATGATGACCGCGGATGAAACGTTTACCGTATACGTTGCTGCTTACGATGCACTCGGGCGCTTTATTGACAACCCAACCGACGTGACGTGGGGTGGGACCGGTGTCGTCAGCGGCCATCTGAACCCAACGACCGGTGCGAGTTCTACTGCTTTTGTGCCCGTCCTGGCTGGCACAGGGACGGTCACGGTTGCGGATGGCAGTTCCCATACGGATGCGACGGGAGTGATCACGGTCACTCCAGGTACCTTGCACCACATTGTGGTTCGGGACGCGGCTGGTGGTGGCGGGAGTGAAGTGGGCGCTCACGTGATGACGGCGGACGACGCGTTCACAGTCTACGCGGCGGGTTGCGACGTGGACGGCAACTACATCAACGACGTTTCCGCCACCTGGACAGGCAGTGGAGTGGTGACGGGACGGCTGTCGCCGACGAGCGGGATCAGCACGACGTTCACGGCCGGTCCGGCGGGGACAGGCACGATCCAGGCGAATGCGGGCAGTGGCATCACGGATACGACGGGGACGATCACAGTCAATCCGGGTACTCTACATCACATCGTGATTCGGGATGCGGCGGGCGGTGGCGGGAGCGAAGTGGGCACCCGCACGGTGACGGCGGACGACGTGTTCACGGTCTACGCGGCGGGGTACGATGTAGATGGCAACTACATTGCTGATCGGTCTGTAGCGTGGGCCACGACGGGTACGCTGGACCATCAGACGGGGACTGGTTCCAGTTTCACCTTTGCTCCGACGACGGCGAACACGAACGGGACGATCACGGCGGATGCGGGTGGTGGCATCACGGATACGACAGGGACGCTCACGGTCAATGCGGGCGCTTTGCATCACATCGTGATTCGGGATGCGGCGGGCGGTGGCGGGAACGAGGTGGGCATCCGCACGGTGACGGCGGACGACGTGTTCACGGTGTACGCGGCGGGGTATGATGGGGATGGCAACTACATGGCTGACGTATCTGTCGCCTGGACGGGCAGTGGGGTAGTGGCGGGGCGGCTGGCACCGACGAGCGGGATCAGCACGACGTTCACGGCCGGTCCGGCGGGGACAGGCACGATCCAGGCGGATGCGGGCGGCGGCATCACGGATACGACGGGGACGATCACAGTCAATCCGGGCGCTTTGCATCACATCGTGATTCGGGATGCGGCGGGCGGTGGCGGGAACGAGGTGGGCATCCGCACGGTGACGGCGGACGACGTGTTCACGGTGTACGCGGCGGGGTATGATGGGGATGGCAACTACATGGCTGACGTATCTGTCGCCTGGACGGGCAGTGGGGTAGTGGCAGGGCGGCTGGCACCGACGAGTGGGATCAGTACGACGTTCACGGCCGGTCCGGCGGGCACGGGCACGATCCAGGCGGATGCGGGCAGTGGCATCACGGATACGACGGGGACGATCACAGTCAATCCGGGTGCGCTGCACCACATCGTGATTCGGGATGCGGCGGGTGGTGGTGGGAGCGCAGTGGACACCCACGCGATGACGACGGATGAGGTGTTCACGGTCTACGCGGCAGGATATGACATAGACGGTAACTTTATTGTTGATCAGGTGGTGGGGTGGGCCACGACGGGCACGCTGGACTATCAGACGGGAACTGGTTCTAGTTTCACCTTCGCTCCGGCGACGGCGAACACCAGCGGAACGATCGCGGCGGATGCGGGCGGTGGCATCACTGATACGACAGGGATGATCATAGTCAATCTGGGTACACTCCGTCACGTCGTGATTCGGGATGCCGCTGGCGGCAGTGGGAACGAAGTGGGCGCCCACACGCTGACAATACACGAGACCCTGGCGGTCTGGGCGGCGGGATACGATGTGGGTGGCAACTACATCAGCGACGTGCCTGTCACGTGGACGGGCAGCGGAGCGGTGACGGGGCGCCTGGCGCCGACGAGCGGGATCAGCACGACGTTCACGGCCGGTCCGGCAGGTACAGGTACGATCCAGGCGAGCGCTGGCGGCGGCATCACCGACACGACGGGGACGATCACCGTGAATCTGGGGCCTTTGGACCACATCGTGATTCGGGATGCGGCGGGGGGTAAAGGGAACGAGGTGATCACGCAGACAGTAGGCCTTGGCACAGTCTTCTCTGTCTGGGCGGCAGGTTACGACGTGGAGAACAACTACATCAGTGACATCTCCGTTACCTGGACGGGCAGCGGAGTGGTGGCGGGGCGATTGGCGCCGACGAGTGGGATCAGCACCACCTATACGGCAGAAGAACCAGGCGTCGGTACCATCGAAGCGGACGATGGCGACAGCCATACCGATACGGCTGGTGTCATGGTCGTCCTGCACAAGATATATCTACCGTTCGTGTGCCGTCTGCTGTAGGTTTCGAATCATCTGGTGAAGGTTACCCGGTTAGGGAATGAACACAGAAAGCCGCCCACGGGCGGCTTTCTGTTTCAACAAGTGCTTCACGCCTGGTATTACCGAAGCAATCTTGGGCTATGCTCTCCTGTAGCTTTCTCTGGGTTGTGCTTTCTCATAGGTTGCCACCAGCCGTCGTGCTCCGGCCTCCCAGCTATGATGGGCCTCCACGTACTGCCACCCGGCAACCGACAGGTGCCTGGCCAGCGCAGGGTCTATAACAACCCGCAAGATGGCTGTTGCCAGTTCTTCGGCGCCCTCCGCGATCAGGACATCCTGGCCCTCTTCTACTGCCAGCGCCGCGCAGCCGGAGGGCATGCTGACGACCGGCGTGCCCATGGCCATGGCCTCCAGGACCTTGTTCTGCACTCCTACCGCGTACAGGGCCGGGCACACTGCCACCGTGGCCTGGGCCAGGTAGGGCCGCAGGTCGTCCACGGTGCCGGTGACCTGGATGCGCCCATCCGTCGCCAATTGCTGTACCGTTTCGGGCGGGTCCTTGCCCACAATCTGGAATCGTACCTCGGGGTTTTGTGCCCAGATGTGCGGCAGCACCTCCTGCGCAAAGTATAGCACGGCGGCGACGTTGGCGTGGTAACTCATCTTGCCGGTGAAGATCACTATCGGAGGAGAAACCCGGTTTTTCCCAAAAAACCGGGTTTCTGGGGGCCGAAAGTACTCCATGTCCACGCCATTCGTCACTACGGTGACGGGTGCAGTGTGTGTCTGGGGAGACAAATAGCGGTGTGCCAGCCCTTCGAGTGCCTCCTTGTCCCGCTGGGAGGTGACCACCACCTGGTCGTACTGCGCCAGGAGCCGGGCCTCGTAGCGGCGGGTGCGGGCCAGGTCAACCGCCGCCATCAGGCGGGAACGCCATTGTGCCCCGCTCCGCGCTGCCTGTTCGAATAGCAGGGAGATGCAGTCCACCGAGTCGTATACCGCGCTGACCGGCGTGGCGTTCCGAGCCTGGACGCGATGCTGGCTGCATTTCGACCTGGCACGCCTGCTGGGAAGTGCCAGCGCAGCCATCGTGACCGCCGTGATCGGTCAGGGCGGCTGGCAACTGCTGGGGCTGGTTCTTTACTGACCTGTGAGGTCGTCACCCGGTTGGCCGGTCCGTCGCCACTACGGGGTCTCCGATGGTCCCGCTTCCACCGGTGCTGGCGTCGCCCGCAGGTCTACTATGGGCATGCTCTCTCCGCCGCTGATGATCCACTTGCTGTTCTCTCGCAGCTCCTGAGCGATGAGCACCTGGATGTATTGCTCCGCCAGCATTCCCTTGCCTTCCAGTTCGTCCAGTATGGCGTGCATGGCCTCCAGTTTGGCCTGGGAGGTCAGGGTGATGCGCTGCGCCTCGGCCTCGGCGAGCCTGGCGATGTTGTAGGCTTCACCGTCGGCCTGCTTCTGCGCCGCGTAGAATTCGCTATCGGCTAACGTGCGGCGTTGGGCTGCCTCAGCTTCGGCCTGCTCCTGTTGCTGCAGGGCTACCATGCGGTCCTTGATTGCCGCCACTACTTCCTGCGGCGGCAGGGCGTTCTGGATCTGTACCATGACAAACTCGACGCCGTACTGGGCCTCCTTCTCGCGCAACGCTTCTATTACCTCCTGGCTAATTTGTGCACGGCTGTGCATGACATCCGCCATCTCCTTGGTGTTGATCACGTCCCGCAGCTTGCCCTGGGCGAACTCGAAGACGATGCGATCCGGGTTGCTCACCTCCAGGGCATAGCGTACAGGGTCGGTCACCCGGTAGGTGTACAGCAGTGAGACGTCCATCGTCACGTCGTCCGAGGTCATGGCCACGAGTTGCACAGTCTCGCCCGGCCGCTCGTTGATCGTGATGCCGATGGTGGTATCCACCAGCGGGATGCGGACGTGCCAGCCTGGTTCGTCCAGGGCGATGAACCGCCCGCCGCGCAGATGCAGGCCCCGCTCGTAAGGGCGGATCTTGTAAACCGCGGCACGGGCTATGGAGAGCAGTACGCCCAGCACTACAAATGCTGCCAGAGTCACGACCGCCAGTTTGTATAGCCGGTCCAGTGGACTAGCGGAGCGAAGGGCGGGCGTTGGTTTCCCAAGGGTCTGGTCTACAGGTGTCATATTCTGGGCCATCGTTTCGTCTCCACAAATCAGGTTTTCTTTATGGTGTCTTTGTCCTTCGAGCCTCGGAGTGGGTCTCCTCGTAGATTTCCACCAGCCGCCGCGCCCCTGATTCCCAACTGTGATGGGCCTCTACGTATCGCCGCCCGGCCTCCGATAGCCGTTTTGCGCTGGCGGGGTCTGAGATTACGTCTAGCACCTTCGTCGCAAACTCTTGTGGGTCGTCGGCGACCAGCACGTCCTTGTCTCTGCGTGCATCCAGGCCAGCAGACGCGGCGGGGGTGCACACGACGGGAGTCCCCATTGCCATGGCTTCGAGCACCTTGAACTGCACGCCGACTGCATAGGGCACCGGGCACACTGCCACGCTCGCCTGGGCCAGGTATGGCCGCAGGTCATCTACGGTGCCGGTGACCTGGATGCGCCCATCTATTGCCAATCGTTGCACTGCTTCCGGTGGGTCCTTGCCCACGATCTGGAACCGCACGTGAGGGTCCTGTACCCAGATGTGGGGCAGCACCTCTCGCGCAAAGTACAGCGCAGCGGCGACGTTGGCGTGATAACTCATCTTGCCGGTGAGGATGATGGTGGGAGGAGAAACCAGGTTTCCTGGGAAAAACCTGGTTTCTGGAGGCCGGAAGTACTCCAGGTCCACGCCGTTGGTCACCACCGTGATGGGGGCGGTGGGTGTCTTGGCAGGCAGATAGCGGCGGGCCAACATCTCCAGCGCATCCTTGTCCCGCTGAGAGGTGACCACCACGTGGTCGTATTGGGTCGTCAGCCAGGCCTCATAACGGCGGGTGCGAGCCAGATCCACGGCCGTCATCAGGCGGGAACGCCATTGTGCCCCACTCTGTGCCGCCTGTTCGAACAACAGGGAAATGCAGTCCACCGAGTCGTATACCGTGGGTGGGCGGTCACAGAACCCCCCACTGCGTGGGGGGCCTGTGACGGCTCCTACCAGTCGGGCTGCTCGCAGGTGCTCGATGTGCACGACGTCGAAGGTTTCTCCTTGCAGCAATTGCCTCAGCCGTTGCCCCAGCCCCGGGTGGTACGAAAACATCGCCTGCAGGGGTTCCCGGGTGGGCAGTGCCCGCAGGCAGTTGCTCAAGGAGCGTGCCAGGGTGACCGGGAAGACCTCCACTGCCACTCCCCACGCCCTCAGTTCATCCGCCTGCGTTTGTTCTTCTGGTGCGGTGCCTGCCGCCGTCAGCAGGGTGACAGAATGGCCCAGGCGGACCAGCGCCCGAATCAGGTGATACGGGCGGGTGCGGATGCGGGAGGGGACGTAGGGGGTGACGTAGAGGACGTTCATCCTGGCGTGTCTCTCCGCGTGTTGCGTGTTGCGTGTTGCGTGCCTCCCCCAAGCGAAGGGGGAACGCCCAGTTTGGCTTCCACCGCTCCGACCACCGCCGGTACAGCCGGGACCGCCAGCCGATCCAAAGCCTCCTGGCGGCTCATGTACCCTTCCCGTACCAGGCCCGCCAGTTCCATCGCGTAGGGGTGGTAGCCCATCTGTTCCACGTGGACCATGTTGGCGAAGCTGTTGAGCAGGCAATTGGTAGAGTTGGGGTCGGTGTCCTGGGGCCGCTCCCACGCCAAAGGCTCGATGCACCGCAGAGCAGTCTCCTCGTCATAGTCCAGGAAGGCCAACAGGGAGACGTTGTAGGGGAATTCGGTGGTGCCCTCCAGGTGACGCTCCTCAGGGAAGTAGACGGAGACCTCACTGCCCACCACTTTCTCCAGGGGGGCCAGGCCAGCCTCGCGCATGGCCCGCAACATGCGGGCATTGGTGTGGAACAAGGCAGATGCCAGCGGGATCTGTCCAGGAGACCAACCGTAGGCCAGCATCGGGATATTCTTCTCCAGGGCCATGCGCAGTCCAATTCCCTTCGCCAGGCCCATGCAGGAATTGCAGATGCTGCTGGCCCGCTCCAGCGCGCGGGGTGGATACATCCCTGGCTGCAGGGAGGCCACGAAGATCTGCCGCAGCAGGTCGAAGCGGGGTTTCACGATCACGTGGTCTACTCCCAGGTTCTCGCCGACCAGGCGCATGTTTTTGAAGGCGGTCGGAGAGACAAAGCCGTTGTCGAAGGTGAAGGCCAGGACGTTCAGATCGTACTGCTTCTTGAGCAACCACAGCGTATAGGTGCTGTCCTTCCCTCCGCTCCAGGACATCAGGCAGTGGTAGCCGGGACGGGCGTGCACCTGGTGGGCCAGGTTCTCGAATCGCGCGCGCAAGGTTGCCTTCTGTGCGGCGCGCTGTTCCGCCGCCGCCGGCATCCGCCGGCAGTACTGGCAGACTCCCTCCTCGTCGAACTGGATGCCGGGGAACGTCTCCGGCAAGACGCAGCGGGTACATCGTTTCATAGTTACTGCTCCTTACCCCGGCAGATGCGGACCGGGTAGGCCTCTTGCACGGGCCGGGATGAGAAATTGTCTACGAACAGGTGGTAAATGAGTTGAGTGGAGAGCACTCCTGCCAGTGCCATGTCGTCCCCCTCGCTGACTTTCGCTCCGGCCTGGCACTTGTGCACCAACCGGGTTACTGCGTCAGGATCGAAAACGCCGCACGCCCGGAGCGCTTCCGGCGCCAGCAGCGCCTGGACGTAGTCCAGGGGTTGAGCAAAGAAGGCTGGATGGATCGGAGCGCGGTAGGGTTGTTTGCGCCGCTGCCAGACCTGGGAGGGTAGCAGCCCCTGAGCACTTTTCTTGAGGATGTACTTTTCCTCCAGGCCCCGGATCTTGAAATGGGGTGGCAGATGGCTGCAGAATTCCACCACCCGGTGGTCCAGAAAAGGAAAGCGCCCCTCCACCGAGTTGGCCGCCATCACCCGGTCTCCCTGGGAAGAGAGCAGGTAGGGGGACATGAACGTGGCGACTTCGATGGCCTGAGCCTGGGCCAGGGTACTCCAGTTGGGCAGCACGCTGTCTAGTGAGGCCAGCAATTCTCCCACCGGATCATATCCGTCCAGCGCTTCCCGCAACCCGGCGCAGAACAACCGCTGCAGGCGGGCCGTGTTGTGCCAGCGGATGTAGTGGGAATAGCCTACCTGATCTACCGCCGCCAGTCCCTGGCGGAAGAAGGCGGCCCGGTAGGTGTCTCCCTCGCGGGCAAGGTCCGCGATGTAGGGATATAGACGCTGCAAGAGCAATGGCCGCCAGGTGGATTCTGGCTGGCGGGCCCAGAACCGGCGGACCTTGTCCTCCTTATAGATGTTGTAACCCCCCAGGAACTCGTCCGCCCCCTCCCCGGTCAGCACGACCTTGATGTGGTTCTCGTGGACCAGCCGGGAGAGCAGGTACATGGGGGCGGGAGAGGTGCGCAGGAGAGGGGCCTCCGTGTGCCAGACCACCTCCGGGAAGACCTGTCCGATGTCCGCGTTGGTACACTCGGTGCGGCGGTGATCGGTGCCCAGGAAGGCGGTGGCGATCTCTTGATAGGCCCGCTCGTCGAAGGCGGGCTCCTCGAAGGCGATGGAGAAGGTGCACAGGGTCTTGGGGGTGTGCCCCCGGATCAGAGCGGCGATGAAGGTGGAATCTAATCCGCCGCTAAGGTAACTCCCCACCGGAACGTCTGCCCGCAGCCGCAGCCGCGTCGCGTCCGAGAGCAGGTCGCGCAATTGCTCCGCTGCCTTCTCCTCGGAGATCTGGTCCTCGCTGCCGGCCTCTGGAAATGTCATGCTCCAGTAACGGGAGAGGGTGCAGGAGCCAGCGTGGACTTTCATGTAGTGGCCGGGCGGCAGTTCGAGGATGGACTGGAAAGCGGTACGTGGAGCCAGGGGGGCCCAGAAGGTGAACGCTTGAGCCAGCGCGCGCGGGTCGAGCCGGGCTTCCACCCGCGAGTCCAACAGCAACGCCTTGATCTCCGAACCAAAGACCAGTCCGTCAGGAAGCAACGTGTAGAACAGCGGGCGGACGCCCAGCCGGTCACGGGCCAGGAACAGCTCCTGCTTGCGGGTGTCCCAGATGGCGATGGCGAACTGGCCATTGAACTGCTGGAGACATTCTGGCCCCAGGTCCTCGTAGAGGTGCAAGATGACCTCGGTGTCGGAGTGGGTGTGGAAGCGATGGCCGGCCCGCTCCAGTTGGGCGCGCAGTTCCGGATGGTTGTACACCTCACCGTTGAAGACGATCCACAACGACTCGTCCTCGTTGGTGATGGGCTGCTGGCCGGTGCTCAGGTCCACGATGCTGAGACGTGCGCAGCCAATGCCCGCCTGGTGGTCCGCATAGAGGCCGAACTCGTCAGGCCCACGGTGGCGGATAATGCCCAGCATCCGCCGCAGCAGGCCGAGGTCAGGCGGATGGTTCCCGCCCCAATCCAGTACGCCGACGATGCCACACATAGAGAGTAATCCGTAATTCGTAATTCGTAACGCGTGATGCGTGTCTTTGGGCTACCTCAAGGCTGACGGTCGGCTAACGGCTGACGGTCAGCTAGGGCTGACTTGTGGATCTTGCCCGACGACGTCTTGGGCAAGGAGGGGCGGAACTCGACGTAGTGAGGCATCATAAAGTCCTCCAGGTGTTGGGCGCAGTGATGGAGCACCTCCTGCTCGCTGAGCGAGTGGCCGTCGCTGCAGACGACGAAGGCTTTGATGGCCTGGCCCAACAGCGGGTCCGGCACGCCGATCACGGCCACCTCCACCACGCCCGGCAACTGATAGATGACGCCTTCGACCTCTTTGGGGGCGACCTTTTCGCCGCGACTCTTGATGATGTCGTCCTTGCGGGCCACAAAGTAGAGGAATCCCTCCTCGTCCATCCTGAAGAGGTCACCCGTGTATAGCAGCCGTTCCGCGGGGTAGCGTCCTGGCCGGTAGCGCCTGGCGGTCTGTTCGGCGTCCCCCCAATACCCTTGCATCACGTGGGACCCCCGCACGACCAGTTCTCCCACCTCTCCCGGGTCGAGCCGGCGGCCGTCCTCGTCTTCGACCCATACCTCGGTGCCGGGGATGGCGATGCCGACGGAGCCGGCGCGGCGATCCAATTCCTCCGGCGGCAGGTAGAGGGTGCGCTTGCACTCGGTGAGGCCGTACATCGAGTAGAGGCGAGCCCACGAGAAGGCCTCACGCAGGCGGCGGATGTGCTCGACCGGCAGGGCGGCAGCCGTATTGGTCAGGTAGCGCAGCGACGAAAGGTCGAACGGGCTCAGGTCCATCTGGAGCAGCACGGCGAAGAGCGTCGGTACGCCGGGGAAGCCGGTCACCCGCTCCTGTTCGATCCGCCGTAACACGGCGGCCGGGTAGGTGAAGGACTGTTCCAGCACGAGGGTGCCGCCGAACTTGAAGACCATCAGCAACTGGTAGAGGCCGTAGTCGAACGAGAGAGGGAGCACGTTGATGACGATGTCTTCCGGCGTGTTCTCCAGGTACTGGATGATGGAGGAGGCGGCAAACACGACGTTGGCGTGGGTGGACATGACCCCTTTGGGCTCCCCGGTCGAGCCGGAGGTATAGATCAGGCAGGCCAGGTCCACGTCAATGGTGTGGCACGGGGGACGAGTGGGGGGGGACGTGTTCAGCAGGTCGGGGAAGGCCATCACGTTAGGGTGGAGGGCTGCAGTATCGGCGGCTCCCTTCCCACACAGGACGGCGAAACGCAGGGACGGGACGGTCTCCAAGAGCCTGGACACCTTCTCACCCTGCCGGCCGGCAGCGAATAGCCCACTGGCACTGCAGTTATTGAGCACGTAGGTCAATTTGCCCACCTTGGTGGTGGGGTTGATGACCGTAAAGGTGGCACCGGCCTTGAGGATGGCGAAGATGGCCACCACCGCTTCTACAGAGTTGGGCAACCAAATCGCCACCCGGTCCCCCCGTTGTACTCCCAGGGCCAGCAGCCCATTGGCCACCCGATTGGCTTGTTCCTCGATCTGGGCATAAGTCAGCCGATGGCCTTCACAGATCAGGGCTACCTTGTCGGAGAATCGTTCAGCGCTGTTCTGCAAGAAGTCATTTACCAGCATACTGCACCACCTGTACCTTCGTCCACATAGAACACGCCTGTTTTTCTGCCAGACCCCTGTTCTTCGACGTAGTTTCCTCGCCTACGGTACTGAAGGCTCTCTCCAGGAGACCTACGAGATCACATTGTACGGGTATGGAGTCGGTTTGGAGTAACGAGAACCCTAGAAAAGGGCTGTGTGGCTGGTGTCCAACTTGAGGGCGCCCAGTACGCCGGGCGCCCTCAAGTCGGTGGACAAGTTAGGTACTGAATTGCAGCAAGCCCCACGCTGTAGACATCGCGTCATTTCTGTCTCAGCACTAGTGGCAGGTAGGCGTAATGAGGCCACGGGTACACTGGCCCTGCGACGTTGTTCATCTCGTTGTTTTCCGGTACCAGCCCGTAACTACCCTCTTTGTAGTTGTCAACCTTGATGTAGAACGCCTCGATGGTGCGAATCTGCTGCTCTGTGAATGTCTTGGTGAAGGCAAAGGTACGCTCTTCGCCGGGGGCCAGGGGCGGCACGCCCAGGAACAGGTCGCTCTCGCTATAGCGAGCCCACGGGCACGATGGGACGGTGGCGGTGAAGACGTCCATCCAGAAGGGGCCGCCGGTGGGGGACGGATTCCGAGCCTCCCCGGTGCCCACATTTTTCAGCAGGATGGTGAAGGTGACCGGCGCACCCGGCCGCGGCGGCAAAGGCTCGACGGTGAAACCAAGCACCACCAGGTCAGGCACACCCACGTAGGCGTAAGCGGTGTTGTCGGCGGAGTGAGCGTCCCGACCGGCGCCTCCATCCCCGGCAATGATGAAGGGGGTGCGGAATTCAGGCACGCCGTTCTGCACACAGTCGGGCTGGTCGGGAGCCTCCACTGTGAACGTGATGGTATGCCCTGTGGAACCTGCGGGTAGGTCGCCAACCACGTACGTGTAGGTCCGGCTGTCGTTCGAGCGCCAACCGAAGCCCACGTAGGTGGTGCCGGTCGGTACGATCGTGGTGATGATCACGTCGTCGGCATGCATGTGCTGTCCGACGTTGCCATAGTGCACGGTATAGGTCATCCGTTGCCCCGGCGAGAAGATGACCGGCGTGTGGTCCACGGTTACCATCAGGTCGGCCAGGGTGCCGATGGGGTCTTCGTCGTGCTTTTCAATGGGCGCTGTCAGCGAAGAGTGTGCCATCACGGCACGGTTGTCCACGGAACTGGCTTGCGCAGGGAGCGGATCCAGGACCTGCACCGTCAACCGGGCAACCCCAGAGGTCTGGGTGATGACGGAGATGTGAAAGATCACCAGATCAGGATCGGTGGGTGGCACGGCCTGGCAGTCTCCGGCCTCGACCTGGCAGCCCACGTATGTGACGTAGTTGGGTAACGTGTCGGTGATGGTGACGTTGGAAGCGTTCTCGTTGCCCGTGTTGGTGTAGGTGAGCGTGTAGGTGAGCAGGTCGCCGGCGTAGACCATGTCCACCCCATTGCTCTTGTCGAAGGATAGGATCGGCCGGCTGGTGACCCTGGTCTGGGCCGTGGCCGGCATCAGGTCCCCTTCGGCATCCCTCAGTTGTGCTTCGAATTGTAGTTGCACGTTGTTCGTGAGCGGACTGGTCACGTTGGCACGGATCACGATCTGCCCAGATCCCCCCTCACCGGCTACGGTGCCGATATTCCAGTACCGCACCTGCCCACTGCCGCCGGTCGGTGACGGCACGGCGCTGACGAATGAGGTGTGGCCATCGAGGGTAGCCGTGACCACCGTGCTGGTGGCATTGGCGTTGCCGGTGTTGGTGTAACGCAAGGTATAGGTCAGGGGAGTACCGGCCGCCACAGGGTCGGGGTAGTCGGTGGCGTTGAACGCCCAGTTGGGCGCTGAGGAGACGGTCGTGGTCTCGGTGATAGACCGCGGAGACGTGTAGACACTGTCAATCGTGACGTGGTTGGTCATTACGGTGCCATTGGGGAGCGGCGTGTCCACGCGCACCCGCACGGTGATCGAGCCACCCTGACCCACGAGCAGGTCACCGATTTCCCACACGTTGTTGGTTCCTGACTTGGGGGCAGGGGTTGCGCGGACGAAGGTCACCCGGCTGTCGTACGTCTCTGTGATGACCACGTCGTCGGCAGGCGCTGTGCCAAAGTTGCTGTAGTTGATAAAGTACAGGAGCTCCGTCCCAGCCTCAACCGGATCGGATGAATCAACCTTGGAGACCGTCAACGCCGAGGCTGAGGTCACAGACGTGGTTTCAGTAGCGGTGATGGGCGTCGTCTGGGCGCTGTCCAGCGTAGCCCGGTTGGTGAGGACGGTGCCGACGGGGAGAGGACTTGCTACCTGGACGACGATGTCTATGGTGCGAGGGCTGCCCACGATCAGGGTCGGGAAGGTCCACACCCGGTTCCCGCTGCCGGAATCGGGCGCTGGGTTCGAGTAAACCCACGAGACGTTGGGGTCGTAGTCTTCGGTGACCGTGACGGAGGTGGCATTCTCGTTCCCGCTGTTCGTCATGATGATCGTGTAGTGTAAAGTCTTGCCAGCCTCAACCGGGTCTGGGGAGCTGGTCTTGGTGATCGTTAGCACGGGACTGGAACGGACCGTGGTGGTCCGCGTGGTGGAAACGGGCGTGGTCTGAGCAGTGTCGAGCCAGGCCACGTTGGTCAGGACGGTGTTGTTCGTCAAGGGGCTATGCACCTGCGCCCGCAGGGTGATCTGGGTCGAGTTGTTCGGTGCCAGCCGCGCGATGTTCCAGTATATGTCGCCGTTGCTGAACCCGGTGGGCGCGGGCGAGGCGCTATCATAGTCAACGTTGTGGTCGAGCGTGTCGGTGATGACGAGACCGGTGGCGTCGGATGGGCCGGTGTTGGTGACCAGGATGGTGTAGGTCAATGGGTCGCCGGCGCTCACCGTAGGCGTGGCTGACTTGGTGAACGTCAGGTGCACCTCGGCGTTCACCTGGGTGTCTTCATCGGTCGTGTTGTTCCCAGAGACAGGGTCATTCTCGCTGCTCGAGATGGTGGCGGTATTCCAGATTACGCCGGTGATCGAGGAGGCCACGGTGGCGCGGATGGCGAGGCTGGCGGTGCCGTTCAGGACCAGGGCGCCAACCGTCCACACGCCGGTGCCGCTGTTGTATGGACCCTGGCTGGGCGTGGCCGAGACGAAGGTGGCGCCGGAAGGCAGTGTATCGGTGACGGTGACGCCGGTGGCGTCGGAGGGGCCATAGTTGGTGGCGGTGAGCGTGTAGGTCAGCGCAGTACCGGCGATCACCGGGTCAGGCGTGTCTTGCTTGCTGACTGCCAGATCGGCCTCTCCATTGACCAGCGTACTCTCGGCAACGCTGTTGTTGCCCGGAGCAGGGTCGGCCTCGTTGGCGGACGCCTCGGCCACGTTGGTGATCGTCCCTCGCGTCGAGCGGGCAGTCGTTACGGTGATGGTGAGGGTAGCGCTGCCACTGTCAGCCAGATCGCCGACCGTCCACAGGCCGGTGCCGTTGTCGTAGGTCGTACCTGGACTGGCCGTGGCCGAGACGAACGTCACGCCCGATGGGAGAGTGTCGGTTACGTACACACCAGTGGCGTCTGAAGGCCCATGGTTCACGACGGTGAGAGTGTAGGTCAACGAGGTGCCGGCGATCGCCGGGTCGTGTGAGTCCATCTTGGTCAGCGACAGATCGGCGCCAGGGTTGACCGTGGTGGTGATCGTATGCGTGTTATTGTCGGGAGCGTCGTCGGTCTCGTTGGCGGATACCTCAACCCGGTTGGTGATGATGCCGCTCGCAGTGGGCGTGACGATGATCGAGACTACGGTACTGTCGTCGTAGGTGAGGGTACCGAGGGCGCACGTGACGACACCGCTGGCTTCACTACAGGTGCCCTGGCGGTGCGTGACCGAGACGAACGTCACGCCGGATGGCAGGGTGTCGGTCACCGTCACGCCGGTGGCGTCGGAGGGACCTGAGTTTGTGACGGTGAGCGTGTAGGTCAAGGCGGCGCCCGCGACCACAGGCTCGGGGTCGTCGGCTTTGCCGACCGTCAGGTCGGCTCTGGCGTCCACATCGGTATCTGTTTGAGCGGTGTTGTTCGACGCGTCTGGGTCTGTCGTAGTGGCTGTAACAATGGCTGAGTTGGAGAGCGTTTCTGTCGTCGAGGAGCTGACGGTAACGACGGTGGTGAGCACGGCAGTCTCGTCAACTGCCAGGGTGCTTAGACTGCACGTGACCGTACCGCCGAAATGGCTGCAGCCTGTCGAGGCGGAATCATAGGTCACACCTAGCGGCAGGGAGTCGGTGACAGTGACGTCGGTAGCAGTCGAAGGTCCGCTGTTGGTGATGGTCAGAGTGTAGGTCAGAGCCTTGCCCGCAATCACCAGGTCGGTTGAGGCGACTTTGGTGAGCGCCAGGTCTGCCTCTGGGTCTTGGAGCGTCGGCCTTGCACTGGCCCCCTGGGGCAGCAGTATCAGGATACCGGCTACGCTGATGAGTCCGGTCAGAAACACGACTAGAAGTTTACTGAGAGCTTGCTTGTGGTTCATAACTCTTCACCTTTTACATGCTTAGTCTGATACAATACAATGAGCCCGCCCTGGTTGTTCGTTGGCAACGTTGAGGAGTGCTTGCTGAATGGGGCGATGTCCCGCACGTGACCTCAACAAGATCAGTATACTTGAGAATCGGCACCCGGCGGGTTTCGTTTATGTTACGGTAATGTTGCTGGACGAACCCTATGAAGGTGCTTCAGTAGACCGGGGTGGCTCCGATGTCGTTGGCTCCGGCGTCGGGCGATCCGGCGTCGGTGGCACTGGCGTCGTTGGCACTGGTGTCGGTGGCACTGGCGTCGGTGGCACTGGCGTCGGTGGCACTGGCGTCGGTGGCACTGGCGTCGGTGGCTCCGGCGGTTTCGTCGGCCGCGGCTCGGGCGGTGCTGGCGTGTCGGTCGGCGGCACCGGAGTGGGCGCGCGCGTGGGCACTACCCCGAGTGTAGGTGTTGGCGTGGGGAGAGGGGACGGCTGCGCGGTCGGTTCAGTGCTCTCTCCAGCCTCCACAGTAGTAGTGGCCAGGGGGGTTGGAGTGGCAGGAGCGATCAGTGTACTGGGAGTGCAGAACTCTGTGACTTGCGGCTCTTCCCCTGCTCGCATGGATACCTCTCGGCACGTAGTGAGCGTGAGCGCCTCTGTTTCCAAATCGCACGTCACCGCCCCCGCATCAACTGCCAGGCGCGTGACTTGCTCGTCGGCCTCGATCCGTATCAGTGCAGGAATGCTCAAGAGCGTCATGGAGCAGATAGGGACGACGAACTCGTACGAGGGCTTCTGCGCGAAGAATTGGAGGCTTCCCTTCAATACGGTCACCTGCAGGCGGGGGAAGGTGCGCGGATTCTGGATCTCAATCGCCGTCCCAGGAGCGAGTTCGAGCGTGCTGCCATCGCCCAGGTAGAACTTGGCTCCTGCTACCGCATCGGCGACGATTTGGCCCTTGTCCCTGATCACGATGCTGGCCTTGTCCTGTCCTACCATGGCCCACTCGGATCCATCTGATAGCTGCACCTGCGCGTTTCCCGCATAGAGGTTCAATTGCAGATAGGGTGGTGTCCACTGCTCGGTCACGGGAGGGGCGGGGTGGCAGGCGACGATCGGGACTGTCAGGGCGGCCAGCAGCAGGTAAGCCAGCCTGCGCCTAAGGCCGGGCCTGCGGTCGGTGCCGAGCATTCGGCTGGTCCTTCTGACCCCTGGACCTGTGAGCAGGTTCTTGACGGACATAGTTTCTCTTCCACCCTCGACGCAAGTGCAATCTGGCAACCGCGGCCCGTTGGTTGTCTTCGAGAAGGATTTCCAGGCTAACCTACAGGGACTCGCTCATCAGCCTCGGGTGCTGTCTCTCCCATCCTCAGTTGTACGTAGTGTGCCAATTGGGCCACCGAGTCAAAGTTCTCTGGCACGATTTCCTCGTCCTTGACCGTGATGCCGAAGGTCTCTTCGACGAACATCACCAGTTCCAACACCCCTGTGGAATCCACGATTCCTTCCTCAAGAAAGGAGACGTGGTCCTCTAACTGTCCATGGTCGTTGGTGAAAAGGAAATTCTCCAGAATGTAGCGTCGGATCAGGTGTTCTATGGACATATTACTTAGGCCTCCTTGCCCCCCTTATTCTACGGGGCAGGGGTCGGTTTATAGTGACGAGAATCCTAGAAAACGGCTAGCGGCCGCAGATACTGTTATACCACTACCTGCCACTCTAGTCAATTTTCAGGGACTTTGTTACTGGACTCTGACGATTGTCTCCTACAATAACAGTCGGTGGTCGGACGCCTCCACGGGTTGACCACCGGGCAAGTTTCCCAGAACGCGCGGAGGGTTTCCTTCAGGCCAGGGCGGGAAGATTCATTTCATAGGAGCGTTGAGCGATGGCGATTCGTCAGATTGGCAAGGATAGAATGTGGGCGACGACGGCAAGGACAAAACGGCTTCCGGCTTTGCGCAGGGAGGCGTTAAACGGGCGGCGCATCTCCATCTATTGGGTGGTGGTGCCACTGTTCGTGCTGGACGCGATATGCATTGTGCTCAGCATACTGGCAGCCTACCAACTGCGCTTCCAGTTGCTCGAGTACTATGCCCCCTTGTCTGGAGCATTCTACGTTCGCCTGGCCTGGATCGCCGTTCCAATGTGGTTGGTCATCTTTGCCGTGTACTGGCTATACCATCCGGATCGCCTTTTCGGTGGCATGCAGGAATACTCCAGCGTGGTCAGTGCCTGCACCGCGGGCCTGGTGAGCCTGATCCTCTACAGTTTCTTGGATCGGCGCGTGGACCACGACATCTCCCGCGGGTGGTTGGCGATGGTCTGGTTCCTCTCCGTCACCAGCGTGTGCTTGACCCGCTTCGGCTACCGGCGGCTGATCTACCATCTGCGGAAGCGGGGCCTGTTTGTTCGGCGGGCGTTGGTCGTAGGGGCCAACGAGGAAGGGCGGGCGGTGGTGACCCAGTTGCGTGCTCTGCGCACTGGAGGGATAGAAGTGGTGGGGTTTGTGGACACGGCGCTACCCCGTGGGACGGACGTGGAAGGGTTGCCGGTACTGGGCGATCTCGGCCGGCTGAACAACCTGGTGCAGCGCCTGGGGGTGGAGGAACTGATCGTCATCCCCACTGCCATGCGGCGGGAGGAACTGCTGGGTATTTATCGGGACTGGGGCACCAATCAGCGGGTACGCGTGTGTCTCTCCTCTGGCCTGTATGAATTGTGCACCACCGGTGCCCAGTTGAGGGAGGTGGGTTTCATCCCCCTGTTGAGCCTCAACCGGACCCGCATCACCGGGGTGGATGCGCTGATGAAGTCCGCGCTCGACTTCGTGGGTACGCTGGTGGCGGTGACCCTGCTGGCTCCTGTATTTCTGATGATCGCGCTCCTGGTCCGGCTGGATTCGCCAGGGCCTGTCATCTACCGCCGGCGGGTGGTGGGGTTGTATGGGCGCAAGTTCGATGCCTTCAAGTTCCGCACCATGATCCCCAATGCGGACGCGTTTCTGGAGGCGAATCCCAAGTTGCGGGAGGAATGGGAGCGCAGCGGCAAGATCCAGGATGACCCCCGCATCACCCGGGTGGGGCGAGTCCTGCGGCGGTACAGCCTGGACGAGTTGCCACAACTGTTCAACGTGCTGAAGGGGCAGATGAGCCTGGTGGGACCGCGGATGATCACCCCGACAGAGTTGAAACACTTTGGCCGGTGGCGACACAACTTGCTGACGGTCAAGCCGGGCCTGACCGGCCTCTGGCAGGTCAGCGGGCGCTCCGATCTCTCGTACGAGGAACGGGTTCGCCTGGACATGCAGTACATCCGTAACTATACCACCTGGATAGATCTGAAATTGATATTCAACACGGTACAGGTAGTGCTGAAGGGGCGGGGTGCTTACTAGGCCCCCGCATACGGGGGCTCCGCAATGCGAGGGGCCCACGATGGGGGTAAGGAGGGATTTAAGATGATTCTGATCACGCGAGCACCGGTGCGGATCAGTTTCGGGGGCGGGGGCACAGATCTGCCGGCCTTCTACGAGCGGTACGGTGGCATGGTGGTGAGCACGACGATCAGTTACTACGTCTACACCACTCTGACGCCTGGGTGCCCGGACGGTGTACAGATCATCTCCGCTGACTACCGGGCGCTCTGCCAACGGCCGACGTGCGAGGACCTGGTCTGGGATGGCGACCTGCGCTTGCCTAAGGCCATCACCTACTACTTTAATCTCTCCGACGGAGTGACGATCTTTCTGGCCTCCCAGGTTCCTCCCGGCACGGGGCTGGGCTCGTCTGGTAGTGTAGCGGTCTCGATGATCAAGGCGGTCGCCTTCTGGTGTGGCCTGGACCTGGGGCCAGCGCAGGTGGCGGAACTGGCCTGCTACATTGAGATCGAGAAGATGGGCATGCCCGTCGGCAAGCAGGATCAATACGCGGCGGCCTTCGGTGGCCTCAACTGCATCACGTTCTCGCGCGACGGTGTGAACGTCGAGCCGCTGGGGATGCCCCCTGGGACGTATGAGGCATTGGAGAAGAGATTGATGCTCTTCTTCACCGGCACCTCCCGCCAGTCTTCCACCATCCTCCGGCGCCAGATGCAGGCCAGCCAGCAAGGGGATCGAAACACGATCCACAGGCTGCAGGCGCTCAAGGAGTTGGGGCAGCAGGTCCGCACCGTGCTGGAACGGGGAGACCTGGCGGCGTTCAGCGAACTGCTCCATCAGTCCTGGATGGAGAAGCGGCGGTTGGCGGAAGGGATCACCAATCCGTTTCTGGACCAGTGCTATCAGACGGCGCGGGAGCACGGGGCACTGGGGGGCAAGGTGACCGGGGCTGGCGGCGGTGGCTTCCTGATGCTCTACTGCCCTGAGGAACGGCAGGGGGCCGTCACGGAGGCGCTGACGGGGCTGGGGTTGCAGCGTCGGACCTGCACGTTCGACAGTCAGGGAGTGCAGGTGATGGAGGCAGTACCCTGGTCGCGGCAGTCTGGGCAACACCGCGTTCCCATGGTGATGGAAGGGATTCAAATCGGAGCCGGGTAGAACATGACCTTCCCGAAAGGTCCAAACTTTCGGGAAGGTGAAGAGAAGGAGCGAAATATTGGACAGCATTCAGCGCTATCTGGAAGAGGTGCAGGGTACGTTGGGCGCGCTTCCGCTGGAACGCGTCCGGGACGTAGTGGATGTGCTGCTCAGCGCCAATTACGTCGGCAGCACGGTGTTCACCCTGGGCAACGGCGGCAGCGCGGCGACCGCGTCTCACTTGGCATGCGACCTGGCCAAGGGCACCATTATTCCGGGCCGGCCGCGCTTCCGAGTGATCTCCCTGACGGACAACCTGCCACTCATGACGGCCTGGAGCAACGATGTTGCCTACGAGGACGTCTTCGCCAACCAGTTGGGCGGCCTGATGGGACGGGGAGACGTGGTGGTCGCTATTAGTGGCAGCGGCAACTCTCCCAACGTCCTGCGGGCAGTGGAACTGGCACGCCGTATGGGAGGGATCACCATTGGCTTCACCGGCTTCCATGGGGGACGGCTGAGCACGCTGGTAGATGTGCCGGTCGTGGTACCGTGCGATTGCATGGAGCAAATTGAGGATGTGCACCTCGTCCTGTGTCACCTGATCTGCACGGTGCTCCGGGACTGCCTGCGGCGGATCGAACCCCCCGTGTGGCTGATGCTGGGCACCGCCGGACAGCAGGCGGAACAGCAGCCCGACATGGTGTCTCCCGTACCTGTGATCCAGGGTAGTGAGCTCCGTCGGTGATCCTGGACGGAGCCTGTGATCCAGGTGCCGAATGCGCCCCAGACTGCACCTTACGAACCTGCCAGGGTACTGAGTCCATGGAGTCGCACAACGCTTCGGCTGTCATTCCGAGCGAAGCGAGGGATCTCGGTGAGGTAGCCCCTCGGCTGCGTCGGGCGGTCTTCCTTGACCGCGATGGGGTGATCTGTCGCAACCAGGACGATCACGTGAAGAGCTGGGAAGAGTTCCTCTTTCTGCCCGGCGTGATCAAGGCCCTGGCCCGCTTGGCCCGTCTGGACCTGGACATTGTCATCATCACGAACCAATCTATCATCAACCGGCTGATGGTCCCGGTGGAAGTGGTAGAGGGCATCCATGCCCGCATGGTGCGGGCGATTGAGGAGGCAGGGGGGCGCATAGACCGGGTGATGGTTTGCCCTCACCGGCCTGAGGACCACTGTACGTGCCGTAAGCCCCAGCCTGGGCTGCTGTTGGCAGCGGCGGAGGAATCAGGCCTGGACCTCTCTCACTCATATATGATCGGAGATGCGGAGTCGGATATGCTGGCTGGCCAGGCGGCCGGATGCCGGCCCTACCTGGTGCTCACCGGCCGGGGGTGGCGGCAGTTGATCCGTTGTTGGCTCCACGGCCTGCGGGATTTTGCGGTGGTGCCCGATCTGGGGGTGGCAGTGAACAGCATCGTACGGCGTGAGAATGGAAGGGGGCAGCATCTGAACGGTGGCTCGGTCAGGAGACCGGCCACAGCCGGAGGAAAGCGATGAGCGGCAGCCAAGATCTCTTCACCTCGACAGCGCCCGACGCGGCGGCGGTGGCCGCCCAACGGGGGCGCTTGCGTTACTACCTGGAAGGCCAGTCCACCAGCGTGGGCCGCTACGTCCTGGAGCAGACCTTGTTCTTCTTCCTGCGCGGCATTCCGAGCCTGGTCGGAGTCGGCCTGCGCGCCCTGGCCTACCGGCTGATTCTGCACAGCGATGGCTTGCCGGTCATCGAGGATCAGGTCCGCCTGTGCCAGCCGGCCAACATTCACCTGGGCCGCCAGGTCTACATTGACCATGGTGTCTACCTGCACGCCTGCCCTCAGGGTATCTTTATCGGCGATGAGACCTTCGTGATGCACGGGAGTGAATTGCACGTGTACAACTTTCGGGGCCTGCCCCAATCGGGCATCTGGGTGGGCCGCAACTGCTTCATCGGCGAGTTCTGCCTGATCCGTGGGCAGGGAGGAGTGCACATTGGCGACGACGTCCTGCTGGCCCCTCGTGTCCAGATCCTGGCGATCAACCACCTCTTCGAGGATCCCTCCCGGCCGGTCATGCAGCAGGGCATCACGGCTCGAGGGGTGGTCGTGGAGGATGGGGCCTGGATTGGTGCAGGGGCGATCCTGCTGGATGGAGTCCGGGTGGGGGCCGGGGCGGTGGTCGGAGCCGGAGCAGTGGTCACGCGGGACGTGCCATCCCACACCCTGGTCGTGGGCGCGCCGGCGCGGGTGGTGCGATGGCTCGACGTGGAAGAAAAGACCCAGAGCACGCTTCTGGAGACAGTAGGCGGTGGGACGGAGTTGTTTCGCGCCGTGCCCACCGAGTGGTGGAGGGCAAGATGAACGTTCTTTCAGTCGTGATCCCAGCCTACAACGAAGAGCGAGGCCTCGCGGAAATCATTGAGCGGGTGCTTTCTACGCGCCCGGGGCTGGCGGACGCAGGCATAGAAGACCTGGAGTTGATTGTGGTGGACGACGGTTCCCGCGACGGGACCGTGGCGGTCGCCTCGCGTTATCCTCAGGTCAACCTCGTCCGCCACAAGGTCAACCGGGGCTACGGGGCCGCCTTGAAAACGGGGTTCAGCCACGCGCGAGGGAACCTGTTGGGCTTCCTGGACGCGGACGGCACCTACCCGCCGGAGCACTTTCCAGACTTGT
>Ga0315295_10000719_pt1 | contig 28323 bp, 23 predicted proteins | sample YL17G14_0_MG_FD_204453 | JGI IMG/M metagenome (GOLD analysis project Ga0315295, IMG submission 204453) | Sediment microbial communities from Yellowstone Lake, YNP, Wyoming, USA - YL17G14_0 | ecosystem: Environmental > Aquatic > Freshwater > Lake > Sediment | place: USA: Wyoming | collected... | reverse complement strand
GGAAGCTGTTGACCATAACACCTAACTCCCATTCCTCTTCTTTCCCCCTTGTGTCCAGCAACCCAGGTTATGGGTAAGGATCAGTTTAGAAAAGGGGGGCGAAGGGGGGATTTCTGGGATCACCCGTAACCCTGAGCAAAACTCTTCCAGAAAGATGACCTGATTTTGGTTGCGGCTCCGCCGCGCTGTGACCTCTGTGGCTAAACAGTTTTAAAGAATCAATCAAGGCCCGAGGGCTTTTCGCAAGCCCGGTGAAGGGCCGTTAATCCATCCGCCGAGGTCGGCGGGTGGGAAGGAGAAGTCGATGAGCGGATGGATGAACAAGAAGAAATTCTTTGCCGTGGCCTTGGTCTTCTTTTTTCTGGGAATCTACCTGGGCCTGACCCACGCCCGGCGCGTGGGGGCGGATATGGAATCGGCCTATGGAAAGCTGAAGGTTCTGGCCGACGTCTTCACCATCGTGGAGCGGAACTATGTGGAGCCGGTGAAGGCCAACAACCTCATCAACGGGGCGATCAACGGCATGCTGGAGACCCTGGACCCCCACAGCAACTACATGACCCCGGAGATTTACAGGGAGATGCAGACCGAGACCCGGGGCAGTTTCGGGGGGATCGGGTTCGAGATCACCATCCGCGACAAGGTCCTGACCGTGGTGGCGCCCATCGAGGACACCCCCGCTTCGCGGGCCGGAATCCAGAGCGGCGACCTGATCCTGCGCATCGATGGGAAATCGACCAAAGACATAACCCTGATGGAGGCCGTGAAACTCATGCGCGGGCCCCAGGGGAGCCAGGTGACCATCACCATCATGCGCCAGGGGTTCACCGAACCCAAGGACCTCACCCTCACCCGGGCCATCATCCCCATCCGGAGCGTCCGCTCCCGGATGCTGGAGCCGGGGTACGGGTACCTTAAGCTCTCCCAGTTCATCGAAAGAACGTTCCCCGACATGGAGGCCGCCCTGAGGAAACTGGAGACCCAGGACGGGTCCCTGAGAGGGCTGATCCTCGACCTGCGCAACAACCCGGGAGGGCTGCTGGAACAGGCGGTGAAGGTGGCCGACCTGTTTCTGGACTCGGGAATGATCGTCTACACCGAAGGCCGGGTGGAAGGGCAGAAGATGAAGTTCTTCGTCCAGAAGAAGGAAAAAACGCGCGATTACCCGGTCATCGTCCTGGTCAACGGGGGCAGCGCCAGCGCCTCGGAAATCGTGGCTGGAGCGCTGCAGGATCACGGCCGGGCGGTGGTCTTGGGGAGCCAGACCTTCGGCAAGGGTTCGGTCCAGACCATCATCCCCCTGGAAGACGGCTCGGCCCTCCGCCTGACCACGGCCCGTTACTATACCCCCAACGGCCGGGTCATCCAGGCTCAGGGGATTGCCCCGGATATCGTGGTTGCGGACATGATCCCGGAAGGGAAACGGAACGCGGTGCCGCGCTTCATGCGGGAGAAGGACCTGGAACACCACCTCCAGGGGGAGGGGGAAAAGGCGGCTCCGGAAAAACCCGCGGAGCCGGCCAAAAAGCCGGAGGCCGCGGCGGCCCCGAAACCGGCCGAGGATCCGCCGTTGGACCGGGCCCTGGAGCTCTTGAAAACCTGGCAGATTCTGAATAAAGTGAGCAAGAAGAAGCCGGCTTGAAGGCCGTGACGGAGGAAAGGATCATGGGGGATCTGGAAAGATCTTTCCGGTACCCTCTGACCGGCGAGGGGTGGGGGCCCAAGTTTGCCTTCGGCGGAATCCTGTATGTCCTGGGCAGCCTGCTCGGCTTCCTTCCCTGGATGGGGTGGATTTTCAGCATCCTCATCGCCTTCCTCCCCCTGGGGTATGCCTATAAAGTTTTCCGGGATCACCTGGGGGGCGCCGAGGGACCCCTTCCGGCCTGGGCAGATTGGGGAGAGCTGTTCACCCTGGGTCTCTTTGTTTTTCTTCTCTCCCTGGGGTACTGGAGCATCCCCGGGCTGATTTACTGGCTGGGGAAAGCCCTCTGGGACAGCGGAGGGTTCGCCGCCTTCCTGGGCGTCCTGTTCATCATCCTGGGCCTGGGAGTGGGCCTGGTGGCTTTCTTCCTCCTGCCCATGGCTCTGGCCTTTTACGCGCGGCAAAACGAATCCTTTACCGCCGCCTACCGCTGGAGCGGTATCGTGGAAAAAATCTGGGTGGTGCAGAGGGAATATTTCGTCGGCTGGCTCGCCTGCCTGATTTTTCTCCTGGTTCTGCTCTTCGTGAGAACCTATTTCCTTTACGTCGGCTGGGCTCTCCATGCTTTCGGGGTGTTTTACCTGAGCCTGGCGGCGGCGCATCTCTTCGGCCGCCTCTGCCGTCAGAGCATGGAGGCCAACCGGTGAGCGGTGGGGTCACGGCCTGAAAGAAAGCCAGGATGCCTCCTGGCTTTCTTTTTGGAAAGGAAATTTTTCGCCACAGAGGTCACAGAGAGCCAAGAGAAAAATCCCCTGAGAGCAGGGAAATAGATTACGGGAACGGAACGATGCCTGAGAATCAGAACATGAAGGAAGGAAAGCCTTTGAAGAATCCGGAGATCAAGAGAAAATCCGCCTTTCGGGAATACGCCGAGGCGATCCTGGTGGCCCTCGTGCTGGCCTTGTTGATCCGCACCTTCGTCGTTCAGGCCTTCAAAATCCCCTCGGGGTCCATGGAGCCCACCCTGGAGATCGGGGACCACATTCTGGTGAACAAGTTCATCTACGGGGTCAAAATCCCCTTCACCGGCCTGTCCTTCTGGGCCTGGGAGCAGCCCCAGAGGGGGGACGTCGTCGTGTTTACCTATCCCCTGGAGCCGGAGAAGGATTTTATCAAGCGGGTGATCGCCGTGGGGGGGGACACGGTGAAGATGGTGAACAAGAGACTCTACATCAACGGGGCGGAAGCCTACGATCCCCACGCCGTATACAAGGAGGAAACCCTCCAGCCCGGGGATGCCCAGAAACGGGACAACTTCGGACCGGTGACCGTCCCTCCGGGAAAGCTCTTCGTCCTGGGGGACAACCGAGACCGGAGCCTGGACAGCCGCTTCTGGGGGTATGTTCCCCTGGGGGAGGTGAAGGGAAAAGCGTTCATCATCTACTGGTCATGGAACAGCCCGGAAACGAACGTGCGTTGGAAGCGGCTCGGCCGACTGATCCATTGAGGAAAATGGCAACATGAAGCGACGGGACAAAGAAACGGTCATGGATGAGGAGACCATGGAGCGGGCGCTCGCGCGCATCACCCATGAGATCCTGGAACGCAATCAGGGGGTGAAGGAGCTGGCCCTCATCGGCATCCGCACGGGCGGGGTGTACCTGGCGGAACGGATCCGGGATAAGATCGAACAGATGGAAAGAGTGCGGGTCCCCTCCGGAATCATCGACATCACCCTGTACCGGGACGACTTCGCCATCGGTCTTCCCCGGCCCCTGGTGGGAAAGACGGAGATCCCCTTCTCCCTGAAAGAAAAAAAGGTCGTCCTGGTGGACGACGTTCTCTATACGGGAAGGACCGTGCGCGCCGCCATGGACGCCCTGATCGATTTCGGCCGGCCCCAGTTCATCCAGCTGGCGGTCCTGGTGGACCGGGGACACCGGGAACTTCCCATCCAGGCCGATTATGTGGGCAAAAAGATCATCACCACCCCCCAGGAGGAAGTGACCGTCACCTTCCGGGAGCTGGAGGGGCAGGACCGGGTGGTGGTGCAAGAACCCTTACCGGAATAAAAAATTCGAAACTGTTTATCCGCAGATTACACAGATTACGCAGAAATATAAAGGCTAGGAATCAGAATAGCATTACCATGCTCAAGGCTCAAATAAGTTTCTTCAGACGTTCGTATTTATCCTTAACGCTTCATCCGTGTTTATCTGCGTTCATCCGCGTCCCATTAAGTTTTTTACGGATTTCGAATTGATGGTAACTCTCACGGTCCTCTGCAAGAACCTGGAGGAGCAAAAATGGTAGACGAAAAAAGCCGGGGATCGGCCCAGGAGCTGGCGGAGCGCCCCGCGCGACGCCTGGCCGGGAAAGACCTGTTGGGAATCCAGGGTCTGAGCGTTTCGGACATCGAACTCATCCTGGATACGGCCGAGTCGTTCAAGGAGGTATCCACCCGGGAGATCAAGAAGGTCCCCACCCTCCGGGGCAAGACGGTCATCAACTTCTTCTTCGAAGCCAGCACCCGCACCCGGACCTCCTTTGAAATCGCGGCCAAGCGGTTGAGCGCGGACGCCATCAATATCTCCACCTCCGGCAGCAGCCTGGTCAAGGGGGAGACGCTGATCGATACGGCCAAGAACCTGGAGGCCATGAATCCCGATTGCATCGTCCTGCGGCACTCCGCAGCCGGGGCTCCCCACCTCCTGGCACGCCTGATGCGGGTGCCGATCATCAACGCCGGGGACGGGGCCAACGAGCATCCCACCCAGGCCCTCCTGGACATGTTTACCGTGCGGGAAAAGAAGGGGGGATTAGCCGGACTCAAGGTGGCCATCGCCGGGGATATTCTCCACAGCCGGGTGGCCCGGTCGAACATCTATGGCTTCACCAAGATGGGGGCGGAGGTTTACCTCACCGGCCCGCCGACGATGAAGCCCCCGGAGATTGAAGGGCTGGGTGTCCGGTGGCACAGCAGCCTGCGGGAGCTGATTCCAGAGATGGACGTGATCATGATGCTGCGCATCCAGCTCGAGCGCCAGGGCGGCGGCTTCTTCCCCACGCTGCGGGAATATTCCCGGTTCTTCGGTTTGAACCTGGAGGCGCTCAAGAAGGCCAAACCCGATGTGCTGGTCATGCATCCCGGGCCCATGAACCGGGGGGTGGAAATCTCTCCCGAAGTGGCCGACGGTCCCTATTCGGTGATTCTGGACCAGGTGACCAACGGCGTGGCCGTGCGCATGGCCCTGCTGTATCTGCTGGTCGGCGGGGGGGAATAAAAGAATATAGCCACAGAGGTCACAGAGAACGCAGAGAATAAAGAAAAATTCCAACTCCCAAGCATCAAATTCCAAATAAGAAGGTTTGGGTCATCGATGATTGGCATTGCAATTTGTTTGGAATTTCTAATTTAAATTTGAAATTTTTTCTCGGTGATCTCTGTGACCTCTGTGGCTGATTTGCAGTTTTGAACAGGAGTTTGCGATGAACATTCTATTCAAGAACGCCCGGGTGATCGATCCGGCCAGCGGGACGGACCGGCCGATGGACGTGCTGGTCAAAGAGGGGAAGATCAAGGAGATGGGGCCGGGAATCCCCGAATCGAGAGCGCGGGCGGGCCTGTCCAAGAGGGGGGAGAGGGAGTCTTCCCAGCCGGCAGGAGAAGTCATCGACTGCACCGCGAAGGTCCTGGTGCCGGGCCTTTTCGACATGCACTGCCATCTTCGCGAGCCGGGGTTTGAATACAAGGAGACCATCGAAACCGGATCGATGGCCGGGGCGGCCGGCGGATATACCGCCCTGGCCTGCATGGCCAATACCAACCCGGTCAATGACAACCGTACGGTGGCCGAGTTCATTTCCCGCCAGGCCCGGGAACAGGCCTGCACCCACGTCTTTCCCGTCGGGGCGGTCAGTAAAGAGCTGAAAGGGGAGACCCTGGCGGAGATCGGGGAATTGAAAGAGGCGGGAGTGGTGGCGCTCTCCGACGACGGAAAACCGGTGATGAACAGCAACCTGTACCGCCGGGCCATGGAGTACGCCAGGGGATTCGGCCTGCCGGTCATCTCCCACTGCGAAGACCTCACCCTGAGCGGCCAGGGAGTGATGAACGAGGGACTGGTCTCCACCCACCTGGGGCTGCGGGGAATTCCCAACGCCGCCGAAGAGGTGATGGTCCTGCGGGACATTTGCCTGGCGGAGCTCACCGGGGCCTCCCTGCACATCGCCCACGTGAGCACGGCCGGCTCGGTCCGGGCCGTCCGGGAAGCGAAGGCCCGGGGGGTGAAAGTCACGGCCGAAACGGCGCCCCATTACTTTTCCCTGACCGACGAAGCGGTCCGCGGGTTCGACACCCATACCAAGATGAGCCCGCCCCTGAGAACGGCCAGAGACGTGGCGGCCATCATCGCCGGCCTCAAGGACGGGACCCTGGATGCCATCGCCACCGATCACGCCCCGCAGACGGTGATCGAAAAGGACGTGGAATTCGATTATGCGGCCAACGGGATCATCGGGCTGGAAACCGCTTTGCCCCTCACCCTGAGGCTCGTGCATCAGGGCCACCTGACCCTCATGGAGGCCATCCAGAAGCTCACCGTGGCCCCGGCCCGGATTCTCGGGCTGGACAAGGGCCGGCTGAAGGTGGGGGGAGACGCGGACCTGACCCTGATCGATCTGGACCGGGAACAGACCATCGACGTGAGCCGGTCTAAGTCCAAGAGCCGCAATTCCCCCTTCCAGGGATGGAAACTGAAAGGATTCGCGGTGCTGACCGTGGTGGGCGGAAGGATCGCACACCGGGCTTCTGGAGGTTAAGGTTGAGGCTAAGGCTAAGGTTAAGGTTGAGGTTGAGGTCGAGGTCGAGGTCGAGGTAAGGTTGAGGTTGAAGTCAAGGTTAAGGTCGAGGTCAAGGTTAAGGCTAAGGTTGAGATTTAGGGTTTCCTTAGCCTTAACCTTAGCCTTTTTAATGGAGGAGGAAAGAAAGCGTTGGAAAAATTGCCCATGACCAAAGAGGGGTTCGCCAAACTCCAGGAAGAAGTGGACCGGTTGAGACGGGTGGAGCGGCCCCAGGCCCTTCAGGCCATGAATGAAGCGGCGGCCCACGGAGACATCAGCGACAACGCCGATTACCGGGTGGCCAAAGAGCGGCGGGACTACGTGGAAAGCCGGATCAAAGAGCTGGACGACAGGCTGGCGAGGGCCCAGGTGATCGACACCCGGGACCTGGCCACGGACAAGGTGGTCTTCGGATGCACCGTCCTCCTGGGGGAGACGGAGGCGGACCGCCAGGTCAAGTACAGGATCGTCGGGGCCCATGAAGCGGACATCCGCGCGGGCCGGATCTCGATCCATTCCCCGGTGGGCAAAGCACTCATCGGCCACCGTCTGGGAGATATCATCCAGGTGTCCGTTCCTTCGGGAACGAAGGAATATGAAATTCTGGAAATCAGCAGCGAATGAGAGAGAGTGGTGAGCGATGGCGAAGATCCTTGTGGTCGATGACGAATTGAGCATGCGCCAGTTCCTCGAGATCCTCCTGAAGAAAGAGGGACATGAAGTCCTCTGCGCCGGAGACGGCCAGGAGGCCCTCTCCCGGTTTCAGGGCGACCCCGTCGATCTGGTCATCACCGACATCAAGATGCCCCGGATGGACGGCCTGGACCTGCTGCGGAAGGTGAAGGAACAGCGTCCCAACCTGCCGGTAATCATGGTCACCGCCTACGCGTCCCCGGAAGACGCCATCTCGGCCATGAAGTCGGGGGCCTATGACTACCTGACCAAACCCTTCAAGCTGGAAGAGATCAAGTCGGTCATCCGCAACGCCCTGGAACAGACCCCGGGACAGGCGGCCGAGGCCCCGGTGGGGATTTTCTGCAGCATCGTGGGCCACAGCTCCAAGATGGTGCAGATCTACAACCTGATCCGGCAGGTGGGACCGACCAAGACCAACGTGCTCATCTCCGGAGAGAGCGGCACGGGAAAAGAGCTGGCGGCCCGCGCCATCCACCAGCACAGCCCCCGGGGGGGCAAACCCTTCGTGACCATCAACTGCAGCGCCATTCCCGAGAACCTCATGGAGAGCGAGCTCTTCGGCCACGTGAAGGGCGCCTTCACGGGAGCGGTGGCCAACAAGAAAGGCCTCTTCGAAATCGCCCACGAGGGGACCGTCTTCCTGGACGAGATCGGAGACCTCTCCCCCCTCATCCAGGTGAAACTCCTGCGGGTGATCCAGGAACGGGAGTTCATGCGGGTGGGCGAAACCCAGACGGTCAGCGTGGACGTGCGCATCATCTCGGCCACCAACAAGAACCTGGAGCAGGAGGTCATTTCCAGCAAATTCCGGGAAGACCTCTTCTACCGCCTCGACGTGGTGCATCTTCACCTGCCCCCCCTGAGGGAGAGGCGGGAGGATATCCCCCTCCTGGCCCAGTTTTTCCTGGAGAAGTACTCCAAGGAGCTGGGGAAAAACGTCCGCTCCATCTCCTCCTACGCCCTGGACACCCTGATGACCTACAATTTTCCGGGCAACGTGCGGGAGCTGGAGAACATCATCGAACGGAGCGTGGCCCTGGAGGGTTCCAACATCATCCTGCCGGAAAGTCTGGTCCTCTCCGAGCACAAAAGGGAGGGAGTTTCCAAGGGGCTGCCTTCCATGCAGCTCACCCCCGCCGGCCTGGACCTGGAAAGAGAGATCGATCAGCTGGAAAAGGAGATCATCCAGCAGGCCCTGCAGCTGAGCAACGGGGTGATCAAGAAAGCCGCGGAGCTCCTGCGCTTGAGTTTCCGGTCCATGCGCTGGAAGATCCAGAAACACGGCCTGAAGGAATTCGTCCAGGAAATGAAAGAGTAAAAAAACAAAACCTTTTAGCCACAGAGGACACCGAGAACACAGAGATGTAAATGCTCCGAATCAGCTTAGCTTTACGAACATTGAGGCGTGAATAAAACTTGCCAAGCGTTTGGTTTTGTCCTTTATCTTTTGATTTTAAACCCTCTGTGGCCTCTGTGCCCTCTGTGGCAAAGGCTTTTTAGATTTCGGATTTATGGTCCATGACGGAGAATCGGTGAAAGGTTCCAAGGCCGGAGAGGAATCGCGGGACAGCCTCTTTTCCCGGATCCAATGGCTCATGTTCTTCCGGGCCGTGGTGGTCACCCTCCTCCTCGGCGCCACGGTCATCGTCCAGCTGCGGGACATCTCCTTCTTCCGGTATGTCTCTCCCGTTTATTTTTACGTCCTCATCGGGTTCACCTACGCCCTGACCCTGGTCTACGCCCTTCTCCTCCGGCGGATTCAAAACCTGAAGCCCTTTGCCTACGTCCAGATTCTGGGCGACGTCTTCTTCATCACCCTGCTGATCTATTTCACCGGAGGGATCTCCTCCATCTTCTCCTGGGTCTATCTCCTGGCCATCTTCAGCGCCGGCACGATCCTCTACCGCCGTGGAGGCATCCTGGTGGCCTCGGCCAGCAGCATCCTCTACGGATCCCTGCTGGACCTGGAGTATTATCAGCTCCTCCTGCCCATCGGGGGACGTCAGTTCTCTTCCCTCGAACCCCAGGGCATCTATGTTCTGTACCTGATTTCGGTCAACCTGGTGGCCTTCTACCTGGTGGCCATCCTCAGCTCCTACCTGGCGGAGCAGGTCCGCCGCAAAGAGGAAGAGCTGAAGAAGCGGATCATCGATTACCGCCAGCTGGAGCGCCTCTACAAGCACATCGTTCAGAACGTGGTGAGCGGGCTGGTCACGGTGGATGAAGGAGGACGGATCACCTCCTTCAACCGCATGGCCGAGGAGATCACCGGGCGCAAATTCGAGGAGGTCTACCAGGAGGAGATCGACTCGCTCTTCCCCGGGCTCTTCGCCTGGAGCCGGTCGGTGGGAGGGAACCCGGGAGAAGGATGGAACCGGCTTCGCCTTCACCGCTGGGAGACCCGATTCCCGAGAAAGGACGGGACCTCCCTGATCCTGGGCTTTTCCATCTCGCCATTGAAGGATTCCAGCGACCGGGAGATGGGCAACATCCTCATCTTCCAGGACCTGACCCGCCTGCGGGAGATGGAGGAGCATCTGAAGCGGGCGGACCGCCTGGCGGCCGTGGGGCAGATGGCCGCGGGCATCGCCCACGAGATCCGCAACCCCCTGGCCTCGATCAGCGGCTCCATCGAGATCCTTAAGGACGACCCCGGAAGCTCCCCCCAGAACCAGCAGCTCATGGGGATCGTCCTGCGGGAGGTGAACCGGCTCAACACCCTGATCGCCGATTTCCTGCTCTTCGCCCGGCCCTTCTCTCCGGGAAAGGAGAAAATCCATCTGAACCGTCTCCTCGAAGAGATCCTCCAGATGTTCACCCACGGCCCGGACTTCAACCAACGAATCCGCCTGGAGACTCAATTCCAGGATGATCTGCACATCCAGGGGGATCCCTACCAGATCCGCCAGGTTTTCTGGAACCTCTTTATCAACGCCGCCCAGGCCATGCCCGAGGGGGGAACGCTCCGGGTGGAGCTGCGCAGGAGCTCCTTTCCTCCCGCGATCTCCGGGGGCCGGGTCCATGGGGAGATCTCGGTGATCGATTCCGGAACGGGGATCGGGGAGGAGGAACTGGAGAAGATCTTCGACCCCTTCTTCACCACCAAGGAAAGGGGAACGGGTCTGGGCCTCTCCATCGTGCACAGCATCGTGGAGGGCTACGGAGGAAAAGTCACGGTCCAGAGCCGGAAGGGGAAGGGATCGGTTTTTTCTGTTTACCTGCCTCTGGCAGAAGCCTCTGGTAATCAATCCCAAAGTCTGGAGCGAACCCCCCGTCCAATCCCCGCAGGCAATTCCGGACAGTGAGGGCGTTCCTGAATGGTTGAGGAATTTGAGATCCCGTCCAACAACCACCCCCGCAATCTTCCGGCCAAATGAGCCGGTGTTCAAGGGATTCGGTCAAAGGCGATAAGGGCAAAATGAGCGGGAATAGAATGGTAGGAAAGACCTTCCAGAGAGTTTTCGGGAAAATATTTCCGACCAGCCCTGGTGTGGCCATGGCTGTCGCTTTGATCGTGGGACCCTTAGGCTTTCTATTTTTTCACGGCTATGATTCGCCCGATGTTCCCTTCCTATTTCATCATTCTGGCGCCGCCTGGATCAGGTTCCCCGAACCGGTATCGGCTTACATCAGGGGTTATACGGATAGAGTCCATTTCTCGAAGGATTTTTACCTGGACCAAGATCCAGGGAGCCCTATTTTTGTTCATTTGAAGGCCTTTCGGGAATTTAAACTCTATATAAATGAAAATCCAGTTTACGCCGAATCCCCACCGGGGAAAAATTGGAAAAAAGGGATGAAGATCGAAATTTCCCCATGGGTTAAATCAGGGGCGAATTCCATCCGGGCGCATGTCGAAAACCCCATGGGGCCCGCCTTGCTCTGGTTAAGAATAGAAGGTCTGAAAGATTTAACCGCAACCGATGAGACCTGGAAAGCAAGGATAGAATCAAGTCCCTGGGTTCAAGCCATATTGGCCGATGATAGGAGGGCCAATCCGGATTCGCTAAGCGTTCCAACTCCTTATCAATCCATCCATAAGAAAGGAAGGACGATATTCTGGATTTTTGCGGCATCCGTTGGGCTGTGGGGGATTGGAGGTTTCTTCTTCCATGGCCGCCGGGTAAAAATTCTCATCAAGGTGGCATTCATCGCGGTCATTATGATTTGGGCCTATTTGTTTCTGGCAAAAATGATGAGAATTGGCCCGGCCATAGGGTTTGACATATCTCATCATTTGGACTATATCCTTTTCATTTTTGAAAAACGGGCCATCCCCCTGGCCTCTGATGATTGGACCACTTTTCACCCCCCCCTTTTCTACCTTCTATCTTTTGGAGTTCTGGAAATTTTCCAACCCTTTTATTCCGTAGTGAAACCCTTCCACCTCCTGAAAGTCATTCCTTTCCTTTGCGGGCTGGGGAATGTGTGGGTGGCCTATGCGTTGGGCCGTATGGTTTTCAAAGATGACCCCTTAAGACTCCTTTTGGTGATCGTCGTGGCGGGATTCATTCCCATGAATATTTATATGTCCGCCTATGTGGGGAATGAGCCGCTTCATGCTTTCTTGGCTGGCTGCTCTTTGGTTATCGCGGTTCATATACTCCGTAGCTCTGAAGTTAGGTTTTCCCATATGATTTATCTCGGTCTGCTATTGGGACTAGCCCTACTGACCAAGATCACGGCTGGGGCCCTTGTTCCGGTCGTGGTGATTTTTTTGGCTTATAAGATGATCCGTGTGGATGGGAAAAACCTCAAGGAGGTGGCCTCAAGGCTGGGCTTGTTAATTCTGGTCATGACCGTTATTTGCGGGTGGTATTATATCCGCAATATCATTCATTTTGGCCGCCCTTTTATGATCAATTGGGATCTTCCCGGGCAGCGATGGTGGCAAGACCCCGGGTTTCACACCATCCAATATTATCTGAGTTTCGGGGAAGCATTGCGCCATCCTTATTTTTCAGCCTTTCATTCTTTTGGGGATGCACTGTATTCGACTTTCTGGGGAGACGGCTTGATTGGGGGAAAGGCTCTTATTGCGAAACGTCCTGATGTTTGGAATTACGATTATATGTCCGCTGTTTACCTCCTCGCCCTCCCGGCCGCAGGAATCTTTTTGCTCGGTCTGCTCAAAGCAGTCCAAATGGCCTTGAAAGACAAGGATCCAAGTTCCAAGTTGATTATGGCCTTCTTAATGATCAGCTTATACTCGGTTGCGCTTTTCATATTGTTCAGCACTTTAAAAGTACCCATTTATGGACAGGCGAAGGCTTTTTACTGCCTTGCAGCCATGGGGCCCATTTCAGTTTTTTCTGCCCTTGGATTGGGTATGGTCAATGATTGGCTGTCATCTTCCCGCTTCTCGGCTGGTCGGGGGCTCTTTTACGGATGGTTGGGGACCCTGATTTGGGTAATAGGGTTATCTTTCGGAGCCTAATTCCTGACAAAAAATGTTCAAAAAAAGACAATTTATGCCATTTGTAATGGCTAGAACTTGGGTCTTTGGGGGGTCAATAGTTCTCCTTAGTGAACAATTTATTTTTATGATCGCCCCAATTTTTTAAAAACCAAATAAAGTCATATAGTTTTAATTCAGAGCCAGTTTTATTTGGGAACCTTACCCCCTTTGGCAAGAAATTTGCAGGATAGTTTAACCAAAATGAACGCGGTTTCGTGGAAGGAGGTGACGGCAGGGAGGAAGTTAAAGATTTGACATTCATAGGATGAACCAATCCTTAGATTCAAGACCTTTAAAAAAAAGAAAGAAAGAAGGAGGAAGAAAATGTTAATCAAGTTCCGGAAGACAGAAAAAGGTTTTACGTTGATCGAGCTGATGATCGTCATCGCCATCATCGGCATTCTGGCGGCCATCGCCATCCCGCAGTTCACGGCCTACAGGCAGAGAGGTTTTAATGCGGCAGTTCAGTCCGACCTGAGAAATGCGGCCACGGCCCAGGAAGCATATTACACGGATGGTCAAGTTTACACCAATACTTTAAACGATTTAACCTCTCGTGGTTATACCGCATCGTCAAACGTCACTTTGACTCCCGGCGGTGCCACCTCGCAGGGCTATACCATGGCAGGTGTACATTCCTCGGGAGTTACTACCTGGACGCTGACAGGTCCGGGTTCATCCTGGACCCATAACCCGTAAAGAAAAAAGGAGAACCTGCCTTTGCGGACGGTGCCGGAAAGAATCCGGCGCCGTCTTTTTTTATCAGATTTATATGAAATTGTAGTAAAATCGTAAATAAATTTGTGATGGGAAAATGGGGCGAGACCTGCAAGAGAAAAAGAAACTCACCAAACTTATCCCCAAGGATTGGTCCCTAATTTTCATTCTTTTCCTGGCCATCCTCGGAACCTATTATGCAAGCCTTCCTTACCCCTTCTTAAACCTGGATGACCCCTATTATATCAATAATCCTTACATTCGCGATCTGACCTGGAAGGGAATATATGGAATTTTTTCAAAACCCATTGTGGACAATTATTTTCCCCTCCAGATTTTGAGCTATGCGATAGACTATCAAATATGGCATGTCCAGCCTTTTGGGTACCGTCTGCATAATGTGGTTCTTCACATTCTGAATGCGGTCTTGGTATTCCTTCTGCTGAAAAAAATTTTTTCCCATACCTGGGTTTCCTTTCTCGCCGCCCTCTTCTTCGGCCTTCATCCGGTGAACGTAGAATCGGTTACCTGGGTGGCCGAGAGGAAAAATGTTCTCTCCATGGCCTTCACGCTTCTCTCCTTCCTGGCTTATCTGAGTTATTCAGAAGAGCCCGGGGTGAACAGAAGGAGAGGATTTTATTTAGCCGCCCTGTTCCTTTTTTTCCTGGCTCTCTTGGCCAAAGCATCCGCAGTGGTATTACCCCCCTTGCTCATCCTTTATGATCTTTGCTTCCTCCAAAAAGGGAAATGGGCAATCGTCAAGGATAAGCTTCCCTTCCTGATCCTGGCTCTTCTCTTTTCGGTTCTCGCGGTCTGGATTTACCGCCAAGGCGGTTATTTGGCTGATTACCACGGAAACTCTCCTTATTCCACTTTCCTGGCCATGATCAATGTCTTTGTAGAATACATTATCTATTTAATAGGGCCCGTTTACCTTGACCATCTCTACAGGACCCCCATCCCTCAAAGCTTTTGGGAACGACAGGTCCTCCTTTCTCTGGCGGCCATACTCCTGATGGTCCTTTTAGCCTGGCGGTCCTTCCGTAGAGATCGAACCTTTTTCTTCTGGTTTGGCTGGTTCTTCATTTCCCTGCTTCCGGTTCTGAATATCGTTCCCCTGATGATTCTCCGGGCCGACCGGTACATGTATCTGCCAGCGATCGGATTTTTTTATCTGGTTTCTTGGGGGTTGTGGAAAATAAAGCAGGGGGAATATAGGTCATTCCGTCTGGCAGTTTTTCTTTTTTGCTCCCTCCTAGTGGCCGGTACTTATGCTTTTTTGACCCTGGAACGGAACAAGCTGTGGAAAGATTCAATCATCTTTTGGGAGGATAGCCTCAAAAAGTTTCCTCAATCGGTGATGCCCTATAAGTACATTGGCAATATTTATGTCTCCCGCGGCAAAAATGACCTGGCTATCTCTTATTTCCAGGCAGGGCTTAGCGGTAACCCAAACGATGTAATCCTGATTAACGGTTTGGCCATGGCTTATAAAGGTAAAAACGACTTAAAGAAAGCTGAGGATTTATTGGTACAAGCCAATCGACTCAATCCGATGGAAAGCGCTACCTACAACAATTTAGGGACGGTCTATTTTCAAAAAGGGGAGATGGAAAGAGCTAGGTCCTATATGCAAAGAGCCTTAGAAATAGATCCCCAAAACGCTTCTGCACACGGTAACCTGGGAGCAATTTTTTACAAACTAAACCAGTGGGAGGAAGCGATTCGAGAACTTGAAAAAGCCATGGAATTATCTCCTGGTTCTATCGAACCCTACCTGAACTTGGCCCTGGTCTATGAGCAAAGGAGAGTTTGGGATAAGGCGGATGCCTGCCTGAAAAAAGCCTTGGATTATGTGCCCGAGTCTCATCCGGTTCTTTTGACCTTGGGAAGGATTTCTGTCGAGCAAGGGAAAATGGCGGAGGCCGAGTATTACTTCAAAAAAGCTTATCGGATCAATCCGAATGACCGGGGTGCAAAGCATTTCCTGGAAAAAATCGCCCGGGGAGAGGGGAATCAGGATATTCCCCCAACGGTCTCTCCCCCTCAACCCCAAGCCATGGGAACCTTGAGCCATAACCCCTCAACTGGCGGAAGGCTATGATTCTCGAGAAGAAGATTACGGTTGTCTTACCCGCCTATAATGCCGAAAAGACCCTGGAAAAAACCTGTGCGGCTCTGGAGAGAACCGTAGTCGATGATATCATCCTGGTGGACGACTGCAGCCGGGATCGAACCGTGGAGATTGCCCATCGTCTGAAAATCCAGGTAATCACCCACGAACAAAACATGGGTTACGGCGCGAACCAGAAATCCTGCTATGGGGCGGCCCTGGAGCGGGGGGCCGATGTGATCATCATGGTCCATCCGGATTACCAGTATGCGCCGGAGCTGGTTCCGGCCATGGGATGGCTGATTGCCAGCGGGCTCTTCGATGTAATCCTTGGTTCGCGCATCTTGGGGACGGGAGCCCGGGAAGGGGGGATGCCGCGGTACAAGTATGCGGCCAACCGCTTTCTAACCGCCTTCCAGAACCTTCTCATCGGACATAAGCTGTCCGAATACCACACCGGTTACAGGGCCTTCTCCCGCAAAGTCCTGGAGACCCTGCCGTTGGAAGAAAATTCCAATGATTTCGTGTTCGACAACCAGATGCTGGCTCAGGTAATCTATTTCGGATTCCGGATCGGAGAGGTGACCTGCCCCACGAGGTACACGGCCGAATCCTCCTCCATCAATTTTAGGCGAAGTGTGGCCTATGGACTGGGAGTGGTCCAGACTTCTCTCCAATTCAGGTTGAATAGAATGGGATTGCATTCTTTCCCCATTTTTTCCCTTCAAGGGCGAAGGTTATTGAAGAAATCCTCTCCAGGTGTATCGTTGGGCTAGATATGGAAAAAGCAAGCTGTTTGCTCTGTCCCCGGGGAACTGAAGCCAAACTCCATATTCGGACCCATTCGGGAGGCTATCCTTTTTCCTACCTGAAATGCCAGGAATGTGGTCTGGTTTTTTTAAGCCCCCGCCCCGACGGGAAAGAGGCGCTCCAATTTTACCCGCAGGATTATTATGGGGAGAATCCAAGGAAATTCCGCTCCGGACTTGAGGCTCTCCGTCTGTTTTTCGCCTGGAATCGGATGCGCCGGGTCCGGAAGTTTTTCGCCAGTTCGGGGAAAGCCCTGGATATAGGTTGCGGCGAGGGCACTTTTCTTCGACTGCTTCAAAAGGAAGGATGGGAATGCCATGGATCGGAATTAACCGCAGAAAGCGCCTCCCGAGCATCCCGATTGGGAATTCCTGTTTCCGTCGGGCCAATCGATGAGCAGCGGTTTCCCCCCCATTCTTTTGATTTGATCACTCTTTGGCAGGTCCTGGAACACCTTCCGGAACCAATGAAGACTCTGGCAACCGCAACTCATTTATTGAAAAAAGGGGGAATCCTGGCCATTTCCACCCCGAACATCGAAAGCCTCCAGGCCAAGGTGGGCAAGAGCCGATGGTTTCATCTAGACCCCCCCCGCCATCTTTACCTTTATTCTCCGCGAACCTTGGAACAAATAATGGGATCCTTCGGTTTTCGTCTTCAGAAACTCCGCCATTTTTCTCTGGAACAGAATCCCTACGGGTGGGTGCAGACCCTCCTGAACCTCATGGGTCTTCCCGAAAACGGGTTATATACAATCCTTAAGAATATGCCCGCCCGGAGAAGACCAACCTTATCCCGCTACCAGCAGGCGAAAAACCTTTTATTGGCGGCAGGCCTTTTGCTCCCTTGCATTCTTCTCTCCCTGAAAACGGCCCTGCTAAAAAAGGGAGATACTTTCGAGGCGTATTTTAGCCTGGAATCCTTAGAAGTCTGAAAGACAGGTTTTCATCCAGGGAGAAAAAGCGGGTGAAGAGAAATGGTTATGACCAGAAATAAACTCTTTTGCCTAATCATTTCCCTCTTGATCCTCCTGGCCTATTCCAATTCTTTTAAAAATTCTTTTCAGTACGACGATATTCATGTCATCGAGAGAAACCCCTTTGTCAAGGATCCAGGTAAGATTTCCCAATTTTTTACAAACCCCCAACTGGGAAGTGGGATTTATAGCGAGACCAGCGGTTACCGTCCCCTTTTGATGGCGAGCCTCGCTTGCAATCATTTCTTGGGGGGATTAAATGTTTTCGGATACCACCTCTTCAACTTTTTGATGCACCTTCTTTGCGCTCTCCTGGTTTATTTTGTCACTCTCTATTCTTTCCGTTTCGCCAGTGAACAGGCAGAGATCAATACTCTTCGCTATCGGCTGGTAGCCCTATTTGCTGCTTTGGTCTTTGGCCTTCATCCCGTACAAACGGAGTCGGTGACTTACATTACCGGCCGGTCCTCTACCCTGATGGCCTTTTTCTTCCTCGCGTCTTTCTTAACCTATATGCAATACCGTTTGACGCGGAAGATTCAATATCTGCTTCTTTCATCTTTGGCCTATGTTTGCGCTTTATTGGTGAAAGAGACGGCCATCACCTTATTGCCTATCCTGATTTTTTTTAATTTTATGTTTCCCCAGGAGCGCACTTTCAAAAACCGCTGTTTATCCTTTCTTCCCCATTTCCTACTTACCATCCTCTATTTAGGAATGCGGGTTTATTTTTTGGGTTTCTTGCAAAATGGTTCTCATCCGGTTCGACCTTTGTACGACAACCTTCTTAGTCAACCCTTAGCCTGGGTTCACTATCTTGGGACATTAATCCTTCCTTTAAACCTGAACGTTGATTATGATTTCCCCGTTTCCCACTCGATCCTGGAAAGCCAGGTAATTCTCAGCATTTTCCTTCTTGCGGCCATATCCTTGTTGATCTGGCGGCTCTCCCGATCCAACCGGGTAATAGGTTTTTTTGCGCTGTGGTTCGCCATTACCCTTTCACCGACGAATAGTGTGATCGCTCTTGACGATCTGGTTAGCGATCGCTGGCTTTATCTTTCCTCGGTAGGGTATGCGGTCCTCCTGGCATCGGCCGTATACTGGATTTTTCAAAAACGGGTTGAGCCAGGAGACCGGGCGGCGAAGATCGTTTTCTTTTTTCTGTGTGCTCTGGTGATTGAACTCTACGGCTTCTCCACTCTTCTTCGCAACTTTACCTGGACCAATCCGCTCACCCTATGGGAAGATGCGGTGTCCAAATCGCCCCAAAAGGCCCGTGCTCTGAATGCCCTGGGCGCCGCCTTGGCGGCGCAGGGCCGTCTGGAAGAGGCCAGCCAAAGAATCTCTCAAGCCATTGCGTTGGAACCCCGGGGAGGCGAGGCTTATTTAAACCTGGGTTACGTATATGCCGAGCAGGGGAAGCTGGAAAAAGCCATCGCGATATGCAAGGATGGCATGCCCCTCAATCCCAAGCTATTATCGGAAATCCATAACAACCTTGGAGCCATTTATTTCAAACAGCAAAAAATGGAGGTCGCCGAAAAGGAGTTTCGGAAGGCCATAGAACTTCGTCCTCATAATGCTCCCCCTCATTTTAACTTGGGGCTGTTGTATGAAAGCGAAGGAGATATGGACCAAGCGATTTCCTATGTCGAGGCTGCGGTTCAATTGGACCCAGATTATGTTCAAGGTTATGAGGTATTGAGCCGTCTTTACGCCCAGAAAGGATGGGAAGAGAAGAGCCAAAAAACTTATCAGAAATTTTTAAAACATTCTTCCACTACGAAAGGATCGATTCTTAGATAGCCCCATGGAAATGCCTTGCGTCTCGGTGGTCATCGTAAATTGGAACGGCAGAGATTATTTGAAAGAATGCCTCAATTCTTTAGGCCGGCAAACGTGGAAAGAATTCGAAATCATCCTCGTGGACAATGGATCCACGGATGGGTCGGTCGAATACGTGGAAGAAGATTTTCCCGGATGGGTGAGGATCCTGGCCAATGAGCGCAACGAAGGTTTTTCCGGGGGGAACAACCGGGGAATCCGGGCCGCTTCGGGAAAGTATATCGTTCTCCTGAACAACGACGCCCAGGCGGATCCCCGCTGGCTGGAAGAGCTGGTGAAGGTCGCCGGGGAGAATCCCCGGGCCGGGATGCTGGCCTGCAAAATCTACCTCCAGGGGGGTTCGAAGATCATCGACAACGTGGGCCACCTCATCTACCGGGACGGACTGAACCGCGGCCGGGGAAGGCTGGAGGCGGACCTCGGGCAGTATGAAAAAATTGAGGAAGTCTTCTTCCCCAGCGGATGCGCCGCCCTCTACCGGAGGGAGATGCTGGACGAAGTGGGGCTCTTCGATGAAGACTTTTTCGCCTACGGGGACGACACGGACCTGGGGCTCAAGGGAAGGCTGGCGGGGTGGAAGTGTCTGTATGTGCCCAAGGCCGTCGTCCACCACCGCTATTCCCAGTCCAGCGGGGCCTATTCGGCCCTTAAGGCCTTCTACGTGGAACGGAACCGGGTCTGGATCGCGGTGAAGTATTTTCCCCTCACCCTTCTCCTGGCGAGCCCGTTTTTCACCTTCCTTCGCTTTGCCCTCCAGGGGTACGGGGCCCTGGTTGGGCGGGGGGCGGCAGGAAGGTTCAGCGAGGCCCATTCGCCCGGGAAACTCCTGCGGATTCTGCTGAAGGCCTACCTGGCGGCCTTCCGGGGGCTGCCCGGGATGTGGAAGAAGAGAAACGAAATGAAGAGAAGGACCCGGGTGAGCCAAAGGGAGATCCGGAGCTGGTTCCACCGGTTCGGCATGAGCGCCCGGGAGATCTCCTGGAAAGATTGAAGCCATGAACATTCTCCTGATCCAGCCCCCCTCCAGAACCCTTGAGCGGGAAGAACTGGTGGTTCCGCCGCTGGGCCTTGCTTATCTGGCATCGACCCTGGAGCGGGAAGGACACCGGGTGAAGATCCTCGACGCCTTTGCTCTGGGGATGAACTGGGGGGAGTTTGAAGGTGAAATAAAAAAACAAAAACCCGATCTCATCGGGCTTGGCGGCATGAGCCCCACGATCGACAATACCCTTCGGGCCGCCAGAATCTGCCGCCCCCATACCCGCACCCTGGTCGTGGGCGGACCGCACATCTCTGTGTTCCAGCAGGAATTCTTCCGGGGCTGCCCGGAGGTTGATTTCGGGATCGTGGGCGAGGGGGAGACGGCTTTTGCCGGGCTGGTGAAGAGGCTGGAAGAAGGGAAGGATCCCTGGGAGGTTCCGGGTCTGGTGGGACCGCAGAAGACAAATCCCCCCGGAAACTTCATCGAAGACCTGGACTCGATCCCCTTTCCCGCCCGCCACCTTCTTCCGAATCACGCGTACCGCTACGCCCTATGGCCGGGGAAGAAGATCACCACCCTGATCACCTCCCGGGGCTGCCCCTACCATTGCATCTTCTGCGACAAGTCCGTCTTCGGCTCCCGCTGGAGGGCGCGGAGCCCCCGGAACGTCTTGGATGAAATGGAGCAGATCGTCAAGGATTTCAAAACCCGGTCGATGATTCTGTATGATGACCTCTTCACCGTGAGCAAGCAGAGGGCCATCGAGATCTGCCGGGGGATTTTAGAGCGGGGCCTGCGGATCGAGTGGAAGTGCGAGGGGAGGGTCGACCGGGTGGATGAGGAGATGCTCCGCTTTATGAAAAAAGCGGGCTGCTCCCTGATCGCCTACGGGGTGGAGAGCGGAAACCAGGAGGGGCTCGACTACCTTCGGAAAAAGACCACCTTGTCCCAAATCCGCCGGGCCTTTGAGTTGACCCACCAAGCGGGCATCCGCCCCATGGCCTATTTCATCCTGGGAATCCCGGTGGAAACCTTCGAAGGGGGCCTGAAGACCATCGAATTCGCCAAGGATCTGAAACCCGAATACGCCCAGTTCAGCATCCTTTCTCCCTACAGGGGGACGGCCCTTTATGAGGAGGCAAAGACCAAAGGCTGGTACCGGGAGGTGGACGCCAACAACCCCTTTGACAAGGACCAAAAACGTCCGGTGATCCTCTCCGAAAACTGGTCCGAGGAGGAGCTGAGGGAAATCCTGAAAGAGGCCCATCGCCGGTTCTATTTTCGTGCAGGATATATCCTGCACCGGTTGCGGGGACTCAGGACCCCGCAGGGGATCCGGTCCCTGGGGGGCGTCGGCTGGGGACTTCTGCGCTGGTATTTTTCCCGGGGAGGGTCGAGATGACGGGCGAACTTCTCCAGCGGGAGCAATACGCCAAGGGTGGAATCGGAAGGTGGTACTGGGACCTGCGGGATGAGCGAACCCTCTCCTGCATCGGTCCGGAAAAGGATATCCTGGACCTGGGATGCGGGGAGGGAATCACCCTGGAGAAGATCCTGCGCCGCTTTCCCGATCGCCATCTCCTGGGCATCGATTATGCGGAAGAGAAAATTGGGATCTGCCAGGAGCATCATCTTCCCGCGCGGCAGGGCAGCGCCTACGCCCTGGACCTTAAGGACCAGTCCTGGGATTGCTGTCTTCTGCTGGAAGTGATCGAGCATCTGGAAGAGCCCCAGAAAGCGCTCCGGGAGGTCCACCGGGTTCTGAGGAAGGGAGGGCTCTTTCTCCTCATCTTCCCCCACGACTGGCTCTTCAAGGCAGCGCGTCTGGGTTTCCTGAAATTCAAAGAAGCCTTCGCCCCCTCGGGCCATGTGAAACAGTGGACTCCGGGGGAGATGCGCCGGACCTTGGAAGGGATTGGCTTCGAGGTTCAAGCGCAAGTCTGCATGCCTTTCGGTCTCTGGTGGTGCAGCCTCCATTGCCTCATGATCGCCCGGAAGCGGTGAAAAGGACGGGAAATGCCGGAAAGCCAGGAGAGAAAGGATAAAATTCTAATCGTCATCCCGGCCTTCAACGAGGAAGAGAAGATCCATGTCGTGGTTCAGGAAATCCGGCGGGAGGTTCCGGAGGCGGTGGTTCTGGTGGTCAATGACGGGTCCCGGGACCAGACCGAAAGCCGGGCCCGGGCTGCGGGAGCCAAAGTCCTGACCCACCCTTTCAACATGGGCTACGGGGTCACTTTGCAGACTGGGTATAAATTCGGCCTGAAGCATGGTTTTGACTATGTACTCCAGATGGACGGAGACGGGCAGCATGACCCCCGTTACCTTCCCGTCCTTTTCCGGGAGATCCGGGAAGGGGGAGCGGACGTGGTCATCGGTTCCCGCTTCCTGGGGGAGGGCGACTACCGGGCCGCCCGGCTGCGGCAGATGGGGATCTGCCTTTTCCGCTTCCTCGCCAGCCGCCTGTGCGGCCAGAAGATCTCCGACCCCACTTCCGGGTACCAGGCCCTGAACCGCCGGGCGGTGGAATTCTGCGCCCGGGATTCCTTCCCGGGGGACTATCCGGACGCGGATGTGCTGGTGATGATGCACCGAGCGGGTCTGCGCCTCCGGGAGGTCCCAGTGCATATGCACCCCAATTTCCAGGGACGGTCGATGCACAGCGGCCTGAAGCCTCTTTATTATATATACAAAATGTGCCTTTCTATTGGCTTGAGTTTGCTCCGGAAATAAGGCCGAAGCGATAAAGGATCCTCCATGCCCACGAAGGTTCTATGGGTCAACGCCATTAACCCTTATGCGGAGATTGAATATCGCTACCCTCCTTTGGGGTTGGGTTACCTGGCAAGTTCTCTCCGAGCCCATTTTGGTCCGGACACCTTTCAATTCCGGGTTGTGAACCGAGAGGTTGAAGAGGCTCTGACCGATTTCCAACCGGACCTTGTGGGCATAACCACGGTCACCCAGAACTATTCGATGGCCAAGAAATATGCCCGAGCCATCCGTCAAAAAAGGCTACCGGTCATCATCGGAGGAATTCATATTTCCCTGCTGCCTTCTTCTCTGAGCCCGGATATGGATGTGGGCGTGATCGGGGAGGGAGAGGAGACCCTTCTCGAGCTCTTTGAGCTATTCATGAAAAAGGGAAATTTGGATTCTGAAGGGGTGAGCCAAATCAGAGGGATTGTCTACCGCAATCCCGGGGGGAGCCTGCACCTGACCGAAAAGAGACCGCCCCTTTTCCCTTTGGATCGGATTTCCATGCCGGCCAGAGATCTGCTTTCTATCGAAAAGCACAGCTATCTCTTTTCTTCCCGGGGATGTCCCTTTCGATGTGTATTCTGTGCCTCTTCGCGATATTGGGGGCCGGTGCGTTTTTTCTCTGCGGAATATGTCGTCCGGGAAATTCGGGAGCTCGTCGGGGCCTATGGGGTGAAACTAATCAGTTTCTACGATGATTTGATGATTGCCGATGGCCCCCGGTTAAAAAAGATCGTATCTCTGCTGCAAAGGGAAGACTTTCTGCCCAAGGTGAAATTTTCTGTGAATGCCAGGGCCAATTTACTGGACGAAGGGGTGGTCAAGCTCTTGAAGGAAATGAACGTGGTCTCCGTGGGTATGGGCCTGGAGTCGGGAAATGAAAGGATTCTCCGTTATTTGAAAGGCCCGCATATCTCCGTAGCGGATAATCAAGCGGCCATCCGACTCTTAAAAAAATATGGGATCGCCGCCAACGCATCCTTTGTAATCGGCTCTCCGGATGAAACGGAAGAAGAGATAGGGGACACCTATCGGTTTATTAAAACCAGCGGTCTGAGCTTCGTGGACGCATATGTGATTACCCCCTTTCCCGGGACCCCCGTATGGGAATACGCCAAGAGCGTTGGAGCCGTCCAGGATGATATGGAGTGGGAAAGATTAAATGTTAATTATGGCACGAACCCACATCCGGTCATCCTTTCACAGACCTTGAGCAAAGAGGCGATGGATCGATTATTTGCAAAATTTCAGAGGCTCCGTTTATTCATTGCCATGAAAAATATTCTGCGCCATCCATTCTTTTGGGACATCTGTCGGCTTTCGGCCCGGAGAATGTTTAATAAGTTGCGGAAAGTCCATAAGCGAAAGGGCGACAAAACGCTTTTGGAGGGTTAGGCGAAAAGACCATCCCCATCAAGCCCGAGGAGCACTGGAAAAGGAGGGATCGGAAAATTATGGCTTTACACCAGAAAATTTTTGCCATCGTAGTCAGTATCATGATCATGGTGATAGTGGTCGAGCTGGTCCGGCGGAGGAGACTGCGGGAAGAATACTCCTGGTTGTGGTTGTTAACCGGGGCGGTGATCATTCTTTTGGTCATCTGGTATGATTTATTAGTCATCATCACCCACTTCATCGGAGCTGTTGCTCCGACTACGACCCTGTTCATCTTTGGTCTCCTCTTTCTGATGCTCATCAGCCTGCATTATTCCATCCAAATATCGAAGCTGTCTTATCAGGTGAAAGAGATGGGGCAGCAACTGGCCATATTAAAGGAGGAGATGGGGGGGCAAAAAGATTCGTAAGCGGAAGCCTCATCTCTTCTTGCTGCCCGATGATATTATAAAAGAGCAACCCTCTGCCATCGCAGGGATGGGCGAATCCATTAAAAAGGATTCAGTTCAGGACCCGGGGAAATGGATTTTTTCTGGCAATTCGCTGGCATGATCGCTTTTGGTTTATCCTGCTGGGCGGTGGGGGATTTCCTGCGGCAGGCTCTCTTGGCGGAAAGCTCTTCCCTTTCCCCTGTGGCCAGGCATACGCTCTCTTTTGCCGCTGGAAATGTAGCCCTTTCTTACCTTCTCACGGCGTTAGGATTTGCCGGATTATTTCTTCCTCCGGTGTTTTGGATCTTGTTGCTCGGCGGCTTGGGGCTGGGGGTTTGGCGAATCGTTGGGTTAGGCATCGAGCGAACGGCTCCCGAATCGAGCGAACGAAAAAATCAAAAGGGAAAAATCGAGGGAAAAGAGGAAAGAAAATTTCGGGATGATCGGAAAGAAGAGGAGCGGGCGGTTATTTTTTTAGCGATCGTAACGGGGTTATTTTTCTTATTCGGGATTCTGCAAGCAGCGGCCCCGCCCTGCGTGCGCGATTCTTTAGTCTATCATCTGTTGTGCCCCAGGGAATATCTCCAAGCTGGACATCTCTTGCACATTGAGGGGAATCTGTTTTCCGCTTTCCCGAAAGGGCAGGAGGTCCTCATGACCCTGCTGCTGGCGACCGCCGGGGATCGGGCCGCCCAAGGCTTCTCTCTTCTGCAGATGGCAGCCATGGTGAGCGGGGTTTACGGCCTTACGCGGTTGGTGACTGGACCGTGGGCGGCGGCTCTTTGCGCCATGGGGTGCGCAACTGTTCCCCCGGCGATTTACTTTTCTGGGTGTGGTTATGTCGAGCCGGCTCTCCTCATGACGGTAGCAACCAGCCTTCTAGTCTTAACTTATCTTCTTCATTCACGCAGCGAGAGGCCTGCGGGAGAGGCCATGGGGTTGAGGGGAAGTGCCTTGGTCGGCTTCTTGGCCGGCTGGATGCCAGCGCTCAAATATACCGGCTTAATCTACCTGGCCCTGATCGGTTTTCTCCTGTTGTGGAACCAGAGAAAGGCTCCGGCCGTAAAAGCCCTGATGTCAGGCGGGACTTACGCTCTGGCTGCTTTACCCGGGTTAGGTTGGATGGTTTGGAACTGGGTAGCTCTGGGGAATCCGGTATATCCTATGGCTTGGTCCATTTTTGGAGGAAGCGGTTGGGATGATTCCCGGGCCCGTGCCATGACCCTGTATTATGATCTTTATGGGATGGGAAAAGATCCTTTGGACTACCTGCTGCTGCCCTGGAGGCTCGCTTTTTCCGGCCAATTTTACTCGGCTCAATTTGAAGGAGCCATAGGGCCTTTTCTAATCCTTTTCTTAATCGCAGCTATTGTTTCGGCCATCCCTTCCATTCGTCGCCAGTTGACCAAAAGGATTCCCCAGGGGATAGGGTTCGCGGTCCTTGCCTCGGCTGCTTTTTTTGTCTTTGGAACCCAACACTCCAGGTTTTGGCTTCCCACCCAAGTATTGATATGCATTGCCTCTGTGCCAGCGATAGATCTTCTTCTTCGCTGGGTAAATAGGAAAAGAGCGATCCAGGCAGGGATCGCTCTAATTGTGGGCGTCTCCCTGGGGTGGAATATGTGGTTTCTCGGGAAACCATTTCTTAGTGAGGCTTATTACCGACCGGTCTTTGGCCTGGAGGAGGAAAAAGCTTTTCTGGATCGCCGGGTTCCTGGATATCCCGCGATGGAATTTATGAACTCTCACCTCGCTGAATCCTCCCGCATCCTCTGCGTCTGGACCGGAGCCCTCGGGTATTATCTGAATCGTCCTTATTATTCGGATACTTTCTTTGAAGACATAACCTTAAAGAGCTTCATCGATTCCTCCATCGATGGAGAAGAATTATCCCGACGCTTGAGGGGGGCCGGATTTTCGCATCTTTATATTTATCGTTCTCTTCTGGAAAAAAACATGGAACCAAGGCAAAAAGAGATCTTTAATGATTTTCTGGCCAAAAAAGCCGAGACTCTTTTTCTCTTCAAAGATTATGCGGTGTTGGAAATTATCCGGAATTAATTCACTCTCTGTTTCGCGGAAAAGACGAAATCGAGGGAAAAGATCTTCTGGCGTTACCCCTTTAAGGGGTCTTTTGACCGCGGTAATCCTTTGAAGAAGTTGGTGCAAATAGCCGAAAAGATTGTCAAAGGATATTGGGTATTTGGCTCTGGACCCAAGGGAAACAGGAGGAATCCGTCAGGCGCCTCCAAAACTGGTTTCAGAACCGTCCCGCAAGAACGGCCGATCCAGGGTTTATTCCCTGTTTCCCGTTGCAGGACACGACGGGGCAGGTGGGTATCCAGATCGCTTTTTAATCGATATTGATAGAGCTCAGATCACTGCCGGGTCGACGGAAATGGGCTGAAGACGTAAAATGTCTTGAAGGATTAGGTTTAACGGGAGGCTGTCGGCAGCCGGAATGGAACATCTGGGGAAATAAAACTCCGATGAATCTTTGGAATAATGTTTTTTTTAGTTTCGCTTTGGGCTGCTGCATCGGCAGTTTCCTGAACGTTTGCATCTACCGCCTGCCCCAGGATCTCTCCATTATCTCTCCCCGTTCCTTCTGTCCCCAATGCCGAACTCCGGTGCGCGGCTACGACAACATTCCCCTGCTCAGCTACCTCCTGCTCCGGGGGAGATGCCGGAGTTGCGGGGCGAAGATCTCCTGGCGATATCCCCTGGTGGAGGCGCTCACCGGCGGGTTTGCCGTGGCCCTCTACCTGAAGTTCGGGCTGACCCTCGGTTTCTTTGCTTTCTTTGCCTTTGCCGCCGCCCTGATCGTCATCACCTTCATCGACCTGGATCACCGGATCATCCCGGATGTGATCTCCCTTCCTGGGATCGCGGTCGGGTTTGGACTCTCCTTTTTCCTGCCCGCCCCGTCGTGGACCGACTCCCTCATCGGGCTCCTGGCCGGAGGGGGCTCTCTCTATCTGGTGGCCATCGGCTACGAAGCCCTGACCAAACGGGAGGGGATGGGCGGGGGCGACGTGAAGCTCCTGGCCATGATCGGGGCCTGGCTGGGGTGGAAGGCGGTTCTATTCACGCTCTTTTTTGCCTCCCTGATGGGAACGCTGATCGGGGGAGGGGCCATGGTGCTGCAGAAGCAGGGAAGGCACTACGCCATCCCCTTCGGCCCTTTTCTGGCTTTCGCCGCCCTGGCCTACCTCTTCTTCGGCCCCCAGCTGATCGACTGGTACCTGAGCCTTGGAAAGCCGTAATTTTTTTGCCACAGAGGACACAGAGGTCACAGAGGTTTCAAGAATAAAAGATTAAGGACAAATATTAAACTCTGGGGGAGCTTTTTTGAGCTTTGAGCGTTGAAAACCTATTCTGATTCGTTGAATTTATTTCTCTGTGCTCTCTTTGTCCTCTGTGGCTAAATATTTTCAAATCCGATTCAATTTTGGAAACTCTCCACGTTTGGAGTACGGAGAATGGGGGATTCGTTAACTGAAAAAATCATTTCTGCGGCCATCGAAGTGCACCGAATCCTTGGCCCGGGTCTTTTAGAATCGATCTATGAAGAAGCGCTTTGCTATGAGTTATCGAAAAGAAGCATGCACTTTGAGAGACAGAAAGATGTCGATGTTGTTTATAAAAATCAG
>Ga0315295_10000718_pt1 | contig 28371 bp, 21 predicted proteins | sample YL17G14_0_MG_FD_204453 | JGI IMG/M metagenome (GOLD analysis project Ga0315295, IMG submission 204453) | Sediment microbial communities from Yellowstone Lake, YNP, Wyoming, USA - YL17G14_0 | ecosystem: Environmental > Aquatic > Freshwater > Lake > Sediment | place: USA: Wyoming | collected... | reverse complement strand
CGGCTGTCTCCGACGCTGCCACACAAAAATCGGCAGGCCCGCAAGAGCGAGGAAGACAAAGCTCATCTCGAAGGCAGACACGGCCCGCATGGCAGTGCCTGCAGATTTCTCGCTTTCACTGAACCAGAGACTTGGAAACGGGGACAGGAAGCCGATTTGAAGGGCTCTTGGAGAGTAGGCAAGGACATCCCCGGCGTTCCGAAAGGCTACGTCGAGGTCGATGCCGGTGTCGCCGGGCGCCGATGTCCGAACGAACTGCCTTCGAGCTCTGGCGATCTCACTGAGCTGGAAGTCGACGACCGAAGGAAGCCAGATGGTCCGGCTCCACTTCGAAGCTTTTGTTTCTTTTGGGCCAACCTTCGTGCTATTGCTGGACGCGAGTGATTCCTCAGGCTCGGCCAGGACCTGAACCACCAAGACCATTGAAGCGCATGCCGCCAGCACAATCATCATTCGGGTCAAGTACTCGCGGCTTTCGATCCGCTGCAGTAGCCATACGACAGCAAGGGCGATCGCGGCTGCCAGAAACAGAGCCGTTATGGCTGTCAGGATGTAGTGCCGCACGAGTCCCAGGAGGATGCTGCCGATCGCAATGAGTGCGACCGCGCCCGCAGTCTGCCATGCAGAAAGAGCCCGCCGAGCAGTATTCTGTCCGGAAACAAGTATCCATCCGAATAGAATGAAGACCACGCCTGGTACCGCGTAGTTCTCGTTGTGAAACTGCGTGTTCCACAGGAAGTTCGACGGAAACAGCATGAAAGGAGCCGCAGCGATGATGCCGACGAGGCGGTCTTCAGTCAGACGGGCCAGGAGGAGGTACAGACACACACATGACGTCGCATTTAGAAGCGCATTTATTGGCAGGACCGACCACGGGGCAGGGTAGATCAACACATAGAAAATGGCAGCGATGCCGGACACGAGCTGTCCCTGCGGCTCTAGTGTCCATTGGCTCCAGCCATGCTGGTCTATAGCCTGTGCCAGGTGCAGCGCCACACGATGGAAATTCCATCCATCTACGCCTTTGAGCAAGCCGTATCCATCATGCCAGGAAGGAAAGACATGCGGCAGAAGCACGAATTGGACGAACACCCCAGCGACGATCGTGTAGACGAACACCGCGAGCCAGAGATGTCGGGGCTTCGTCAACCAGTTTAGCGCATCGTAGAGTTTCATCGGGAAACAGCCAGTGCCGCATACACTTGCCGGTAGGCATCGATCGTTTTCGAGAGATTGTAATCCTCAACCCCTCTCTCACGCGCCTTTGCAGATAGCTGCAGGTACTCGCTCTCGGGCCACGCCAGTACTCGATACCATGCATCTGCAAGCTGCTGAGGGTTCCGCGGCTCCACTACAATGCCTGCATCTCCTATCAGGGTGGCGGCGTCGCCCACTCGAGTGGCAACGCAGGGCACCCCGCATGACATGGCCTCGCACAGGCTGACGGGCAGGGCCTCTCCCTCAAATGATGAAAGGGTCACGAGGCTCATGGCCGCGCTGAGGCGCGGCATATCGCGTCGTATTCCAAGAAGGTGGACATTGTCCTGGACTCCTGCAACCAACATCCGCGCTTGGAGCCGCGTATTCGACGGGTCAACACCCTGGCCAGCCAGAACAAAATGAACGTCTGGGAGACGCCTGATCAGAAAACCTGCAGCCTCCAGAAGTGTGGAATGATCTTTCATTGGGTGGTAGCGCGCAAACATGCCGATCAACTTCACGCCTTCCGGAAGTCCCAACTCGCGGCAAACAGCGGCATGGGCAGACGGATCCGGGCGGAAGACGTCCGGATCGACCCCGTTGGCAATAACTGTCGTCTTCTTTCTTGAGAATCCACTTTCCAAGTGCGTCTGAAGGGCGGAACGTGAACAATAGATGGTCTGAGAGGGGATGAAAGCAGAGAGGCGCGCCAGCCAGCGAACCACAAGCCAGGTTGACGGCTTCATGGACTCCCTCGTAGTGAGCGAGTGATGGATCCCCCAGACGATCGGGGCGCGGACGGCCAGCCTACTCCCCACGCCTCCAATCAGGTTTGCATGATAGAGCCACGTCTGAATAACGTCAGGATGGAAGGAACGCACGATGCGCCTGATCTTCAGAAGCTTGGACAATTCGACTCGGGGGGGACACAGATCGACGTACTTGATCGGGATGTCCAGTGCTTCGACCTGCTCCGCCATTTCAGCCCTGGGCATAAGTGACAGGACCATGTGTTGATCCATGTCATCCTTCCAGTGCCGGAGCAGGCCAATCAAGACAGTCTGGGCGCCTCCGATGTCAAGACCGTTGATGATGTGGAGGATTCTCAAGGCGGACTCGATCGGGAAGGACCTTCCGGCTGGAAGGCGGCGATGAACTCAGGGAGGATCCGCTCGACAGAGAAATCCAGCGCCCGCCTGCGGAGCGTATCACCAGGAGGAGGTTCGTCCATGGCTTTCATGATGGCTTCGGCCAAAGCGCGTGGATCTCCCACGGGGGCGAGGATGCCGTAGCGACCACTCTCCAGGATCTCTGCCGGGCCGCTGGGACAATCCGTGGAGACAACGGGCGTCCCGCATGCCAAGGCCTCGATCAGTGCTCCTGGCAGTCCTTCCCACGCCGAGGAGAGCGCGAAGACGGATGACGCCCGCATGTAGGAATACGGATTGGCGACGAAGCCCGGCATGTAAAGAGTGTCGTCGACACCGAGCCGCTGCGCCAGCTGCAGCAGTCGGTTCCGTTCTGTGCCTTCTCCAAGAATCACGAGATGACATTCCCTCGTCGATCTGACAATGGCAAAAGCACGGATCAGGGTCGCCTGATCTTTCTGCGGTGTAAGCCTGCCTACGTTGATAATGAAGGGAAGGTGGTTATTCTGCAACCACGCTTCTTCTGGCCTGATCTTCGATTTGCCAACGATCTCGTCGATGTCGAACATATTGTAGATCGTTCGCACCTTCGCGGGTTGGATCTTGCACGAACGGATCAGGTCATCTGCGACGCCCCTCGAGACGGCAATCACCAGATCCGTTCGCGGATACAGCCACCTTGCCAAATAGGGTCGCAGGCTATCTCCAAGGCGGGTGGCATGCCTGGCAACCATGGACAGGTGATTGTGCTCACTGACGATGAGACGCCTGGGGAATCCCGTGATTTCCTTGCCCAGGATCGCCAGCACATTGACGGGCGTCTCGGCAGAAAGTAAGACCTCAGGTTGAGCAGCTCGGAGGTATTTCGCGAGTTTCACGAGGGCGTATCTGATGTGCGATGCCTCCAGGCTGACAACGTTGATCTCCGGGCTTGCCGAATAGGCGCTGCCAATGCGATTGATGAGGATCACATCCAGATCCCAGCCGCGCCGAGCCAATTCCCCCGTCAGCAGCAGCAACTCGCGTTCCGCGCCGCCGCCCCGCAGGGACGACAGCAGGATTGCCCCCTGCTTCATGGAGGACCAACGCTCTGTCTCAGCGGCGAGCCTCGCTCAGAGGTAGCGCAAAGTGATCCAAAATGTCGTACCACCGCATGGCCTCTGGGTGAGCCGCCCAGCTGCGCTCGATGAACTCAACATACTGGTTCATCAATTCTTGCACCTGTTGGCTCTTCTCCCCCCCTCCTAGCTGCAGGGGGTCTCCAAACTCCATCTGAATTCGTCCATCCTCCAGACAATGTCTGATATGCGGGATGATGGTCGCACCCGTGTTTATCGCAAGCTCTGCAAAACCTGCCTTGATCTGACGCAGGCGCCCCGCGACTGACACCTGATAGCGCCGGCCCGGCGCGTCACTCCAGTCGCTTGCAAAGTTGACGATCCCGCCTTGCTGCAGCGTCTTCTGACCCAGCAATGCAACCTTGGCATTCAAGGCAGAAGCCTCCGCGGCCGGGATTTGGTCGCGGCGGCTAGCGTATCGAGTCCCTCTTCTGGGTACAAGGAAGCTGATCGTTGGAATGCGCTTCAGCCCTAGCAGCCGCTTCAGTGGGATAGATCCGCCCGCGATAGGAAAGCCATGGAACGACAATAGGATGACGCCATGACCCTCTTCATAGGCGCGCGTCAAATGTTCTGTTCCGCGTATCGGGAATTGCTCACTGGCCTCGCCCACCGGAAGTGCATCAAGAATCTCACCCAGCGTCTGCCAATAGGCAAAGGGCGAATTCCTGTAGGCCTCCACACTGTGCCCTGCCAGGTTGACTTTCCTGAAGGCATCCATCGGGAGGCCGTAGAGCATGTTTGTGAGCACGCTCATTTGAAACGCTTCAGAAGGTACTGCACGACAGCCATCCAGACTCGCTACCCATCGGCTGAAGAGGGCAAACCGCCTTCGGTAGAGAAGGCGACGAACAGCAGCGTTCTGGCTCCAGCCAAGTGCCCACTCTCTGGCTTGCGTATAGGGCATGCTGACAATATGCCGGGCGAGGATGAGATCCACCAGCCAGTCGATTTTTTCCCCGGCATAGGTCCCGCTCGTCAGCAGCCGCTTCAGCTTACCGACCGTGATTCTCTTATTCAGTTCTGCAATTCGCTGGGACCGGGTCTTTGCCTGCCTTCTGACCGCGAACAAGTCCTCATCATCTGGAGCTGATGTCTCATTCGCAAGCAGCGCGATGAGACCCGCGATAGTCGGATGCTTCAGAAACGCCTGAGGAACCGGTCTTGAGAGGATTCTTTCCACCTCCAACGTCATTTCCAAGGCCATCAGCGAATCCCCGCCTAGCTCAAAGAAGCTGTCGTCGATACCCACACCATCCATGTCCAACAGCCGCTCCCAGATGCCGGCGATCTTGGCCTCCATATTGTTTCGAGGGGCCGCATATGCGGTTTCCAGATCCGGTCGAACGCGTGTCGGTTCGGGCAGCTCGAGACGGGCCAGTTTTCCCATGGGATTCCTCGGCAATGCGTCCAGGCGCACGAATACCGATGGGATCGAATGGCTCGGCAATCGAGAGGCCAAACCCTTTCTTAGGCGGCTGACGGAAAAGGGATGGCCCTCCAGCATGGAAACATACGCGATCAGCCGCTGCTCCCTGCCTGCGCGTCGATCCACTATTGTGGCAGCGTCGGCAATACCCTCCAGGCTGCGCAGGGCAAGATCAACGGTCTCCAATTGGACACGGAAACCCCGGATCTTGATCTGGGTGTCTTTGCGGCCGAGGACCTCCAAAGCCCCGTCGTTGCGCCAGCGACCGAGATCTCCGGTGTGATAGACGCGCTTCTGCGGGTCGTGGGGATGAGGCCGGAATACGCGTGCGGTCAGCACGGGGTCATTCCAATATCCGGGGCTGAGACAAGGGCCTGACACGCAGATCTCCCCCACCCCCCCATCCGCTACTATCTCACCTTTGTCATCCAGGATCATGACTTCGCTGTCTCGCGTCGGATAGCCTGCCGGCACCAAGCCCTCAAAAGCGGGTGTGTCATGATAAATCGGGTACTCACACACCAGCGAAGTCTCGCTGGTCGCAAAACTGGTGCTCATCAGGCAATCTTCAGCAGTATGTGCCTTGAACAACTCAACATCTGCGTTCGTGCTCGGTTCCCCTATCAATCTGATGAGGCGGATCTTTGAGAAGACCATGCCCTGCGCCGCGATTCCGAAGATGGAGCGCAGAATCGAGGGCGTACACGAGAATATCGTTATATGTTCCCTTATGAGCCAATCGAGCGCCTCTTGTGCAGTGTTCGCACCCAGGTCAAATAGGCATAAGGTGGCGCCGCTCACGAATGTTGGAATGATGTTGTTATAAGCAGCTTGATGCCAGACCGACAAGACCATGCCGACTCGATCGCTAGGCGAGACAAGCCTGCTATTGTGTCTGCTGTACGCGCCGAACGATTGAGCCAAGTGCCCAGCCAACACACCCTTCGGCCGGCCCGTTGATCCCGACGTATAGTAGATCGCGAACGGGGCATTGGGCGCGACCTTGTACTCGGGATTCCGTGTGTTCCCTCCGGTCTGCAGACTGTCAAGATACAGGATCTTCGCCGACCTTGACAGATCAGAGTCCCTCCTTATGGTTTCGCTGAGGCCCGCACCTGTCACTAACAGCGCGGCGCTTGAGCTCTCCAGATAGGATAGCAACTCCTCACTAGAAGCCTTGGGGTACAGGGTCAGATATGGTCTTCCGGATTTCACAGCGGCCAAGGCAGCCACCACACAGCGCACTTGGTCATCCAGCAAAATGGCGATCGGGGACTGATCTATACCCATCGCCTGGATGATCTCACGCGCTAGGTGATTGATCGCATTGTTGAGTTGTCGATAGTTGAGCGTATACAACGAACTCTTGACCGCGATGTGGTCGGGTTGTTGCGAGACAATCCTCTCAAATTGCGGGATGATGGTCGTCTCCAGGATCTCATCCGACATGGGAGAGAAGTCAGCTGGCTTCCTGATGCGATAGTTGTGCATGTGCATGGGGTTCCGCTCAATGGGCAGTGGCCCGCCGCGGCGGGCCACTGCCCATGAAAGCAACGCTCATCGGCCCAGCCGCTTTGCGGCCTCCACTAGAAATTGATCGGTCCAGAACTGATCCAATTCCAGTACCTCATCCACCATGCCATTTTCCAGCAGCCACTGCTGGAAGGCAAGCATGCCTTCCGCATCCACGCTGCCATCAGCCCTGATGCTAGTCCAGCATGCAGCCTTGATAACCTCCGGCGCAAGCTTGGTGAACTCCGCAATCAGCTCGACATTCCGGTCCGTCTTGCCCTCATTGTACTGCTCGACGCCGCGCAAGAAGGCGGTCATGAAACGAACGCCGGCTTCCCGGTTTTCATCCAAGATGCTCGGCCCGTAGACGATGATGCCCATGGGCAGATGTGGCATGACCTCCGAGAACGGAACCCAGATCTCCCCGGCGCCCGAGCTTTGTGCGACAGTGATCCACGGCTCAGGAAGATGCGCCACGTCCAGCGAGCCGTTCCGAAGACCCTCAACCCGAGCCGCAAAATCGGTGATGTTGACAGAATTAATGTCCTTCGGCGTGAGTCCGCCTTCTGCCAGTAACAGGTCCAGGGAATACGCGCCGGTTCCGCCCGAAAGCGAAACGGCCACGTTCTTCCCTTTGATGGTTGGGGGATCCGCCAGACCCGCCGCAAGTGCCTGCTTGCTTGCGACCCAGGCATCCGAGGGGCAGCTGTCCGGATCCAAGAAGCCCTTATCGGCAACGTATTTCAGGTTGATGCCCTCCCTAATCGCATTGAAGACGGACGCTGCGAGGAAGAATGAGGCGACATCGATCTCACCGGTCGCAAGCGCAGGAACAAACTCCGCGGAAGAGGTAAAACTGACCAGTTCCACCTCAAGCCCCTCCTCCGCAAAGTAGCCTTCAGCCAGGGCGAAATAGATCGGCGCATGTGAGACAAAGTTGAATATGCCGACCTTTAGCGGAATTGGGGGTTCTGCCGTTGGTGCAGGCGTGACCGTGGCGACCGGCGCCGCCGACGGGGGAGCGATGGGCAACGCGGTCGGTGGCGGAGCACATGAAGCCAGCACCACAAGGAGCAACAGACCTGAAATCGATGGGACGAGCGAGCCTTTCTTCACTTGACCTCCATGGCAGATTCTGAGCCGCCGCATTCTCTGTATTGCCTATTGAAGACTTGATGCAAGCCCGTGATGATCAGTCCCCTCGCCGCTCTGGTCACGAACGGATGAGATACGACCACATAGCGTATGCCGGCGCTGGGCGCGGGGGTGAGGGGATGCCCGTTCTCAGAGGGGTCCGCCTCTTCGGGGTCGGTTTGCCCTTGGATCTTGGTCTAGGTCATCAGGCCGGGTGATTCACAACCAAGGATCCGCGACTGGCGGTGATCATCCAAGAGCGTACAATTCTACTCACCCATCCACGGCACAAGAACTCGAGTCAAAAAGTCTATCACATAACTGACGGTGAGCCCAACCAGGGCAATCACGACCAGCACGGCGTAGAGTTCACTGACGCGAAGTGTCTGCCAGCCAAACCACACCAATACACCCAACCCGGACGTCGCAGCCACGATCTCCACGCTGATGGTGACTACGAAGGCCATGTTGGCTGAAAGGCGCAAACCCGCGAGGATGGAAGGCAAGCTGCCTGGTAACAGGATGCGAGTGAAGAATCGGCTACCTCGCGCGCCATAGTTGCGCCCCACCTCGAAATACACCTTGTTGATCTGCCGTACCCCCGCAAGGCTGGTTATCAGCATGGGAAAGAATGCCGACAGGGCGATTGCCACAAATTTCGATTTCTCCCCAAGCCCGAAAATGACCAACAGCAGTGGAAAGACGGCGATCTTGGGAATTGGGTAGACTGCCGCGATGAATGGATCAAGAAACGAGTGCAGGCGCGGCCACCAGCCCATCAATAGACCCAGCAAAGCACCCAGGATCGCTCCACCTATCAGCCCCACAGCAAAGCGCAGCAGTGTCGCACCCATCGCCGCTGTCAAATCCCCGCTCATGGTCAGCTTCAGCAGCGAGGCCCAGATCCGAGATGGGGTGGGAAAGAAGGCGGTTGAAATGAGTCCTGTATCTCCGGCCATCTCCCACACAAGAAGGAACGCGAGAAATGTCAGGATCGATGCCAGTTTGCCTTCCTGCCCGCGTGTCCCAGTCACGGTGCGACTCCCAGATCTCGGGCGACTTCCTCGCGCAACATGTTCCAGATCCGAAGTTGGAGGCTCATTGCCTTCGCCAAGATGCGATCACGTTCGCGCGGCCGGGGAAAATCGATGGGAATGTCAGCCATGATCCTGCCCGGCCGTCCACTCATGACAAGGATTCGGTCCCCGAGGACGATAGCCTCTTCAATGTCGTGGGTAACATATACCACCGTGTGCCGGCGTTCCTGCCAGAGACGCAGAAGTTCTTCCTGCATCACGATCCGGGTCTGCGCATCCAACATCCCGAACGGTTCATCCATCAGGAGGATCTCGGGGTCAGCCAGAAATGCACGCAGTATGGCCACCCGTTGGCGCATTCCACCTGAAAGCGTATGGGGGTAGGAGTGGATGAAGTCCCTCAGGCCGACCTTCTCAAGGAAATCTCGCGCCTGGGCATGCCGCGCCCTCTTGTCCACCCCCTGCATCTCCAGTCCAAAGGCCACGTTGTCCAGAACCGTCATCCACGGAAACAATCCCTGGCTTTGGAATACCATCGCCGTATGGGGTCGCGCGCCTTCCATGTTGGCGAAGTGCATTTCGCCGGAGGACCTCGTCAGCAATCCCGCCATGACCCGCAAGAGCGTTGACTTGCCGCAACCACTCGGCCCCACAACGCACACGAACTCCCCTTGCAAAATAGAGAAGGTCACATCCCGAAGCGCCGAAAGGTTCTCCTCCTTTGCCACGAAGTGTTTGCCCAGAGCAGTGCAAGAGAAGACGATCTGGTGTTTGTCGCGCATCGCTGTGTAGACCCGGCGCTAAACGCTGGCTACGGCCCGCCCAATTCCTAGACAGATTCCCCGGTGATCGCCCACCGCGGACCGGGCAGATCCCGGCCCTGATTCTATCATCCGGAAAGAACCACCTTCAGAGGCGGCTCCTTCGGCATTTGGGGTGCCAGGCGCCCTCTGTTCGGGAACACAGTATATGGGAAGGCCCAAGGACCCGACTGGCTCCCTACCCCAGCCATGTAGAGAGATCCCTATTGATCATCGGCTCGAATTCCTTGATCTCGGGAGCGTATTTCTGATTCAACATCTCGCGGGTCGACGGATCCATGGGTGGATAGACGTACTTCGCAGAGTTCATCCTGAGGAGGGTCGCCTTCAGCCGGCGTCGCTCAAAGGCCGGAACTGCCAACTTCATCAGCTCCTTGACGACAGACCGGCTGCGGACGATTCTTTCGAAGCTTCGACTTCTGGGCTTGCTAGCCACGTTGCTGTGGGTGTACTGAATCGTGACCGGAGGAACTTGAAGGAAGGTCTGGACTCGCTGCATGGTTTGAGGAAATTCCTGGCGGTCTAAGTCCTCGTGGAGCAGCAGCAAGAAATCATCTTTGCGGAAGTACTTCCAGAAGGCCCTCAGCTGCCGGGCATAGAGTCCACCACCGAAGTATGCAGTACCTGTTCGACCCAGCTCATTCAATACGGGTTGCTCTGATGTAAGCCGTTCACCCTCCTTCTGCAAAGCTTCCTCGAAGCTCAGGTTCTCGCCATTGCCCATGTTCACATTGTGCCAGTAGTGAGAATAGGCCCGATCAATGGGGTTTCGAAATATCGCGATGAACTTGATGGCCTGCCCCGGCAGATCGGTCTTGATGCGAGGCGCCACTTTCTCAGCGTAGTACAAGTAGGCGGTGGTGGCATCGCACCGATAGAGATATCCCACTGCCGCCTCTGAAAAGAAGGTGTTGAGATACCAATCCATACCCCTAGCATAATCCACGTCGTTGGAGAAGAAGTACGACTCCTTATATGGGATGATGAAGACGTCTGGGTGCCGCTGCAACGAATCGGCCAGCGTGGTGGTGCCCGACTTTGCAGCGCCCACAATAAATAGATTGGGGTAATTCTCAGTCATTTGAACACTCCGGGATACCTGACTGAATCCAGCGTTCGCTTTAGCCGCGTCCCCAGGAAAGAATCGATGAGCAACAACCAGACTCCCGGCCCAAGGATCGGATACGAGGCCAGTGACATTCGCGTGTATTGATAGGCCTTCCGCGTATTGCCTTCCCTGGAGAATTGATACGCGAGCTCTTGATAGACGTGCGCGGTTTTCCGGCGGAAGAAGAGACTTCCTTGCGCCAGCAGGGCAGCCCCATGTTTCTCCAGGAAGTAGAGACTGGACCGTTCCATTGTCTCACCGCATCTGGTCAGGTGATGATTGAAGACTGCGAGGATCTCCGGCACAATGCCAATCTCGTACGTGCGCCGGTAGCGGATCAACCAATCTGTGTCCTGTCCGCGCCTCAGGGTTTCATCAAATCCGCCAACTTGACGGAAGACGCTTCTGCGGCACGCGAAAGTCGTACACGGCTGAAGCGTGTTCTTCCAGAGTATGCCTCGGAGACTGGTCGCTTCTGCCGATGGGACGACTGCCATCCGTCTGCCCCGAAGTGTGTGCAGGAAATACCCCGTCACGCACCCAGGGCTTCGCTGAGTCTGGAGAAGGTCGACTTGCCGCTCCAGTTTTGCCTCGAGCCAACAGTCATCTGAGTCAAGGAACGCGACAAACTCGCCACGACTTCGCTTGATGCCAAGATTCCTGGCCGCCGCCGCTCCGCGGTTCTCCTGATAGAAGTATCGAATCTTCGGGTTGCCAAGAGCCGAAACCAGCTCCCGCGTTCGATCAGTTGAGCCATCGTCAACCACGATCAACTCAAGATCCTGGAATGACTGGGCCGCGATGCTGCGCAGCGCGGTGAGGAGCAACGTTGCCCGGTTGTAGGTAGGGACGATTACGCTGACCGCTATGGACGTGGCCATCCAGCAACACCTTGAGCCATCAGGAGCGTTCCCCCGCTCGCTGGAGGTAGATTGTCCGGCCTTGCTTGCCGTGTGATAAATGGACCATCTTCGGCCAGGGAAGCAAGTACTTGAGAAAGCGAAGATCGAATTCGGGAGGCAGCATGGCCATTCTCAGATCAGTCGCCGCGGCACCTTGTGCAGCGTCTTCTAACCGTGCCGACGCGATCCTTTGGAGTGCGCGATGCCATCCAGCCTCGACCAGGTGATATCAGAGCTGTGCACCAGTCCTTGCCACCGGACGTTGAACTGCGAGAGCAGGCTGCCATTGTCATAGACGTCAAATTCCCCGACGTGATCGAGTTTGTCAAGGAGCCGAAAGCTCTTGCCTTGCCGCTGCCGGGATACCTGGGCTCCCAAGTAGTATTTGCCTGGCGCCAGGAGACCGGCTGGCAACCGCGTTTCAAACTCATATGTCCCTGGTTGTGAGGGTACAAGCGAGTTTCCCGCGGGTTCGAAATCGTGTGTTGCGAGGACAGTCTCCAGATTGCTGCCGTAGATCTTCAGCGTGAGATGTGTCCCGAATCCAATCGTGCTGAAGTAGAGCTTGGTACGTACGTGAATGGCGCCGTCGTGGGGAAACCTCTTCAGCATGGCGCCTTCGCTGTCGCAGGTACGGACATTCAGAATCTGCGCCTCTTTCCACGACTGGATCGCAGCGTCCTCAGGTGAATCAGCTTCCCGGGACTGAAGATACTGATCAAGGGCTGCTACTGTCTCTCCCATGAACTTCAGCCTTCCATGCTCCAGAAGCATGCACCGGGGACACAGAGCCTTCACAGCACCCAGGTTGTGGCTGACAAACAGGACGGTGCGCCCTTGCGTCGCGACCTCCTGCATTTTGTTGAGGCACTTGTTCTGGAACGCGACGTCGCCCACGGCAAGCACCTCATCCACCAGCAGGATCTCCGGTTCAAGGTGCGCGGCGACCGAGAAAGCCAGCCTCGTGCGCATTCCGCTGGAGTAGAACTTGAGCGGTGTATCCATGAACTCCTCAACGCCGGAGAAATTGACGATGGCATCGAATTTCCTGGTAATCTCGCTTCTTCGCATTCCCAGCACCGCACCATTCAGATAGACATTCTCGCGGCCTGTGAGCTCCAGGTGGAAACCCGTCCCCACTTCCAGCAGCGAGCCGACGCGCCCCCGCATTCGAACGCTGCCCTCGGTAGGAGCGGTGATGCGCGCAAGCACCTTTAGGAGTGTGGTTTTTCCCGCGCCGTTATCTCCAATGATTCCCACCGGCTCGCCGTGCTGGATGTCAAATGTGACATCCCTCAAGGCCCAGATGGCGCCGCTACGCCCGGCCAGTTTCTTTCCAAAGGTCGACGCCACCAGGTCTCCGATCGCCGAAGAAATGGACTCGTAGCCCATGCCGCCGGTTAATTTGCGATCTCTTGTGCTCGCTTGAATGCGATAGAGTTTGGACAGTCCGTCCGCGCGAACGGCGAAATTGCTCATCCAGATGCCTGATCAGATAATGTCAGCAAAGGTGCGTTCCATTCGCTGAAAATAGATCACGCCGCCGACCAACATTGGAACGACTGCAATGATGGAGACGCCAATGAGGGAGCTGCTCGTGACCTGGCTGCCCAGCAGCGCCCAGCGGAAGCCCTCCACGACCCCTGCCATAGGATTGAGGCCGTACAAGCCGCGCCATTGTTCGGGAATCATCGTGCTGGAGTAGGCGACGGGCGTGGCATACAACCATATTTGCGTCAGAAACGGAAGCACGTACTTTACGTCTCGATAACGGACATTGAAGCTCGCCAGCCATAACGCTACTGCCAGCGCCGTGGCGAGCGCGAACAGCACCAAGGCCGGGAGAACCACGATATTTCGCGTGAGCGGAATGCCGTAATACCACATCATGCCGAAGAGGATAACGATCGAAATGAGGAAATCCACCAGTCCACTCAGGATCGATGACACCGGCAGGAAAATCTTTGGGAAATAGATCTTGGTGACAAGCTGCTGGTTGCTGACGAGACTGGCCGATGCGTCGGAGAGCGCCTTCGAAAACAGCTGCCAGGGGAGCAGCGCGGCATAGGAGAAGATCGGATACGGAATGCCGTCTGAAGGTAGTTTCGCCAGCATCCCAAAGACGACACTGAAGATGATCATGGTCGTGACGGGCTGGATCACGGCCCAGGTGGCCCCCAGAAGCGTCTGCTTGTATCGGACCTTGATATCGCGCCAGATAAAGAAGTAGAGCAACTCCCGATACTCCCAGGCCTCCCGCAGGCGGAGATTCAGCCAGCCTCGAGGCGGTTCAAGAAGAACCTCATTCATGGCAGCAGTGGGATTCGGACTCATGTCATGGACCTATCCGCAGATTCATGTTGGATGCCTAGGCCGGCTTTACTGACAATTCCCATTATTGTCGCACACCGGCAGCACCTGCGGGCATTTGAGACTTGGAAGCGATGCTCCTGAATGCATCGCCGTGACCGTCTCGGCCTCCACGATGGCCAAGGCATCGACGCGTCCGCGGAGGCTTTCCCTGCAGCCGATTACCAGTACATCAGCCGCGTTCGCAAGCTCGACCGGGGACGAGGCGAAGAGGGAGATGACTCGCGCCCCCTGTTGCGGACCTATTAGGTAGAACTCAAGATGAGGGAATCCCAGGCCGGTCAGGCTTCCTTCTGCATCCTTGGCGATGGCTCGATAGGAGAACCACCGGGGGTACATCGCCCGGCCCACCCAATTCACCGCTCCCCATGAGGACATGTAGCCGTCAATTTCTGCAAGGCTGTAGCCTGCTCGGAGGAGGATATTTCGAGCTCTCAACGTCCCAAGCGAGGACACCGCTTCACCATGGGGGTAGCGAACTGGGAAGGCAACATCAACTAGGACCGGACCAGCACCGAGGACAACAACACACAGTAGGGCTACGGCCGTGCCGCGCAGACTGAATCTCCTCCGCCCCATAGGGGCAGGGCTCCGCAGTCGCGGGATCCGAGCGCCGATTTCGCAGACTGCCAGCAGGCCAGCAGAATAGTACAGGAGCACAAGCCAGTCCACCGGAACAAGATACCGTCCGCCAGACGTGCGGCCGAGCGAGTTCCCGGCCTGATAAAGCACAAACACGACCAAGGGCACCACAGCCGCCAAGCCCGTGCTTCTCCATAGGACAGCGCCGCCAATCGCAAGAAAAGCCGCAGACAACAGCAGCCCCAGGATCTGTCCGAACCTGAGAGAGCCATCCCAGGACCGGGCCCAGACCGAGGTCGGTGCTCTCAGCATGTGCTGCAGATCTTCCAGGACAGGCGAGGTGGGCAGGATTAGGATCGAACCCATCACGTTGTTCGCGAAATGCTTTAGGACCACGAGCGGGATCAACACCGTTCGCGGCGCCAGCGATCTGTCGGGCCCGGAGCCGTCGGCGGGCAGACTTTGTTCGTGGGCAGGCACGGGTGGGTTCGTGTCCGCCTTTCTCTCGAGGTCCTGGAATCTCGTGCGGTTGACCAGGCCGATCTTCGAAAGATACACAGCGATCGCATCCTGATTTCTCAACTCGTTTCGCAACCCCCAGGGGGTCAGGAACAGTACAAAGGCAGCACCCGTGAGCAACAGGATGCTGAGCCATCTCCTGGAGGATTCCTTCTGCAGCACTGCAAGGATCGGTGCGACCCCGAGCATCACCATACCCGTTGGTCGGATCAAGAACGTCAAGCCCACGCTTCCCCCGTGCCAGATCGCAGGCATCGAAAAACCATCTCGTCGCTGCACAAGGTTCACTGCCGTAAGCATCACCAGCGCAATCCCGATCGCCGTGGGAAAGTCGGTCAGCATCTGCTTGGGGCTGGCAGAATTGATGACTGCAGCAGCAGCTATCGAGTTACCTCCCTGGAACGCGATCATGGAGGCCGCTGTGATACCTAGTGCCCGATTCCGAAGCTGCTTTCCAAGCAAGTAGGCGATCGCCGGCAGGATAGCCAGGACGGCTCCCTGTACCGCCATGTTTGCCTCGAAGTCCTGTCCGCTCAACAGGTGAACAATCGCCAGGAATGCGGGATACATCGGGTTGTCAAGCGCTCGGCCGAAATTCATTCCCTGACCCAGTAGCGCCGATTGGCTCTGAAGGTCATACTCCGCAGAATCAGAGTAAGGATAGATCTCGAAGTTCGGCGGCCGCGGTGCTGGATTCATGTAGCCGGAAGGCGTGGGCATGCTCGCCCAGTAGAGTGCTGCAAGCAGCCACACCAAGACGAAGGCCCATCGATCCATCCATGACGCGTGCGGTGCGAATCGTGCCTCGACAATTCTGCGGAAGAGGATTCCCGCCAGCACCGACGCGGCAACCTGCAAAGTAAGGATCGGGACGCCTGCTTCGTACTGGTAATCCTCGTATGTTGAGACTCCTCTCACGACCGCGACCATCAAGATCCACATGACAACGAGACCTACCAGAGTCCAGGCTGAGGTCCGCCAGACCGCGCCGCTTTCTCTCACCGAATGCTGCAGGCATCTACGAATCTCAGCTCGTCGCGGGTACGAGAGGAGGACAAGAATCTGCAGGCCAAGTGTGCCCACCCAGATGACCAATGGCCTGACGCGTATATAGTAGTCTGCAAGCTCGCCGAAGTGATATGCTGGAAGACACAGGGCCAGCAGGCCGATGACGATTGACCACCAAGCGAGAGGCAAGACGAACCCAGCCCTTGCAGCCGGTCTCAGGATCCACGCCGCAAGTCGGTCTGCGTGAGACCGTCCGGTGAGTGCCCGGAGCAGCAGGAGGACTGCAACGGCACATGCCAGGAACGGAACTGCAGTCACGAGCAATCTGGGGACGGAGAAGGCCAAGCCTTCAGGCTCTTGCGGTACGCCGCCTGCAAAGAGGACTGCAACTGCCGTCACGAGGGAGCAGACCGCGGCAATCCCCCATTGAATGGCTAGGAAGCGAGGCGGGACTGATTCTGGTTTCGCAACGGGCATTTCGTGCTCGGCGATCCAATTCAAGGCAACACCCAGACCGCCGGCTGTTGACTGGATGGATCGCTCGAACGATTGTAATCTAGTCCTGGCGCAGGCAATCCGCGCGCCGCGTCACAGCCCATGGCAGCCAGGCTGCAAGGCCACGGCCTATGCCGTCACTGCTTCAGTTCCTGTTTAGCGGCAACAAGCAGCGCGTCGAGTTCGCTCTCCTGCGCGGCATCCAGCGGCGGGACCTGATGCTCCCGTAGAATCCTTTCCGCCTTGGCTTGGGCGCGCTCGAGGATGCTTTGCTTCCCACCCCTCTCCCACGCTTCCCAACTGGCGCGCTCGGCCAGCTTCGTCAGCGCCACCTCACCAGACTTGAGATACTTCACCGTATGCTTCTGCCCGAGGTAGTTGCGCGTGCCATCCATCACGGCGGCGATCACATCCACCGCCAGCGCATCCGCATTCACCGCCAAACCCCGGCGCGCGCGCAGGATGCTCCCCACGAATTCGTCGTCGAGCACCATCTGCGCGTACGAACTGCTGATACCCGCTTCCATCTCACCGATGCCAGAGAGTTCGTCCGCACCCGCCAGCGCGGGGAGGACCGCGTTGAGGGCGCGCTCGAATCCATTCTGGGCATCGATGATGTGGCTGTTGGTCGAGAACCCGTAAACGTTGACCGCGAACCCGTAGCGATGGCCTACCTGAACCGTGCCAGCCGAAGCAAGCCCCATTTCCACTCCGCCCCACACCGATACGCCGGTGCGCGGCTCCATGGCCGCAAGGCGTCCGCAATACACAATAGGCAGACCGGGATGGACCACCTGCGCAAGCACGACCGCCAGCAGGACCTCCGCGTTCTGTTGGGCGATGGCGCCTGCGAGTGAGAACGGCGCGGTCGTTCCCGCGGTGGGACAGGGAAGCGGAGCAAACGAAATGCCGAGCTGTGCGATTTCAATGATCGCCTGTGCTTCGTAGTCGGGAAGCGTCAACGGGCTGACCGGTGAGAGCGATAGCGTGAACCCCTTCTTCGGATCACCGATCACTTGCGCCATCTTCACCGCGTAGTGCACCTCCTTGGGATACTGCACCCCCGGACCCTGCAGCGGCTTCAGGGTGAACGGCAGGGCATGACGATACATCGCCAGGGACATGATGCCGCCGGGTGTATCGCGGGGCGTGAAGAACGGCGTGATAGTGTGACAGTTGTCCAGGGCGTCAAGCAAGCGCGTCGAGTCGCGCACATCAGCCATTGACGCAGGGCGCCTGGTCCTGGTGATAGGATCACAGACGTCGCGCGCCCCTCCCAGGTTGTGGAAATAGAGGTTGCCGTCGCCGAGCGTCTTCACCGCACCGCCGCGCCCGCGCACCACTACCTTCTTCCCAGCCTGCAGTATGCACTTCTCAACGAGATCGGGGGGCAGCAAGACGCGGTCGCCCTTGATTCTGGCGCCGGAGCCAGTGAGGAGCTCGCGTGCTATCCCTTCCTTCAGCACAAATCCGACCTCGCCCAGAATGCGCAGTGTGGCCTGATGAATGGCTTCCACTTCCTCGGGACTCAGAATATGGAGGTTGAACATGGCTGCTCCTGATGAGTGCTCGTGACGCGGTCCCTCATGATCCTGAAGAGCGTGCCGGGGCCACCACGCGATCCAGAAACGTCAGGCGCCGCATTTCATGATCAATGACATTCTCGAGCTTCAAGAATCCGTGACCTTCGTCCGTGTACAGGATCAGCTCCACCTGCTTGCCGAGTTCCTGCAAACGATCTCGGGCCGCCGTCGACTCGGTCGCCGGGCAGCGCGGATCGTGCGCCCCGCAGATCAGCTGCACGCCAGCCCGGATCAGATGCAGATAGAAAAACGGGGAACGCCGCCGCCACACGTCCGCATTCTCAACCGGGTCGCCGAGATTCTCGATATCCCAATGCTGGAGGTCGTGCCGGGCGCTTTGATGGCTGGTGAACCAGTTCAAGAAGGGCACGACGGCCGATCCGCCCGCCCACAGTTCGGGGTACTCGGTGAGACAGGTCATTGTGAGGTAGCCGCCGTGTGACCGACCGCTGATTGTGATCTTCCGCGGGTCGGCCAGTTTCTCGCGCACCAGATACTGCGCGCCCGCGGCGCAGTCGAACGTATCCACCTCACCCAGCCGTCCATGGTTGGCCTGCGCCCAGGCACGGCCGTAGCCGGTTGAACCGCGATAGTTCGGCGCGAGAACCGCCCAACCCTGCGCTGTCAGATAGCTCATCAGGGGATGCCAGTTGCATTGATAGAGCCAGTTCGGTCCGCCGTGGATGTTGACCAACGCCGGCGGGTTCTGCGTGCGGGGACGATACAGCATCGCCGGAACCATGACGTCATCGATGGAGGGATACCAGACCTCCTCGGGGATGACGAAATCGCCTGTATCGATACCGCCGGGTAGAGAGTGGGTAAGCTGCGTGAACGCCGCGTCTGCAAGTTCCAGCTGCCACAAATCATTGGGGCGGCGCGGGTTCTCGAAGCCGAACAGGAGACTGCCTCCGTCGCGCGCAAAGCGCGGGTGCGAGAAGATCCCCGGCGCCAGGCGATAGGCGCTCGCAGTGGGGTTCACCAGATCATGAACACGCAGCGACGTGTCCGCGCCCCGGGTGTGAACGCAAACCAGCCGTCTTCCATCCGCGGACCAGGCGGGATTCGTATCGTCGCCCTCGCTGGCTTCCAGCCAGCGGATGGTGCCCGATGCCAGGTCATATAGGCCGAGGCGATCCCACCCGCCAGGGTCGGCGCAGAAAGCGAGCGTACGGCCATCCGGAGACCAGGCTGGGTGCATGGCATTGAGCACTTCACCGCCCTGCTGAAGCTGCCGCGTCCCGCCATCATGCACATTGATCAGGAAAATGCTGCGGTCCTGCCCATGCCATTCGACCTCGACAGCGATCCAGCCGCCGCTGGGCGACCAGTGGGCGTCCCAGCAGGGATGGTCGACATCCAACACGAGCCGCGCACTGCCACCGCCGGCTGGCAGGATGTAGCATGCAAAGTGCCCTCCGGCATCCGACAGAACCGCAAGCGCTTTACTGTCGGGCGACCAGCTGATGTTGGGTTGGTGCGCAAAAGCGATGTCTGGTGTGAGGTCGATGTGTTGACTGACAGCGAGGTCGAACATCCCGATGTGAAAGCTCTCGCTGCCATCCAGGTCAAGGGCATATGCCAGACGCGTGCCATCCGGCGAATAACGCGGACGGAATTTGCCTCCGGGGGGCCTGGTGATAGCCCGAGTTTCGCCCTCACGTCTGTCCGCCCTTGTGCCGGAAGAGGGCAGCGCCATCTCATAGATCTCCCACGTGCCGCTCTGGTTCCACGAAAAAGCAAGCCGCGCACCATCGGGCGAGAGATCAAATCCATAGCCCGAATCGATGTGCGGAACGCGCAGGAGCTGCTCGAGGCCGGGTGTCATGTCCAGCGATGAAAAGATAGGGTCATCGCGTATTGCAGCGTTGCTTCATGCCTTGTGGCAGGCGGCCCAGTGATCGGGCTGGATCTGGCGCCATTCGGGGTCTTTGACGCGGCACTCAGGATCAGCGATCGGGCAGCGCGGATGGAAGCGGCATCCACTGGGCACGTCGATCGGGCTGCGCACCTCGCCGCGCAGGCGCACGCGCGCGCGGGCTCGGGTCTTGACCGGGTCCGGCAGCGGCACCGCCGCCAGCAACGCCTGCGTGTACGGATGCAGCGGGTTGTCATACAGGTCCTGCCGGGGCGCGAGTTCCACGAGGCTGCCGAGGTACATCACAGCGACGCGGTCGCACAGGTGCCTCACCATGCTCAGGTCGTGGGCGATGAAAAGATAGGTGAGCTGTAGGCGATGCTGCAGTTCCTCCAGCAGATTCACCACCTGCGCCTGGATCGACACATCTAAGGCAGTGATGGGCTCGTCACACACAACGAATTGCGGGTTGGTTGCCAGGGCACGCGCAATGCCCACGCGCTGACGTTGGCCACCGGAGAGTTCATGCGGATAGCGGTTAAAGAAAATGCCTTCGAGATTCACCAGGTCGAGCAGCTCCTCCACACGCCGGCGTTGTTCCGCGGGCATGCCAATGTGGTGCACGCGCAAAGGCTCTCCCACGATCCGTGCGATCGTCCAGCGCGGGTTGAGGGAGGCGTACGGATCCTGGAAGATGATCTGCATGTGGGCGCGCAGCTGGCGCAGCGGAGTGCCCTTCTGTCGAGTCAACTCAGTGCCGTTGAACAGTACGCTGCCAGAGGTTGGGCGGTACAGTTGCAGGATGGTGCGCCCAGTGGTGGTCTTGCCGCAGCCGCTCTCGCCCACCAAACCGAGCGTCTCGCCCTTGAGAATGTCGAACGAGACGCCATCAACCGCCTTCACCGCGCCCACTTGGCGCTGAATCAGGATCCCCCGCGTGATGGGGAAGTGTTTCTTCAGGTCCCGGACGCTGACCAGCACGGGCTTGGCACTCATCGGCTCTCTCCCGTGAGCACATCCACCCAGCATGCGGCTCTGCGATCCGGGCCAACCTCCATTAGCGGCGGGTTTTCCGTGGCGCAGCGCGCGGTGGAAAAGCGGCAGCGCGGCGCGAAGGGGCAGCCCCGAGGCAGGCGGGTGCCATCGGGCGGCGAACCTGGAATGGAGGCCAGCTTGTCCAATTCGCCCGTGTCCAGACGCGGCAGCGATTGCAGCAGAGCCAGTGTATACGGGTGCAGCGGCTGGCGATAAAGCTGGAACACGTCCGCCTCTTCCACCAGGTACCCGCTGTACAGCACCACGACGCGATCAGCCAGTTCAGCGATCACGGCAAGGTCGTGGCTGATCCAGATCACCGCCATATTCAGCTGGTCGCGTAGCTGCTTGACCAGGTCCAGGATCTGTGCCTGGATCGTCACATCCAGAGCCGTGGTGGGCTCATCGGCAATCAACAGCCTGGGCTTGCACGAAAGCGCCATGGCAATCATCACGCGCTGGCGCATGCCGCCCGAGAAGTGGTGCGGGTAATCGTCCAACCTCACTTCCGGATTGGGGATGCCAACCTGATCCAGCAGGTCGAGAGCAGCCTGCCGCGCCTGCTTCTCATTCATCCCCAGATGGACCATCATCGTCTCACCGATCTGCCGGCCGATCGTAAGCACAGGATTGAGGGAGGTCATGGGGTCCTGGAAGATCATCGAGATTTCCTTGCCACGCAACTCCTGCATTTCCACGCTGGATAGGTGGAGCAGGTCCCGCCCCGCGAAATCCACCTCACCAGAAAGGATGCGCCCGGGAGGCTGCGGGATGAGGCGCATCACCGAAAGCACGCTGACACTTTTGCCGCAGCCGCTCTCGCCGACAATGCCCAGCGTCTGCCCGGGCTTGACGGAGAAGGACACGCCGTTCAGCGCGTGCACGGTGCCTTCCAGTGTCTGGAATTCCACCTTGAGATCGCGTACGTCGAGCAACTGCGGATCCACGTGCGCCTACTCCTGGGCTCCCGCCAGCGACTGCGGGTCGAGCGCATCGCGCAGCCCGTCGCCAACGAAATTGATGGCGAGAACGATCAGCAGGATCAACGTGCCGGGGAAGAACCACATCCACGGCGCGCCCTCAAGCTGGTTGTACGCCTCGTTGAGCATGTTGCCCCACGTGGCGGTCGGCGGCTGCACGCCCATGCCCAGGAAGCTGACATATGCCTCTGAGAGGATGGCATTGGCCACCTCGAGCGTGGCGCTGACAATGATCGGGGCCATGGCGCTCGGCAAGATATGCTCGAAGATGATGGAGGCATCGCTGGCGCCGGTGGCGCGGGCGGCAGTGACGAACTCCTGCTCCTTGAGCGAGAGGAAGCTCGAGCGCACAATGCGCGCCAAGTACATCCAAGAAGTCAGGCCGATAACGCCCACGATGATCACCACGCTGCCGCTGTAGGTCCGACCCAGTAGTGTGAAATTGGGAGTCTGGCCGGCGAAGAACTTGGCCAGCACAATGAGAAGGAACAGTTGCGGGATATTGAACATGGCCTCCGTGAAGCGCATCAAGAGGCTGTCGACGATCCCGCCGAAGTAACCCGCGACTGCCCCGATCAGCACACCAACCGTGACGGATACCACCACCGCCAAAATGCCAATGAGGATCGAGATCTGCCCGCCGTAGATGGTGCGAGCCAGGATGTCGCGCCCGGCCATATCGGTGCCGAACGGATGCGTGTCGGACGGCCCGCTCATCTTCTGACGCAGATCCACCAGGTTGGCGTCCGCCTCGCTGAAGAAGAGAGGACCAAGGGCGACGTACAGGACCAGCCCAACCAGGATCCAGATGCCGACCAGGGCCATACGATGACGCAGGAAACGCTTCCAGGCCACCTGGCCCGGAGTGAGCGGCTTGGAAGTGAGTATCTCGTCAGCGTTCAGGGAGGCGGTGGCCATCGCTCATTCGTAACGGATACGCGGATCGAAATACGTGTACACGATGTCAGTGATCAGCTGGAACACCACCACCAGAACGGCGATGATGAACAGAATACCCATCGTGACCGGAATATCACCCGCGTTGGAGGCCTTGTAGAACAGGCGGCCCATGCCCGGCCACCCGAAGATCGCCTCCGTCACAACGGTTCCGCCCAGCAGCAGCGGCATATCGAGGCCCACGATTGTAACCAGCGGTAGGGCAGCGTTCTTAAGGGCGTGCCCCCTCAACACCGTGCGCTCGGACAATCCCTTGGCATAGGCCGTGCGGATGTAGTCCTGATGGATGACCTCCAGCATCTGTGAACGCACGTAGCGGCTGTACGCAGCGAGGCTGACCACCGAAAGCGCCGTCAACGGTAGCAGCATGTGCAGCGCGATCTGCCCGACCGTGGGCCCCACGCTCAGATCGTACATGCCAACCGTGGGCAGCGAAGGCAGCCCCCAGCGCTGAAAGTTCACACCGAAGAGATAGATCAGCATCAGCGCCAACCAGAAGATGGGCATTGAATAGCCAATGAACGACAGGGTCGTGATGAGATGGTCCCAGAACGAATACTGATGCAGCGCGGAGAAAGTGCCCACCAGCAGTGCCAGGATAATGACGATGATCTCGCTCGCCACCATCAGCAGCAACGTGTTCCAAATGCGTTCCCCAATGACCTCGATTGCGGGCCGCCGCTCCTGGAACGAGTCGCCGAAGTCGCCGCGCAGCACGCCTCTGCGCGTCCCGTAGGAGTCGGCGATACTATCCCCGTCCAGATCGACCTTCATCCAATCGTTGCCGACGAGCCAGATCGCATATTGCTCAATCAAGGGTCGGTCCAAGCCGAGCTGGCGCTCGAGCCGGGCGCGGTCCGCCGGCTGCAGGCGGCGCCGCTCACCCCCAAAGGCCGCCAGCGGATCGCCGAGGTTGGCCGTAAGAATGAACAGCAGCGCGGTAATAATGACCAACAGCGGCACGGCTTGGAGAAGTCGGCGGATGATGTAGCGGGTCATGTGGATCTATCGGAGAGCAGAATTGAAGGCGGGGAGAGCAAACGTGCCGTTCGCTCTCCCCGCGAGGTTGGGATCAGTTGGCTATTTCACATCCCATTGATACGCGAACATCAACGGGTCCACGCCAGAGAACGTGACGTCCTTCAAGCGCGTGTTCACCGCCCAGACGTCCGGGTCGGAGCGGATGGGAATGATGTAGGTCTGGTCGTACATGATCTTGCCGATCTGGTGGTAATCATCAATGCGTTTGTTCGGGTCCACCTCGATATCGGCGACGGCGAACAGCTCTTCCAGCGCCGGATCACAGATGCCGAACCAATTGTAGCCGGTGGGGTAATCGGCAGAGGGTATCTCACTGCACAAGAAGTAGCTGGTGCTGGGAGATGGGAAGTACCACATGCCGTCCGACCACTGCGTCAGGTCGTAGTTGCCGATGGCGAGCTCTCCTTTGTCGCCGTAGGAGGCCCACAGCACTTCTTGCGTGTTCTGTATGATGTCCAGCTTGACGCCAACGTCCGCCAGCATCTGTTGGAAGGTTACGACCATCGTGTCGGTCGTGTCGTCGCCACTGATGTACACATAGCGCAGCGAGAGTATGGTGCCATTCTTCTCGCGCACGCCGTCGGTCCCCACTGTCCAGCCGGCTTCATCCAGTAGTGCCTTGGCCCCTTCGGGGTCAAACGGGTATGGTTCAAGGTCGGGGTTGTCATAGACGGTGTCATCCCAGTACGTAGCCGGAATGGTGTAGATCCCATTGTAGATCTGGTCGATGATCAGCTGGCGGTCGATGGCCAGCGCCAGGGCCCGCCGCACATTGGGATCGGTCATCGCCGGGTGCGCTGTCTTGGGATCCATGTTCATGAAGATGGTGACGATGTACCCGTTGGCCGAGGTTGGCGTCTCAAACATGCCGGTTGCCTCGAGGGTCGGGATCTGATCGCCGACAATGTAGGAACCGATGTCGCTTTGGCCGGATTGAAGGGCAGCCAGCTGCGCTGCATCATCCGCGAAAATGCGGATGAAGAGGGTGTCCAGCTTGGGGCGGCCGCGCCAGTATCCCTCGTTGGCGGCCAGCGTCAGGTGATCATCCGAGACGAACTCTGTCAGAGTGAACGGCCCATTGACGATATTGGCCGTGCGGTTCCATTGCGCGTTGTCCAGCGTGCCTTCCTGGTCAAAGACCGGCTGCAGGACGTGCTTGGGCAGTACCCGCGAGATGCCGGTGAAAAAGCTGGTCGACCAGTCAGCATAGGGGCTGCTGAGCTTGATCTCCAGCGTCTTCGGATCGACGGCGGTCATGCTCTCGACATAGGTGTCGAACGGGTAGCGGCTGAACACGCCGTTGCCATCGCTCATGGTCATATCATAGGTGAAGACCGCATCATCGGCCGTAACCGGCGTGCCGTCCGACCAGTTTGCATCGTCACGGAATTTGAGCGTGATCGTCAGCCCATCGGCTGAAATACCGCCGTTTTGCAGCGTGGGCAGCTCCTGCGCCAGCTCCATTTGGTATTGGCCCTGGTCATCAATGTTCCACAAAGGCAGCAGGATTAAATCGAAGACGCATTCCGTGTACCAAGTGGAGGCGTACAGCGGATTCATGCTCTCGGGGTTGCTGGTGAGTGAAAGGGTCGCCTCCTTGGCCGCGGCCGGCGCGCTCGTGGGCGCGGTCGTGGGTGCCTCCGCGGGCACCTCGACCGCCGGGGTTGGTTGCGGGCCGCAGCTGCTGAGAGCCATGCTAGTAATCACAAGCACGGACAGAACGAGCCAAGAGCTTTTACGCATCATGTTCTCCTCCTAGATGTGATGGGACGAAGTGGAAAGCAATCCATACGAGCATATACTCTCTTGGTAAAGATTTCATCTGAACGATGTCACTTATTGCGACGTCTTAACTCCTTCTTCTGCGCCGGGCAGCCGCGCATGAGGCAGGGCGGACTTTTGGGGCTTCGCTGGGCGAATCATGACTGGCGGATACACAATGAGTGCGGGAACTCCAGAGAGACGGACGAAACGCAGGCTTTCCCGCAGTACCTTCGAATCCGCGAAACACACAGAGGTGAGACCCAGGGCCACGCTGCGCTGATGTATGACATGGATGGACCTCATCCAGGGACATGGTGCAGAGCCTCTTCAAGCGTGGGTTGACCGTCCGTGCCCCCGGCCCGCCGGACGGACAACGCACCGCACACACACGCTAGGCGAAGACTGCGCTCCAAATCCCAATGATTCAGATATGCATAAAGGAAGCCGGCGTCGAAGGAATCGCCGGCACCGACCGCATCCACGACACCCACAGGAATGGAAGGCACCCGGGCGCGGACGCCGCCGCGGATGCCCAACGCCCCCTGAGGGCCCAACTTGACTGCAAGCGTCTCGACCTGTGAGGCGAGCCTGAGCGCGGCCTCTTCAACGTTTGATGCGCCGGACAGCGCCACGGCTTCCCGCTCATTCGGCAAGAAGACATTTGTGACCGGGAGCAGGTGGTCTAGGGCAGACCATTTTTCCGACGGGTCATAGTTGGTATCTAGTGAGGTGGTGAGGCCCAGCCTGCGGGCGCGCTGAAAGAGGGGGGCCAGATCGGGCTGGAGACTTGTTTGCAGGAAGTAAGATGCGACATGCAGGTGGCGTGCCTGGCGCAACAGTGCATCACCTACCTCCGAGGCCCTCAGGGCGGGGATCAGGCCGGGGAGGGTGAGGATGGCACGATCCTCACCGCAATTCAGGATGACGCTCAAGCCAGTGGGTTGTCCGGATCGTTCGATGACGTTCCCGATGTCCACGCCCCGTTTGCCCAGCTCATCGAGCATGTAGCGGCCGAAGACATCGTCGCCGCAAACACCGATGAAGGCGGTCTTGAGTCCAAGGCGCGCCGTCCCGCAGGCAAAAATGGCCGAGGACGATCCGACAGTCAGCAGCGCGCGGTCCAAGCACTGCTCGGCCTGATGGAAGCGCGGGACGACATCACCCGAGAGGATGAGATCGGGATTGATCTCGCCGGCGACAAGCAAGTCAAACATCGAGTCATACCTTGTGGGTTCGGAACTGCGGCAGATAGTCCTTGTGCTGCGCGAACAGCTCGTTGGTCATCTTGCGGATCTCGGCCAGGGACAGGACCGAGGCTGTGAGTGGATCGTGGCAGATGGCACGGTAGATCATGGTGGGGTCGCCCTCGATCGAGGCGGTGATGGCCATCTCTTCGATGCCGCTGGAGAGGCGCGTGAGCAGGGCGCATTCCGACGGGAGATCCCCGACACGAATGGGATGGAAACCTGCCTGATCGACGAGGACGGGCACTTCCACGCACGCGCCTTCGGTGAGATTGGTGATAAAACCGGTGTTCTGCACATTGCCATTGAACTGGAACGCTTCCCCGCCCTTGAGGGCATTGATGATATGCGCAGCGTACTCCTGGCCCCGCTGGAGGTCCTCGGTGGTGAGAGGCTGCGACAGCTGGGCTTGGACCTGGTCACGCCACGTGGCCTCGTTGTGCTGGTACTCCTTAAGAATGTAGGCATATTCACCGGGATTCCATCCAGTGCCGTGAGTGCAGTACTTCTCGATCAGATCGGGACGCTTGCGAAACCACCAGTTATATTCGGAATTGTGCCCGCTGGATTCGGTCACGTATTTGCCAAGCGCAAGGAACATTTCATTGCGCACGATCTCCTCGTTGTAGATCTCGGTGCGCTCGGTGATGGCTCGATGAATCAGCGGATAGGCGTCCCTTGCATTCCACTTGTATTCCAGGTACCACGCCTGATGGTTGATGCCGGCACACAGGTAGTTGATCTCGTCGAATGGCGCGCCGATCCATTCTGCGAGCATCATGGCCGTGCCCTGCACCGAGTGGCACAAGCCCGTCACGGGGATGAAGGTCTGGCGTTGCAGCGCGGCGCACAACATGGCCATCGGATTTGTGTAGTTAAGCAGCACGGCTTTGGGGCAGCATTTCTCCATGTCCCGCACGATGTCCAGCATGGGCCCGATGGTGCGCAGAAAGCGGAAGATGCCCGAGGGGCCGCGCGTATCGCCGACGCAGACGTCAACCCCATACTTCTTGGGAATCTCAATATCGTGGCGCCAGACCTCCGTGCTACCCGAGAGGATCGTAGTGAGCACTACATCGGCCCCTTCGAGTGCCTGGCGCCGGTCCAGTGTGGCCTCTATCTGTGCGGGACGGCTACCCGCCGCGATGAGCCTCTCCACCCCCTTCTTTGCCCAGGCGAGGCGTTCGGCGTCAATGTCCATAAGGGAGATCGTCGAATCCTGCAGCAGCGGAAAGGTAAGGACGTCGCGCACCAGTTCGCGAGTGAATTCCAGGCTTCCAGCACCGATGAAGGCGATCTTGGTCATAGGTCTCTCCGGGGTCGATTAGCGTTTGATTCCGGTGAGGGAAATGCCCTCAATGAATTGTTTCTGGGCGATGAAGAACACAATCAACAATGGCAGGATGCTCAGAAGCGCGCCTGACATGAGCACCGTGAACTTGCCGCCGTGGGTCATCTGTTGCTGGAAGAAGGCCAGCCCAACCGTGAGCATGGTGTTGGGGACCGATGGCAGGTATACCAGCGGA
>Ga0315295_10000717_pt1 | contig 28415 bp, 22 predicted proteins | sample YL17G14_0_MG_FD_204453 | JGI IMG/M metagenome (GOLD analysis project Ga0315295, IMG submission 204453) | Sediment microbial communities from Yellowstone Lake, YNP, Wyoming, USA - YL17G14_0 | ecosystem: Environmental > Aquatic > Freshwater > Lake > Sediment | place: USA: Wyoming | collected... | reverse complement strand
TTAACAGAGAGGCCAACAATAAAACCTGTTGCAGCGACTCATCACATTTTTTGAAGGCTCAGCTGGTAACGGTTGGATTAATTTCTGGCGGCATTCTAATTGAATCTGCAAACATCAAGAAAGAAATACAGGGTTGGTTTCCAAGGACAAATACACATGTTGAGGATTATCTCCGGGATGTCCCGGTAGGCATGCTTTACGTTTCTGATGTGTTTGGTTGTAAGCACAGGAATAACGCTTTCAACCAGACAATATACCTTATTATATCAAGGTTGGCAACAGGATATCTGACAGGGGCCATTAAAAAAATTACAAATCTCAAAAGACCTAACGGCGAGAATTTGGCTTTCCCGTCAGGCCATACTTCTGAAGCATTCGTATCAGCCACCTTCCTGTACAATGAGACAATAGATTATGATCCATATCTTGCATATTCAGGATATTTGTTCTCAGCTGCAACAGGTGTGTTGAGAATAACCAATAATAAGCACTGGATAAGCGATGTTTTAGTCGGTGCAGGACTTGGAATGTTTATTACCAACCTTGTTTATTATATAGAGCCATTTAAAAACTGGGATCCATTCAGGTTAAACAATAAAGCTGAAATAATTCCGGATATTGATATTGATTCGGGCACATTTTATGTCAGTGCCAGAATAAAATTTAAATAAACAGATAAAGGATATCCATTTTTTTTTGGCCTTATCCTATAAGGGTTTTGAAATGGATTCGTCACTTACCCGGTTGTAACTTTTAAAGGTCAGGGGTACCAACCAGGACAAGAGGTCATTTTCGACCTCTTGTCCAGAAACCAGAATCTGCAGTGCCCCCTTTTGCCGTATAATTTTTCTGAAACACCGGAGTCTTCTCAAGGGAATGTTTTAACATGATTAAATCCTGTCCCTTTTTTTCAGATATTTCTCCAGGTAATACAAAACCGGATTCTCATACTTAAGTTTTTTCCACTGCCGGCTACTATGAGGCTGATGAAATACCTCAAGGTTTTTTGCAAGCAAATTGACATATCCGTATTTTTTTGACTGTCGGCTTATGTAGACATCAAACCAATCTTTTTTTGCTGACAGGTTTTCAAAGCTAAATTTGGTCAGGAAAGAAGTGGTTATTAAAGTGCAGCAAAAACTAAGGCTGTGTTTGGCTACTACAACTTCATTGCTTTTCTTTTTTTCAAAGTTATACGGAAAATTATACTCATTCTTTTCATTTACCGTAATGGCACCAACCATACCTGAATTTTTACAGGTTTCTGAAATGGTTATTAATCCTTTCAGGATATTTTTGGTAACAATTACATCTGATTCTATAATTATGAGTGGAATTTTTTTTAACAAAGCCTTTTGTTGTGCCAATTGAAGGATCAGTCTATAGTTTGGTGGCGGATTCGCAGTATATTCTTCAATATTAACGAGTTCATAGCCATAAATCCTGCTGTTTCTTTCAAGGATCGATTTTGTTTCTGAATTGCTGTAGTCATTAAATATTATGTACTCAAATTTTCCTTCCGAAGCAGAAACCGATTCAATGGTTTTCAGTGTTGACTGAATAGAATCCTTTACCGGTGTAATTATCAATGCATCATACATTGCTGACAAACTTATATAATAAAGGGACCATCTGAAGTTAATCTGATATTAACTTTTACTAATCTACTAATAAATATAATTGTATCAAATGCAATTTGCCTTTTTACCCTTACTTCTTTGCTATTACAAGTATTTCTTGGTCACCATTGAATAGCGAAAGGCACCTGTGGTAGATCCTGGTGAAGAAAAATAAAACTGTATCAGGTCCATTGATAAACAATGGATAATTTTTTTGCAGCAATTTAAAACCAATTGATGTAAGGACCCTAGTCAGGGACCTATAGTTAAAATAGACATAATGTTCTGCTCCAACTCCCTTAAGGCTGTAAAACCGGTGCTTCGCCCTTTTATTTGCAGCCCTGTAGTACTTTGAGTTAGGGACCATAATAAGGACAATTCCATCCTTGTTTAAAAGGCTATGGCATTGTTTTAAAACTTTAAAGGGATCCGGGAAATGTTCCAGTACGTGTTGCATGAATATTAAATCATAGCGGATTCCACTTTCCAATACTTCTCCAATCGTTTTGCTTGATGCATTCAATCCTTTGCTTTTGCAATATTCAACTGCATAATGGCTTATATCGATCCCAAAATGGTCGATGCCCATGTCTTTTGCAGCTTCCAGGGTATTACCTAACGAACAACCTGTTTCAAGCAAGCATTTGATATCGGGATGGAAGTTCCGGACAACCTGAATAAGCCATTTTGATTTTTGTATTTTGTGCTTCCTGTTCCTGGAATATTTTTTTGAAATAAAGTAACTTTCATCGTAATCCTGCGCAATTTCCATTGAATCAGGAGAACGCCAGATAAGTCCGCAATCCGTGCATTTTATAAAGCAGAGCTTCCCGTCTTTTGAATACTCTTGCTGATTTTCAGGGTTACAATGCAAATTCGAAGTACATGGTAACAAAACTGGCCTCCTACTTTAATACTGAAAATAAATAAATTAAAATAATGAACTGTAAACCAATAATACAATAAATAATTCCAAAATCGTGACAAGCTTAATTACAGGTCCGTATGATGGGCAGGAAGGAATAACGATCCTCAATCCGGAAAGAAATTATTCATTATAAATTCTGGCCGGATTCAGGAAAATCATAAGAAAGATCATACCAAATGATAGTTCATGCAGTTCACTCTCCTTGATTATGTGAATTAATAAGATAAATAACGTAGCTGCAAGCATAATGATAATATGTTGAACTCCTGGAAGAGGTACATTAAATTTATTAACCAGATTACGAATGAATGGAATTTTCCAAACCATTAAACGTGATAAAGCAAAATAAATAAACAATACCAGAAACATGAGCCTGGAAAATATAATAATATTCAAGTTCTTTCCTTTAAAAGTTAAATTGTGAAGATTTATTTCCGTTTGCTTATTGTGTTGCTGAAAGAATTCACTGCTTTGGAGGCCGAATATCCGTTGTCCCCAGCTTATTTCTTCACCCGCTGCAAACAAGAATAAAAAGGCCAGTACAGTCCAGGTAAGAATCCAAAGGGGCTTTTTCATTTTTCTGTAACGAAATACCCGGTAAAAGCATACCAAACTGCTAAAAAATAAAAACAATGCCGTCAGATATTCTACAGGACCATCTTCCCTGACATAATTCTGAAATGCATCATATCCAACAAAATGTCTGAGGTACATACCATAAGCGATGAAAATGAAAAGAGCAGTACCTATCACTATTTCAGTACCAATACTCAGTTTTTTTGTTTCCATAAATACTTAAATCAGAAAAGTGACATTAATAATCAGTTAAAATCCGTCTTTTACCCTCGAAGATGAGACTTTATCGAAACAGTTGCCAGATAATGGACTCTGTTAAATTTTATGAAATGTCCAAACTACTCTACTTTTTTCGTTAATAAATAATAATCTTTTAAATATCGGACTTTATTTTTTATACCGTAATTCATATTGATTATGTATTTCTTTTCGATTTTATAATTGATAAACCGATTTTTTAAAACGACAGAGTCACTTTTATCAGCAATTAAAGCAAATATGGGTTCGGATGGCAGGCTTAATTGATCCTCTTTATTTTGAAGTAGTGGAATTGACTTTCCAAAATTCCAGACAATTTCCGGAGCTATATCTGATAGTCTGTAAGTTTTTATATTGAATTGGTTCTCTATGATCTGAGCCTCTCTTGCCGGAGCAAAATCAGGATTAGGAAAGATTTTACCTCTTACGGGGACCAGTGTTATCACAATCAGTACAAATATGGATATCATCGAATTAAATATTCTCCTGAAATTTCTGTCAATAAGCCCCCTGATTATAAAGAAAGAAAATACATACATAAGAAGCGACGACAATATAAAGAGGGGAAGATATCCTTTGATGCTTTCTTTTAAAAGAAACACTACAACAAAGGGATATAAAAATCCAATCAGAGCAGTGAATCCAAAAGAAAAAAATGTCCAGATTTTCTCTTTTTTATCAGTGATTTTACTGAAATTCTGCATCAGATATTCAATATAGAATCCGGTTGTAAGAGCGAGAGGGATAAGTACCGGGACAAGATACCTCACCTTTTTTTCAGGAATGCAAGAAAGGAATATAACAGATAATATGGTCCAGAGAACGACAAAACGATATGCTTTAAGATTTTCCACCCTCTTTTTTAAATAAGGATAAATTAAGGCTGTCAGGGATGGAATTGTCCAAAGTCCGCTTTGAATAAAAAAGTTCCAGTAGTAGTAAAAGGGTTTTACTTCATAACTCGCCCAATTTGATGTCTCCCGGGTAACTGTCATTCTGAAGTATTCAGGATCTTTAAGGTTAACATATATATACCACGACAACCCGACAGACAGACCTATAAGAAACACATTTAAAAGGTACAGGATTTTCTTCCTTAATGAAAAATGATAAACTATACTGTAACTGACCAGAAACGGAAGCAGCAGGACATAAAGCGAAATAGGGCCTTTGCTTAAAAATGAAAGACCAAAACAAACTCCTGCCAGAATACTGTTCCGAAGTTCCCGTGAATCCTCTCTGAACAGTTTCCATAGAAAATATATACAGACCATCATGAAACTGTGGGTATACATATCCCATTGATTATCCCGGCCGGCAAAGAATATATAAAAGGATGTTATAAGAATCAATGCATTGTTGAAGCTGTACTTTGAGCTTAATCCGATGAGTTTAGAAAAATAATAGAAGGAGAAAACCAACAGGAATGTTATTGCAACAACCGGTAACCTCATAGCATAAAGAGAATCAAATCCAAAGAGGGTACCGGAAATAGCTGTCAGCCAGGTGGGAAGAGGAGGCTTTTGATACCGGGGTTCATTATTCAAGGTGGTAAGAAAATATTCTTTATTCTGAACCATTTCCCGGGCTGATATGAAATTACGGGCTTCCATAATGTTGACTTCGATCTTATCGAGACCAGTAAAAAGCAGGAGGCCGGTAACAGTGAATAATACTATTTCATGCTTCAGTGATTTCAGCTTATGCTCCATACCTTCTTAAAAGATAAATGTTCCTTGAATAGGCGATTAATCCTGAAAGATGTCCCAGAAAAAGAACCGGATCTTTCCTGAAAATGGCATATATAAAAATGAGGGAAGAACCGGCAAAACTTAATACCCAGAAACCCATTGGTAACATTGATTCCTTTCTTTTCTCCGAGTACAACCATTGGTACACAAAGCGTAACGTAAACAACACCTGTGAAATAATCCCCAGGGTCATCAAAATAACAGGGATATGCTCTTTGTTAAAAAGGTTTGCCCTGTCGATAATATTGTTATTATAACCATATATGAGTATGACTAATGGAAAGAAATACAAGATGATTCTCAGCAAAACAGGAATCTTTTTCCATTCATGTTCCAATTGAATATTCCTTATGTAGACGTAGTAAGTGATAACCTGTCCAAGCATTATTGCAAAGTCGTCGCGCAGGTAACCATAAAGAAACAGAAGGACTGATGCAAACAGGCTGATCTCCCAAAAAAGATTGGGAGTAAGCACTTTTTTGTGTTTTTCGGAAATAATCCACTGTAAAAGAATCCGGCTGGAAAAAAGCAGCTGAGCCAAAAAACCGATACTATAGACAATCCAGTTACTCATAATAATGATCAGGGTTTTTCACTGAATTCCTCAACTTTATAGTTGATGTACTTTTTTTTCATCCACAGATATGCGAAGCAGTCCATCAGCGGTCCCAGCAAACGGTTCCAGAGGTTGAAATTTGATTTACCGGCAATTCTCGGAAAATGACGAACAGGCACCTGCATTATTCTTCCAGTCTGAAGCATAACCATTGCAGGCAGAAAACGGTGCAATCCATTAAACATAGGTATCCGCTTTGCGATGTCAGTTCTGATAATTTTCAAAGGACAGCCTGTGTCGTCCATTCCATCGTGTGTAAACATTCTTCTTATCTTGTTTGCAATTACTGAGGAGATATTTTTCACAAAAGAATCCTGTCTGTTCTGTCTGACTCCCTGGACAAGATCATATTCATCTGTATATTCCAGTAAGATGTTGAAATCAGTCGGGGATGTTTGCAGATCTGCATCAATGTAACCTGTCAGGGGAGTATCAGAATAATCGAAACCAGCTTTTATCGCAGCACTTAATCCATAGTTCTTGTTAAAAGAGCAATACGAAAATGAATCTGAGCCTTTACAGATCTCCTTGATTTTTTGTAAACTACCATCCTGGGACCCATCATTGATAAATAGAACTTTAGTTTTTTTAAGTGAACATATCAAGAATTCACTAAGTTCCTTATATAATCTTTCAAGGTTACCTTCTTCATTAAATACCGGAATAATAATAGTCAGGTCAAAATTCATATTAATAACTTTAAATTCAATTATAAACTTTGCTTAAATCTGATGCGGCTAAGTCAACTTTATAACCTTTTAATATTGTCTATTTTCAGTTAATATCAACCAGTCCGTATCTCTGATAAATACCACTAATGAATCTCCGGAAGGGAATCTTACAGCATTTGTTAATCCTGTCCCGGATTTAACTCCAATGATCATAAGCAGCTTTCTTTTTCTTATGAATAAATCTAATTGTCAAAATTAACTTTTTATCGTTTACCCGGATATAGAAACAAGTCGAATATACAGGATGGAATAATTTCGACTCATCGTTAATGTAATTTCATTTGTTTTAGAGATGGGAATAGAGTATGGTTTTAGCAATCAATTAAATTCATAAATAATAAATTTATTTCGGCTTAAACAGAGTGTAACTTTTTTTGATTGAACACAATACAAAGGTATTATAATTAATTACTGTTTTTCAATATTGGCTCAGGTTAACCTTATCCTGCAGGGGATGAATACTTTGGAATCAAAATTTCCGATCCTTACTGATATATTGAAAATCTGCAGGATTCTTTAGTTCAACGATGGATTAAGGCATATAAGAAAACCACGCCGGCAGATGAGACAGGAAAACTTTATTACTGAGATGGGTATGAAGGTAAAAAGGTTTGTTTAAGACAAATATATAATGGGGAAATTATAAAATAAATAAGATTGACTTTTGCTTAAATCGGGTGTAACTTTGAATGAATATGTTAAATTAATATATCAAATACTATTATTCTATTAATCACTTAAACTATAAAAGATGGAAATAGTTGTAACACTTCTCATTGGAGCAGCAGCTGGATGGCTGGGCAGCACGATTTACAAAGGCAGTGGCCTAGGAATCATAGGAAATATTGTGGTTGGAATTGTTGGAAGTTATATTGGGTACTGGCTTTTAGGGAAACTTGGCATTAATCTTGGCACTGGGTTGATTGGAGCGATACTTACAGGTGCTATCGGGGCAATAATTATTTTGATCATAATTAATTTGATTTTTAAGAAACGATAGTCATTTACTGTTAAAACACATAAAGAATAATATAAGTAATAGATGAGTAAAGGCTTAGGAAAAAAACAATTAATTATATTGAGGGTATTTAAAGAGATACCAGAGGGAGGATACTATATCCCAATAGTCTATGAGAGGATTAAACAGGTATTATATCCAGAGCTTTACACGACTTACCCAGGAGCCCAGGGTACAGAGGAGGACTGGAATATTATGTCTCAGAGAGCACAGAGAGTATCGGATGAAAGAGAGTCTAAAAGCAGAAGAGAAGAGCCCTCAGGCAAAGCAAGATTAAATAGAATAAATGTATCTATAAGCAACTCCGTACGAGGGCTCATAAAGAGGGGATGTCTGGAGAGAGTAGGGAAAAATAAGAGGCTTTCTGATGACAAGATATTCATAACACAAAAAGGCAGAGATGCAATTAAACCTTAATGCGGCGGGAGTGTTATTGGAAAATCCGGTCAGGCTGAGCACCTTATACCTGAGTGCGTTGAGCATATGATTCCGGATGCAACAAAGCAACTGAATCCTGGACATAAACAACACAATATCAAGACCAAAGGATAAAGATTATTTAACATCAAATAGACTGTTCACTTGAATCCGGAATAGGGTAAAGTCTATATTAACAGAATCTGTCTTAATGGATACCAGGAATCAATTTTCATGATGAAATAGAAGGGAGAAACGATATCCTTATCTGGAGGGATCTCAATAAAGATGAATTGGAATTACTAAAAAAGAGCTATTCACAACAATACATTGGACAACCAAATAAAAAACTACCCCCACAGACAATAAAGTAAACTCGTCACAATATTTGTAATTTGATCTTTGCACTGTCGGCTTCTCTGAAATTCTGTCCAATTAAAATTAGAATTCACAGTTAGAAATCATAGCGTATTAAGCAGATTACTTGATTGTTATAAAATCCTTCACCAATCCCGTCATCAGGAATTTATAAACCCTTGTAGATCGCTGATCTTCAATAGTTTGTGTTTTGGGGTCGTGGTGCCACCAGCCCCACGTTAGTGATAAGTATGTTTTCTGGTTGCAAGAATTAATGAGCGTTTACGTATTTATCCAAAATAGTCATAAAATACTCAAATTACCTGAATTATTGCAAATCTAATGAACTTGTAAGTGATTGAAATAAAGCAAGTAAGAGATATTTGATGCAAAGAAAAAATGTGTCATCAAAAACGTCAACAAGTAGGTTGAGTTCAATTAATGATTACTATATCTCCTGTGTGGATTAGAAATCCAGTTATTTTGGCCATAATTGGCCGGAATAAATTGACAATCCATAGCCGTAGATATATACTTGTTGTTTAGTTATATATGTTATTGATAATCTGACCGGCCCGATGTGGCCAAGCTGGCTGGCTTTTACAATTGCCTGGATATTGAAGAATATTTTTAAAATCTACATTCTTTTAAATATATCTTTCATCAGTGTTAATTAATGTTTTTTCAAGGTTTTCAGAATAATTTTCAGTAATTTGCTGAAGTTATTGATGAACCTGAATGATGTTCAAATCCATCGTTGGAGAATGTCTTTTTATACAATGACTATGAAATATTCTGTAGTTAACCTTTAAAAATTTTATCGTATGAAAACCAAAGTTATTGCTTTAGTAGTCTTGTTTTCTCTTGGATTTTTTGTTTTTCAATCGTGCCAAAAAAGCCAGAAGAAACCTGTTATAGGTCTTTTGATGGATGATTTTGCCACAGAGCGATGGGCTAAGGATACTACCTTTTTTATTAATAAAGTAAATGAACTCGGAGGTAAAGTGATTTGTAGAATTGCAAACCGAAATCCCTTAAAACAACTTGAACAAGCCAAAGAGTTGATTAATAAAAAAGTGGACGTTATAGTCATAGTCCCTGCTGATCTCGAAAAAGCTGGCAAAATTGTTGAAGCAGCCGGTGCAGCCCATATTAAGGTAATATCGTACGATCGTTTAATCCTAAATTCTAATTTAGATTACTATATATCCTTCGACAATGTTAAAGTTGGTGAATTACAAGCGGATTATGTAATGAACCGTATGGGCAAAGGAAATGTTGCGCTGATAGGAGGTCCGTTGTCCGATTACAACTCATTCTTCTTAAGACTTGGACAAATAGGTATTTTGCAGCCTTTTATTGAAAAGGGAGATATTAAGATTATATACGATAAGTATGCTCCCATATGGTCCGACACTTCTGGTTACCGGATGGCGCTTTCATGTCTTAAAGCCTACCCAAAAAAAGTAGATGCTTTTATTGCAGCTAACGATTTACTCGCAAGGGGCGTTATTAAAGCTCTCGAAGAAAAATCGCTTGCAGGAAAGGTGCTGGTAACAGGTCAGGATGGTGATTCATTAGCCTGTGAGAACATTATTTTAGGCAAACAATCCATGACTGTTTACAAACCAGTTGAAGCCCTTGCTTTTGCTGCTGCTGAGGCAGCCATGACAATTGCAAGTAACCGAGACATAGAAAACCCTCACACAGCGATCAACAACGGAACCAAGCTGGTCCCTTCCATCTTCCTCGAACCAATGGTTGTTAACAAAGGAAATATTGGGATGCAGATAAATATAGGAAAATACATGAAAGAACAATTTAAATAACGTTACTTCGACATTGTCTTTTAACTACTAACTCAAGAAGTTAGCTTTGATACTAGTCTTTATGATGGTTTTTTAATGATTTGACATCTGTAATGCACTGACAACGTGATCGTTGAAAAAAACGTCAACGATTCCGTCAACAAGAAATTTAAAACCCCTTGTAAATCGCTGATCTACAAGGGGCTGTGATCATAGGTTGTGGTGCCACAAGGAACCGAACATGTTAAAAAGGAAGATGGGTGAGGGGATGAAAGTATGAGAGGGTTATCTTTTCAGGTCACCCGTTAGTGTCCCTTTTTTCAACTTCAATTGTACAACTGGTGACAAATGCTGCCAGTGCACCAACAGCAGCGAATAACGGAGCTAAAACAACTCCTATCGCACCAATCGTTAGAGGAAATTCCATAATGGTTTCCTCTTTTTCATTTTTAATAATAATCCTCCTGGCATTACCTTCCTTAATAATTTCCTTGATCTTCGACAGAATCTCATCTCCGGAAACCTTAAAAGTTTCTCTGTCTGACTGTTTATTATTTTCCATTTTTATATCATTTTGGTTTGGTAATAATCTCAAAATAAATAATATTGAATATAGAACAACAAAAATTAATACCGTAATTCTATCACAGAAGTGTTAATAGCTCCAAAGCCAATTATTATAACTTTCCCATTCTTTACTTTTGCAATTGCAGTAACATTCATGGCTTCACTCTGAGGACTATATTCCTTTTGACAGAAAGTCGCCCATGCATCATTTGTCAGAAATATATCACCATAAGGTAAGAATCCAACTTCATAATGCTGGCCAATTCCGATACATCTATTGTCATCTAAGAAGAGAAATTTAAATGCACTATCCGGAATGGTGAAAGATATATTTCCTGTTATTAAATCAACAAATACATTGGTAAAACATTTTGCAAAAGATTTTGATTCTGCAAAATATATTTTTTTCAAATGGTTACTGGTATTTGACTGTATTGATTGCCATGTTTTACCTCCATCAACAGATTTTAAATATTTCCCGTTATCAGAGGTGGCATATCCATCGGTAGCATTTTTAAAACTTACATCGTTTATATTTTCTGAAACGGAACCCATTACATCTGACCAGGTTTGTCCTCCATCAATAGTTTTTCTGAATAGTTTTTCCCCTGAAATAAATCCGGTTGTATTATTTAAAAAGAACATGCCAGTTGGCCTCCCTTTATCCGGAGTGTTCAAATTGATTAACTGCCATGTTTGTCCTGCATTGACTGTTTTTAAAAGATAGCCTCCTGTGTCATCGCCTCCAATGATGTACCCAGTCTGACTATTAGTGAATTGGATTTTACTAAGAAAAAAATCAACAGGAGATAATAATTGTTCCCAGCTATAGCCACCATCCGATGTTTTAATTATGGCTCCAAAATTAGAAATTGCAAATCCCACAGTTTCATTAACGAAAGTAAGGTCTGTATAAAGACCTCCAGGAATATTAGTCTGTAATATTTCAAGACTGTCGATTGATAAGTTTGAAAAATCTGCTGGTAACTCACCATCCTTTTCACAAGAGGCCAAAAGGAAAAGAAGACTAATAAATGCGATTATTATTTTTTGTACTTGCATATACAAACCATTAACTCTATTAAATTTAAGATGTTATTGGAAAATAAACCGGTTCTGATTTACAAATAATCAATCCGGATTGACAAATGACATTTTCCTTGTTCTGGTTAGCATTGAGTCTCAGATAAAGGAAGGCTATACAAACATAACCTTCCAGTGACAATTAGATTTCATATACGCTTAAAGTGAGTTATGAATTATTAAAAATAGTCGGATATCATTTTTCCGCTACATGCCAGAATATTAATTCTTATATTTTACCCAATTCCTAATAACATCGATTCCTTTATTAAGAACAGGATCACTTTCCCGAATAATATCCTGTTGTGTTACTATAACCTCCACATCAGGGATGATTCCGATGCCTACAAATTCCATTCCATCGGGAAAAACATCTCTTTTTGAAACAACTCTGAAAATTCCTCCGCCGGGTAATGTTACAACGATCGGATTACCGGTGCTACCGGCAGTTTTTTCACCGACAAGCAAAGCCCTCTTCGAATACTTTAACGGAACAAGGAAGTCTTCGGCAGCGCTGAATGTGCCGGGTCCTGTAAGAACTACAAGAGGCCCGGTATACCGTGTTCCGTTGCCAGGCTCAATTATTGACGGACTTTTTTCCAGCCATCCTGTAGCTTGTCCCCATGATCTGTAAGCCGGAACATATGAAAGGCTCTTCCACTTTGAAGCCATCAGCGGTTTGTCAGTAAGGGCACTGACAATATTAAAAGCATTTGAACTGTTACCTCCCGAATTGTGGCGTACATCAAGTATTATTCCATTAAATATGGTGAGATCAAGGAGGTCAAAGGCCTTATAGAATTCATCAACTACTTTCTGGCTTCCGAAATTGGAGATCCTGACATACCAGATATCCGGCTGAATCATTCTCGTTTCAATTAAAGGATCAAACATAAACCAGCGTACCCATTGCCACTGGAAAAATGAACCGTCGTTTTCCGAAGAGTTTCTGGTAAGAGTGACATCCCTGAGAGTACCATCCGGATCTTTGACTCTCAAGGCTATTTTACTATTCTTTGGGCCACTGAAGATTCTGATAAGTCCTATGGACTCGTCAGCCTGGGTAGTACCAAAGGAATAAAATCTCAGGACTTTCTCCTTGAGATACTCACGTATAGAGATATTGTCTCCCATTTCCAGAATCTCCAGCCCGGGATAGATTCGCTGAGTCTTCATTTCATCAGTGTTACCGACCCTTAACACAATAAACTTATCTTCAACAACCTTAAGTTCGACAGGTGGATGATCATATCCCGGCTTGACATACATCCATGGGGGGGAAACTGCTGTATGACCATCGTTTAACAGAGCTGCAAACTCCATCAGAACATCATAATAATCCTCTATATTCCTGGTGCTGATTACACGAGGTATATATTCCCTGGCTTTGCTGTCCCAGTCAATATCAGGAATCCGGTCAAAAAAGGGATAATTGAATTTTGCCTCAGCCCAGATTGTCATTAATCCCCATATTTTTTGTTCCTCGGTGCCGGTCCATTGATCTTTCATCTGAGTTATTTTCGAAGGATCAGGTTCTTGCGACAAAAGACTAACAATCAGTAAAAATGACAACTCGAACATTACTATTGCTCTTTTCATGGCTAAAATTCTTTGATATAAACAGGATCTTTTAATTTACTTCATTTACCATTCTATATCCAATTTAAAAAGACCGGCATAATTAAAATTTGCTGCACTGTTTTCATAAAGAAACTGGTCAATAATTCCAAAATGTCTTTTTAAAGCTTAAAAGCTGGCCATTGATTTGATAATTTGCAAAAGCAGGACTTCTTGATCACATTTGGCCATTCAGATTTCAATTACCCTATGTAACTTTACAAAAGAGATTTAACTACACCTTTTGGCGGTCAATTTTAGTCTGGCCAGCTATGGTCAGGGTCACTGGCTTTTCCAAATAGGAGATGATATCGAATAATTAATTTATATAAAATAGTTGGATATTTCTAACATTTGTATTGGCATTTTATATAAATGTGCCGGTATAATCTATAAAATAATTGCATTGAAAAACTACATTATAACACCGGAAGACTTTTTTACCAGGAAAGAACGTCAACGGCCCTGATCCCGGTGCCCAACTTCAAAATCAAACACCTTCATATTAAAAATGTGAGTGTTATTTATTTCATGCCAGGTTTAGAGTGAAAGGCGGCTGGCTTGACAACTCATATTTAAATTATGGTTTGAAAATGCGTAAAGCAGCATACAGTAAAGTTGATTCGTTTGGTCTTGTACAGGGTGTCTGCGGGGCACCAACTTTAATAAGTCGGGAACAGCAACAGAAGGACAGGTATTTTTCCTGCTTATGGAAGCTGCTTACCGCGACATGCAAAATCAATAGGCTTTATCCTGTAAAATAGGGAAGTCTGGTGACTTTTGGGTCAAAATTCAGTTTCAACTCTATCTTTTTGGCTTCTTTTTCAGAAAGAAAAGGTTCTTTCCCGACCTCCACGCAGGATTCGAGGGGTGAAAAACCGTCCATCCCGACATTTGCAACTGAAATTGGCAGACTTAGTCCATATCTTAAAAGATCGTCCCCTGAAACATTTCCAATAAGGGCATTTTGCCCCATAATTTTAATTGCAATAATACCGACATCTCTTTTAGCAGCAAGAGGTAGAAGTCCATCCTCATTACCATTATACTTTGAAGCATTGATGACGCACAAGATTGCATCAACATCAAATTCATTAAATGATTTCCGGGATGCATCGTTCCACTTATGAAACGAAAAACCAATGTTCTTCACCACACCCTCATTCTTCAGTTTTAAAAATGCTTTGTATCCTCCTGAAGGGCTTAACAGGACATCTACATCTTTCACACTATCGATAGAATGCATACAGTAGAGATCGAGATATTCTGTTTTTAAGGTTTTCAATGATATTTCAATCTCCTTCATCACTCCATCATATGTCCTCTCCATTGTTTTTGAATTGAGAAATATCTGATCCCTGTATTTTGGGGTTAGAAATTTTCCATAACGCTCTTCAGCCAGTCCATTGCCGTAGGATCGTGCAGAATCAAAGTAGGTAATCCCGAGCTTAATCGCATGATCAATATGTTTTTGCAGAGTATCTTCATCTGCCACCCAGTTGCAATAGCGGGAACCACCGCCAAAACCAATGCATGAAACCATTCTGTTAGTCCTGCCTAATCTGCGTTTTGGCAGTACTTCGAACTTCAATCCGGAAACATTACCATCTGGTAAAGCTGCGACTCCTGTAAGGGAGGGAAGCATAGCAGCAGTGGTAGTGATAGCTGCTGTCTGCAAAAATTTTCGCCTTGTAAAATGCGTTCTCTTTAAATCTTTATTTTGATTTTTCATGAGAATTGTACCAATTGATATAGAATGTAAGATATTCATTTTTTCACCTCAAATTACACCTCAGGCCATATTTTTCGATGAATTTCATGTCATCAATTCAAAACTATCCGGCTTAACCACAAAATTCATTTCCTTCCCTAAAAGTACTTATTCTTCAGGAAGCAATTTTTGTTTTGCTCTTTCACCTTTACATAAATGGAAAATCATGTGATCTTGACCATATGTACCCTTACCAGGTTAACCGGAGTTTAATCCTTGTTGCTTTGTTAAGTGTGTTATGTGTAATCATACCCTCCATACGCGGTCCCATACACCCTGATTTTGCATTATAAGTCTTTACAGGTCATTCAAAATTACCTCTTTTTAAAATTTTTAAGATTTGACGAAAGTTCACATGAATTTGTGTCTATCCATTCTATTAATTTTTAGTAAATATCCAGTTATCCAAATTGAAATATTTAAACCGGATAAGAAACGGAATATAAGCTAAATACATTACTTTTATAATTAAAGGAACATGAAATCGCTTTATAATAAGGAACAATTCAAGCCTATGAAAAACTCTGACACCTTTCATGGTAAAAGCCCCGAAAAAACTTCAGGAGATTATGAAAACCGCCGTACATTTCTGAAAAAAGCCTGTGCTGCTGCATTTACTATTGCCGCAGCGGATTTAATTTTCCCGGAAGATCCTGAATCAGGAAGCAGACAAAGTAACAATGAAGTTTTACCCTGGTACCGGCGAATTACACGATGGGGGCAGACAAATATAACAGAAACTGATCCCGCCACTTACGATATTAATTGGTGGAGGAGTTACTGGAAACGAACTAATATCGGTGGCATAATAGTTAATGCTGGGGGTATAGTAGCTTATTATCCCAGCAAGATACCACTTCATCGTCGGGCAGAGTACCTGGGCGGACGTGATCTTTTTGGAGAGCTTTGCAGGAGTGCCCATGAAGATGGTCTGGCTGTTTTTGCCAGAATGGACTCAAACCGTGCGCATGAAGAATTCTATAAAGCTCATCCCGACTGGTTTGCCGTCGATACATCAGGTAAACCGTATAAAGCTGGCGACCTGTTTATAACATGTGTGAACAGCCCTTATTATAATGAACATATTCCCTCTGTTATAAAAGAGATTATTGAGCTGTATCATCCTGAAGGATTTACTGATAACAGCTGGAGTGGTCTGGGTCGTGATTCGATCTGTTATTGTGATAATTGCAGAAAAAGATTCCGGGAAAAGCATGGAATGGAGATACCTTCCAGGGCAGACTGGGATGATCAGGTCTACAGACAATGGATACGATGGAATTATAAACGCCGGCTTGAAATATGGGACCTGAATAACCGGATATCAAAATCATCTGGAGGAAAAGATTGCATCTGGGCAGGAATGAATAGCAGTTCGGTAAGCGGCCAGAGCAGAAGCTTCAGGGATTTTAAGGAGATTTGTGCCAGGGCTGAGATAATTATGCTTGACAGCCAGGCCAGAAGTGATGCTGAAGGATTCCAGCAAAACGGGATCTCCGGTAAGATGATACACAGCTTGCTGGGATGGGAAAAACTTATTCCTGAAAGTATGGCAATGTACCAGGCGGGACGCCCTACATTCCGTCTGTCATCCAAACCTGTCAATGAAGCAAAGATGTGGATGACCGAAGGAATAGCAGGAGGTATACAGCCATGGTGGCATCATGTCGGAGCTTACCATGAGGATAGACGTATGTACAAAACGGCTGCACCGGTAATGGCCTGGCATAAAACAAACGAAGAATATCTTATTGACAGGCATCCAGTAAGTAATGTAGGTGTAGTCTGGTCACAGCAGAACACGGATTTCTATGGCCGCGATGCAACGGAACAGCTGGTCGAACTTCCCTTGCGCGGGATAACCCAGGCACTTATCCGGTCAAGAATCCCTTTTCTTCCGGTTCATGCCGACCATATTGAGCGGGACGCGAAAAAATTTTCCCTTTTGATCTTTCCAAATCTGGGTGTTATGACTGACGATCAGGTGGCTTCGGTAAAGAGATACGTCGCAGGTGGCGGTAATCTTATGGCCACAGGTGAAAGTAGTTTATATGATGAGTGGGGCGATCTAAAATCCGATTATGCACTGGCCAATCTTTTTGGTGCACATATCACCGGAAAAGTTCCGGCTTTATGGGAAGATAAAAATGCCAGTCGGATTCAGGAAACATTACATACATATCTGAGAATCCTCCCTGAAATCAGAAGAAGGATCGATGGTCCACACAATAGCTCAGAACCCCCGGTAAGCGGAGAACGCCATTCAGTTTTTAAGGGTTTTGAAGAAACCGACATTCTTCCTTTTGGCGGGACACTGAATCCTCTTAAAACAGACAAAGGGACAGAAATAATGATGACTTTTATCCCTGCCTTTCCCATATATCCACCTGAGACGTCATGGATGCGGATTCCTAAAACCAGTATTCCAGGTCTCATACTGAACAGATTAAGTCAGGGTAGCCGTGTAGCATTCTTACCTGCTGATATCGACAGACAATTTGGCCTGTACAACCTTCCAGACCATGGTAATCTTCTGGCAAACATTATCCGGTGGACTTCGAAAGATGATTTCCCCCTGTCAGTCGATGGCCCCGGGTTGATAGATTGTCATATTTACCGGCAGGAAAAACGGCTTGTTTTACATTTTGTCAATCTAACAAATGCTGCAACATGGCGGCAGCCAGTCGATGAACTGATACCTGTCGGTCCATTGAATATCAGTGTACGAATCCCGCAGGGTATTGCTGGTAAAGAGATTAATTTACTGGTATCAGGCAAAAAGCTTAAAGCTATTATTAATGAAGGATGGAGCAGATTTGAGATCGACACTGTTTCGGATCATGAAGTAGCTGTGATACTTTGAACTTCATTCAAATTTAGTACTTAGGTGGCACCATGTCGAACTGGTCCAATTTTTGGACACGTCTGCGAAATTGCTCTTCTGTACTAAACCTGGCGTTCAGATAATTTGTTAAAATCTCCTCAGCGACACTTGGTCCAATGATTTGAGCGCCTATGCAAAGAACATTAACATTGTCGTGTTCTACACACTGATGAGCTGAGTAAGTATCATGGCATAGGGCTGCCCTGATACCCTGAATCTTATTGCAGGCTATAGCTGCTCCGACACCGGTGCCGCAAACCATTATACCTCGTTCAGCACTACCGCTTTTTATCTCACCAGCTAAAAGAAGGGCGATGTCAGGGAAGTCAACAGGATCAGGAGTAAATGATCCAACATCTTTCACGCTGTAATTCCATGACTGCAATAACTTGAGCAATTGACCTTTCAGAGGGAATCCTGCATGATCGCTTCCGATAACAAGTTTAACAGGAACGCCCGACTCGTTTTCTCTGGTAATTACTGGATTGACATTGTTGTACATTTCAGCAGCTGTTTGTTTCTTTAAATTATTACGATTATTTGTTGATTTTCCCCCAAATCCTGTAGAAGGTATAGCTAACATAGAAACTGATAATATGCCAGCTTTTTTAATAAATTCTCTTTTTCTCATATTACCTTTATTAGTTATTCAACTCCAATTTCATGCATAAGGTTTAAATACATTTTCTTTTTGGCGACCTCAGCTGGTAGTTCAGCACCATACTGTTTTACAGCAATTTCCAATTCGTTCGTCATTCTTCTGAGCTTATTTTGAAATGCACGATATAATCCTTGTGCAGTAGCTTTATTAGTCATGTGAGAATTTGTATATGGAGTATTCTTCGTACCTGTCTCAAGCTTATCTATCCATTCTTTCGGGATCGTTGCGGTACCTGTGAGTGCTCCTGCCATCCCTCCGGCGCTGGCTGCAGTACAATCTGTATCACGACCGCGATTGTTAGCAACCTTCACTGCCAGCTCCACATTACCTTTTGTAAGTTTGAAAATAGCAAATGAACAGGTTACATTTTCATAAATGGAAGAACCAATATATTTTGTCATTCTTTTATTAGCATAATACGGACTTGCTGAGTCTGAATACATTGAATTCAATTCTTCTCTGAATTTTCTGTCCATGGGATCCGTGTACTTGTCAGCGATAGCCAGCCCATGTTCTATTTCAGCCTTCATTTCAGGTGTAGCGTATTTTAAAGCTGCCTCAATCACTGAGTTTACTGTTGCCCCAGGTAACATAGCTAAAGTTAAAGCAGCGTTATAAACTCCGCCCCAGGCAAAAGCATCATCATTCTTATTTTCATAATAAAGTCTTCCTATTTCTTTCATATCATCAATTGCACCTTCCGGATCGCCTGCATTAAAAGCCGGAATGGGATGAAAGACACGTGCTGTCAGATGAATATGATCACCAAGATCACCAGGCATTCCATACTTTGTTTTTGGCAATTCTTCAGCTTGTATTCCCCATTTTGAATATTCCATTAGTGCTTTATCATAGGGCTGGGTCATGTAATACATATCTTCTATCTCACAATCCCTTACCCATACCTTCATCAAATCCTGGGCAGTGATTCTGTCCTGTTTTTCAATTATTGCAGTAGCTATACATTTCTGACGTTCAATGCCATCTTCTGTCCCCCCGGCAGGATGAGACCAGAAAACATCATAATGATTGCATGGAAGAAACTCATTAAATACACCATATAATTTTTCTATATCTTCCATCCGATCTACTCCTTCAACAACCGCACCCAAAGAAGATCCACCCCTTGATCCAAGTATCATTCCATAAATTTTATCATAAATAGAACTTCTTGGCACATCTCCGTCATCATTTGTTATTGTGTAATAGTGTTTTTCATTGAGTCCGATATTTGCATTAAAAGCATTTACAATTTCAATAATTATTGTTTCATCATCTTCCGCAATGTTATCGTCAGTTATATTAATTGGTAAAGTTTTTGCTGTACTTCCAGCCGGAATAATAAGGCTTCCTGAAGAAAGTTTATAGTCTTCTGTACTATTTTGTGCTAAAGTACCTGAAACAATATAATTAATCTTTACATTTTCGGAAACAGCCCTGGATAGAGTCACCTCAATGCTTCCAGGAAAAGACTCTGAACTACTGGAACAAGGGTAAAGGAACTGAACATCAGGCAGTTCGTTATCCTTAATAACCACTGTTGCACAGTAATTTTCCGGATCAACTGCATATGCTGAATCAGGGATCAACGTAATTGTTACAGTTTCATCACCTTCAAGTAGGAGATCGTCGATGGGTTTAATAATTAAGGAAGCCTGAGGATTTCTCATTTTGATATTTTCACGAATTCTAAAATCATAACCATTTTTAGCTGTTCCACTAATAGAAAATTTTACTGTCAGATCTGACAGGGGTGTACCAACCTGAAATAATTGTAATTCTGCTTCATCTGATCCTTCCTTTGACTTTTCATCCCAGACCATTAATGATATTGTTGGTTTTTCAATAGTTTGTGGGTGGATTCGTTTTCCCGTGTCGCAAGAGGATGCGAAAATGACTGCAAAAATTGAAATTAAACTAAAAAACAGAGTCCTTTTCATATTTTTCATTGCTTTGGTTTTTACTAACTCTTTTCACAATAATATTTTAATCAACCTTTTTTATTATTCTGCCCAATTTCAGCTCCCTGCTTTATAAGTTGATCCCGTAGCATTCCCACATTAATTTCCTTTGGTGATTTTTTTGATTTCACACTAAGAGCAGCAGCTGTACCTGCTGCCTCCCCCAGGCACATTGTCGGTGCCATAGCCCGCCAGGATTCATAGGATTGCTGATCGGATGAAATACATCTACCCGCCACAAGCAATCCTTCAACTTTTTGAGGTAATAAACAACGGTATGGAATCTCATAACCCTCATGCTCAAGATATCGTCTATATCCATAATAACTAATTATCGGACATGCCGACATGGAAATTGAATCATCGAACTTTTTGCCTTCAATAGCATCCTCTGCGGTTGTTTTATAAAGCCCATTAATAAAGCGTGTTTGTCTTATTCCCAATAATGGAGCAGTCTCAATAACGGATGCATCGTCTAATATCGGAGATAAACTTTCCTGCTGTTTTTTAAAATGTTCAAATACTGCTAATCTTGTCTCTATTTCACTTCTGGTTAAGTTATCGGCATTCGTAACATCCAGGTTTGAACCCGGTCCCCAAAAAAGAACAGAATTTTTGGTTTTGGGACCACCGATTTTATCAATATTCCCTGGATCAAATCCTCCGACTCTATACATAAGACAATTAGCCAGATGCTTATCTTTCTCAACATCAGCCTGCCAATATGGAGCACCAGCTTTGAAAGCTACGTCAGCATCTCCGCTTGCATCTATAATTACCTTTCCAAATAAAGCTTGTCTGCCCGAATTATTTTCAATAATTATCCCAACAATATTATTTCCTTCCATAATGGTATCAACAAAAATCGTATGGAATAGAATTTTAATCCCTTCATCATACAACATTTTAGTAAGCAGATACTTTGTCTTCTCACTATCTATCGCATAACTGTAGGATAATTTGCCTTTTTCAGTGGCATATTCTTCCTGTGCGTATGAGGATCTTCCAAGCCCGTTTATTTCTTTCAGCCTGAGGATTACCTCTTCGGCAATACCCTTGCAAGTTTGTAAGCCATCCGGTTTTACCTGATTACGATAACCATTAATATTTGTCATCAGAGAAGCAGTTGCCGTTCCGCCAAAAAAAGGAAATCGTTCAATTATAATTGTTCTGGCTCTATTCCGAACGCTTGAAAGAGCAGAGGCAAATCCTGCAGGACCTCCTCCCACAACAATTACATCAAATCTGCCGTAAACTGACAAATCCTTTTCCGGTTCCCTATAAACATTCGCACTTTGGATTGAAATAGTATTTGGTTCTGTATGCTTACTTCTGAATAAAGAAAATGTACCTATTACTAATGAACTATTCAGAAACATCCTTCGATTTATTTTTAAATGTCCCATCATAATTAATTTTAGAATGTCTTTTTGTCTCTTATGATCAAAGTTACACCTTGTTTAATCCAAAGTCAACTTCACATTATAATTTTCAATTCTTTGATTCCTGGAATAATTTGCTAAATAAGGTCTGGTCAAAAAGCCTCCAAAATTTCCAGAGGCAGCCAATCCAACAGACCACCCAAATCCGGAGTTAAATACTTGTAGTTAAGTTATGTATATTATGTGTAATCAGACCGGACAAATGCGGTCATAAAGAATCGCTTTTGCACTTTACCCTGTAAAATAAGGAAGCCTGGTGACTTTTGGATCAAAATTCAGTTTCAACTCTATCTTTTTGGCTTCTCTTTCCGAAAGTAAAGGTTCTTTTCCGACTTCCACGCACGATTCGAGGGGTGAAAAGCCGTCCATACCGACATTTGCAACTGAAATTGGCAGGCTTAATCCATACCTTAAAAGATCGTCGCCTGAAACATTTCCAATCAGGGCATTTTGCCCCATAATTTTAATTCCAATGATACCGACATCTCTTTTAGCTGCGAGAGGTAAAACCCCATCCTCATTACCATTAGACCTTGAAGCATTGATGACGCACAGGATTGCATCAACATCAAATTCATCAAATGATTTCCGTGAAGCATCGTTCCACTTGTGAAACGAAAAGCCAATGTTCTTCACCACACCCTCGTTCTTCAGCTTTAAGAATGCTTTGTATCCTCCTGAAGGACTTAACAGGACATCCACATCTTTCACACTATCGATAGAATGCATACAGTAGAGATCGAGATAATCTGTTTTCAAGGTTTTCAATGATATTTCAATCTCTTTCATCACTCCATCATATGTCCTCTCCATTGTTTTTGAATTGAGAAATATCTGATCCCTGTATTTTGGGGTAAGAAATTTCCCATAACGCTCCTCGGCCAGTCCATTGCCGTAGGATCGTGCAGAATCAAAATAGGTGATCCCGAGCTTAATTGCATGGTCAATATGCTTTTGCAGGGTATCTTCATCTGCCACCCAGTTGCAATAGCGGGAACCACCTCCAAAACCTATGCATGAAACCATTCTGCTGGTCCTGCCCAATCTGCGTTTTGGCAGTGCTTCGGACTTTAATCCGGCTACTTTAACATCTGGAAGAGCTGCGACTCCTGTAACGGAAGGAAATATTGCCGCAGTTGTAGTGATAGCTGCTGTCTGCAAAAATTTCCGCCTAGTAAAATGTGCTTTCTTCAAATCTTTATTTTGTTTTTACCTGAATACTGTACCTATTGAAATAGATTGTAAGATATTCATTTTTCACCTGACATTCCAGCTCAGGTCATGTTTTTCTAAGATTTTCCGGACTTAAAATCAAAAGCTCCCTTCCTCCTTTTACAACTTATTACTGTTCCTGATCAATTGATAATAAAAGCCTATCCCACGGGTGAAATCTTCAATTTTATTTCTTTCATCTATACCGTGTGTTCTTGCCAGATCTTCCGGGGTGACAACTATAGGTGCAAAATTGTAGATATTTTTACTGACATCAATATATTTTCTGCTATCCGATGCTGCAATCATTAATGATGGTGCAACTAAAGCATCAGGATAAACCTGTCGGATTGTCTCAAGGATGGTTTTAAAACCATAGACATCAACTGGCGACACAGGAGAGGGTTCAACAAATCCCTCAAGAATAAATAGTTTAACCCTCTCATCAGAAATAACAGCTTTGAGATGATCCATTACACCAGCTGTTGTTTCATCTGGCAATATCCTGAAATTCACAACTGCTTCAGCTTTAGTAGGAATAACATTATCCTTTACTCCTGCTTTTAATATGGTTGGCGCAGTAGTGGTCCTTACAAGTGCATTTGAAGTACTGCTTCGCTGATATATTTTTGAAATGATACCATTAAAAAGCCATCTGTTTGCAAAAATTGCTTTCGCCAAAAATGGCATTTCCGGACCAATATATCTGATAAAATCATTAACAGGTTCCGATATCCTGGCATCGGGTTGCTTATTAACCACACTATTCAGAGCATTGGTAAGTACTGTTATCGCTGTCTCTTTTTCAGGATATGCGGAATGTCCTCCTTTCATCTCAACTGTCATGTATACTGATAAATAACCCTTTTCTGATGTCCCGATAAGAGCTACAGGATTACTTATCATCGGTACTAATCCGACAATTAAAGAAGATCCTTCATCGAGAACGAATTCTGCTTCCACACCTCTTTCCTTAAGGGCAGAGGCAATAACTGCAGCTCCCCTTAAACCATTTATTTCCTCATCATGACCAAATGCAAGGTAAACTGTTCTTTCGGGCTGATAGTTTTCGCCAAGCAGTCTTTCAACCGCCTCAAGAATTGAAATCATTTCAGCTTTGTCGTCGAGAGTTCCTCTTCCCCAGATAAAAGTACCATCATTCTCGCCGGAAAATGGTGGTTTGGTCCATGAATCTATTCCCACAACAGGTACAACATCCAAATGCGCAGTAAGAATAATTGGCTTTAATGTTGTGCTTTTCCCTTCCCAGGTATATAAAAGACTAAAACAGGAGAATGTCTCTTTCTTCAATTTTGAATGTATTAACGGATATGCTTCAGAAAGAAAATTAAGATATCCCCCGAAAGCAATTGTATCTATTGGTGAATTGATTGCATTTGAAATCGTAGGAAATGTGATCGCTTTGGATAAATTCGAGGCACTTGCATTACCAAATACTGGTAGAGCAGCAGGCTTGGATTCAATCTGCAATGATTTGAATGTTATTGTTTTAATGATTATAATAATCAATAAGACAACAACCAGCCCTGACAGGATTCGAAAAATTTTCTTCATCTCTTAAAAATTTAAAATGTCCTGAAATTTAATATTTCAGGACATTATTTTATATTGTTGAAAGTACAAACAATTATTTTACTTTTTTATATTTACGTTCGACTGTTTTTACACCAGCTGCGTTAAATCGGGTTTCAATCATACTTGTGGGAGTTTCATAAACATAATCAACTTTACCTAAAACTTTTTCAGGATTAAAGTTTTGAACTAAATCTATACTGAACTTTTTTTCAGTTGTCCATAACCCTATCCATGTATAAAAATTTCCATTTGCATATACTGTGAAACCTTTGAACTTACCCTCTTTAGAATCAAAACAAGAATTAGCAATATGATAAGGAGATTTATTCCCCTTTATAATATAATACATATTTGCCGTATACCCTTTCCCAAATTCCTGATGCTCCCTGACCAGAACAGTATCTTTATCAACAGTTGCTTCCCAGGTTCCAAGCCGCTGTGGCATTAATTTAACCTGGTCAAGGTTAGCCTTGGCAGTTTGTGCATTTATCCCTGTAGAACAATTTAGAAGGAATGCAAACATCAATGTAGTTAATAAGAGTGTTTTTGTTTTCATAATATATACTTTTGATTTTAATAATTTTCCTACTCTTGGTTAAAGGATTTTCGGATACTTCCTTTTGATTTTTACAGAAATATATTGTTCTGGGAAAATGCTAATACATAAAAAGAGATGTGCGATACATAAATACCGTACTGGCAAATTCATATATCTGTAAATGTAGACAATTATTGTTTGTTTAAATAACATTTATCAAAATAATTTTCTGAAAATCATTTTGTTAATCCGCCTTCGCGTAAAGCTTCGGCGGACGCGAAGGTCAGGTAAATTCAACGGTGCTTGCACCGTTTTTAGAGTCCAGAGCTTGCTCTGGGGTTCATACCATTTGATTGTATTAGAAACGAGTTTTAAAAGATATAGAATCGATTAGATAAATCATATATTTGAGGTTAGATTGCTGTTAATGAATAATTTGGATCTGACAAACGTTGCAAGTGTTATATGAAAAGCCAAATATAGTCCTGGAGCAATCTCATTGAAGTCGTACCAGGTATTACAATATTAAATTGACAACCCGGGATTACTTTGTAAAATATGTCTGGAAATATAAGCAGCATCCCGACCTACGCCTCCTACCAGTCCGGAAGTCAACCCAAACAGAAATGGCATTCCGATAAAGTACAATCCTTTACTGACAGGTGAGATGCCTCTGTTTGATAATGGCCAGCCTGTTTCATCGGTAGCATTCATCCCAATCCATGAAAAATCTGGTTTATATCCGGTTGCCCAAACTACTGATGAAACTTTGATTACACTCTTATCCTCGAACTTTGGAAATCCATTTTCAGTGCCTGTTACCCGAGGAAGACATTTAATCCCCGCAACTTCAAGGTCTCTGGATGAAACCCTTATCAATGGTGAGCCGCCATGGATAATACTTTTTTTTGCTTTTCTGCCGATTGGGGTTCTGACTGTGATTATATTCCTGATAAACCACCAGTAAAGTTCACCACCATATTTAATTACATTATCCGGAATGTGAAAAGTAGGCTTTCCTGAGATATATGTTTTATGTGTTTTTGATACTTCAAGTGCTATTTCTATACCCGAAGTTGCTGCACCCACTACAAGAACATCACCGGGAGGAAGTGTTTCAGGTTTAGAATAACGTGATGAATGAATCTGGAATATCCCAGGATTAAGATCCGATGATATTGCGGGAATTTTAGGGAAAGGATTTGTTCCGGTAGCAATCACAACATTATATGAAATAAGTTTTTGTTTGGAAGTTTCAATTTCATAATGACTATTCAGGGAGGAAAGGTGATTCACTTTTACATTTAATTGCACCGGCAATGAAAACTCCATCACGTAACGCTCAAGATAATCAGCCATTTCGTCCTTCCCCGGAAAGCTGCCTTTTAATTTGGGAAAAGGCATACCTGGCAGACCGTCATGCTGGGAAGGAGTAAAAAGCTTCAGTGAGTCCCATCGTTTTCTCCAGGAGTCACCAATTCTCATATTCTCATCAAGAATAATGAAGTCCTTGTTCATTCTTTTCAGGAAATATCCTGTTGATAATCCTGCCTGACCACCACCAATGATCACTGTATGCCAATGTTTTGTTTCAGGTTCCATTTCTATAAACTTATTTTCAACATTTATTTCACTACCTGAATAACAAACAATCTAATTCGGAAAGAGTTATTTTATTTTAAGGTTTTTAATACCCTGACTCTGGTTGGCTAGAATAGATTGACCGTCAAAATCCGGAATTAAATCCTTATTGTTCTGTTATGTAATTTAAGTGTTCTCAAACCTGATTTTGAAGTTTGAAAGAAATGATATAATATTGATATATATAATGTATTGTGCAGTTAACTGTTTTTGAAAGAATGATTATAGAATTTACAAATTTGTCATGAACTTAATAACCAAGTAATCAATATTTTATTACCTCTTTGTGAAACTTGGTGCCTTTGAGTCTTGGCGGCAAAAAAATGCCACTAAGGCACAAGGACACTAAGATTCACTAAGTCAAAACATTAAGATTGAAACCGCACAAGACGTTATATATAATTGTTTTATAGTCAATTATAATTTTTCTTCCCGAGGACTAAACAAGCTTTCAGAATTGTCTTTATAGAAAATTCTAACCCAGTCTAATCTAACCTCAAATAATCAAGATGAAAAAACAAAAATGTCTTCTTTCCGCACTTATTTTGAATGCATCGCTTGGTCTGATGGCATCCTTGTTTTTTGGACTCACCTCATGCAGCAATCAGCAGGGAAGTGAAATCACTTCCAATACATTGTCATTTGATGATAACTGGCGGTTTATCAAAGACAGCCTCTCCGGCGCTGAGAATCCTGATTTTAATGATTCAACCTGGAGGCTCCTTGATGTACCTCATGACTGGAGCATTGAGGACCTCCCTGGTCAGAACGGTGATAGTATAATCGGCCCGTTTGATAGATCTGCCATTGACCGGATGAGTTCCGGATATCTGGTTGGGGGAACCGGCTGGTACCGAAAAAGTTTTACAACTAAAGAAGCGGATAAGGATAAAGTTGCGTATTTGAAATTTGATGGGGTTTATATGAATTCCGATGTGTGGCTCAACGGAAAACATCTTGGATTTCATCCGTATGGTTATACTCCGTTTTGTTATGATATTACTTCATATCTGAATCCTGAAGGGCAGGCCAATGTTGTTGCAGTTCGGGTTAAAAACGACGGATTGAATTCCCGCTGGTATTCAGGTTCAGGGATTAACAGGCATGTTTGGCTTACACTTGTGGCGCCAGTTCATATCGATGTATCCGAAGGTGTATATATTACCACTCCGTCGGCCGATAAAAATTCTGCTGATGTTAAAATCGTAACTACCCTTATAAATTCAGGCAATAAAAATGAAAATGTTGTTTTAAGAACTGAACTTTTTGGCCCCTCAGGCAAATCTGCCGGGACATCAAGTAGCAGTACCACGCTGACATCTGGTCAGAAAGTTGAATTATCGCAGGACATCCCGGTTAAGAA
>Ga0315295_10000716_pt1 | contig 28458 bp, 47 predicted proteins | sample YL17G14_0_MG_FD_204453 | JGI IMG/M metagenome (GOLD analysis project Ga0315295, IMG submission 204453) | Sediment microbial communities from Yellowstone Lake, YNP, Wyoming, USA - YL17G14_0 | ecosystem: Environmental > Aquatic > Freshwater > Lake > Sediment | place: USA: Wyoming | collected... | reverse complement strand
AGAGCACCGCGTTGAATCGATCATAGGGATACGGTGCCTTACTAATGGGGATAAGTCGGTTTGTCTCCACCGTCGCGCCAAGCACCACGTTCTCAGGGATTAACTTCGCGTATTTCTGGTAAGTCCCTGGGAACTTGGTTAAGGCTAAGAACATTACCTTGGGTTGATACCTCATATTTTGCAAAACCTTGTAAACTATTTCCTCGGGAACCTGCGGAGCCCATAGGTCGCTCATGTCCTGAGTGAAGACGAAGGCCCCGGGTTTGAAGGTCTTATCTATCACCTTCTCATCAACCCGCCACGGGCCGAGGTACTTTGAATACTTGTAGCGATTCTTCAGGTCGGTGGCCCAGCAGTAGGAGCACTCACCGGGACATGGGCCCCCAGCTAGGGGATTCCAAGTCTCGGTTATGAAACTGAACATTTTACCCATCTACCCTACCTTCTTGATTTCATCTAATAATGAAAATAGGGGCGTGTCTAATAGCGGAATATCCTTTGACCAACAACTACTCGGTTCATTCGCCCAATCACAAGAATAGACTTGTGCATTATTGAATATTTCTAAAGCACAGGTTAGACAGAATTTTGTATCATATCCCCAATATGGAACGTTACAACTAAAAGCGGATATTCCAACATAATAGTTTCTTGAGATTAATTTAGATATGAGTCTCATTCTTTTATTAGACCAAGATTCGGTATGTTGAGATGCTTTTATTATACTACCGCATTTATCACAGATTTGGCGTTTATCCGCACGAACTATAGCGATTAAGTCCGCGTCTTCCCACCAGAATTTTCCCTCCTCATTAACTTGGAAACCATCATCTACCCAGTTGTCTCCGATCACCTTCCTTTTTTTACTTTTACGGAGGCCGGATATGGAATAGGTTTTTCCCTCTTTATCAGTATATTTGATTTCCTCGTTTGGAGGTAAATGGAATTTATGTTTGCCCATCTTATCACCTTGTATTCCCAGACGACACGGGTTTCCAATAATTCTTCTTCATTATATATTTGGCGAATCGTTTGACCGTCTTTATGAGCTTCTTGGTGTGGAACTTCTCACTTACTAGATGCTTTTCTATCGTGTACCTGTGACCCAATTCATGGATCAATGTCCCCAGCGTCGGTTCGTGGGCCACCTTAATCCTGTTCTCATGTTGAGAGGCGTATCCGCTATCCATGTTTCCGTAGAAGTATATTTCGGGCTCAGTGAATTTGAAATGTCGGGATAGTTTTCTGATGATGCTGATCGCCGTCTTTTCGTCTAGTTTCAGTTTACGGTTGAAGCCCATTGAGTCTAGCTGATTGTTTTCTCTATCGTAGTATTTTATTCGTCTCGGTGGGTGCGAAGTGATGTTATCCTCACCCAAAACCCTAACCATTTCCTCCATATCTCACATCATCCAATATACAGTTCCAATGAAGTGGTTATAAGGCTTGTGTTTAGTCGTTAGGATGTAATTTACATACTCATATATTACATAGAAACAAGATACGCCGCGCACGCACGAAAACATCTAAAACGGGGCTATGATTCCACGGGGGGGGCTTTTTTATCCCTTTTTTCTTTTATTGCGCGGTATCTTCTCGCCGTGTATTCGCTGATAGGCATGTGTAGGATTTCTTCGGAGTAGATGCAGATGCTTGCTGGGTTATAGCGACCGTTTCTTTGTTTATCAATTTTTTCCCAGTTTATAATCGTGCAATTTGCGTTATAGTCGATGCCTTTTGCCTTCTCCTCTTTGGTGGTGCGCTTCTCCTTTGATGCTTTGGCTATTTCTGCGAGGTACTCCTTTTTTCTACGCTCATATCGGGTGCGAAGGTTCATGCATAGCTGGGCAGAGTTTCTCTGGGATATACCGCTGTATGGGCATCTGAGGCAACTTAGGTGTTTGCATTTGCCTATTCCTGGTAGCTTCATGTTTATGATCCCTAGTCGGTTTTTATATGGTTCTTTTCCGAATGGGCTTGAGTAGAATCTGTAGACGACGCCGATTCCCCTCCGCTTCATGTAGATCATATGTGTTAGGGTGTAGTTGCGTGCGATTACGTCCAGGGTGGCGATGTTCAGGGCAATGATGAAGATGATGTAGCCCTTCGATCGGACGGCCTCGAGGTGCGCCATGAGGTCTTTCTGGATCTCCTGATACCAGTTGCGGCTTCCGGCGGCGAATTGGCTCTCATCAACGATTATGACTTGTCCCATTTTTAGGGGTGAGTCAGGGCCGATGAGGTATAGGAACGCCTCGGAGCCGAAGGCGATTTGAATGGTGGGGTCAAACTTTTTATCTATTATCTCGGCTAGGCGAAGTGCTGCATAGGTTTTTCCTCTTCCTGCTCCTCCGAAGACTCCGATTATACAGGCTTCGATGTTATTTTTGCGCCTCTCAATTTCTCGTAGGAAGAATGGGCTGCACCCGATTCCTACTTCAAAGCGTCTTTTATGCCAATTTATCCACCTATTTGGGCCACTGTATCCAGGCGGCGGCTCTGTGAATGGGGTTCCTACCGGGATTCCTTTAGGCATCGTCGTCTTCCTCTTCATTCGTTATATTTGGTTCCTCGAAGGTAGGGGTAGGTGGTGAGTCCTCTTCCGGTATGTCGCCTCCATCATTCATCTGTTCATCTAGTTTCCAAGTTAGTCCAGCTAACTGTAGTTGTTCCTGTATGAGTATGAATAGGTGATAATAGTCTATGTCCTGCACATTTTCTTCTCGGATTGGGCTGATCCAGTGGATGCCTCCACGCTCCGTTATCTTAACCCACATCTTCTCTTTTGTCTCGGGGTCTTCGCGTTCTTCCCAGCGTGTTGCTATGAAGCGTGGATCATAGTTGTTGCCCCAGGGCTCGTTTGTGGTTGTGGGGTTATAGGGGTCTTCGCTGAGTATCCACCCGGCGTAGGTTTTTGGTTTCCATTTGTCCTCGTATCGGATGTAGCCTCTCTCGGGGTCGTTTTTGATGGTCTCTATTTCTCGGCGCTTCTCCATCGGGATTAGTCCGAGGAGGGCCATGACTGCGCCGCTGAATGTGGCTAGGTCTCCCGTTGACTGGGCTATGGCGCATCGGTTTGTCTGTAGGCGTACTAGGAACTCGGGGTCTAGGTTGCCCCTGAATCCGCCTGTTTCGTCTATCTTGTTGAAGTCGAATCCGGTGTCACTTAGAGACATTCTGTATCCCTAGCCTCTTCTTCTCCTCTTCCTCCCAGTTGCGCCGCGTGAGGTTGCGCTCCACCCAACTCTCCGGCTTCTTCATCTCATTGGTGAGGTCGGCGGGTGCGCCGTGTCGGACTGATTCACCGTGGATGAGCTGGATGCGTCCCCGCCCATCTACGCCGACTTCCTGATCCATGCCCTCCTCATACTCCATTCGCCAGAATCTGCTCCCCATTGCGGCGCGGATTCGGGCGTGTGTCCAGTATTCGGCGGTGAAGTGGGTGTGGATGCCCATGCGGTTCATGGGAATTATGCCCTTTGTCATGTCTTTGGGGTTTGGTCCTAGTCCCGTTAGGAGCTTTGGGTCGTTTGGGTCAGGTTCACTCATGTTTTTATCCCAGCTTAAATATTTTCCAGTTCACGAGGGCGAGCCCAATCACGATCCCGATTGCGAGGCCCGTGAGTAGTGTGGTCCACTCGAACTTGTTTCCCTTTGTGGCCTTCGCCATAGCCTCCGCTTTAGCTTTTATGAGTGCTTTGTCTGCTTCGCTGAAGGCGTTTTCGTTGCCCTCGTTGGGAGAATCTACGCCCTCATTTGTGACTGGCTCCGTGGTTATGCAGAGTTTAGCGGATTCAAGTGCGTTTTTGGCCTGGGGGGTGAATTTGCCGAAGTCTATGTCGCTGAGGACTATCTTGACGGCTTCGAGGAGGTTTAGAACGGTTTGCTCGGTGGTTTGGAGGCGGAGGGTGAAATCGTAGCCTTCGAGGCCGAAGTATCGGCTTGTGCCATTTTTGTCATTCGTCCATCCCCGGTGTCGTTTTAGGAAGAATCTGGTCACGCCCTTCACTTTTGGGGCTTCGAGGGCGCGGTCTCTTTCATCTATGATTTTTATGTCAGTGAAGTGCATATCATTGGGGCGTAGGAGCATTACCTCCTTCTTTTTGCCCCTGAACCAGTTATCCCAGAACATTAAGTTTCCTCCTCCTTCTTTTTGTGAATAACATAATCCCCCTTTGGATCAGTTATAATTAATATAATGAAACTAATCCCTGCACCCAAACCAAGAAGGAATATTTCTATAAACTTTCTACTTTCTATAATATCTACTGCTCCAAAAAGGATAAACCACCCCAGACTCAGAAGTGACCCAAAGCAGAAAAAGCTGGCCCACTTGTACGTATTCATTTATCGTTTTCCTCCTTTTCTACGAGGTCTATCCTGAGTTGTTTTCCCCCTAGTTTAGCAAAAATCATAAAGAAACCTATGAATGATAATACGCCCAAAACTGATCCCATGATCATCCATAGATATAGAGTCGGGGTTACATTATCCCTTATCATGAATAGGTACATTGTTGGCAAAGTTGTGATTATGACGAATAATATGGGTGGTGACACAAGATCGCTGATACCTAATTTACTCGGCATCCCTCTTTTCCCTCCTTGATTCCTTTATTTTTCTTAAAAATAATCCAAGATTTTCTCCACTATCATACATTAACGCTCCAATAACTCCTATAGAGAGGGGAGCAATTAGTTCGTATGATGTTTTGATTATTTCGGTTTTATTGGGAAAAAAGGTTATAAAAAGGGCGAGTCCCAGGATGAATGAGAGAAATAGTTTCGCAACTAATAGGGTACGCGAAAACTGTTCAAAAATTTCACTCATTATCTGGTGTCTCCGCTTCTTCTTTTCCTTGGCTTTGCGCCGCGCCTCCTGCATCATTTTCTCTTTTCCCCCTTTTTGAAGTAATCTTGATAGATTAATGTTGCCCCAAGGTAACAACTATATAGGCTGCAACCAATGTAAATGCGGCTTAGGATTATCGCTATTATATTATCGGATAGGATAAGATTTAGTCCTTGTCCGCTGCTGTAAATGAAAAAATCGTAAAATGCGATTGGTAATCCGATTAACCAGACCAGAACAGCGATTAAATCATATTTATTGAATTGTTCACGGTTTCTTAGAACCCTATATGTTGCATAGGCAGAAAGAATCCAAAGTGGTATCATCACCATTACTTCTTTTCCTCCGCCTCTAATCCGATGCGGATCAGCTCATTCGCGGCTCGGGTGGCGGTCCCGTATTTACGGGTTTCCTGATACCGTTTTATGGGTTCTATTAGAGTTTTCTCCACAGCGATATTCATATTCTCACTGGGTGAGTGTATGGTCTTGGTGGTTAAAAATGTGTGGTTCTGAAATATTCTGAAAGATTCTTAATGAATATCATTAAATAATTCATGGGTGATAATTCACTTATGCAGCGTCTTAGGGGCTGGGCGGAGCGGGTCCGGGCGTTTCTTGTGCCGCCCACGCGTAAGCAGGTGTCCTGGGTCGTGGGCGAGGAGTCTGCGCCTGAGCCACTGAAGAGCCGCCCCGTGAGGGAGGCGCTGGTGGGCTTCATCGGGTTCTGGACCCGCGTCAGGACTAGGGTCTTCAGGGTCTTCGCGGGGCTGCTGGCGGTTGTTGACGTTGCGCTGGGGGTTCTGCTTTTCTCTAATGTGTGGTATCTGAACCTGTTTCTCTACGCTTTTCTGGTGCCGAACTTCCTCATCATGGTGCATTACTTGAGGCTGACGCGAAATTCTTAAATTCTTAAACCACATAAATGTAATCATGGTAACCCAAAGAACTGAAAAACGGTTAAAAAAGAAGTATGACACCCTCTTCGAGAAGGAAGACACACGGCATGAAAAGGCGTATGAACGCATTTACGACCAGAGGGGACGTGAGTTGACGCGCCTCATCAAAAAGAAGAAGGTTGGGCGCTGATCATGAAGCGTTATATTCGGCGTAAGGGGTTGCCAAAACTCACTGGCTCCGCGCGGAGCAAACAGGAGTACAACCACGCATACTATAGGCGCGTCACAAGGGGGAAGCGTTGAATGGGAATAAAGGACATCTTAGCTAAGGCGAAGAGTGCTCAAGCGAAGGCGCGGACAATCATACAGACTACGCAGAGTAAGGTGGCGGAGCATCAGGCTAAGGCCACGGCTGATCGCGCCCGCCGCGAGGCAAAAGAGGCTAAGAGCCTCGACGCGCGCCTGGAGACTCTTCAGGCTCAGGAGAAGAAGCTCCGCCATAAAGATGCTACTCAAAGCATAATCCGGGTTAAGCAGAGGCGCATCGCGGAGCTTGAGGCAAAGGTAACGACGAAGGGCAGGATACTTTCATCTTTAAACAAACAATCTACTAAACTGCTTAAAATCGTGGAGAAGGAGGCATCCAAGCAGATTAAGGGAGTATATAAGAAACCACACAAACCAAGGAAGAGAGGTAAGAAGTGATGCCCTGTAAGGTTCATCGCGGTCCACGAGGCGGCAGATACGTGATGAAGAGGAAGCGGGGCGGAGGCACCAGAAAAGTCTACAAGGAGAAATAGCCCTTGGCCCGTAAGTCACCCTATCGTCACCCCGTCAGGAGCTACGTTAGGGAGGGGACACGCGTCGATAAGTATATGCGGGGCGAAGGCAGGGTCCCCCGGGCTGCGCCTATTGGCGCCGCGTCACTGGGGGGGGCTCGTTGGCGCGTCTCGCGGGGTGGGGAGAGCGTCACCGTCTCGGCGGCTAACATTGTCGCAGCCCTCACGCGGGGTATCGACAGCCTAAGAAGCGGAGCGGAAACAGTCATGGTCAACAGAGTATAGGAGGTGAAGACTTGACAAAGAGGAAAACAAACAAGAAGAGTAAAGGGGGCGTCAGAGTCACGGGGCGTAGCGTCGCCTACATCCAGGAGGTCAGTAAGAAGGGCAAGTTAGGTAAGGCTAAGCCCATCGTGCTGACCACGATACAGGTGAAGAAGTAACTTGAGTGAAGGCTATCAGCAGGCGCAGGAGTTAGAGCGGCGGAGGCAGCAAGACCTATTGGAGAAACAGCGTCTAGCCCCCCAACCTGCTCCTACTCCTGTTACTGGCCTTACACCCACGCAGGAACAGCAAGAACGAGAAGCCAAATTCACGGCGGAGCAACAGTACCTGCAGTCCCCAGAGGGGCAACGTGCCCTAGAATTGGCCTCACAGGAGGCTCGATGGACCGTTGTCATCAACGGAGAAACTAAGGTATTTGACACCTACATGGCGGCGGAGGCCGCCGTTGCTGCGGCAAATACGCAGCCACAGACTCGCACAACGGTCCCCGCCGCCGTAAGCACTCAACCCGTATTCGTTGATGCCCCCGGGATGGAGGAATACGTTGCTGAGTTGAATATTCCCACCACGGGTTCAGGCGTGAAGACTCCGGGCTTCGTTGATGCTAAGATAGCTGAGACATCGATGATTATTCACCAGTTTGGGAGCGACTTGGGGGCGTCGGCTGCGAAGGCTAAGTTAGCTGGGCAGGATGTGGCGGCTGGGGCTATGGCGTCGGCTGCGATTGCGGTGGGGGTTAGTTCAGCTGTGTTTGATGCTTATACGTGGCTGCTTAATGTTAGCCCCACGAGCGGCGTCGATGCCTTCAACTTTAAGGATGATCCCCTATTTAAGACGGGTTACATCGGCGGTTCCTTGGCGTTGGCAGCGTTGGCTGTGACTGATTTAGCCTCTGCGATAAATCGGAAGTATGACGTTGTGGAGGCGTATAAAGCGTGGAGAGATAAGCCAACGATGAGGATAATGTCTACTGAGGAGTTTCTTCAATCTGGTTACATTGGTACTTCTGGGCCTTATGGGGTTGATGTGCCTATTACTTATCCTGTGGGGTCGAAGGAGTATAATCTCGCCATGAAGATGAGGGGGAGCCCTGTTGCTTATGCGATGGTTGATTTAGATACTCCCCGCGTCTTCTTAAATGTTGATGAACTGTATTCTGGGGCTTATGATGAGCTTCTTGACATAGATTATTATATGGTTGATTATCTTCGTGATTCTAATAAGTTAAACATTTCAAGTTTGGTGGGGGGGATTGGTGGGGCTAAATTATTGGTGAGTATGCCGAAGGTGGTTCCTAAAGAGTTCCTAGATATTAAAGAAGTAATCATCCAAACATCCCCAACTCGAGTTATTCAGCCCACCGTCACTAAGGTTATTCAGGGACCAGTTACGGTTAGTGAGGCTTTAACTAAACAAGAGGCACAAACTGGTGTTGTAACTGATACTTTAACTGAATCAATTACTGAACAGATTACTAAACAAATTACTGAACAAATTGCTGAACAGATTACTGAACCAATTACTGAACCAATTACTGAACAGATTACTAAACAAATTACTGAACAGATTACTGAACAGGAAGTGATACCAGAGGATGTTGTTGAACCAACTTCTGAGGAACCTAAACCTCCTTGGCTCAAACTTCCTAAGAAGGAGAAAAAGGAGGAGAAGCGTGCGGTGGGGGTTCAGGCCCGGCGTTTCCGCGTGGTTCTTGATGGTAGGGTTAGCACGGTTGAGGCGGATTCGTTTGTCGAGGCGCTTAGCGGGGTGTCGGGGGGCCGTGGGCACCGGGCGACGGTGACGAGGCTAAGTTAGTTAGCCTTTTATACCACTGCTAACTTAGTTAGTATCGACCTGTGTTGAAGACAATCAACGTAGCGTTTGAGGATGATGAATACGCGAAGCTCGTCCTGATTAAGGACGGGACCTCGTGGCACGACTTCATAATGAAGCTGGTGAACCCAAAGTGACTGCCTCGATAAAGGAGTGCTTAGAGCTCCGCCAACTCGTGGATGTCCTCTACGATATCCAGGACGTCCGCATGAGGACGGAGAATCGGCTGCGCCAGATGCCTAAGGAGACAAGCAGGGTCTACTCGAAGCCCCTGCGTGATACTGAGGATAAGTTGACGCTTCAGATTGAGGGAAACTTATCTAAGTTCCCCATTTACACGGATTGGCTCTACAACGTGAGGGGTATTGGTCCGCGTATTAGTGGGAGCATCATCTCGCAGACGATGATCAGGTTCGTCGTGGTTGACTCGGAGGAGTATGAGACCATGACGAAAAGCCAAGCCTCCAATGAAAACCATGAAAAAAGTGCGAGCCAGTTTGCGGATGAAAACCATCGCGGAGTTGCGAGCCAGGCATATGTTGAAAACCAGGGGGCTGATGCGAGCCAGGGTTTGAATGAAAACCAAGGAAGTCTTGCGAGCCAGGAAGGAAATGAAAACCACGCCGTCTATGCGTTTAGCTCTGAGCAGCTTGAACTCGCGCAGAAGACGGAGAAGGGCAACTACCTAGTACCCACGCTACGCGGAATCGGGGCATTCGACACCGTGTCCAAGTACTGGGCGTGGTGGGGCCTCGATGTCCGAGACGGACACGCGCCGAAGCGGGTGAAGGGCGAGAACATCGACTGGAACCCGAAGATGAGGATGCTCGCTTGGAAAATCAGCAAGCAATTCGTCATGCAGGGTGATCGGTACCGCATGATCTATGACGCGGAGAAGCTGCGCCTCACAGCGGAGCGCATCGGCGAGGACGGTGAACTCTACTGCCACCGCCTCGCGGAGTGCCAGGCGAAGCTCAGGAAGAGGGCGAAGCCCGCGTGCAAGGGCCACATCGACGCGATGGCGAAGCGGAAGGCGGTTAAGCTGTTCCTGAGTCACCTCTACGTGAAGTGGAGGGAGATTGAGGGGCTGCCGATTCGCCCACCCTACGTTGTCGAGAAGATGGGGCACACGTCGATTCAGGAGCCATAGAGGGCATGAAGCCCAAATGCGAGTTGCGAGCCAGGGAGGATATGAAAACCAGAAAGGGTTTGCGAGCCAGAGATCCTATGAAACCCATCCTTGAGATGCGAGCCAGGAAGGAAATGAAAACCAGAATCCTAGTGCGAGCCATTATCTGGTTGAAACCCATACCAGAGATGCGAGGCTAGGGGTTTAGGGGGTCTTCACCCTAAAACCTTTATTCTCGGTTGATATGAGTATCTCATATGAAGCGCACATGGGGACTCCTGTTCCTCCTACTCATATTATTCTCCACCACCCCACTCGCCTTCGCACCAGGGGCCACCGTGGCGAAACCCATAGACTCCAAGTCAGTGAATTTGGCGACGGGTGAGGCAACCATAAACAAGTGGAGCGGAGCTGCCTCCCTCAAGGTGAGGCCCCTAGACGCGGTTACGCGGATCGACGGCAAGCTAAAAACCGCCACGGGAATAGAGGTTAAGGTGGAGCAGAGGCCGGATGGGTTCGAGTACTCGTGGATACTCGCCGCCAAACCGATTAGCAACGTCTTCAGCCTGAAACTAGAGTTCGTGGGGTGCACCTTCTACTATCAGCCACCGTTAAACGCGAAGACTTACCCGAAGGGATGGATCGCCACTGAAACTGAGGTTCGAGACGATAAGGGCATCCTTAGGGTGAGTCGCCCCGTCAACGTGGTGGGTAGCTACGCCGTCTACAGCGACAAGAAGAACGGCATCTACGAGACGGGTAAAGTCGCGCATATTTATCGGCCCCTCTGCTGGGATGCTAAGGGTTCTCAGGTGTGGGGTGTGATGAGCATCGTGGATAATGTGCTCACCGTCACCGTTGATCAGGTGTGGCTCGATAAGGCAATGTATCCTGTGACGATTGATCCCACGTTTGGGAATACGAATATAGGAGCGTCAGGGACTAGTGGTTATTTCGAGGATGTATTGTTTGGTGTTAAAGCGACTGGTGCAGTGGGAATACCAACGGCTATCGTAGCGTATGTCCAGATTGAGTATTTAGGCACCTCCTTCAAAGGTGTTTTAGTGCATGGGGTGAATAAGACCATCGTCTCAAATGGCGTAACGACGGCTACGGCTCTCCCAGCAAATTATACTTGGGTTACCGCTCCTTTCCCAGCCTACCCACGCTCAGTAGTTCAAGATTACTATATCTGTCTAATAGGCGCCACTAATTATGTGAGGATAAAATATGACACCATCCCAAACCTCGGTTTCGCAGATGCAACAAATAGTTATGCGTCACCTACAAACCCGACAGACGGTGGGGCATCTGACGAATATTATTCGATTTACGTGACATATTACTCATTCGGATACATGGCGATTGGTGGATCAACGTATAATAAAGGGGTAAACACTGGTACAGGGACATTATTCACGACACCAGCCGAAGCAATTAGTGGGCTAAGCATATCCTTCTACGGAAAAGCCGCAACAACGTCGAATGTAAAGCCAGGAATATGGATGGGGATAGATGGGGGTGTGCTTGTAAAACTTGGCCCCCCCATTGCCTTAAACTCAACAGCCGCGTGGAGAACGTCAACGTTCACAAGTCCAGTCAACCTAAATCCAAACACAACTTATATGGTGGCTATCGTCGTAGATGCCACAACGACAATATACTATGACGCCACGGGAACCGGAAAAGACGATAACACCCTAAACTACGCCACCCCAGGTGCCTTCGATTGGGATAACGCGCATACTAATCAGTACTCAATATACGTCACCTTTGAATATGGACCATCAATCACAAGCTCAGTGATAAATGACTTTGATGACACTAACAACGTCTACTCGATGAAGAAAAACTATACTTTTACCACCGTGATAAGCGACGCTAATGGAGCCACGGACATAACGGCGATTAGCGTTCGCGGTGCTCAGGGTGCCTCAGTGCGGTGGTTAGTTGACGTGACGGCTCTAACCGGTGCCGGGAGCTACGTGATTGGCTCCGGGGCCTCAGTCATCGACCTTGACGTGGCTGGGTGTAGCTTCACTGAGGTGGGAAATACTGGGACCCTCGTGCTTAAGATTTGCTTTGAGTGGGACGCTACGAATGAGGCGAATTGTGAGCTGGAGGTTTGGGCTCAGGACTCTGTGGGCGCATCAGTGGGCTGGACCACGGTACAAACCAACTATTTTGATGTAATCAGCCGCCTCGTAACCTATGACCATGCCGCGAATACCACAAGCACCACAATAAACACGTCGATATCAGTATCTGGTCTAGTTCGATACGCCACCACACCAACCGGAGACTTAGCGAGCACAAGCTATCCCCCAGATGCACAATTTACCGCCGTGAGAATAGAGGATGACCAATCCGTAATAGTTGGCTCCAACTCCACCATCATAAACGGTGCTTACTACACCTCATTCCTCAGCGCAAGCACCATCAGAACCAGCCACTACTATGCTTACCTTGACATGTTACCTGATTACGTGGATGGTTTGGCACCTGATGGGGACGTCACCGATGTAACCACCGGAGCGACGTTTCCCTTCGTTGACTTCCTGGGAAACGCCTTCGCGTTCTTCGGCCTCGTTGGCGCGGTCACGGGCACCATCTACGGGATGATATTCGACTTCGCGACGTGGTTCGGCACATCAGCGACCATGATGGTGGACCTCATCACGACGATTATCACGTTCATCTTCTTCGTCGGCGGCTTCGTCATCTCATGGTTCACCCGCATAACCACCACACTGATTAATCTCCTCACATTCATCGGCAGCCTCTTCGACGGCACCTTTATCCCAGGATCACCCAACATCTGGGTATTATTCAATGTCAGCGCGTGGATTGACGCTGCCCCCATAATCATAATCATCTTATGGCTGGATAGCATCAGTAAACGCCATCACACAACGGGTCGCAGTGACATCGAGATAATGGTCGGCGACATTCAGATCGTGAGCTACCTCGTGGGAGAGGTTTGGCAGTGGACGTATACGGTGTTCAACTTCGTGTGGGGTACGCTAAATGCATTAGCGGCGAGGTTCTGATGAGAGATGAGTAGAAAAAAGAATGGAAACGGGTATCATAACGGGGCCAGTGAAATCGACTCGGATTCCACGAGGAAGGACATCCGTAAACAGAATAATATGCCGAAGCAGAATGGCGCCTATAGAACCCCGCAGCGTGGGGATTATCGGGAAACTGAGTACCAGAAGTGGATCAGGGCACTGGCTAAGAATAGGAATCCTGAGCCCGAGGTGGTGAAGACGCCGGAAAAGTGGGGGATCATCCTCGTAGCCTCAGCGCCATTCTTTACACTCATATTCTTCCACTCCATAGTAGCCACGTTGGAAAACCTTATATTTTAACGTGTAGACTAGAATACAACTGTAATTATGGGGTGAAAAAGACTTGAGTGCTGTTAGTGGTATCCTAGAGAACAAGATCGTGCAGTACGTTCTTGTCCTGGGGGTCCTCGCCTTGATCTCGACCCTGCCCTTCCTCAGTGGAGTAGCGGCTCAGATCATCGCGGGTGTGACGATGGGCGCGGGCTTCATCGGACTCGCCTTCCTCTTGTGGCTCTTCTCGAGTAAGGGCCCAATGGGAGGCAAGTAACCAGGTTAAGCATCTTAACCTGGCCCACCCACCCCCAATTTTTAGGATTCTAGTAATTCAGGTATTTTATCATCAAGCCATAATAATGCATAGAATAAGTCCACTGAATCATCATTATTTAGATTAAGACTAATTTTATTTGTTTTAACATAATTCTCAAGGAGAATAAAGTAGACCATAATCTTTTCTAAATTCTTCTTGTTAGCAATGCTTCGATGCTTTAATACGACTCTTTTAGCCATAGATGATGCTCGTAGGGCGAGTTTGATTTTCTCAGTCCTATTTGGGGGATTTTTTACCCAGTCCTTAACTGAATCTCTAAAGAGAACCGTTGCATCCCAACCACTGTTTTCGCGTTTAACTACTTTGAGATTAATTAGCGTATCAAGAGATGATGTATTAGGTTCTTTCATTCTTCACCGCCTCAAAGATGTGTCCCTGTTTGCATTGATAACGCTGGACTCTGCCATTTCTCCTAACTTGGAACCCAGCCTTCACGGCTTTGGCTCCACATTTCGGACAATCCACATTCTAATAGGTAGATAGATATATATTTAAGGTATTTGGTGAATATAATCATGGATGTTTACTGGTTTGGGCTCGCCGTCTATCTCCAACCCATTATATGGATGTATCTATATGATAAACCCGTACCCATCAAACCTAGTTGGGTTCAAGCTACGGGCATCGGGGTGATTATATGGCTCCTCATCTCAGGCTGGAGCAACGGAAACTACACGAATACTCTACTCATAGCCTACACGACGATGGTGATCTACGTTATTCATCATTATCGGCTGCGCCCCGTTTTTCAGCCCATATGCCTCGCCTTCCTAATCGTCTTCGTCAACTCATTCTACTGGGAGTTCCCACTCCACCTCTCTTCACTCTTCGGCGGAGGCGACATCAACCTGGTTCTTCTTCAAGCGCTTCACTTTGCGCCGCTCCCCTTCCTCATGGGGCTAGGCTTCAAGCCCCCAAAGAGGTGGCTGGGCGTGACTCTTCTGCTGTGGATGGTTGTGCTATGCCTATTTTATGCCAGATTCGTGTTTGGTCACTGGGTTATCCCCGCCTCACTTATGTGTTGTCGCTTCCTGAGCCTCGCCGTGCTCCTCTGGATACTACGTTTCCCTAATCAGCCTGAGAATAGGATTATATACATAATTCGACAACTCTTAACCAGAAACGAGGGAGTGCAGTGAGACAAAAGGATACTTTGTTAGCATTATTCACAATCGTAGGGGTCTTCGTCGGATTCAGCTACTTCATCTCAGCTGGATACGGCGCCACCTGGGGACTCCCCCCAGGGGCTGAAGCCACGCTGATGAGTGTCTTCCCCGGCGTCATGATCATCGGGATCAGCCTATTCGGAGTCGGGAAGCTGCATGGTAAACCCATCATCATCGGCGTCCTAGCGGCCACAGGAATCGGCATCGCGGTTTTCCTAGGAGAGCTCGCCACCGTGGGCCTGCTTGACCCCGCGTCGCTGGGTATGCTTACCCTGGAGCAGGCTCAGATTCTATGCGTAATCCTCGGGGTACTGTTCGGGGTAGTCACCTACGCGGCGAGTGACCGATGATGATTGTTGAGTTCCTTAAGAAGCTGATTGGGTTCGGCTTCGTAATTGGGACCATTCTAGTCGTGACCTACCTATTAGCGCCTTTCTTATAGGTAAATTTATATCATTTTTTGAGTAATGTTATTTGAAACATATGATGAAGGAAAAGATGAAGGAGATGATTCCGAGAAGCGTAACCATCGCGGCGGTTCTACTTATCCTCTTCGGGGCCATCATCGTCACCCCCACCACCACATCCACGAGTGTGGGTGGCTTGGGTGCGAGGATGGAGTTTCACGTCACCGCCTATATTCAACGCGCCGGGGAAGCCGAGCCAAGCCTCTGGAGCTACCACGCTGGCGTCATCACGACCATCGGCTTAAACTGGGTTGAGGATCAGCTCGGTGACTCGCCTGGGGCTGACCCGGCGAAGTGGATTAGCCTCAGCTCAGATGCGGGGCCGCCCTCGGCGGCTTGGACTCAGTTGCCCAGTGAGATTGTCACTGGTGGGCTTATCCGCGTCGCTGGGGCTTACGCGAGCACGGGTAATGGTATGTGGACGATTTCAAAAACCTTCACGGCGAACGCGACTACGGTGGGGGTTCAGCTTGTGGGCATCCACTGGGCGGCGTCGGGTAATAATAATTTGATGTGGAGTGACTTGATTACGTCGGTGACGCTGAATAGTGGGGATAAGATGTTGATTGTGGCTACGGCGATCGTGACGTAGGTGACGCTATGAAGCTGGGGCGGGTTGGGTTCGGCGTCTTTTTAGTGGCTCTGTTGCTTATTCCACTGTTTTCCCCCGTGGTCCACGCGGTTACGTGGTGGGACGCGGGTTGGATGTATAAGGCTAAGTTGACGATTGATGAGACGAAGGTGGACGCGGATTTAACGGATTTCCCCGTGCTGGTTTACCTTAATTCTGCACGAATCGACTGGGTTCACGTTCAGGATGACTTAGATGATCTGCGTTTCTTGGACTCGACTGAATCGACGGTGTTGAAGGCGGAGCTGGAGAAGAGCGTCACGAATAGTGAGGCTTGGATATGGGTGAAGGTCCCCGTCGTGAGTGGCTCCGTGGATACGGTCATCTACGTCTATTATGGGAACGCTGGGGCGGCTTCGGCGTGGGATGCTGAGAATGTCTGGGATTCATCGGCTGTTATGGTTCAGCACATGTATGATAACCCTGATACGAGCCACGTAATGGATTCCACATCATATAGTAACGACGGGACTAAGAAGGCTGCGAATGAGCCGATTGAGACGGCGAGCGGAAAAATAGATAGCGCACAAAGCTTCGACAGCGTGGACGACTACATTAACCGTTCAAGTGTTGCTGGTCTGAACCGAACTGCATTAACGTTTATGTTTTGGAGTAAACAGACTTTAAGGTCAATTTTTACACACCCCATAGGACTATTTGGCGGACACAGAGCCACCATTTACATTAATTCAAATAGTTACACATATTCCTATAAATTTTCAAGTATAAATGGTGTATCATATGAGGGTCTGATTGTGGGATTAAATGGAAACTGGCATTTCATTGCGGTAACTTTTGACGGAGCGCAAATAAAAGGTTACACCGATGGAGCCCTCAGAGTCACGAGAGCCGCTTCGGGAAGTATCACAGGCGGAGATGAATCATTATTTATTGCAACCATTGGAACAGGCTCAACTCCAGCTAGCAATTGGTTTAACGGCATCATTGACGAGGTTCGCATCTACAACATCGCTAAGTCCGCCGCGTGGATAAAAGCCGAATACAACAGCGGCGCAGACACACTGCTCACAATCAGCGCCGAAGAACTATACCCCCGAACCACCACACTAAACCTAACCACAGCCACAGCCACAACCAGAACCAAAACCATCACCCGACTCATAACCCAAACCATCACCACAATACTCGACACAACCCGACAAATCGACATCACCCGCCCCACCACACTAAACCTAAAAACCGGGCAAGGCGCAATGGCGACACTCCCCGGACTCGCAGTCGGAAGCGGCCTAATACTAATCGGCTTAATCCTACTCATAGTCTTCGGAGGAGTAGCCCTCGGAAAAAGGAGACGCTAGCGCCTCTTCTCACCATGAAGCCGGCGCCTAACCCACGCCTCGCCCCGCCGACGCGTATCCTCCCCCAAGGGATGCAGCCTATCAGCGAGTTTAGCGCCCCCCCTAATCACCCTATCCGTGTAACGCTTCACCTTATCCGGCAACTTTGATTCAGCTTCCCATAATTTACTGGATACTTTTCCCATAGTTTACCCTACCCTACCTGCGCCTAAAAGCGTTTCTCGACTCCCATAAAATTGAAGCAAGCAGCGAATACGTTGGAAGCCGTATAAACCACCTCCTGTAGCTGAAGATGAAGGGTAGGTACCGGGGGTATACGAGGAAGAGGTATACGCTGAATGCTAAGTAAACTATGAGTGCGGCGGCGAAGAGCCGCCCAGGCCGCCAACCCATACGCCAAAGCGTCCCAGCCAAGAGAAGGAGGCTTATGATCTGCGTATTCACCGCAAGCGGCGCGGTGTAGCGGATGCTAGTAACCCACATCTGAATGGGGCTCCAGAATGAGACCTCGTAGAGCCACCCCACCGAGGAGAGGCAGAGAACCGAGGACAAGACGGCTAAACCTGGGCGGCTGCGCAGGGTCAACACCGCTAGGAAGCCGAACACCATGCCCTCTACAGCGGATTCGTAGCTCAGCGGCACACCGATCACGTCCCTGAGTTGAACCCCCGCCTTCATGCCGACTATGAGGAGGGCGGCGGCGATGAGGTAGCCCCCGAGGGCGACGAAAACAGCCCTTCTACCGACGCGTCCCCCAAAGAGCAGGTAAGCGGCGTAGGCGACTAGGGGCACCCACGCCCTTAACTCGAAGTAGAAGATGCGCCCCACCTCTCCATAACGGCGCGTGCCTCACTGAGCTTATCCTCCGCCTCGAATCGGCGACCCTCAGCGATGAGGACAAGCGCGTCACAGATTAGGCTATTATACTTCACGGTGTCGATGATGTAGGGGTTAATCATCTGCTCCGTCGCCATCGCCCCCTTCCTCATATCAAGCCACCCAATCACAATGGCTACGGCCATGTAGAGGACCCCGAAGACCGCGCCGAAGGCAACGATGTCCTGAAACATGCTCTTCAGCGTGGTTGACTCCAACACGAGGAAGTTATACTGTATCGTCAAAAAGTTTACGAGGCTTATGGCGAGGGCTAAGTAGACGCCGTGTCCTCTGCGGAAGTACGCCCAGCACCTGTACAGGAACATCATCAAGCCGCGCCACCTCAGCCCCAGAGAACACGCTTCGCCAAATACTTAACAACCCCATCGTGGCCCCGCTGAACCCTACACGGATTCCCATACGCAACCACGTTACTGGGAACATCCGAGAGAACATTACTACCCATACCAATAATCACACTGCTCCCAACCCTCACCCGCTCCCGAATAGTAGCCCCAGTCCCAATCAGGCTCAGAGCCCCAACCTCAACGAAGCCGTTAATACTCACGCTATTCATCACGTGAACACGATCCCCAATAACACAATCATGCCCAATAATAGCGTTCTGACCCACACAGCACTCTCTCCCAATCACAGTATCACGAATAGACCCGAGAACGACCCTAGCCCCAGAGTGTATCACTGACCCCTCACCAATCCTCACGCCGAATCCGGGGGCCTTCAACTTGAACCCATCATAACTAACTGGGATTGACCCTATGGTGGCGTGGTCACAGATGATTACATTATCCCCCAATATGGCTTTAGGGTGGAGTGAAACATATTCCCCGATGGTTGGCTTCATCAACCCACCCCCGTAACTGAGACATAAATTACGATTATAATAGTGATAAAAAGGGAGATCATAATCGTCACAAAATCAAAAAAAGACAACTCATCAAGATCAGTCAAGTCTAGTCAGCCTCATCCTGAGTAGATAGAGGAATGGGCGGCGCTCCTCCCACCTGAAGCCACTCGCAGCGAATCCCCTGTTGGCGAAGTATTCCGAGTAGACGCCCACCGCCTGCTCCTGGGTGACGGACTCGCAGCCGTAGAAGGCGACGCGCCCAGCCAACCAACACGTGAATGTGCCGTCCCAGGTTTTCCGCCAATACAGTCTCGTATTCTCCCAGAGGGCGCGATAGTTCCGCAGATAATTATACCCTAGCAGGAGCCGGGGCCGGGTGCAGACATTCACCACAAGATACCCACCCTTCTCATCCAGCAACGCAGGGACGTGCCCAACGGCGTCGAAATGCTCCACGTGACCCCACGCCGCACCCACATGATTATCCATAAGGATGAGGTCAAATCGGTGCCGATTCTCGGGGTATTGAGCCATCGCGTAGCTATCGCCGATTGTTACATTTGCGTGAGGAATCGCCCCCTCAAGCGCCTCCCTGAAGAGGGACTGAATCTCCCAGAGGTCCACGGCGTTAAACCTCTTCAAGATGGGTGTGATCCACTTCGCTTCCCCCGCGTAGAAGTCCAGCACCCGCAGACCCGGGGACAAACCATCAAGAATATGAATACTCTTAGTCAATTACTCCCCTACTTCTCAGCACCCTGGTTCGGCTCGTGTTGTGGTGGGGTGTCCTCCTCAGTAGATTGTTACACGTGGGGCACCGGATCACCTCGGGGTCCTCCGCCATATAGACTCCGCATCGGGCACAATAAACCTGACCCGTGTACCAACCCAACGCACTCACACCTCACACTCTTGACTCAACCCGAATAAACCCCCCATGATTTAATGAATGCTTAATATGAATAAGCCCATCACACATGAGCAAAGCTGAGGCGCCAAACCATAGCACAACATCCCCCACGTAACCGTAGTACCCGTTGAAGACACTCAGGCTTACAAAAAGGTCACTGAAGCCAAACGCGTAGTAACTATACTCCAGAGCCAAGATGAGGCACCCAAACCCCACCTGGAACCGAAGCAGACCTCCGAGCAATGAAGAAAAGGCACTCAACCCAGCCGACCCTCATAACCATGCGGGTAATCGACGTAGCCATCCCTCTCATAGAGGGGCAAGTCCCCACTCCACCCAGCGCGATGACCCCAGCCCAAGAAGCGCCACCCAGAACGATGATTAAGGAGCCTACCCAGCCACCCCGCCCGACGCGACAACGTGAAACCCTGAGACGCGAGAGTCACCTTATTCTTCCCCCACAATTATTACAATACAGCGCCCCAAGCTTCTTATAAATCGAGGCATAGCCGCAGCGGCAATACTCATGTGGAGCCGCCACCGCCGAGGGCATCCTGGCGGGTCGACGCCTAGGAAACGCCGGAGAAACCACATAACTCACTTCTCATCCCCTCCCTTAGTGCCACGCAGAGCCGTCTCAAGTTCCTTAAACTTATCAATTCCATCCTTATTCCATCGTAATGGAATAAACTGGCATTCACCACAGTAACTAAGGTCTTTTAACGAAGTAATCATACCATAACAGGGACAAGTCCGTTTTATTATTCTCTCAAGAGGTTGCTTAATCTCCAACCAAGTCTTCTCCGCCTCAGCGAGACGAGAATCCACATCAATCTTTTCAGAGCAAACTGCACCATATTTGCATTTATGTTCTCTAAATGATTCCCTAAACCTACGCCATTTGCCAGCATCAACCTCCGCAGACTCAGCCCTATCCTTCCAATGTTTAACTATCACCGGGTCAACTAATTCTCTATGCTCTAATTGTCCCTTGAATGTGTCGCGCTCCGTTTTCCATTCAATGATTCTCTCCAAGTCCTGCTTTAACAGGAAAATATTTGTAGAACCCCCCTCAATTTCATCAAGAGCATTTTTGAAATAATCTAATAAATCATATTCTCTTTCACTCATGGCTTCTCATCCTCTCCCCAGTCTTGCAGAACCTCTGAAGGAAAACCAAATAAGGCTAAACTAATATAGGGCATCCAAAACATCAAGACACCACAACTAAATGAAATAATCCAATTTTCTGAAAATACCGAAGTAACCATCATACCCATACCAAAAATAACACAAAAAATTGAGAATGGATATGTTTTAATTTGCTCCTTTATTTGAGAGTAATTTTTAGATTTCTTAAAAAAGGTCTCTGACATTAACCAAAAACCTATCATGGAAGGAATTTCAAGAAGTAGAATGGCAGGTAGCAAACCTACTGGATATGCTAAATTCTTAATATTTGGAGAAGTGATGGAAATAAAAATTATGATTTGAGGGATTATTATCTCTCCAAGAACAATTATTTTCCATTTACTCACTTCTCATCCTCTCCTCGGCTTCGCAGCTCCACCGCCGGGGACACCGCGTGGACCCATACGGCTCCCCATCGACGCCGATTAGAGGCGTCACCTGGCAGTCGGGGTTCGCCGCATCGTAGCCGTGACCACAGGCCATCTGAACTGTATTGGGAGATTTAGTTAAGTCACTCATTTCTCATCCCCTCCCACGCCACGTAGAGCCGCTTTTAATTGATGACCGATACTCGCTGAATTACAGAGATGACCTTGCCATGTTAGAAGTTCATCAGCCAGCTTCTCCGCCTTAGCGACGCGTGACTCCGCAGCCTCAGCCTTAATCTTCATTTTGTAATAGTTATCAGTCAAGATGCCCTTCGAGGTCTTCTCAAGGATGTCCCACTTCTCAGCCTTCTCCCTCAGTGCCTTGACCTCAGCCTCAAGAGCCTTGATGCTAGGGATTAAATTACTGGTAACATAAAAATAATTAAGAATACTATTACGATTAATAGTTTCTTGTACCACATCGCTTAGTTTTTCACTCATGGGTTTTTGTCTCCTTATATTTCGCGTATGAATAAAGGGCTCCACTGAAGAACCCAAAAAGCAATACAAGAGCCGATGTAATTGTAGTGTTAATTTTGATTAATATTACGCCTATTATTAGGCAGATGAGCGCGATCAATAATATCTTTGTTTCTTCACCCATCAACCCCCAGCCTCCTTCTTCGTCTTTGTTATAGATAGGATGCGAGTTTTTATCCACATCCATAATCGGGATGATGGTTCCATTTCAATGATTCCCGCAATCCTTAACATGGCTTTTGTCCGATCGTGGTAAGCGTCTACTATTTCCTCGATTTGGCATAGCGTGGCTAATGCTAAGAATAGAATCAGCAGGCCTTCTCCAATAGTCATGACTTTTCCTCCTTCTTCCTATCCTCTCTGCAAGTCACAAGCCACTCCCGAAGCTCCGCGACGCTGAACTCCGCCTTCTCATGCATGAGCAAATGATCCCCAAGGTCATCATCCAGAGCCTGGAGCCTCCGCTCATGCGCCTCAAGCTCCCCCAGGGCGACGCCGAGCACATTCGACACGCGCCGAAGACCCTGCGCAGCATCAGCCAACCCGATCCCGGTCCCCTCAAGCCTCTTCAGCGTCCTATTGATGCCTTTCAACTCCTCAACCGCAGAATGAACACGACTCACACCGAAGCCTCCTCACTGAATTGCTCGTTGGCAATCATCACATTAATGGCTTGATGAAGTTGCTCAGTCGTGTAGATGGTTGAACCATGCATCTTAATCGCGGAGAGTAAAATACCGAGGTGAATCAACTCAACGCAGTGATTCACGGCCTCCTCCCACGAATCGTCGCGCTCAAACCACCTTACCCCGCGACTTCCCCAGCCACCACTAGGGCTAATTGATATTGATAATGGCCTCTTCTCATCGTAGGGACAACCATGATGAACCACAGACACCCTAATCCCTGGATGTTTACTCACCCAATTCTCAGTTAGATAGTAAACCCCGAGAACTTGAACCCGTTTACTCATTCCCTACCCTCCTTGAGGCAGCGAAGCGCCTCAGCGCCCATGAACCAGAACGCGCAGGCCCCCTCACCAGTCTCAACCCAGAGCTGACACCCCAACCGCCTACACTCCCCCCCAGTGAAGGGGCAGAAACTAACCGGAACCTCAGACATCTTTAGACACCTATCGTCCAATTCCCCCTATACTCGAGGTTCGCCTCATCCTTCCCATGATACTTCACCTGGAAGGACCTTAGAGCCTCATGGTACTTTGGCCACGGGTTCTCAGCATCACTCTTAGGCTTAGGCCAAATGGGTTTGATAATCAGGATCCCGTAGTCGCGGCCCCGGGTGATCTCGATGCCGTTCGGGTCAAGCCCCGCACCGGTTAAGCCGTCGATGATGTCCTGCTCGAGGCTGATCGCCGCATCCTCATCATGCTGATCATGGACGGCGGCAGAGGGATTCGCGTACTTGACGCGGTACTCGGCGTCGACGGTCTTCGTATCCATCTCTTCAGCCCCGACCTCGCCCCCACCTATCAGGTTTGAGATAGCCCGCTCCACGGCGCGGGTCTGAGCCATAGCCCGAATCGAGTGGATCGCACCCGCCCATGGCTTACCCTCATCCGAGGAAGCCGACCCCACCGCCTCAGCGAATCTCCCATTAGGGGCCACAGCCTTCGCGGTGAAGTTGTAGAGCAGCACATCTTCACCCTTGAATTTTATCGAGCTGCAAACCTCCCCATAGACCTCCGTCGTGATGCCGAGGGCCATCGCGTACTTCATCCACCCCGTCTTCTTGACGTGGCGAGTCTTCTTAGGGTCGCCACTCATGGTGTAGAAGTCGTCTTCAGTCAGCACCTCAGCCTTGAACTTCTGGAAAGCCGCCATCGCCATCTTAGCCTGGCTGAGGTCAATTACTTGAATCCCCGAATCCTGCCTAGTCTCAAGCTCCTTACCGCTCATAACACAGTCGAAGATTAGAGAACCAAACCTTATATATAAGGTTATAGGCTACTATATCATGGTAGATTTAGAGAAGGAAACCCTGTCAACAACTCTCACAAAAATCAAAGCCGACCAAATGCGTAACCTAATTCATGATCGCGGCTACATGAATGAAAGCGACTTCATTCGACGCGCCATAGAAGAAAAAATAGACCGAGAAAAGCAGTAAAGGCGCGTTCCCAGATGGAGATTCGTGCCATGTCGAACCCAGACCCCGACGCCCTCACCAAGGCTATCATCGCCGGCGTAACCACAGCGATGAAGCAGGCCAAGAATAAGGAGGAGCAGAAGAGCGCAGCCACCAAAATCGTTGAACTCATCTCGGAGTCAAGCGCCAGGGTCGTTATTGATCAATACCGTGAACCCTACCTCGTGCCGCCCCCTGAGTGGCTTCAATCAATTAATTCAATCAATCCACCCCAACCGATGCTCAGTGGAAGTGGTGAAGTCAAGGAATTAAATGCGGAAACTCGTTATGATAATGTAGGTAATGTAGGTAATGTAGGGTTGTACAAAGTTCAACTGTCGAGGGGGGGGGTATTAAATAGAGATTATAAAAACCCTACATTGCCTACACTCCCTACATTACCCGGCAGAGCCCTAGCCTTCACCGGCCACATCCTCGAAGCCCTCATAGCCAAGGAATACTACAAGCGATTCGAGAAGGTCCCAGGCCCAGCCGCGATCCGGTCCGCGCTAATAACCATTCGGGGCCAGCACATAGCGACGCCGAGCACCGAGTTCTGGAACCGCATAGGCGTCGACGAGAGGGGTGACTGGTGGCTGGACCTCAGTGACGGGCGATACGTCTGGATCACCTTGGGCGGCTGGGACATACTAGAGGAGACGCCCCTGTACTTCAGGCGGCATAGCTACCAGCTACCGCTTCACACGCCCCAGAGGGAGGGCGCGGGTGACCTGTTTAGCTTACTGGACTTCATCAACCTACCCGATTGCGATAGCCAGCTCCTCTACCTAGTCTGTGCCCTGCAATGTCTCATACCTGATATCCCGAAGGCGATCCTGAACATCACGGGGGCCTATGGCACCATAAAGAGCACCGGCATGGGCGCGATAGTTGAGTTATTTGACCGCACAAGCATGAGGGATCTACCCGGTGGGCTTCTCTCGATGCATGAGAACATCAAGGAGCTCGTGCAGAATCTGGATCATCACTGGGTGTGCTACTTCGATAATCTCAGCGGGTTGGATGAGGAGCAGAGTGACGCGTTGAGCCGCGCGGTTACGGGTTCTGCGATGGAGAAGAGGCAGCTCTATAGTGATGATGAGGACGTTGCGAGGCGTTTCCGGAGATGCGTGGGCTTCAATAGCATCGGGATGGTTGTCTCTAAGACGGATTTGATGAGTCGTAGCGTGGTTCTTGAGACTAAGCCCCTGTTGAAGTCTCAGCGTAAGACGGATAATGAGATAAAAGCGAATATAAACGTCATCGCTGGGAGGATGCTCGGCGACGCCCTAACGGTGGTTGCGAGGGCCAAAAAGATGATTGATGGGGGATTCACGGTCTCCGAGAAGCCGAGGATGGCTGACTTCGCGGTGTGGGGTGAGGCGTTGAGCCAGTCGATGGGGTTCAAGCCCGACACGTTCCTGAACGCCTACTATATCAACACTGAGCACGCTATGGAGGCAGTCCTCCGGACAAACGTGGTGGGCGGTCTTCTCCTGGATTATCTTGAGGATCTGTTTAAGACGATTACGGATATTGATTTCTCGGCTCACCAGCTCTACACGAGGCTGCGTGTGGAGGCTGAGGAGGCGCATTATAACGTTCGGCAGGATTTTCCGGGGAACCCCAGCAAGCTGGGCATCGTGATTAGGGAGTTGGCGCCGAATCTCCCCAGCCAGGGTATCAGGTGTACCTTTAAGCGTGAGGGTAAGGGTATGCGTTACTTCTTCTCGAGGTTCTTTCCCACTAAGTTGGATGAGGCTTACGATGCGGCGGCGGGTCACGGCGTTAATAGTTGGGCGGTGAATGATCTGCGGAAGCTGAGGGATCAGCTTAGGGTGGATAGAGGGGGGGAGATAGCAACGGTGGAGGAGGTGGAGCCTATCTCTAAGGAGTCGGTGGGGCTTGGTTTTGCACGTGAAGCGCTTCTGGGGCAATTCCGGGGTGAGCCGCTGAGGGATGAGGATGCCATCGCGTTCCTTCAGAAATTAGGTCTCCCAGTCAGCCGCGCCGTGATGGTTATCGCGTCGATGATGCGTGATGGGGTTATCTTTAGTCCTCGACCTGGATATTATAGGAGGACATAATCATGTCGGGGTTTGCGCCGTGAGGGTTGATAGGCTGGTTGGCCTGGTCGCTGATGTGGCGTCTGCGTCGGGTGTCACGCTTCGCGGCCCTATTAGGGGTAGGGTTGTGTTTGGGGCGTATGAGGCTCAGGTTATGAGTCGTAAGGTTGTGGTGGTGGAGATGCTTAACGCGCATGGGGAGTGGGAGATACTGATTGAGGGTGGGGAGAACGAGGTCTATGTGGCGCTCACAGCCGCCAATAGGCTATACGATGTGGCGCTGCAGCTGAGGTTTAAGGACTGCCCTTCTCGCCTGTGTTCTGGTGGCGGAGACGAGGAAAAATGAATGTACTACTCATCGACGTTGATTCGACGGGCTACCCGAACCTCGCCTTGATGAAGTGGTCGGCCTTCTTCAAGGCAAGGGGCGATACTGTCAAGCTTCAGGTTGGTGACGATTACGATCCCCGCTTCAAACCAGACATTATTAAGATTTCCTGTATTTTCACGCGGAACGGTCCACAAGCTAGGGGCATTGAGACGCTTTTCCCAAACGTGGAGGTAGGTGGCTATGGAGTAAATGGCAAGCAGCTTCCCCCGGAGGTTGAGCACCTGATGCCTGATTATAGCCTCTACGGGGTAAAGTATTGTATTGGCTTCACCTCTCGGGGATGTATTCGGGCTTGTAAGTGGTGCGTGGTTCCAAAATACGAGGGTGCTATGCGGGATAACGCCCCTATCTCGGAGTTTTATCGCCCCGACTTTGGTAAGCTGATCCTCTACGATAATAATTTCTTAGCTTCTCCACGGTTCAGGGAGAATATGAATTACCTCATTGAGAACAGGGTCAAGGTTTGCTTTAATCAGGCTAACGATATTCGCCTTGTCAACGATGATAACGCGGAGCTACTAGCAAAGGTCGATTACAGGGATGATCAATTCAAATCTAAGCGCCACTACTTCGCCTTTGACAGCCCAGAGATTGAGCCAGAGGTCCTTAGGGGGATCTCGACTCTGAGGAAGGCGGGGATTAAGCCCCAGTACCTCATGTTCTACGTCCTCGTGGGATTCGACACGACTTATGAGCAGGATATGCACCGAATCAAGTTACTGATTAAAGAAAAAACGCTTCCCTATGTTATGTGCTATAATGGGCGCTCTGATCTCTATTACCCTGATTTGAAGCGGTGGATGAACTGGGGCATGTATCGCTATATTCCTTGGGTTGAGTATGATCACGCGGATTCTCAGAGGTGGATAAAGAAATATGAGGCTGTATGATGTGGCGCTGCAACTGAGGTTCAGGGCATGACGCTACAAAACGGGGTTATTTTCCGCATTTTGTGGTGTTTTTTTGAGTAGTTTCTGCGCGTACATGTGCCAGTCCCTTATGGCTCGGTATTGTCCCATTGTCTCGGGGACGCCCATGTAGGTGTTGCTCCACTTGAAGAATGTCTGGATTTGGCGGTCCTCCAGGTGGTAATAGCCCTCAAGTTCCTGTTCCCTGATGTGGCGGAGGGCGTGGATTGCCATGGGGCGGGGGTGTCCCCGTACTTCATGTCCCGGCTTCTTCTCCTCGCCCTCTGTCTTTGGTGGGAAGTGTAGGTAGGGGTGTATGTAGTAGCTTAGGCCGCTGAAGGTTTGGCGCGCGGCTATGCTGAGGGTCTGCCGAGTGTGGTGGAAGACGGGGGCGTTTCCCGCCTGCGTGAAGGCGTCTTCGACGGTGGGTGCGAGGGGTTCGTATTCTGGGTTCCGGGGGACTGCGACGACTCGGCTGCTTGCCAGCATCAACCGCTTCTTGAGGACGGTTACGTTGATGATTAAGTATTCGTTTCCTTCATACTCCTCAACTATGTCTTCGACCTTTTTGCATCCGTGGACGCCGTAGATTATGCCTTCCCGCTGCTCATCCGGGGCGACGATGCTGACTATCTCTTTGGCTCGGCACCCGGTGAGGAGGGCGGTGGCGAGGGCGGCGCGTGTGGGGAAGTTTCTGACCTTCCAGTCGCCGAGGGTGATGGTCTCACGCTCGGGTGCTTCGGCGATGCGGCGGCGCACCGCCTCTGGGGTGGCTAAGTTCTCACCCATTACCCCTAGCCTCCCTCAGTGTTTTCTCGTAGACTGTGATTCCACGTTTGCGTAGGCTCCCAATAAGCTCCCGCGTCTTGGATAGCGGTGGTTCAGGTAACCCATTATTGTAATTGTCGTATCCGATGGCTATCGCCCAAGGGTGTATATAGTTTAACACTGGGAGAAGTTCGGCGCGGTCAAACTCCATAATCGGCTCAACTGAGATGAATGTCTTATTCGGTAAATTCTCTGCAACCCAGAGCACCGCGTTGAATCGATCATAGGGATACGGTGCCTTACTAATGGGGATAAGTCGGTTTGTCTCCACCGTCGCGCCAAGCACCACGTTCTCAGGGATTAACTTCGCGTATTTCTGGTAAGTCCC
>Ga0315295_10000715_pt1 | contig 28466 bp, 28 predicted proteins | sample YL17G14_0_MG_FD_204453 | JGI IMG/M metagenome (GOLD analysis project Ga0315295, IMG submission 204453) | Sediment microbial communities from Yellowstone Lake, YNP, Wyoming, USA - YL17G14_0 | ecosystem: Environmental > Aquatic > Freshwater > Lake > Sediment | place: USA: Wyoming | collected... | reverse complement strand
ATCCCTGACATTGGCATCGTTCCTGTGGCCCTGCATGTCCACAAAGAAATAATAGTCCCCCAGGGTACGTTTGGTAGGCCTGGACTCGATCTTGGTAAGATTGATCTTTCTATCTGCGAATTCCCCCAGGACTTTATACAGTCCTCCCGGGCGGTCCTTTAGTATCGAAAAAACTATCGAGGTCTTGTCAATGCCCGTTCTTTCGTGGTCGCGTTTGCTCAGCACGACAAAACGAGTCGAATTATCGGGATAGTCGTTTATCTCGGATGCTATTATCTTAAGCCCGTAAAGCTTTGCTGCCGCCTTGTTGGCGATAGCCGCGGGAGAGCCTTTGCCGAACATCTCTATTTCAGACGCGACCTTCCTTGCGGCTTCGGCCGTGCTGTAAGTAAAATGCAGCTTTGCATTGGGAAGCTTTTTGCGAAGATATGTCTTGCACTGATCAAGAGCGTTCGGGATCGATATTACATCGGTTATCTGTTTTACTGGAACGATCTTTTTGGCAAGAAGATAATGCTTTACCGGAATGACCAGCTCCTGTTTTATCTTAAGGTCAACGTCGTTGACCAGCATGTCGGTAACTATTCCGATGGTGCCTTCCACGGAGTTCTCTATCGGGAGGACGCCCTCGTCGAGCTTTCCTTTGTCCAGGGATATCAGAAGATCATGGATCGTGGGATATGGGATGTATCGCCCTTTACCTATCTTGTTCTTGTACTGGAGACTCGCCTCTTCAGAAAAAGTACCTTCAGGACCAAGATAACCTATTTTCAACATGGCTATCTCCTTTCTACTTTGATCTCCGATTCTTTCAGCATTTTCTGGGCAAGCTTGTCGGGATAACTTCCCTCGTACACGAGCCTTTTTATCCCCGAGTTGATCATCATTTTAACACATATGACGCAGGGTTGATAAGTGGAATACATGGTGGCGCCCTCGATCTTTACCCCGTGCCAGGCGGCCTGGATTATCGCGTTCTGCTCTGCGTGCAATCCCCTGCACAGCTCGTGCCTCTGCCCCGACGGCACTTTCAGCTTTTGCCTGAGGCATCCCAGATCTCCGCAGTGCTTAAGTCCCTTCGGCGCTCCATTATAACCCGTGGCAAGAACCCTGTAATCCTTGACGATGACGGCGCCTACGCTTCTTTTTTTGCACGTTGATCGTTTGGACACGACACGGGTAAGGTCCATGAAGTATTCATCCCATGAAGGACGGTTATCTTTTTTTGTTCTTGATGACATTTTTTACTGCGTTGATTATTTCCTTCGGGGTCAATCCGTATTTCTCAAGGAGCTCGGCGGGTTTCCCGGACTCGCCGAACATGTCCCTTACGCCCACCCTCTGCATGGGGACGGGGCTGTTCTCCACCAGGACCTCGGCCACCGCGGCGCCGAGACCGCCTATTATGGAATGTTCTTCAGCGGTGACCATGGCGCCGGTCTCCTGAGCGCAGCTTATGATCATCTGCCTGTCGATTGGCTTTATGGTGTGCATGTCGACGACCCTCGCGCTTATCCCCTCTTTTTTCAGCTCCTCCGCCGCGATCATGCTGTGATATACCATTATCCCGCATGCGATTATCGTGACGTCGCTTCCCTGCATCATCAGAATGCTCTTTCCGATCGTGAGTTCAAGGTCCTTGCCTTTATGGATGATCGGAGTGGGAAGCCTTGAGAGCCTGACATAAGCGGGGCCGTGCTCCTTCATCAGGTTGCCGATCACCTTTTCTGTTTCGATGGAATCGGCGGGTATGATCACCGTCATGTTCGGGATGACCCTCATTATCGCAATGTCCTCGTTGGCCTGGTGCGTGGCGCCGTCCTCACCCGTGGTGATGCCGCCGTGAGTCACGACTATCTTGACGTTCGATCTTGTGTAAGCGACCGAGACCCTTACCTGGTCCCACGCGCGTCCCGATCCGAAAACCGCAAAGGTGCTGGCGAAAACTATTTTTCCGCAGGCCGCGAGACCGGCCGCGGTGCTGATCATGTCCTGCTCGGCCACCCCCATGTCGAAGAACCTCTCCGGGAACGCCTTTGCGAAGAGGCTTGTCTTGGTCGATGCGGAAAGATCGGCGTCGAGCACTACCACGGCGCTGTTCTGGCGCCCTATCTCAACAAGGGTCTTTCCGTACGCGTCGCGTGTTGATCCCATCTCTACCATCAGATGAGCTCCTCCAGTGCCTTGATGACTTCTTCCCTTGTGGGCGCTTTTCCGTGAAAATCGGTGGGGCTTGATTCCATGAACGAGACCCCTTTGCCTTTTATGGTTTCGGCTATTATCATGGTCGGCTTGCCTTTTGTGTTCTTTGCTTCGTCGACCGCCTTGATGATGGAGCGCATGTCGTGGCCGTTCACGTTATCGATCACGTGGAACCTGAACGCTCTCCATTTGTCCGCTATGGGTTGTATCCCTTTTATCTCTTCAACGTGGCCGTCTATCTGGTATTTGTTGTGATCAAGGAACACAGTGAGGTTATCAAGCTTGCGGTGGCCCGCGGTCATTGCGGCCTCCCATATCTGGCCTTCCTGCGATTCGCCGTCGCCTATGATGGCGTAGACCCTGTAATTCTTTTTATCAAGTTTTCCCGCAAGCGCCATTCCGTTGGCGGCCGAGAGTCCCTGTCCCAGTGACCCTGTTGACATCTCTATTCCCGGAAGGCTTAACATGTCCACGTGCCCCTGCAGCGAGCTGCCGATCTGCCTGAGCGTTTTGAGATAAGCCTTAGGAAAATATCCCGCTTCCGCGAGCGCGGCGTAAAGCACGGGAGCGGCATGGCCTTTTGAGAGAACAAATCGGTCCCTCTCGGACCATTTCGGATTATTCGGGTCGTGCTTCATCGCGTGAAAATAAAGGACCGTGAGTATGTCCGCCGACGACAGACTGCCTCCAGGATGCCCGGAGCCGCAGCGTCCTATCATTTCTATTATGTGTCGCCTGATGACCTTTGCTTTTTCTTCCAGAAGTTTTATTTTTTCCATACGACCTTTTCAGAATATCACGTTAAGTCGTTTGATGTCAACGAGTTCGAGCTCAAGCTTAACGCGGAACTTGTCATGGACTATCCTTTTGGTCTTTTGTATAAGGGCGCGCACGTCGGATGCCGTGGCGTCGCCGAGATTGATTATGAAATTCGCGTGTTTTTTTGATATTTCGGCGCCCCCTATCCTCATCCCCTTGCAGCCCGCCATGTCGATAAGCTTTCCTGCGGGAACGTCCTTGGGGTTCTTGAACACCGAACCCGCGCACGGCACCGCTATCGGCTGGTTGAGCTTTCTCTTGGCGATAACATCTTGGATGTTCTTCTCTATCACGGATGGTTTTTTGTGCGTGAACCTCAGCTTTGCGCCGATGATTATCCGGTCCCTTATCCCGCTTTTGCGGTATGCGAATTTTATGTCCTGCTTGCCCAGTCTTTCTATCTTTCCCGACGGGCCTATGACGTCGACGTATTCCACAAGGTCGCTCATGTCCCTTCCGAACGCTCCCATGTTCATGAAAAGCGCTCCGCCTAAAGCTGCGGGCACCCACGCGCCGAATTCAAGTCCCGACAGCCCAGCCTTAGCGAGATGCCTTATCAGCGGCTGAATAAGATGCGAGGCGCCCACCGTGGCTGTTCTCCCTTCGATCTCAAGGCCCTTTATGCCGCCGCTCATTTTTATCACGAGCCCTTTCAGTCCCCTGTCGGGAAGCAGGACGTTCGAACCGTTGCCGATCACGTATTTTTTAATTCCGCGCGTGACATCCATGATGCTTTGCAGCGCGGCGGTGCTGTACGGGATAACAAGCGCCTTGGCCGGCCCTCCTATACGGAAAGACGTATGGCGATTGAGCGGTTCGTTCGTGCTGACTTTGACCCCGCTCAGCGCCTTTAGCTCCTTTATTATCTCTTTTATGTCACCCATTTTCTTTCAACCTGTTGTATATTTCCTTTCCCAGATTTGTTATGTCGCCGGCGCCCATTATCAGAAGCAGGTCCTTGGGGCGCACGGCCTGGATTATGTCGTCCGCGACGGCCTGCCTTTTCTGGATATATGTGACGTCGCTCGAATTCTTTTTTACCTCATCATATATCGTTCTGCCCGATATGCCTTCTATCTTTTGCTCTCCAGCGCTGTAGATGTCGGTTATCATAACCTTGTCGGCAGAGACAAAAGCTTTTCCGAACTGCTCATATAAGTGCTGAGTCCTTGTGTACCTGTGCGGCTGAAAAACGCAGACTATGCGACGGCCCGGATATCCAAGCCTGGCGGCTTCAAGAGTTCTGGCAACCTCGGTGGGATGATGCCCGTAATCATCCACGATAAGGATATCGTTCACGTCGCCTATTATCTGGAACCTTCTCTTGGCTCCCGTGAAGAACTGCAGACCGCTGAATACGCACGACTGGTCAAGGCCCAGAAAATCGCTCACTGCGATGGCGGCAAGCGCATTGTCGATGTTCTGCATTCCCGGCACGCACAGCGTGACCTCTCCCAGATGGTTCCCTCCGCGGTACACATCGAACTTGGAGCGTCTCTCGCTGAATTTGAAGTTATCGGCCCAGTATTCGCTCTCTTTAGAGAGTCCGTATGTCACGATCTTTTTCCCAGCCAGGTTCTTTTTCACTTCTTCGGTCCCCCGTCCGTTGCCGCCCAGCACCAGGAGCCCACCCTCGGGTACAAGAGCCGCGAACCTGGAGAAAGCTTCGGACACGCGCTTGAATGTTCCGTAATATTCCATGTGGTCCGATTCGATGTTGGTTATCACCTCTATGGTGGGATGAAGAAGAAGAAAAGAACCGTCACTTTCATCCGCTTCGGCCACAACGTGCGGTCCCGTACCAAGCCTCGCGTTGCCGTCAACGTCGTTGGCTTCTCCGCCTATGAGGAAGGTGGGGTCCTTGCCGCACCTGGACAGGACCGTCGAGATCATTGACGTTGTAGTCGTTTTTCCGTGCGTGCCCGCCACAGCGATCCTCTGGGGGAACTGGTCCATTATCCATGAAAGCATCTCCGCCCTCTTCATGACCGGGATCCCCGAAGCTGAAGCCGCATCGATTTCCGGGTTGCCGGCGCTGACGGCGGACGAGACCACTACAAGCTGCGATCCCCTGACGTTCGCCGCGTCATGACCGATGAATATCTTTGCCCCGAGATCGCGCAGCCTAATTGTATTTGGCGATTCCTTGAGGTCGGAACCCGACACTATATAGCCCTTCTTTATGAGGATCTTGGCTATCGCGCTCATGCCGACGCCGCCGATGCCCACGAAGTGCACGTACTTTATCCTGAAAAGGTCAGGTGCCTTATTACGCCGTTTTTCTTTTGCGGGCATATGTCCTTTTTCTTTTTCTGACATCGAAATCCAATCCAAGCATGTTCGAGATCATTGTCACAATTTCTCGGGAGGCGTCCGGCCTGCCCAGCGACTTGCTCGCGGCGGCCATCTGCAGGTATAGAGGCCTGTCGTTGAGCACCCTTTTTATCTGTGAGACAAGCGTGCTGCCGTCGAGTTCGCTGTCTTTTATCAATGCTGCAGCTCCGGCGTCGGACAGAACCTTCGCGTTGAAGTCCTGATGGCGCTCGGATGAGAACGGGAATGGGATCAGGATCGAAGGAAGTCCTCTCGCTATTATCTCCGATATTGCCGCAGCGCCGGCCCTTGAGACGACAAGGTCAGCGCCCGCGAGGCCGTCCCACATGTTCTCCATGTAAGGCAGAAGATGATAAAAGACCGGCGCTCTGCTGGTTTCAGATGAGACCCAGTCGAAATCGCGCTCTCCTGCAACGTGTATGACCTGGATGTTCATTTTCTCAAGCTCCGGCAGCGCTTCGATAACGGACTTGTTGATCGATCTCGCCCCCTGGCTGCCCCCCATGATCAAAACCATTTTCTGGTCCTGTCGCAGCCCCATGTTCTGGATCGCGATACCCTTTACAGTAGAGGTGATCTGTTTTCTCACCGGTATCCCCAGGCAGAACACCTTTCTGAAACGGAAATATTTTCTTGACCCCTCGAACGCCGTTACAACCCGGGAGGCGAACCACTTGCAGATCCTGGTAGTAATGCCCGGGACAAAATTAGGTTCAAGCAGGACCGTGGGCACCCTCTGCAGGGAGCCGGCGATGACTACCGGCAGGCTTACGAATCCTCCAGTCGCTACTATGACGTCGGGCTTGAAGCTTTTGATTATCCCGTAAGCTTCGATAGTTGCCCTGACAGCGATGAAAGGCGCCGAGATGGACCTTAATGTCAACTTGCGAAGCATCCCTCTTGCCTTGATGGTGGCGAGAGTGAACCTCTCGTTCGGCACGATGCGGGTCTCTATCCCCTGCTCGCTCCCGATAAAAAGCACCTGGCTGTCAATTATGCGGTCCTGAATCGCTTCGGCTACCGCTATGGCGGGGTAAACATGCCCTCCTGTTCCTCCGCCCACAAGTATAGCTTTCATTTTATGCCCTCTTGTATGATGAGATGTTGAGAAGCAGCCCTATCGCGTAAAGAGCGACAACCATCGCGGTACCCCCGTAGCTTATGAAAGGAAGAGGGATCCCAGTGGTGGGCACAAGAGAGAGGACCACGCAGATGTTGAGGAACGCCTGAAGACCTATCCATGAAACAATGCCTCCGGCGAGCAGCATTGAAAAATCATCCGGTGCGTTGCGCACTATCTTTAGGCCCCTGGCCACAAAGAGAAAGAAAAGCAGTGTCAATCCTATGGCGCCGATAAGCCCTATCTCCTCGCAGAAGATGGCGAATATGAAATCGGTATAGTTCTGAGGAAGGTAGAAGAACTTCTGCTTGCTCTGACCAAGGCCAAGTCCGAACAATCCACCCGAGCCCACAGCGATAAGCGACTGGATAATGTGGAACCCCCCGCCCTGAGGGTCCTGCCAGGGGCTGAGGAAGGCGGTGAGACGCCTCATTCTGTACGGTTCTGCTATGGAGAGAAGCGCGGCCGCGGCAGCACCTGTCCCGAAAGAATACAATATGTACTTTTTATCAACGCCCGCGAGAAAGAACATGGAAAAAGAAATGAGCGCGAGCACCGCCGTGGTGCCGATATCCGGTTCCTTTATGACGAGAAGGAGCATGATAAGGATCATGCCGAGCAGGGGGAACAGCTCCTTTATCGTGCGCTTGACCGCCAGTTCAGCGGCGATGTAAATTATGAGGGCCAGCTTGGCTATCTCAGCCGGCTGAAAACTTATGAACCCTATCTTTATCCATCTTGTGGCTCCTCCCGCTCCGACGCCGACTCCCGGGATCACCGCGAGCAGCAGCAGCGTTACGGATATCAGGAAGAACATGACCGAAATGTTCGGAAGCTCAAAGTGCCTTGTCCTGTAGCCGGCATACATCGCGGCAAGTCCGACGATCAGCGCAAGAATGTGCCGCTTTAAATAAAAGAAATCATCTCCCAGCCTCATCGCCATTGTGGGGCTTGCGGAGAAAACCATAAGAAGCCCTACCGATAGGAGGGCGATCACTATCAGGAGCAGATAATAATCCGGTTTTGTTCTATAGACCTGTGACAATCTTTTTAAATACCTTTCCTCGATGTTCGTAATCCCTGAACATGTCGAAGCTTGCGCACGCGGGAGAAAGAAGAACGGCATCTCCGGGCTTGGCGAGCCGGTATGACCGCCTTACCGCATCTTTGAACCCCGAAGTCTCATGTATGCGGTCATATCCGCACCTGACAAGTGAATCCCTTATCCTTTTTTTCGCCTCGCCGATAAGCACAACTTCTTTTACTTTTCGTTTTACAAGCCTGCTAAGACATGAGAGGTCCGTCATCTTGTCGCGCCCGCCAAGTATCAGAACTATGCGGCTTGCCGGGAACAGCGCGTTTATTGCAACGATCGTCGAGTCGGGATTGGTGCCTTTTGAGTCGTTGTAGAAAGAGACGCCTTTTACCTTCCGGACGAACTCGATCCTGTGTTCCACGCCTTTAAAGCTTTTCAGCGAAACGGCGATATCCCTGTTACTGACCCCGCAGAGCTTGGCCACTGCGGCTGCCGCAAGAGAGTTCTCCAGGTTGTGAAGGCCCTGTATCTTTATCTTGTCGACACTGACGATCTTTTCTCCCCTCCAGCACAGGTATCCGGAGCTCACGTACGCGCCGCTGGAGAAGACCCTCTTCCTGCTGAAAGGCACCTTTTCGCACCTGGCATCGTTAACCATTCCCCTTACTATGCTGTCATCATGGTTGTACACGAGGTTGTCGCAGGCGTTCTGGTTCCTGAATATCGCGGCCTTGTTCTTTATATATTCCTTCATTGTGCCGTGCCTGGTAAGGTGGTCAGGCGTGACATTAAGTATCGCGCTTATCCAGGGCTTAAAGGTGTCCGCCGATTCCAGCTGATAGCTGCTTATCTCGGCGACCACCATGTCCAGGTTTTTGTCGTTGACCGATATGAGCGGTTTTCCTATGTTGCCCGCCACAACAACCCTTAAGCCGGACCGACTGAGCATGTCTCCTATTAGAGATGTGGTGGTGGTCTTTCCGTTCGTGCCGGTCACTGCGATGATGGGCTTTTTTATAATTGAATACGCGAGCTCGATCTCCCCTATCACCGGGAGGCCAAGCTTGCGCGCTTTCTTCAGTATGGGAAGATCGAACCTTACGCCGGGGCTTAAAACTATGAGATCGGCGTTCTTTATGGCTTTCATCGAGTGGCCGCCCAGCTCGTACCGCACCTTCATGCGGCGCATCCTGCGCAGAACTTTCGCGTCGACGCGTTCCTTTGCCTCCGTTATGAACATGGAGTTCCCGCGCCTCATTTTCTCAGCTACAGCCAGGCCGCTTTTAGCGGCGCCAAAGACGGTTATGTTCACTTTATATGCCTAAACTGACCCAGACGCCTGCGGCAGCGAGAACTATGCCCGCCGATGCGAACATCAGCACTACAAGCGGTTCAGGGATGCCCAGCAGTTCGAAATGGTGATGGAGGGGCGTCATTTTGAACACCCTTCTCTTGAAGAATTTAAATGCCGACACCTGGATAATCACGGACAGCGCCTCAAGCACGAACACTCCGCCGATGAGCGCGAGCAGCAATTCGGCATGGATCAATACGGCTATCCCGCAGAGAAGAGCGCCAAGCCCCATTGACCCGACGTCGCCCATAAAGACCTCGGCGGGATAAATGTTGAACCACAGAAAAGCGAGGGTCGAGCCCGCTGCCGTTGCCGCGATTATCCCGGGATCTGCCATCTGAAAGTTGTATGCGATTATCGCGAAGGCGGTGAAAGCTATCGAAAGCGTTGATGTCGCAAGACCATCCAGCCCGTCGGTAAGGTTAACTGCATTGGCTCCCCCCACTATGATAAAGCAAACGAAAGGGAAATACAGCCACGGAAGATCGAAGTGCATCATCTTTAATAGGCCGGTCACGTCGCCGCTGTGCCCTCTTAAGACAAGTATGCCGGCAAAAAAGGCAGCGAACACTATCTGCCATATGAGCTTCTGCCTGCCTGTTAAGCCTTCGTTATGACGATTCCTTATCTTTATGAGGTCGTCGAGAAAGCCGATGGTCGCGTAAGAGAGGAACAAAAGCAGAAGTCCGAAATATTTGATGTCGATGTCGATATTGATGAGCACTACCATGAAAAGTATTATCGTGACAAGAATGGGGAGGCCTCCCATTGTGGGAGTGCCCGCCTTGAGCTGGTGGGACGAAGGACCTTCCTGGCGTATGTTCTGCCCTATTTTAAATACCTTAAGCGTCCAGATCATCGGGAAACAAATAAGCCAGCAGGCTACAAGTGCGAATGAAAAAGTGATGATAAAGCTCATAACAGAGGCGAATTATATCAAAAAAAAAGACCCTCGTCCATAAATATGAACGAGGGCCTTAATTTATTTTAAGTCTTTACTAAAAGTCCCAGTTGATGCCGAACGAGATGATGGCCGGCAGTCCGATACCAAGCCTTGTCCTTATGTTGTCGGAAAGGATATATTCATATCCTATTTCAGCGTTAAGCAAGCCAAGGCTGACATAGCTGAGCGTCGACATTCCGAGATCCTTCCTCACGAGCGAAGGGATATCTTTTTCGGCCACATCAGGATTTGCCGCTCTTACTCTTGCTTCAGCGTCCCTTATCTCTTCTGCGGAGGGGTTGCCCTTGAACCACGTCATCGCGAAACCGATGCCTGTGCAAAGTCCGTACTCTGTCCTCGGATATCCGTACTGGTCCTTTTCAACAAAACCGATCAGCGGATTGCCTCCCCAGCCAAGGCCAACAGTGAAGTGCTTGCTTATCACAAGCGGCTCGACCGCGGATTTTGACGGAGTGGGCGGCGGCGGCGGCGGAGATACTCTCTCTACCGGGATGGGTCTTTCGGTTGTCGGGGACGGGGCTCCTGCGAATGCCGCTGCGTTGAACGCAAAAAAGATAGCCAGAACAAATACCAGACATTTCAATGACTTCATTTTACTCCCCCTTCATTAATTCAAACTTAACTTTAGAAATTATAGAGTGTGGGCATTTAATGTCAAGAGTTTTTTATGGGCAAAAGAAAAGCCCCCCGAGCTTGTCGAGGGGCTTTCTTTATAAGACCCGGATCAGGTCTTAAATTTAGAACATGTAGACGTAGCCGAGAGATATAGCTGAAACAGACTTCGAGTAACCTGTGTCTTTTAAGCTGGCCGCACCACCAAGGATCTTTGTCTTCCCGTGGGAGGTCAGGTCTCCGTAAGACTGGTTCTCTGTATTATACTCGATCGCTATGGCCTGATTTGCGGCTACTCCGATATACATGCCGATATTCAACGCCAAACCAACGCCACTGACCGGATCAAGCCAGACCCCCGTTTGAGGGTCTCTTCCATTGTTCGCCGTCAGCGACTTATATGCTATCGCTCCATACGGTATGAACATGCCCATTTTTTTGCTGAAAATGGCTCCCAAAGACATTGAAGAACCGCCTATGTCTATGCTGCCCTCCCCCTCGGCTTTTATGGTCGCAGTTGACGTTTCTATGCCGCCCGCGACCGCCATATCCATAAGGGCTGTCATACCCCAGATCTTGTCGCCATCCTTGGCAAAGGTATACTTTATGCCCAGATCGGTCGTGCTCCCGGCGATTTGTTTTACCGCGAGCGTATACGGGTCTCCAAAATCATTTATATTGATCAAATTGTCCATCGAATATGCCGCCAAAATGTCGACATCCTTCATTAGACCATATTCGATCCTTACTCCTATACTGGTTGCATCCATAGCACCGCCAACGTCCGGTTGGCCCCCTAAGTCGCCGTTATGCGTAGCGGCATACAGGCCCAATAATGCGCATTTGCCTTCTCCTACGCCCGTCGCTGTCAGAAAGCTGACGCTCGCGAACGATGACGCCGCGAATGCAACGATTAATGCTAATACTAGAATTGTTTTCTTCATAATATTCCTCCTATTTTCATTTAGAAAATTCGGATTTTTGTTTCACCCCCTCCCTTTATGTAATTATCGAGTTCTTATTTGCCCTTAAAAACGCCAGCCAGAAAATCAGCTGCCGCATCTTTGCAGCCAAGGCCGAACGCTATTGCGAACGCCAGTCCTACAGCGCCAACTATAACGCTGAACGAGGCCACTATTATCTCAGCCCCTATACCGAAGACCTCAAGCGCCTTCAGGAAGCCGAATATAACTATGCCGTACTGCGCTATTTTGGAAAGCGTCTTTACGTTGGATATGCCCAGGTTGCCCGCGATCAGCACCACCAGCGAGGCTATGACCGACGCGATGAAAATCGTAAGCGCGAGGATGAACACCGCAGCGAACACCGAGACCGAATAGTTAAGCACGGTGTTGAGCAGCATCTTCGAGTTGGAAGGCCCGTAAACCAGCACTATCGAGGTTACCGCGATGAACACTACCAGCCAGTAGACCAGGTCGCCCAGCAGCTCAGAAGGCGACTTTTTTATCTCGCCCTTTGTGAGATACTGGTTAAAACCTATAGCCTGCAGCCCCTTGTCCAGCATTACGGATTTAAGGATGGCCACGACCAGCATTTGAAGCCCTTTTGCGATAAGTATGGTGACGAGTATAAGTACCAGAGAGACCAAGAGGTTCAACAGAAGCGGAGAAATGATCATTGAGACGTCTGTAATTGTCTTTATAAGTGATTCTAAACTCATTTAAACACTCCCCTTTCAGATCAATTCACGATTTACCCTTTAAATGGGACCGGAAGCGAAAGAATGTTTGTTTAGATCACCCCCCTAGATTACGGATAATATGAACGAAGTTAAAATGAAGAGGCCGGCCACCGTGAACGTTATCTTGTCCAGGCCTTCTTCAAGTCCTTTTTGCGTGCCGAAGATGCGTGCCTGGCCGCCGATGCCGCCTAAGCCCTCACCCTTTGCGGAATGAAGAAGTACGGTCGCGATAAGAAGTACCGCCGAAACAAGTTGAATTGCGAGTAAAAGACCTTTCACAAGTGGAATGAGTTTATCATAGAGGTCATTTTTGTCAACACTGAAGTTAAAAGTAGCCGTTAGAAACGAATATCGGGGAGCCTGTCACGTATATCTTGCCGTCATCGCCCACCTCGGCGCTCCCGTTGCCGACCATGCCGACTGAATACAGGACAAAATTATACCTGTTCAACGATTTGTTGTACGCATAAGGTGTGTTAACGGACCTGGCGAACGGATCGTACAGATGTCCGCTGAGGATGCCCGGATTCTGCCGGGTAAGCTCCTTTTGATAATCCGCCACATCGGGGCACAGGCTGTGCCTGCTTACGTATGAGTCCATGGCCAGTTGAAGCGTTCTCAGGTCGCCTTTCGCCTTGGACATCTTGGCCTCGTTCTGGATGCCCATCACGTTCACGGCCGCCATACCATATAGTATGGCAAGTATCGCGATAACTATCAGCAGCTCGACCAGGGTGAATCCCTTGCTTTGCTTTTTCATTTGATGAGCGACCTCCCCGTCATTTCTTTGGGCTGTTTGATGCCAAGAAGCGCCAGCATTGTGGGCGCGATATCGGCGAGTATGCCATCATCTCTCAGCTTAAGGCCCTTGTTATCGGATACTATTATAAAAGGCACCTTATTGCAGGTGTGCGCTGTATGCGGTCCTTTGGTTTCGGGGTCATATTTCTGCTCGGCATTGCCGTGGTCCGCGGTCACTATCGTGATGCCGTTCTGCGACTTTACCTGCGCCACTATCCTGCCGACGCATTCATTTACTGTATCCACTGCCTTGATGGTCGCATCCAGTATCCCGGAATGGCCCACCATGTCGCAGTTGGCAAAGTTCATTATCACCACGTCGAACTTGTTGCTCTGGATCTCTTTGATAACCCTGTCGGTGACCTCGTAGGCGCTCATCTCGGGCTTAAGGTCGTAAGTCGCCACCTTCGGCGACGGGATAAGTATCCTGTCCTCCCCCGGATATGCCTTCTCGACACCTCCGTTAAAGAAAAAAGTAACGTGCGCGTATTTCTCGGTCTCGGCGATACGGAGCTGTTTCTTTCCATTGTCGCTGAAGACCTGTGAGAGGATGTTGTTCAGTTCCTGCGGAGGATATGCAACCGGAGCATCTATGGTCACGTCGTACTGTGTCATGCATACAAAGCTGATGTTAGGATGCTTTTTCCTCTTGAAGCCGTCGAAATCCTTGTCCACAAAGCATCTGGTTATCTCTCTTGTCCGATCTGAGCGGAAGTTGAAGAATATGAGCGAGTCGTTGTCGCTGACAGGAGGAGTTCCCTTGATGACGATCGGCTTTATGAACTCATCGGTCTCTTTTCTGTCATAAGCGTTTTGCATAGCTTGAACCGGATCACCCACACCCTCACCCGCTCCAGCTCCAAGAGTCATAGCATTATAAGCTAGTTCTATCCTCTCCCATCTCTTGTCCCTGTCCATTGCGTAGTATCGCCCTATTATGGTCGCGATGTTCCCGACGCCCCGTTTTTTCATCTCATTAAGCAGCTGTTGTATATATTCTTTTCCGCTCTCGGGCGGAGTATCCCTTCCATCCATGAAACAGTGGACGAAAACGTTCTTTACGCCGTTCTTTTTCGCGAGATCCAGCAGCGCATAGAGGTGTTCGTTGCTGCTGTGCACTCCCCCGTCGGAGAGAAGCCCCATCATGTGGAGGTTCGAGTTGTTCTTTTTGACGTTGTTTATCGCGTTAAGCAGCACCTTATTCTTAAAGAAGTCGCCTTCTCTTATCGACTTGGATATCCTGGTGAATTCCTGGTAGACCACGCGGCCCGCGCCTATGTTGAGGTGGCCAACTTCGGAGTTGCCCATCTGGCCCTCCGGCAGTCCCACCGCTTCGCCGGAGCATCCCAGTTGGGTGGAGGGATATTCTTTTTCAAAGGTGTTGATGGTCTGGTTCTTGGCGAGGCGGATCGCATTAGCTTTTGTTTCGCTGCTTTCGCCCCATCCGTCCATTATTATCATTACGAGCGGTTTGTTAGACATTTCGTGCAAGTATAAGTAAGAAGTTAAATGGGGTCAATCAGTAAAAGTTGTGAGTTATGTGTTATAAGTTATGAGTATTGTAGCTGGGATCGACAGTTTTATCGGAAGCGCTTCATAAAAGTTATGGTCATTTAATTGCTAGTTAAGTGTTAAGGGTTATACGATATGAGAAGCGACGGCATTAAAGACTTCAGCGACCTAGAGGTATGGAAAAAGGCGCATTCGTTCACCATAGGAATATATACGATCACGAAACGTTTTCCGAAAGACGAAAGGTTCGGGCTGATTGATCAAATAAGAAGAGCCGCCTCCTCCATCGGTGCAAATATAGCAGAAGGCTTTGGAAGATATCATTCTAATGACAAGATCAGGTTCATTTATAATTCAAGAGGCTCAATAAGTGAGTGCATGAATCATGTACATCTGGCAAAAGGTTTAGAGTACATCGATGAAAACACATTGATCGCATTAATACGGGAACTAAACGAAATGAGGATGATGCTAAACGGCTTAACAAGGGCTATGAGAAATACACAATTATAAGTTGTAAGTTGCGAGTTATATGTTTTGGGTTTTTACCTTATTCCTCACAACTTATAACTCATAACTTATAACTTTAAACATATACCGCAACAGGCTATACTTATGCTCACCAGGAGGCAAATATGAATAGATGTAACGCGCTTCCGCTCATGATCATCTTGTCGGTGTTGCTGGTCTGCTCCCCTATCGTTTCATATCCCGCAACTGACCCCAAGGCGCAGGTTCCGTTCGAAGAATACAAGGCATCGGGTCTCAGCGCGCTGCTTGTTAATAGCTACAAAAAGGTGAACGGCTCGAACTACAAGCAAATGATCTCCGCCATAATGGATGTTGAGACGATCGGCGACTCGCTGAAGGCCACAAAGACAAGGTTCGCCGTTGACGCGTCCATAAAAGCGGGCGATGCGGAACTCGCGAACAAATACATCAATGAGTTGGAGGGGCTCGGCATAGCCTCATTCGGCTACCCGGGAGATTCGATAAATATCTACGAATACGATGATCTGCAATACGCGAAGCCTGATTCCATTATGCTCAAAATGAAGCTTGCTGACATGAAGAATGACAAAAGCGAGGTCATAAAGATTTTTGAGCAGCTTCTGTCAGTGTTAAAGGAACGGGAAAGCTCCAAGGATTGGTCAATATACCTGACCGCAAAATACCAGGATGACGCGCTGACCATATTACAAAGATACACTGACATAAAACCTGTGGCCACTAACGAGAGCGACATCGACAAGGCGGTAGCCATCGTAACCGATTCCATATCGAACGACAAATACGATGTATTCATGGGGATGCTTGTTAAAACCGCCACTGTTGAAGATATGTTCAATTATGGGGAGGATTGGTCCCACTACGTGGACAACGACTTTATAGCAGCCGCGCTGCAGTACAAAACCGGGACATTTTATAATTATCACTACAACATGATAAAGGATTGGCTCAAGACGGATTATTCAGGCAAAAATGATATCTATACCACTAAAGACACCAAGTATGAGACAAAGTACGTTACCCTTCTTACGGCGTCGGGAGAGCCGCTCCCTTATGTTTCGTACGTATTCAGCAAGATGGATGGTTACTGGAGATTATCGAACATAAATTACAGGTGATCGGTCCGTAGCAGTAAGCGGCTTACCCGTTTTTTTACTGTACCGCACCGCCGTAAATTGCCAAGAGCAGCAAAAATGATAAAAGCGGCATCGTCTTTTTGTTATACGACAGATAACTGAATTCCACGCCTTTAGTTTTTCGATTGTAGAGATATTGCACATGAACAGGCTTATCCTGGAATTTGAGCCAGGTTTCAACACAGATCACATTTCGCGGCATTTTTTTGCCGTTCTCCATGACAACATTGCCGAAAGCGTCCCACCTTATATCATTCACGCCTGCGAGCTCCTGCCAGAACTCGCCTATTGTCACGTTCTGGCCTGCGAACTTATGGGCCTTAACCGCCTCAATATCACCGCGATACTGGATAGCCTCGATATTATGGACAAAACGACCTATTGGAGATTTTGGATGCTGTCCGGCCACAAACCCTAAACCCACCATTCCAATGATCGCAGCTCCGGTAACCAATGATATCCACTTTATCCATATTTTCATGTTATATCCCCTCCCGGCTTCTCAGCGCAGAGATTATAGCACAGATAACAGAAAGAAATGGACCGGAGCGGGATCCCCTCCTTCCCTGCCTGCCGCCTGCCTGCCGGTAGGCAGGAATAAAGGGAGATGTGAAATTTATTTCAATAATTCACGATATCATTTTGAGGTAGAAAATGGCTGCAATTTCAACTGAACCCGGACTAACGCGAAGCCAGCAAATGCGCTTATACCGCGTTATTGCAATGACGAACTCGGTACTAAAGCCCCATACCGGGAAATTATCGCCTATCCCCCCGCGGGATGCCAAAATATTGGACATCATGATGGCGGAGAGACCCTTCAACGTTGTAGCCCTGGAATATTATAAATGCCTACTCCGCCTGGGGCTTCAAAAAGACACGCGGTATTTTTTTGGCGATACCAGAATAAACCTCAGATCCCTGCCGTACAACGAGGCAAAAAAGGAATTTATCAGGCAAATGACCGAGGCAATGGCGGATGCAGACAGCCACAGGGCCGGATTCTGGTCGCCGTTATGGGCTGCATGCAGGCCCGGAGTCAAGATCCCCGGCGATAAGCCGCCTTACAGTGAAGCAAGCAAAAAATTCGGGTTCAACCCTGGACTGCTGGAACGCGGGATGTTTGACTTTGAAAAATTACCTTCATATGCGAGGGTCATGGAACTTTGCCCTACCCTCAACAGCTTTTTCCTGAAGGGCGATAAAAATTTCCTAAGATCCCTTCCTGCGGTGAAAAAGCTACATGCTCTGGAAGAACTGGCTTCGGCCCCCTACTGGTTCGGCTCGGGCCTCTTTGAGGAATTAAGATGGCTAGCGGGGACAGAAGGCGATGTTGACCCCGTGCTGCGCCAATATGCCGATGCCGCAATGAGAAGCCAGTTTTACCTGTTGCTGACCTTCATCAGTGAAAAATGCCGCATCATTGATACCGTGCTTGACCTGCAGCACATCAATGAGAAGTTTGGCGATTCGCTGTCTGGAATAGCTAAGGCAATGGGCATGAAGATCTTTACAGATTCCTGTATAGTCCCCGCTGCCGTCGCGCCCCTTTATGATCATTCACAGCCCATGTCGAGCGTTTTTGGACATTTTTTTGATCATGCATACAGGAGTAACTGGGCTTTTCCAACGGACATTAAGCTGGATAATTATGAGATACAAACGCTGGTGGGCGATCCCAGAAGGTCAATAAAGATCTCCTATGGGCTGCTCCAAAAGATGGCCTTCCTTAAGGAAGTGCTCAATAAACATCTGAAAAATCCGAACGTAGATCCTTCCAAGGACGCTGTCCGGGAATTATTCGATAGAGGATTCAGTCAGATAATCGCCCACGAGCGCTGTCATCATGAGGGGGCGGCGCGGCGATTGTCGCTTGAAGGCGTGGAAGACGCAAATGAGCTTTCCGCGGCCACAACGCAGGTTGAGATAGAGGTGAACAGGGAGTTAAGGGACAGCATCAGTCCCGAAAGGGAATATATAAAATATATGGCCGGAGGCCTGTTTGTCTCAAGCCTTCTATATTACGATATTTTCAACGCAGCCAGCACCGCTCTCTCCAGAGAAAGGATCCAAGCCCGGCTGGTTAATCGCGCAAAAAGATATTACACGGAATTATTGGGCCTGGAAAAGACCGTAATGCCTTTTCTTTCTGAAGATGTGATGAGCAAGATCGCTCTTTTAGCCGCATGGAATCTGGGCGAATTCCTTATAATGGCTAATTTTGAGGGCAGGTTCGTTCCGAAATGCCCGCTAAGTCCGTTCCCCAAAAACTTTTCATCGTCCCTTAGGGACCTGTATCGTTCAGAATCCGAAACAACGCTTTCCGAGAGGAAAGAAGGCGCTGGTGATAATCATTATCCATATCTTTCCGCATCTGCCGATGGAATAAAGGCCAGAAGATTGCCTTATATGTCCAGCCAGGACCTGAGCCTACATGCCGTAAAGCTCTGATCCTGCAATTATTTTTCGCTTAATCCATGCAGGCACGCCTTAACCCCTACATCCCTCGATATTATGATATACTTGCCACATAGAGGATAAATATGAAAATTAAATTCAGATCCACACTTTTATTTCTGGCCTTTGCTCTATTAATATGCAGCGGAATCTTTGCAAAGGATGCCGTCGTTAAGAACGAGGTGGTTGTCGATAAAAGCACAAGCGATTACCTTGAGATACGCCACATTGTCCTGAAAGGCAGCAACGAGGAGATCGGAAAGGCGCTCGGCGACATCGCATGGAACTGGCTGGACGTTAAGTTGCCCCTCTACGCATCCCCCGTCTACGCAAAAGCAAGGCGCGAATACTTGAAGAATAATTACCCGATCCTGCTCGACCGCATGAAAGGTGTTTCTAATTCTTACGGCCTGCCGCAGCAGAACAATGAATATGTCACAAGCTCGCTATTCTACGACCTAGCTCCTTTATTCTGCTCGGCGATATACTTTCCGCCGAACTTAACGATCAACGGCCACACGCTTATCAGCCACAATGTTGACTTTTATACCGCCACAATGAGGGAATTTATGAAGATGCAGCCGGTGGAAGGCGAGCATAAGCTGTATTCAAGGGATTTTGTGATGGAAATGTACCCCGACAAGGGCTACCCGTCCATTGTTATAGGCACGCTGGACCTTTTGAACGGGGTCCAGGGAGGGATGAACTCGAAGGGGCTTTTTGTCGCCATGCTTGCCGACAACAATGGCGCAAAAGCCGAGGCATCCGCTGATATCGGCGACTCTTTCGGCGGACTCAACGCGCTTCAGCTTAGCCGCCTTTTGCTTGATACCTGCGCAAACGTTGAAGAGGCGAAGATCGCCATAATAAATAATAAGCAGACGGCAGGCTTTGAGCCAAGCCATATCATGGTATGCGACACCTCCGGGAAGAGCTTCATATACGAGCTGTCGGCAAAGGACTTTAGCGACCACTTTACCGATAATGAGAGAAAGCCGCAGATAATGACGAACCACGCCGTATACCTTTATCCTGATGTTTTAAAGTTCCCCGAATATTCGCCGGAAAAGACGTATAACAGCTTTTTCCGCTTTAAGAGGCTTGATGATTACGTCAAAGCGCACAAGGGGAAATTCTCGGCCGATGACGCAAGAGAGGCCATGAGCCTGGCTTACGGCCACGCGCAGGACAAGGATGAAGGCGCGGCCATGCCGCTGCCTATAAGAACGCTGTGGACCATGGTTTACGACGTGGATGAGGGATCTATCGACGTTAAGTTCTATGCAAAGGATGGGCCGACTGACCCGCAAACCGGGGATCCCACCCTTATTTTTACAAAGCCGTTCAAGTTCAAGCTGGAAAAATAAATAAGAAAAAGTTGAGATCAGATGATGTGGAAGAAGTGGACCGGAGCGGGATCGAACCGCTGACCTCCTCGTTGCGAACGAGGCGTTCTCCCAGCTGAACTACCGGCCCATAACAAACACTCTAGAATCTATCGAGGCATTCTCCAGTCCCGACGGGAACGTCGGAATCCCGCACACATTATATAAATATAATAATGGAGCGGGACTGAACTACCGGCCCGAATGCTATTTCCAGGCTCGCTTCTTGACCTTTAACTCTATTGTAGTGGTAGGATAAACATCTTCAACGATCTCATCGGGCTCGAACCAGAGCTTTATCTCTTTTTCCGCGGTCTCTTCAGAGTCGGAGCAGTGCAGCACGTTCTCGAACAGGCCCTTGGTGGTCAGCCTGCCGTACTGCCCGCGGATGCTCGTGGCATCGGCCTCTTCAGGGTTCGTGGAACCCGCCAGCTTTCTCACCTTGCCGATGGCGTCATCGCCTTTATAAACCAGCGCCATTACCCTGCTGTATTCCTCCCCGTGGAGCTCGCCCATAAGGTATTTGACCACGTCATCAAAAAAAGCCCTGCTCCTTAAATGGCCGTAGTGTTCTTCGGCAAGCTGCCTTGAAACGTGGACAACTTTTGCACCGATTATGCGGAGCTTTGTCTCGGAAAGCCTTGTGAGGATATTGCCGGTCAGCGATTTCTTGAGCCCGTCCGGTTTGATTATGACCAGGGTTTTGGTGTTCATTTATTTGTCCTGAAGAACGGCGATGCCCGGAAGCTCCTTGCCCTCCAGGAACTCAAGAGAAGCGCCGCCGCCGGTGGAGATATGGGTCATTTTGTCCGCGACACCAGCCGCCTCAACGGCCGCGGACGAGTCTCCGCCGCCGATTATCGATATCGCTTTTGATTCCGCCAGCGCCCTGGCGATCTCATTGGTTCCCTTTGCGAACTTGGGTATCTCGAATATGCCCACTGGGCCGTTCCATACCACGGTCCCGGCGTTCTTTATTACCTCTTTGATCTCCTTTATGGTCTCTGGCCCGATATCCACGCCCATCATGTCGGAAGGTATCTGCTCTATCTTGACCACCTTCGTGGATGCCTTGTCGGAGATCTCGTTCGCCACTACAACGTCGCTGCCGTAGATGACCTTGGCCTTGCTCGCTTCCGCCCTTGCAATGAATTCCTTTGCCTTGTCCATGGACTTGTCTTCAACAAGCGACTTGCCCACCTCAAGGCCTTTTGCCTTTAAAAGCGTGAACACCATGCCGCCGCCGATCACCAGAGTGTCGACCTTGCTCAACAGGTTCTTGAGCACGCCGATCTTTGTGGATATTTTTGCTCCTCCGATTATCGCGACAAAGGGCCTCTTCGGGTCTTTAAGCGCCTTACCCATCACGTCCAGTTCTTTCTGGATCAGGAATCCGCTCACCGCGGGAAGGAATGCGGCAACCCCCGCCGTTGAGGCATGCGCCCGGTGGGCTGTGCCGAAGGCGTCGTTAACATATATATCAGCAAGATCGGCCAGCTTTCTGGCGAATGTCTCGTCGTTGGCCTCTTCTTCCTTGTAAAAGCGGATGTTCTCAAGCATCACCACCTCGCCGTCGTTCATCTTTGATATGGCCTGCTCCACTTCTTCACCTATCGAGTCATCGAGCTTCACGATCTTTTTCTTGAGCAGCTCCTCAAGCCTTTTCGCGATGGGATCAAGACGCAGGTTCTCTGTTATCCCGTCCGGTCGCCCGAGATGCGTGACGATTATGACCTTTGCGCCCTTCTCGATGAGATATTTAATGGTGGGGAGTGATTCTACTATCCTTGTATCGTCGGTGATGCCCTTCTGCTTGTCCATGGGGACGTTAAAGTCGACGCGAAGAAGGACCTTTTTCCCCTTGAGCTCATTTTCGCCGAGGTCTGAAATTGATTTCTTCATAATTGCATTTTTCCTTTACCTCTCCCCAAATCTGGTTGATATCATAATCTACTTAAGATACCGCTTTACTCCCCTCTCCTTACAAAGGAGAGGTGGGGGTGAGGTCTCCTATTTCTTGTTCGCCATGAACTTCAATAAGTCGACCACGCGGCAGGAATAACCCCACTCGTTGTCGTACCAGGAGACGATCTTGAAGAACCTCTTCTCTCCCTTGAGATTGTTCTGAAGCGTCGCCAGAGAATCATATATGGACGACCTGTCGTCGTGTATAAAATCCGTTGATACTATCTCTTCGTCCGCGACGCCGAGTATGCCCTTAAGATAACTGCTGGACGCCTTTTTGAGCGCTCCGTCTATCTCTTCAATTGAGGTATCTTTTGTCGCCCTGAACGTGAAATCAACAACGGATACGTCCGCCGTAGGAACTCTGAATGACATACCGGTGATCTTTCCCTTTACCGCGGGGAGAACTTCTCCGACCGCCTTAGCCGCGCCTGTCGTGGACGGGATTATGTTGATCGCCGCTGCCCTGCCGCCTCTCCAGTCCTTTTTGGAGGGGCCGTCAACGGTCTTCTGAGTGGCCGTATATGAGTGGATGGTCGTCATTAAGCCTGTCTCGATGCCTATGCCCTCTTTTAACAGAACATGGACTATCGGCCCGAGGCAGTTGGTGGTGCATGACGCGTTGCATACTATGTTGTGTTTTGAGGGATCGTATTCGTTCTCGTTAACGCCCATGAGCAGAAACTTTACGTCGCCCTTGCCCGGTGCCGAGATAAGCACCTTTTTCGCGCCTGCTGTTAGATGTCCCTTTGCCTTTTCGGAGTCGGTGAAAAGACCGGTGGATTCGATCACTATCTCAACCCCCAGGTCTTTCCAGGGAAGCTGCGAGGGGTCTTTTGTCGCCGCCACGCATTTTATCTTGTTGCCGTTGACAATGAGAACGTCGTCATCCGCCGCACTGGGGCTGCTTTTTTCGGTGGACAACGTTCCTTTGAATTTTCCGTGGACCGAGTCATATTTCATCTGATAAGCGAAATATTTCGCCTCCGTGCTAACGTCAACTACCGCCACCACATCGATCTCTTTGCCCAAAAGACCCTTGTCCACCATTGCGCTCAATACCTGTCTGCCAATCCTGCCGAAACCGTTTATCCCGACCTTAACTGCCATTTTGTTATCCCTTCCTTTTCTATTATTTCCCGTTAAAAAAACAGGAATGCGAGTATATCATCCGACATTTTTTGTGTCAATTCTGTTATAATCCGCGCTGATGAAGAGATTTGCGATAGTGCTTTCGGCGTTCCTTTTTCTTGCGGCGGTAGTTTATGTGGTCATCGAGAGCAACGATATCAACATTCTGGACACCATCGTCCCGGAACGGCTCGCTAATTTCAAGAACGTGCACCTTTCCGGGATATTCTCGAGCGGAGAGGTTTGGGAGGTGCGCGCCAATACCGCGTGGACAAGCAGGAGCAGGTCCGTCACCACACTTGAGGACGTGTTCAACGCGAGCATCGAGAAGAACGGAAGATATATAATAAAGGGCCTGCAGGCCAGGCGGTTATCCATCAGCCCCAGCAAGGACATTGAGGTTATCAAGAAGGTAGAGGGCGAGCCGGCAGAGAAGCAGTACATGCTCGCCTACATCGATTTCGGCGCCGTTGCAAAGCCCGCGAAAAAAGAAAAGAAGTTCACGCTGATGACCGCTGATAACATAAAGTTCAATCCCGACAAGAGATACGCGGTGCTCTCAGGAGGCATCCGGCTTGAGAAAGAAGGCATGAAGGTCAGGTCGGAAAAAGTGTCGATAGACATGGACAAGGATGTGGCCACCTTCGAGTCAAGGACCGACTTCAAGAACAGATCAGCGAGCATGTCGTCCGACACCGCGGTCGTGTTCCTGGACACGGACAGGATAACCATGGCCGGCTCGGTTGAGGTCTCGCAGAAGAACAAAAAGGCGCGCTCCCCTGCTGCTTCTTATGACGACAAGATAAAAGAGATCGAGATGATGGGAGGCGTCAAATCGATAATTGACCGGCCGGCGTCACTTCTGAAGCAGTCGACATCGACAAAATACAAGGGCGAGACAGCGCAGAAGACCCTGGCAAGCAGGACCGTGATGGACTGCGACAGGCTTGAGATCGATACAGATAATAACAACGCTCGCGCCTTTGGCAGAGTGTTCGTCAAGCAAAAAGAACAGGAGGCCAGGTCAGAGAGAGCGGATTATTCCGATAAAGACGGCCTCATAATCATGACCGGGAACGTTTACATGAAGAAAAAAGAGGACTGGATAAGGGCGAACAAAGTGACCGTGTATATAGACCGTGAAATATTCGAGGCGTCGGGCGCGGTCGAGACAGAGTTCAAAGTGAAAAAAGGCTCAAGATGACAGCTTCTTTATGAGCTTTTCCACGCGTTCTTTTTCAGACCTCGTTTTCTTGTCTTTTTTCTCAAGCGTTACCGACAGCATGTCCCCTTCTTTGCAATCATCGGGCAGGAGTTTTCTGGATATCTCAAGAGTATCGCCTTCATCGCCGGCTATGAGTATGGCCCTGCTTCCTTCGATCCTGTCCAGTGTCGCGTAGAACTTCTGCTTCATCAGAATAATAGCTTGTGTCGCCGCATGGCGATGCTCTGAAGTATACCAACCGCGCACATGTTCATGATAAGTGCCGTTCCTCCGAAGCTTATGAAAGGCAGCGGGACTCCCACCACCGGCAGTATCGAGAGCGTCATGCCGATGTTGATGAACATCTGAAAGGCCAGCATCGCGGCAATTCCCGCCGCGAGTATGCTGCCGTAAAAATCCCTCGCCTCGCCAGCCAGCATTATCGCCCGGTAGATCACGATCGCGAACAGAATAAGAACGAGCACCGCGCCTATTATGCCCAGTTCCTCGCCTATGGCCGAAAAAATAAAATCCGTGTACTGCTGGGGAATAAAAGAAAGTTGGGTCTGAGTACCGTGCATGAACCCCTTGCCGAAAAGTCCGCCACCGCCCACCGCTATCTTAGCCTGAAGGCTGTGATAGCCGATCCCCAGCGGATCCACTTCGGGGTTGATAAAAGCAAGAAGCCTCTGCCTCTGGTATTCCTTCAGCATTCCCCACATCTTCGGCACCGCATAGCCGATGCCAACGTTGCAGATAAAGATCGTGGTAAAATCGATCATCCTCAGCTTTGTGCTCCTCATGTACGCGAAAAGCGCCAGAAGATACAGGATCCAAATATATAAATTCTGCTTCAAAAATATGCTGAGCAGCGGAGTTATCATCAGCAGAAGAAGCGTGTTCGAGGTCTCGGCCCATATCAGCATTCCGGTGAAGATAGCAAAAAGGATTATCGCCGTGCCGAGATCTGGCTGCTTGAATATAAGTATAAATGGTATGCCGAGTATCAGCGCGGGAGCGATCAGGTCCGGCAGGCTCTTTATTTCTCCCCTCTTCTGCTCAAGATATGTGGCAAGTGAGATAAGCACGGTGAGCTTTGAGAGCTCCGACGGCTGGAACGATATCATTCCGAACGATACCCATCTCTGCGCGCCGAGCACGGTGAACCCCCTGTACAAAACGATAAGGAGGAATATCACCGACAGGGCATAGAGCGGAATGGTGAGGTTCTTGAGGTGCGAATAATCAAGATACGCGAATATGGCGAGCCCGACAAGGCCGGCAAAAAAGGCGATCATCTGTCTCTGAGTGTAGTACCAGGGATTGTTGCCCTCCCTGCCCTCCTGGGAATAAGTGCAGCTGAATATCATCATAATTCCGATAACTATGAGGAGGGCGACGCTGATCCACAGCATCATGTCGGAGTGTCTAAGCATCCTTAGGTTCAACATTTGTCTATTTCTCCGCCAGCTCTATCGCTTTCAGAAGCGCTTTCGCCTTGTTGACGGATTCTTCGTATTCGCTTGAAGGGATAGAGTCGGCCACAACCCCCATGCCCGCCTGCACATAAGCCTTTTTCCCCTTGATGAGTATCGTCCTTATCGTGATGCAGGTGTCCAGGTTGCCGTAAAAATCAAAATACCCCACGGCTCCCGCGTACGGCCCCCTTCTCACCTTCTCCAGCTCCTCGATTATCTCCATGGCCCGCACCTTTGGAGCCCCGGTGACCGTTCCCGCCGGGAAAGAAGCCCTTATAAGGTCGAATCCGTCCATGCCGCTCTTTAATGTTCCCGTGACGTCGGAGACTATATGCATCACATGGGAATATTTCTCCACCGACATAAGTTCGTTGATCCTTATCGAGTCGTACTCGCACACGCGCCCCAGGTCGTTCCTGGCAAGGTCAACCAGCATTATGTGTTCCGCTTTTTCTTTTTCATCGGACAGGAGTTCTTTCTCGAGAGCAGCGTCTTCCGCCGCATCAGCCCCTCTCTTTTTTGTACCGGCTATGGGGCGGATATTTGCCGTGTTGTTTTCAAGCCTCACCATCGTCTCGGGCGATGAACCAACAAGCTCCATGCCCTTGAACTTGAGATAATACATATAAGGAGAAGGATTAAGCGTCCTTAAGACCCTGTAGATATCGAACGGAGCGCTCTTTATCGTCGTGGTGAACCTTTGGGAGGGCACCACCTGGATCACATCTCCGCCTTTAACGTATTGGACCGCCTTTTTGACGATAGATTCGAATTCGGGCCTTGTGTAGTTGGAAGATATCTTTATGTTGCCGCCTTCTTTCAGCTCCATGCCAGGGCTTTTCATGGGCTTTGAGAGCTTGAGGGCCAGCGCGTTGATCTTTTTAATGGCTGTCGCGTAAGCGCGCTCGGGATCGCCCTCTATCGGGACGTTGGAGATTATCAATATCTTGTGTTTTACATGATCGAACACCAGAATGGTATCGGTCAAAAGGAACTGCATGTCCGGCAGCTTAAGGTCATCTTTCGCGGTCTCAGGAATCTTTTCAATATTCCTGACTATATCGTAGCTCATGTAGCCAACAAGCCCGCCGTGGAACCTGGGAAGCCCCTCTATCCTGACCGGCTTGTAGCCGCTGAGCACTTTTTTAAGCTCCGCGAGTGGATCGCCTTTTAGCTTTTTGATATTTCCTTTTGACCTGATCTCAACGTTCTTTCCCTTTCCTGTGATTATAAGGATGGGGTCGCTGCCTATAAAAGAATATCGTGCCAGTTTTTCGCCGCCCTCAACGCTCTCGAGAAGATAGGAATATTCCCCCTCTACCTTCTGGAAAGCGGAAACGGGGGTCTCCATGTCGGCCACTATCTCCGTGTAAACGGGGACCAGGTTCCCCTTTTTGCTCAGTTTGATGAAATCGGTTTTTGACGGGAAGAACATATTTAGAACAGCATCCTTACTCCGAGAATTAACAGATAGACCGCGAACATTTTCCTCAGCCATATGTCTGGCAAGGGATGAGCTATCATGGCTCCTATCAAACCGCCCACGAAGAAGCCTATGGCGGCATAGATCGCTGTGTTAACCACGACATTGCCTCCGTAGTAATATCTTATCGCGGCAAGCAGGCCGACCGGGGGCAGCATCGCCGCAAGCGCGGTGCCCTGGGCCTGGTGCTGGGTATATCCAAAAAAGAATATAAGCGCGGGGATTATTATTGTAGCCCCTCCGATACCAAAGAAACCGCTAAGTGTGCCCGCCAACACCCCCACGAATATCGCAAGAATATTATCCATTATTTTACCCTCCTGCCGAGTATGGCCTCAGCCATGACGATGTCTTCATTGGTAGTTATTTTAATGTTCTCGTATGAGCCCATTATTATCTTCACCGTGTTCCCCAGCCTCTCGACCAGCTTTGAGTCATCCGTTGCCCTGTAGTTCAGCTTTTGAGCCCTCTCATACGCCTGTTTTATCAGCTGCATGCTGAACACCTGAGGCGTCTGCACCAGCCATATGGACTTTCTGTCCAGGGTCTCCATTATCTTATTGTCTTCCGATACCGTCTTTACCGTGTCCTTTGACGGAACGCCCACTACGACGGCCTTGCTCACCTTAGCCTCGATGACGGCGCTGGTTATCATCTCTTTCGTGACAAGCGGTCTTGCCGCGTCGTGTATCACCACCAGGTCGTCGTCAGACTCCTTTGATATTGTTGAGATGCAGTTGTAGACCGAATCCTGCCTCTCATCGCCCCCCTCGACCACCGATTTCACTTTCTTGAAATCCTTGAGGATCTCTCTTGTGCGTTCCAGGTCCTCTCTTGTTGCGGCAACTATTATCTCGTCGATCGACTGGCACTCCTCGAAAACGGAAACCGTTATCGCGAGAACTGGAGTTCCGGATATCTCCAAGAACTGCTTCTTGGTATGCATCCTTTTGCCCGAACCGGCGGCCGGGATAACTGCCGTGACCTTCAACCTATCGCCTCAAGTCTTTTGGGCGACCTGGTGATCACTTCATGACCGTTCCTGGTCACAAGCACCATATCCTCAACCCTGAACCCACCAAAACCTTTAATGTAAATACCGGGCTCGACTGTGACTATCATTCCCGGCTTAAGCACGTCCCTGCTTGTCGGTGAAAGCCGCGGGCCCTCATGGACAGCAAGCCCCACGCCGTGGCCGGTCGAGTGCGTGAAATATTTGTCTAGCTTTTCCTTTTTCAGCACGTCCCTTGCCGCCTTGTCT
>Ga0315295_10000713_pt1 | contig 28479 bp, 21 predicted proteins | sample YL17G14_0_MG_FD_204453 | JGI IMG/M metagenome (GOLD analysis project Ga0315295, IMG submission 204453) | Sediment microbial communities from Yellowstone Lake, YNP, Wyoming, USA - YL17G14_0 | ecosystem: Environmental > Aquatic > Freshwater > Lake > Sediment | place: USA: Wyoming | collected... | reverse complement strand
GATGCCTGCTGAATTACGTCTTGTCCCCGGCCTTAAACACGTGCTTCCACGCACCGTCTTGCTTGACCCAGTGATCCTTGATGAAGTTCACCGAGTCAATAAGTCCTGTCTTGAAGCCAAAACCCGCCTCTACCATCACCTCCTTCTCTTCCTCGATCGACCTCACCCCGAGAGGCCTTACGCCTACTATCCTCACATGCTTCTGTGTATGCAGATGTTTGTACAGGTCGAAGCTCGTCTTCTCTTTCGACTCTGCACTCTCCATGCCATACGCCTTCTTATAATCGCCTTCCTTGATCGCATTCCAGTATGCGTCGAAGGCTTCCACAAGATCCTTGTATTTGTCCGGGATGTCCGGCACGATTGGCTTCGCGGCAGACTTGATGTCCTTCCATGGCGACTTCGGTGCAACGGTCCCTTTCTCTTTCCCATCGGTTCCCTGACCGAATCCCTGCAAGGGAATGAGTATACCGATTACCAAAATAACCTCGAGAATACTGCTTCTGAAGACTCCCATCCTCTCTACTCCTTACTCTGCATCCCTTATGTGAGAGACAGTTTATATTTTGTAAACATTATAGTGAGAGACACTCACTTTGTCAAGAAATTTCGGCATAACCCTTCTCTCTCTCGATATATGTATATCCAGGCTCTTGCAGAAGTATGCACACAACCAATTCTGTCATTCTCAGCAAAACGAAACATCTCATACCATCAATAAGTTATGAGACCTTCACTCTGTTCAGGGTGACGCGTTGAGGACTTTTGCAAAAACCCTTATCATATATAACATAAATTATTGAATTATAGCAAGATTTAATTATAGCACGCAAAGAGGATACGGGCCAAGGATAATCAACGGCACTATACCTGATATATCGCCATAGATTACGAAAATCTGTTCATTTTTCGAGAATGCTCGTTTTATTTTGTACGGGATATCCCATTATTTTTTGCACGGATACAGTATTTTCACAGCAGCGGCGGTTCATATCCGAGCCACAGTCTCATCTCTTCTCTCGATGCCTCTTCTCCTGCTTCCCAGAAGGCCTCTGCATACTTCACACCTCTTCCGAGGGTAAATGACCGGTAAGTATTGAGGGCCCTTATCAGCATGAGATAGTCCGTGATCTTGAGCTGAGATTTATAACACTTGACCGCTTTTTCTTTGTACTTATAAGTGTCCGTCACATCGATCAGGATGTTGGGCCGTATCGGCGAGGTGATTTCATAGAATACACACCTGAAATCCGGCGATTCACGGTGGAGGGTGCACAAAAGTTCTGCCGCAGCCCTGTGATCCGGGTTGATCTCTATGAGAGAAGGACAATAGGCCGCATCAGGGCCGAAGTCGCTGATGATTCTCCTGAATGCTCTTTCGACCTTCTCCCTGTTCTGGAAGAGTTCCCTGTCAGGGAAACCGAGGAACTCATATGTCTGAACACCGAGGACCCGCATGGCCTTCATCGCTTCACGTCTCCGCGTCTCTGCATATCTTTCCTTATCACGTGCGTCAGGTCTTGCCTTCTCACCCTCCGTGAGGAAAACAACCATTACCCTCTTCCCCCGGGCAGAGAGTTTTTTCAGAGTCCCCCCGCACCCGAGCGTCTCATCATCAGGATGGGGGGCAAAGACAATGACCCTTTCTCCCGGAGGGGAGGAGGCCGCAAAGGGGAGGATCTCGGGTTCGGAACGCTCCGGCGGGATGAGGCCCATACTCATACCATGCACGGCCGTTGAGAACAGTGTTTCAAAACTCACTCTAATTGGACCCCTGCGAGTTTGCTTATGTTTTCCTTGTTCTGTTCTTCGATGAGCATCGTTCCATTGATAAAGACAACGGGCTGCTGGGGGAGCATAAGCTTTCTCGACAGTTCGATGTCCTTCTTGATGAGTTCCGGGTTGCATTCTTTGCCCTTTACCCCGTGTTTTTCTCTGAAGGCCTCTATATCCTCGTCGCTGCCCCAGCCGGCAACGGTATCGAGCAGCTTCCGGTAGATATCCATCGCCTCTTCGCCCTTGAAACAGGTGACGAGCGTCATTTTTGCATAATCCCTTTCGGTCTTCGGATAGAACTTGAGAAAGAGACTCATTCTGTCTTTGTTCTTCTCATAGAGGGACTGAAAAGTGTCGAAGATGATCTTCGACAGGGGATCGGTCCCTACCCAGAGAAGCGCCCTCACCTTGGCATCTTTTGGGCCTATGGAGTAGTCATCGTTGGGCTCCATATCAGACTCCTTCATCATCTTCGGTATTGTTTTTCCCACATCGATCTTGGTAAGGTTGTTCCCGTCCGGATCGTAGATGGTCCCCGCTATATACAGCTTCCCGTCATCGGTCGAATAAAAGAGAATCGGGGTCGAACCGAAGGGGGTCTCGAACCAGACCCTGATCTGCTTCAATCCCGCGATGCGGGATTTTTCTGCATCTTCGATGCGGACAATCTTTAACCCTTTTCCGAGTGACTTCTCGACAACCTTTGTGATCGCAGCATTCATATCAGCGGCCTTGTTTTCTTCTGCAACAGCAATGCCTGTCTGTACTGCAAAAACCAGAACACCGACCAACAAGAATCTGAACGTCATCTTCTCCTCCTCTTTATTTGTAAGCTACTATCCCGCGACCCGTTTCTGCGATAGGCATCGCCCATGAGGGTCAACACGACGACGGAGTCCATGCCCTTTGTTTCACCGATAACCTCGTTTTCATCTTCCAAGGTGAGAGAGGCGATCTTTCTGAAGCCGATGAAATCGTTGATATTCCTTATTTCGACCGATTTCTTCACGACAATGTCGTCCATCGCCCATGTGCCGTTGAGTGAATTCGCATATGCGAGGAAAAAAAGAATGCCGATTATGGCCACGGTAAAAAAGATGCCTCCTGGCAGGTCTCTCTTCTTTGTAAGCTTTGTAAGCACTTTCGAAGGCTGCTTTTTGGTCTTTTTCTTCTGAGGGCTCATGTGAGATAGTATAAAACATTTGGCTGCGGTTTATCTTGAGGTCGCGTCTGCTGCGATGGGAATCTGTCTTTGCAACGCATCGCTGTACTGGGGGTGAGGAGTCTCTTATCCCTTTCCCGACAGCACAAAAAGAGCCGTCAAGGTCTCAACCCTTTCTCGATACTCTAAAACGGGAACCTTTTCGAAATGGAAGTCGCTTTCATTGATGTGCAGTCTTCGCGCCTGTTTGAGAAGTCAAGAAAATAGGGAGCCCAATGTTTTGCGTTTTCTTCTTTCAGGGTTGTTTCGGATAACTACTATCAAGAATATCTTCTATATCGATATCCCACTTAAAGCGATTCTCATCATACACACTAATTTTTTTTGCTAATACATTTGAAAGCAGATAAGCTTCATGACCTTTCTCCCAATCCTGAATATCCATCTCTGGGACAACCTTACAGGGAAACTCCATATTTTTATAAATAATTTCAAAGCCTGTCCATTTATTTAACAATATATTCCAGGCTTCTTCAGAAAATCTCCAAAAATCCCAAGGCTGCTCATGCAAGGGAAATGTATGCAGAGTATTAATAAAAAGTAAGCCTCCTTTCTTGAGGATGCTGTTAATTTCTAATATAGCTTTCCATGGCATCGCAAGGTGTTCAAAAACTGCTTTCGACATGACAACGTCAAAATGTTCTTTTGGGAAAATCGACCTGAGTTTATGCGCATCACCTACAATTTCTACATTGGGGCCTTCATGAATATCAAGACCTACATATTCATGGGAGGCATTAAGATCAAGCATGTATCTCAAGGCTTCTTTTGTGACTGCCCTTGAACCCAACTCTAAGATACGGGGGTTTTTAAACTCCCTTATTTTTTCTTTAAAAAGAGCGAGCGTATTCACTGCTGGTTTTTTTTCATCATTGGGATTATCTACTTCAGGGACAGATCGTTCATCAACGTTTGGATTTCCTTCATGCTGTGATCCCAGGATTTCATCTGAGTTGTTATGACCCGCTTCGCTGTCCAACCTTCGGCCTAGTTCAAAGAAAGACCGGGCCGCTGTCTTTCTTAACCCATGCTCCATTAGATATCTAAAGCCCTTTTTGATCATTATTTTCCTCTCACCTTATCACTTTTTCGTCTCCTTTGAAAATCTTTTTGTCAGTCTGAAAAATGCAGAGGCATCAGTTTTTTTCATTATATCTTATTCACAACGTCTTATCTACAGAGAAATTTCCTGATTTTCATGGTGAAAAATTCCTTGTTCCAGACAGGGGTCATGATACGGTAAAGATATTCGTTGTCCACCTTTCTTATCTTTTCCATAATATATTTTCTTTTCCTCAACGTCTCGTGTAATGATTTAATGACATCAACCTTTGCCTTCACGTAAAGCCCCGGCTTCTGATGCTTTACCCCAAAATAGACGAACTCCAAAATTGAACCGATAATAAATGCCGGTAAGCATCTCAAGAAAAGAGGGAAAGGAATATTCTTGATTCTGACCAGTTCGCTATTCCTGAGGGAATAGAAAATTGCCATGTCACTCATATGCCCGATCGTTGACCTCACCTTGTGATAAATGATGGCCGTCGGAACATAGATAACCTTCCAGCCCGAAAGCTGTGCCCTGAAATTCAGATCGGTGTCTTCCTGGATCAAGAAAAAATCCTCATCAAGAAATCCTATTTCATCGAGCATCTTCCTCCTGTAGAGGGCTGCCCCTGCACAGGCCCCAAAGACATATTCCTGCCGATTGTACTTTTCAGCGCCTTCTCCCTCCCCTCTCTTAAATCCTTTCAGTGAGGTTGCATATCCATCACCTGCGCTGTCGATAATATTTGATCCGGATGTGATCATCTTTGACGCACAGATGCCGATATCCGGTTCTGTTTCCATTGCTTGTACGAGATGTTCGAGCCACCCCTCATCAGGCTCTGCATCGTTGTTTAACAGAGCTATGTAGTCGGCCTCTGCATAACGTAACCCGGCTGCATTGCCGCCAGCAAAACCTGCGTTACTCTCCAGAGGAACTATTTTTGCAGGATGCTGCAGGGGACTTTTTTCTACAAAACTCCTTATTTCATCAAGAGAATCGTCTGTCGAGGCGTTTTCAACCACTATGAGTTCGAAGTCTTGAAAGAGCTGACCTTCCAAGGCCGACAAACAGTCTCTGATGCAATCTCTTCCGTTATAATTGACGATGATGATGCTTGCCTTTGGCATTTTATCCTTAATACCACCCAGACAAAAACCCTGTCTGCAATTCATTAAATTCACCTCTGCGAGGATTGAAAGGCTTTTTGATACCTTGCATGAGAGCTCTGATGCAAACAGGGGTATCGGCAGCAGCGAAGGCCTCGATCCCTCACAAATAATATCTCTTAAGGAGAACCCCGAGTGTACAGGTCAAAACAGACAAAGTATGGCATAGTATCGCCAGATCAAATCTCCGAAAATAAAAATGAATCTTTCTGTTATAAAAGAGTAGAAAGAGAAGAGGAGCTATCGGTATGAAATATCGCCCCTGTATGCCTTCGATGATATTTCTGCCCACCTCGGTCCAGAGAAGGTACAGCGAAGTGCTGATCAACACCGCGCTGAGCAAAAAAACCACAACCATCAAGAGCTTTTCCTTACTCCCTATCCTTATGTCCTCCCGATTATCTGCGATGGCAGCAAGTGTCAACACGGTAAGATATGATGCTATGAGTATGCCTGGCAATTTTGTATCCAAGCACCCCAACACGCCGATAAACTCCTCAGCATACTCTCTGCCGTAGTGTATAAATGTCCTCGCAATCACAGTGAAGTAGTGTAACGGATCGGCAGCGATGAAACGTATCTGTTGATCCGGCACCGCTGGACGGCCAGGGAAGGGAACATAGATGCCTTTCGCAAGAGAGGACCAGAGTACCGATGTGGCTCCGCTCATGAGGCAGATCAAAACAAAGGTTATCCAATAGTTCCTTTTTGTACCGAACTTTGTTGCCGGGATCAGGAGAAACAAAAAGAGAAGGGGGAAATAAACCTGTTTACAAAGCGGAAGGAAAAGGGAACACAGCAAGAGAACCAGTATATCCGCTACCCTTATGCTCTCAGTCTCACCAAAGGAATACCGCAGGAAAAGAGAGATAAGAAGAAATGAAACCCCATTTGTAACGCAATCTGCTGACAGAGATGCAGCCTGAAATAGAGACATTGGCATCAAGGCCGATAAGAAGAAGAGCCATTTCGAAACGGGCGTAGTGTGAATGGCAAGATAGACGAGAAGGATCCAGACAGAGAGATTGAATATTCTTCCAAGGTAAACGAGAACCAGCGGAGAGAAGTTGAATATTCTGCCCAGTGCAATCCCGGAGGCCTGCGGAATATAGGGTAAAGGACTGTACAAGGCGGTATTCGGAAACTCTGCAAAGGACCTTTCAGCGGGGTCAAGGGGAAGCTTTAAGAGAGAAAAAATTTCATGAATGTTCTGCTTTTCCTCAGGGTGAAAGGGTACATTGCCCATGACCCCATTCACCGTAATGATCAAAGACTTGGGTAAAAAAGCGCCTACTTTTTCTGTAACGGATGTACTGTCGGTCACGCTGACCAGGGCTTCATCGTTCCCGCTTTGTATGACTCGGGCTACATATCTATGCATTTCGTTGTTCATATGTAACTCAAACCTGAAAATCTGCTGCGTGCCTGTTTCGAGTGTCCGCCTTACGAAATGCATAACTCGCTCAGCCACATCAACCGGCACTGCATCTCTCACATGTCTGTAGGCAGGGCTGTTTCCCCCTTCCTGCGCTTTGTATCTGATAAACCTGCCATCTTCCCTAACCAAAAACATTGCATCCGGGGCTTTCTCAAGATCGAGTTTTTGCGCAAGAAGGCAGAACTCGGAGACATGGAAGGCACGGAAAAAATGACGCGGCTCGTCAGGGACCTGGAAAGGAGGAGTTATCAACAAAAAAAGTATCCCGGAGAGCGTCCCTATAATGAGAAATACTTTTTCAGGAGAAGCAGAATGGTGCCGGCATTCATTTCTCCTCATGGTATCCTGCTTCTGCATTCACGGCCCAGATGTTTTCCTTGGAAGTGATTCCATTGACGATGTTTTCCACTGCCCTCATCGCGGTAAGCACCGAATGATCCATATTATTATACCGGTGCATGCCATTCCGTCCGATTAAGTACAGGTTCTCGAAACTGTCAACAAAATTCCTGATAATATGGAGCTGCTCATAAGTGCCGAAATAGGCCGGATAAGTCTTTTTCATCCTGATCACCACACTGTCAAGGACATCCTTTTTTTCAATAAACTCAATTCTTGCGAGCTCGTCTATCGCGAATCGGGCAAATTCATCATCAGATTTTCTCCACAACGTATCTCCTTCGGTACAGAAATATTCAAGACCTATCCACACGGTCTTCTCATCGCGTACCATATAGGGACTCCAATTGTTGAATATCTGGAGCCTGCCGAGCTTCACGTCTCTCTCCTGGATATAGATCCAATTGTCCGGAACGATGTTATCGACGGATTTTGTTACGGTTTCATTCTTTATTCTCAGTTTTTTGAGAAGCAACCCTACGGTGATAAAATCACGGTATATCAATCCTTGTGCTACTTCCTTCACTTCTTGAGGCACGTCCATGTTGAAGGCCTGTATCAATTCTCTGACGGGCATGGAAGAGAAGACATATTCACCTTCTCTTGTGAGTACGTCACCGGTTTTCTCGTTCTTGACTTCCACCGCGGTTATCCTGTTTCCCCTGCTCCTCAGGCCTGTCAATGTGCGCTTGAGATGCAGTTCCCCGCCCTTTTTCTGAATTATTCTTGCAACTTCTTCCCACAACTGACCGGGCCCGAATTTGGGATACATGAATTGCTCGATGAGACTGGTTTCGGTCTTTTTCTGTACAATGGAGGGATCTTTTGAAATTGTACCTCTTAGTGCATGGGAAATTGCCTTTGTGACAGACAGACCCTTTGTTCTTTGAGTTCCCCACTCAGGAGTAATCATACTGCACGGAACTCCCCAGACTTTCTCTGTATAATCTTTGAAAAAGGTGAGGTAGAGCTCCCTGCCGAATCTGTTGATAAAAAAATCTTCAAGAGATCTCTCTTGTGTGATCGGGGCGAGGCGAATCTTGAGATAACTGAGACAGATTCTTACGATCCTCCTTAATCCAAGCTTTAAAAAGGTGTCTAAATCCAAGGAAATGGGATAATGAAAGAATCTCCGCAAGAAAAATATTCTCGATAGTCGGCTGCGGACCAGCATCACCAGGTCACTCTTTTCGGGATCGGGGCCGTCTTGAGCACATGGTACTTTCCTTTCAAGGATCATATCATCTCTTGAACGCGCTCCCTGCAATGGGAGAATATTCTGCCACCACTGCATGACCCTGTCCGACTTTGAAAAGAACCGGTGGCCACCGATGTCTATTCTGTTGCCTTTATAGTTGACCGTCTTTGAGATGCCTCCGATATCCCCGCTCATCTCATAGATCACAGGTGTGATGTCTGTTTGATGAAGCAGCTCGTAGGCAGCGGTCAACCCTGCCGGGCCTGCGCCGATTATGATTGCCGTTTTTTTGCTCATCAATGCTTCTCAATCAAATAATATGAATTTCCTGGAGGAGAAATTCCAGAGGAACACAAAGATCGGAGATATGAATCTCTGTCCGGGTCTTCAGTCTCGTTCAAAAAAAATCCTGGGCTATTCTCCTCAAGATTCTTATTTGCCTTACGCAAGACAGGGGATATCATGATTAGAAAAACATGTCCCTTGCAGTCTCCTCTTTATATGACCCTGCAAGGTTTTCCTCTCATATTGTTTGAATGGGCGGGATCTTCACCCCGTTCTATTTCTCTGTATATCCTCTCGTATGCATACGCCTCCTGCTCAACTGCGGGGACTGTTGAACTCTTTGAACTCTTTATGTTCATCTTCAGGCCGTTCAATATTTCAGGTTCGGCGATGATTCTTTCCATGATGGTTCTCAGGCTCTCCGCATCACCCACCCGGAATGAAAACCCGTTGACGCCGTCTTTGATCTTTTCAGCCATCCCGCCGATATCAGAGGCAATTACCGGGGTATTGCAGGCAAGTGCCTCGTGCAGCACGAGCGAGTAACTTTCATACCACAGTGAAGGGATAATGACGACGTCAACATTACTCAAAATTTCTCCCACGACGTCTTCAGAATAGACGCCGCAGAATTCTATCCGTCTGTCTCCTTTGGCCATATCAGAGAGTCTGTGAACGTATACGGGATTCGGACCTGAGCCGAATATTTTAAGGATGACGTTATCGGCCTTTATCGTCCTGAAGGCATCGATAAGGATATGGATACCCTTGTGATCATTGAGTGACCCCGCGCAGCAGAAGATCAGTCTGTCCTCTTTTTGGGATTTTCTGTCATTCCTTCTTTTCTTGCTGTAGCTTATGCCATGGTTGATAACCGCTACGTCGAGAGTTCCCACTTCGTTCTTAAAAAGCCCTCCGAGAAATCTGGAAGGTGATATGACTCTTCTTGCACCAAGCATGATATCCCGTGCGGATTCATCTCTCTCATGAATGAAATCTTCATTGAATTCCGTACACAAATATGTGCACGTTTTGCCTCCCTCAGGGCCTGCGCAGAGGTCTCCTCTGGAGTTGACGAGGTTCACCTTTGGACAGATCAGCCAGAAATCCGTCAGGGTTAACACATAGGGGATATCGAGTGACCGGGAGGCCGTTATGAATTCATTCACCCGCATCGGATGCCCCACATGAACGACATCAGGTCTTTCAATGGACAGGAAATGCTCTGCGATGCCCCTCATGCTGCCGTCACCTAAAACAACGCTTACGCTTTCCGGTATCTTCCTGTGTCGTATTGCGGTGACCGGGACGCCTTTATACGCAAAGTCTTCATAAAGAATCCCTCCCATACTTCTGGTAAAAAAAGAATCCCGATAAAAGCCGTATGTTATCACCCTCACGCTGTGTCCTGCTTTCTGCATCATGGAAGACATTTTGAAAACAAACTTTTCCGTACCGGTATAGTACTCGGGGAAAAACTGATGGACTAAATAAACGATTTTCATCTATATTTCCCTCCTGAGTCCCTCATGTAACTCCCTGACAGCAGTGTCGCTATTCAAATAACAGTAAGCAAGGTGGGCTCCACACTGCAAGGCGAAGGTCTTCATCAAGAGCGACTTAAAGTCTTCCAGAACAGTATCGTCAACGATCTTGTACGACGAAGCCATGTATTCCTTTGCCAGATCCAGATGATTGAGCACAGCGAAGATGAGGATGCCGTCATATGGAACTTCTCCTTCAGGGAGATGACACTTTTCCGATATTTCACGGAGAAAGGACTTGAAACCCTCATCCATATGCGGCCAGTCACAATAATCCGGTGCGAGAATATTTTTTAGATAGTCAAAGGGGCGGAGCCTCCCTGCAACGACCTCAAAAAGCTCTTGCACATCGAGGGGTGTCTTTATGCGGCCTAAGTCTTCATTAATGAGAGAGGTTATCGAATACTGTGTCAGGATGATATCCTTAAACAATCGGCGTCCCTCTATGGAAGGCACGGGATAATCCGGAAAGATGTCGGTCAAGAACAGGTTATCTACATAAGCCCTCTTCAGAAAATAAGAGGGAGGCCGGTTGTGAGAATGAATGATTTTGATCGAATTCATAAATGCAAGTTTATGGCCGTCCCTGATGAGCCTTACCCCGAGGTCCAGGTCCTCTGCGTAATCGCGCCGGTACCAGTACTTCATGAAGACCTTCTTTTGTATGAGGCATGCCAAATCCGACAATTGACCGTTTTTCCTCAGCGATATATGTGACAACCTTTCGGGCATGGACAAGATCCGGTCATTCCTGTCGACTTCGAGGAAACGGTAATGGTTCCAGAGCAATACGCAATAGAAGAGGTCGGCATCCTCCCGTGGAAACTCTGCACAGGAAACGGCAACGATGTCGTTATTTTGTAAGACGCCAAAAAGTTCATAGAGAAACAGCCTTGAGGGGGGAAGGGCATCCTGCACCGTAAAAAAAATATAGTTGTTCGAAGCGTGTTCCGCACCGATATTTCTTGCATGGGAATGAGAAAACTCCTCTGCCGCAATTTCTATGATTCTTGCTCCGTATTTATTCGCGATCTCCATGGTCTTATCCGAACTGCCGGAATCGACGACGATGATCTCGATATCCTTTATCCCCTTTTGCTCCCTCAGTATGGATAAAAGGAGATCAAAATCGCTGCCGGCATTCTTTACCGGGATCACGACTGATATCGTCGAATCTTCATAAGGTATTACCTCTTCCTCTTCTATTGCTGAAAGCTTCAGCACCGGGACATTCGGCTTACGAGAGAAATAGAGCTTTTCAGAATTCAGCTTCCCAAAGACCTTTCGTACAAATGCACTCACACCATAACTCCTGATATAGAACAGAGACTTCTGAAGGTTATCCTTTGTCAGGAGGCGGAACGGCTTCACCTTGATCGTTCCTAAATAATTCAGAACTGATTTCGCCCTTCTTCTGTAACCGTCAGCGGAAAATATCGTGTCTCTCACTTTGTAATAAACCAATAGTGCTCTCCATCCACGGGAACTGTAGATATTGTCTAACTCTTTCTGAAGATCGGTTATGCGCGAATCCTTTTCTTCCAAAGTCACTTCGAGGTGTTTAATGCGCGCGTCCTTTTCCCTGATCAGATTCTTCAGTTCTTGAGTGCTATTTGTTTGTTTCATGGGTCGAAAACAAATACGTGACATCGCCTCTCTGGTTTTTGATGAGAGCTTTGATTATGATAAAACATGACTCTCTCTTGATCTCATCATTCATTACGCCTAATGGCTTGGCACTGTATTGCCATCCGGAATTGAGACAGTCGGCCCTTTTAAAATGATCTGCCACATCCGGACGCTGTGTTCCCAGTGCAGCACGTCCTAAGAATGCATCACCCACATAGATCAATACCTCCTTCACCGGAGCGCCGAATTCTCCATCTATAGCCCATCCTCTCACAGAGACACCGCCGTCCTCTGCAATGTGAATTGACTCTACATTTCCCTGCGGAAAACGTTTCGGCAACACATTGTTCAAGGATGGCATGTCTCTTTTCGTAACCACATAGATGTCCTGAGACCCCCAGAGCTCCTTTTCCAGAAAATAAATATTCATGATACCTAATTTTTCACCCAACCTTTCTACCCATGCTCTTGTCACAAAAGTGCACCCGTATTCCTCCGTTGACAGTGACCTGCTTTCGCTGAACTTCAAGAAGGTAAATCCCGAAGGATCAACTTGAAATCCTGGAGGGCAGAGAGTCTCTCCATGCGTAGAGAGAATAAAAATTCCGTCATCTTCCAGAATATTGGAGAGAGTCGAAAGCCATTCCTCAAACCGGTTTGCAGGGAGATGAGAGAACAGAGATCCCGTATAAATTACCTCGAATTTTCTTGGGAATTCCAGTTTAGAAGGCTCTGTTTCAGAGTAAAAGCCATTTACACCAAAAATTTTTTTTTGAAAATCTACAGCACCCTTATAAATATCGCTGACCCATACCTTGCCGGGCTCAATTTCCTGGATCAGGAATCTTGTAGACTTTCCGTATCCGCATGCAAAGTCAAGGAAACTTCTCACTCCTCTAAACGACTTCTCGCTGAATCGTACAATTTGTTCGATGCATTGAAGGGCTTCCCTGCCTGATTTGAAATAAAGATACAATGCGGTTTCTTTCTGGTCTACATGATTCCTGGTAAATATATACATCTCATCATCAGGACTTATTAAATCAACAAAAGAGTTCGGGTCCTTTGCAACGGTCCTTATATAAGCCTCTGCAAGATTCTTCTCTCTAAAATCAGAGGTGCAAGAATCTGCACCTTTTGGCGCTGACGCATCTGCATCCGATTCTGTTATGTCCAATACCTTTCCCGTTGCCTTTATCAAGAATGCCCTGAACCCGTAGTTCTTTATGTACAAAAAAGTTTTCTTGATATTTTCTATTGTAAGCAGGTTTGAAAGCTTTAAAATAGTGTTCTCTTCTTCTGTTGTAGGCACTGTAACTGTTCTCCTAGGGGAACCTTTCTCAACTTATCTTAACAGCAAAATACAATCGCTATAGACATGATAGCCTTCATCTGCAAAACGTTGTAGCACCGGAAGCCACGTTCCGAGCTCCACCGAAAAACCACACTGCAGGTGAAGTACAACATCTAAAGCTGAATTCCCAGCGCCTCATCGCCTCATAGAGACTTTGAGGGATGGCTGCAATGTCCTTTTTTACAATGGTTAGGTTTACCATATCAAAGCTTTTTTTGTGCTATGCAAAAAACATAATCGCTCGGAAGCGCGCGCGCTTCTATCAGCATTTTCTCGAAGAAAATCAGAAGTTTCAGAATTGTTTCCGAATCCTGATCTTGCTCAAAATTCGAAGCTATATCACTTAACAGTGGATGAAGTATTGTTCCTCCTGTGTAAGCTAATTTAATGATTTCAAGCCTTTCCTTCATTACCTGTATAATGTCCTGAGACCTCACTGATTCAGATGGATCGATCTTCATCAAATAATCTAAATTGGGACTTTGTGCAATGTTCTTAGTAAGTCCATTGCTCATTGTTTTATATTTTTCGGGAAGAATTGAAAGGATCTCATTAATAATTGACAGTTGTGTGTCAGTAAATTGCACATGATTAGGCCCGATATATTCTCTCATGATGAATTTGCCATTATCTTTCAGAGCATCATTTATTTGCTCGAAAAGCAGTTCCAACTTTTCGACATGATGAATAGTTCCCACTGCAAAGATAAGATCATATACATTTTTCTCCAACATAACTTCATTGAGATCCTCCTTTCTGTATTCAATTTCTTTAAGGCCTCTTTCAGATGCCATTCTCCTCTGTTTATCAAGTAATCCTTCGGCAAGATCCACTACTTCGATCTTACTGAAAATGCCACTTTCAAACTGAGTTACTTCAGGCCCCGGAACACTATCCATACAACCAATCCATAAAGCTCTCAATTTCTTTGATTCAAAATGTTCTTTGCAGAAGTTGAGCGTAAACGTCAAAAAATCCATGTTCTCATTTCCGGTCATACATTTATATTGATACTTTTGAACTTCTCGTAATAATTCCCAGTAGAGTTTAAAATAACCCTTCTGATAGCGTTCAAAGGAATTGTCCCAGATAGACCCGGAGGAAGAATCAACTTTGCCAAATTGCACAGCATGGTTGTTCGATGCCGATAAATCTTCCCCGGACTTCACTATATCGAATACCTTCTTTTTTGCCTTTCCCAAAAAAGCTCTGACTCCATAGTTCTTTATATATAAAAAAAGTTTTTTGAAGTTCTCTCTTGTAAGTAGGTTTGAAAGTTTCAAAATAGTGTTCATTTTTTTGGGTGTATGCACCTGAACTGTTCTCCCACAAGAACCTTTCTCAACTTATGAAACTGCCTAATTCCCTATAATAAACGTGTGTATCTTTTCCATCTCCGTCTCCCAAATGAATGAAGCTGCAGTGCCGAGTGCGTTGTCCCTGACGGTCTTTTGAAGCTCAGGATCATCTATAAGGTTCGTTAGCTTCTCTGCTATATACGTTGGGGATGGTTCCACAACAATGCAGTTCATCCCGTCTTTCAGGAGCCACGTGTTCGCTTCGTTATGATTGGTAATCACGATCGAGCCGCTTGCCATAAGCTCCATGGGCAGATAGGAAGGATGCTTCGTGAACATCAGGATCAAACCGAAGTCGCACTCTCTGTAAAGGTCACCGGTCTCTTTGTAGCCGAGGAGGCCTAAGTTTGTGACCATTCCTTCAAGACCATAATCTTTCGGGTTCCACTCGCTTCCGGCGGAGACAATCTGTATCCTGCTTCCGAGCCTGGCCTTTATCTTTTTTGCTGTAGCGATGGCAAGGTCGAAAGCGTTTCTGTCATGCATAGGCCTTCCATAAAAAAAGAGGTTCTGTCTTTTCCTCACCTCCCTGACGGATGTTTCCGCCGGGAAGAAGATGTGCCGATCAACGGCTGGCACAAAATACTGGGCCTTCATGTCATAGGTCTTTTTAATGAAATCGTAAAGTCCCGGTGTGTTGACGATGCCGTGGAAACCGAACCGATAGGTCGCCTCTGCCATCGCGTAGCAAGTGCCTGCAGGGTAAAAAAGCGGTTCGAAGTCCTGAATGAAATAGAACTTCCCCAGAGTGTGCTTGAACTTAAGGAGGGAATATGCTGACGTCCAGAGTGTGGCGATGGATACATCGGCATAGGGAATTCTGTTTACGTCATGGCTTCTGTTAATAAAGACCTCAATGTCCTTCATGTCCGGGAAGGCTGACTTTATCTTGTTATCTATCTCGCCTTCATATAGAGAGGGAGTGTCATAAAGCACAAATCTGTTCTTGATCCCCTTCCGGGAGAAGTGGTCGGCAAACCTGAATATGGTATGGATCCCTCCATAGAAGGCGTGATGGAAATAAGGAATGAACCAGTTTATGCTTGTAATGGTCGGCCTTTTCTTTTCAAACTCGCACATGATACTTCTGCTCATATCCAAATCACTGATGGAAAAATCAAGGGCTTCTATGAGATTCACTGTTTCAGACGTGTTGGGTTGTTTATCCTCTCTTGCGGCAGTGACGATACTCCTGTTCTGCGCCATCACATTCTCTCTGACCTCTTTGAGAATCTTCTCCTCATCAGTGATCTTCAGGGAACAGTCGGTCTTTATGAGGGTGAGGTTCGGATTATAATAAGGGTCGCGCCCGTCGAGAAATTTTCGGTACCTTTCAAGGGAAAGCCTGAAATCACTCACAGGGATGTGAGAACCCCTCGAGGCAGACTCATGGTGATAAAGGACAGCGTATGGAGTATAAATATTCCTGAAACCCATTTCGTATATCCTCAAGCAGAAATCAACGTCACCGCCACAGACGATAAATGACTCGTTAAACCCACCCACGCTTTCAAAGAGTCTCCTTTTTACCATCATGCAGGCGCCGGTAATGGCAAGGACATTTCTTACAAAGTCCGCCGACCCAAAATAAGCATAGAAGTGGTCTGATAACCCGGAAAAGACGTGACCCGCAAAACCGGTCATGCCCATGATTATCCCAGCATGTTGTATTGTGTGATCGGGAAAAAGGAGTTTACTGCCGACCACACCAATCTCTCTTCTCTGGGCGTGTTCAAGCATGAAAGTCAGCCACTCCCCTGTGATGACTTCGGTATCATTGTTCAGGAAAACAAAGTAATCACCCCGCGCCTTTCTGACGGCATAATTGTTTATGCGGGAGAAATTGAATTCTTCGTCAAATCTCAAAACCTTTATCTTCCCACTGTCTCTGACCGAGTCAAGATAGCGGAGAGTTTCCTCCTCTTCACTCCTGTTTGAGACGAGAATAAGTTCGTACTCTTTATATGTTGTCTTTTCCACAACGCTGTCGACACATTTTTTCAGGAGTTCTGCTCTGTCTCTGAAAGGGATAATGATGGAGACCAGAGGATTTCCTCTTATCTCGTACCGGACCAGATAATTTGTCTTTACCTGACCTGACAGCACAAGCGCTTCGATGCCATTTGATTTGAGGAAATCCGTGAGCGCAGTCTTGCCCGCGGGGTCCGCATAGTCTTTTCTCGAGACATCGCCTGAGGTGGAGTTCATGTGTTCTCTCCAGTGGTAGAGAACCCTCGGAATATGGACAATCCGAGAGGTTATGCGACTTGCCCTCAAAAAGAGCTCAAAATCCTGTGCCCCATCATATCCTTTCCGGAATCCGCCGAGTTCATTCACGAGGGCCCTGCGCAATACGGAAAAATGGCATATATAGTTGACGGAAAGGAGGAGGTCTGGGGACCAGTCAGGCTTAAACAGGGGTAAAGATCTTCCCCCTGCCAAATCAAGTTTATCCTCATCTGAATAGATAAAGTCTATAGCAGGGTCTTCGTTCAGGAGCCGAACCACCTCATAGAGCGCAAAGGGTGAGAGCTCATCATCATGGTCGAGAAAGCCGACAAACTCACCTTCTGCCAAAGAGAGCGCCTCGTTCGAATTTCCTGAAATATGCTTGTTTTCTTCCAGATATTTGACTTTTATCCTCCTGTCACTTTCCGCGCAGGAACGAAGTATCTCATGGACATGCGACTCGCTCGAATTGCCGTCGGCAATGCATAGATGCCAGTTTTCATAGGTCTGTGCCGATACGGATTCTATCATCTTCGTAAGCATGGTCTTATCTGTGTTGAAGACAGGGACAATAATGCTTATCCGAGGCCTGTAAAGGAAAAACCGTGACTCTGCGCGCTGTTTTCTCAGGTCTTCCTCATCCGGCTCGTTTTCCTTGATCCATGCGTTGTAGCTTTCAGCATCGAGCCCCGCAGAGGGGGTTTCCCTAACAGCACCGGCGGTTTTGTCTTCTGTAACGGACTCTTCGAAACTTTGTTTTGTATCAGCATCTCCTGCGGACAAAGAGTGAATGGATAACAGGGGGTCAAACTCTTCAAGGCGGTTGTGTGTATCAAGTTGTTCAGCCGTCTTCACAACTTTGGATGTGCTGACCGGGGCCTCTCTTGAATCACTCTTTTTTATGCTTCTTACGACCTTCTGATAAATCTTCCTCCTTTTCGTTCCGAGGGGAAGAAGACCGTCACGGATATGTCTCAATTTTATCAAGATGCGCCAGCCGAGAGTGGATTGCATCTCGGCTATCTGTCTTCCAAGGGCCGCGTATCCATCCCTCAGGGCCGTTATCTCTGATTCCTTTTGGGAAAGCTCCGCATCCTTCCGGAGCAGTATAGCGTCCTTCTCCAAAAGCTCGGCAATTTTCCGGGAAACCTCAGCATCCATCCGGGAAAGTTCTGACTCTAACTCTGAGAATCTCAGAATCAAATCCTTCAATTCCGCTGTGAGAGTCTCCTGCTTATTTTTTAAGTTCAGGATTACCGCGGGGGTTATCTTTTCGAGGTGTTTCTTGATGATCCTTGAAAAAGCATTTTTAATAACTGCAGACTCTGCTGACTGTGCGATTTGTGACCTTTTGTTCCACTGGTTATAGATGGTCGTAACCTTTTTGATATGATGAAAAGGATACTCGTTGCCTATCCGCAAAAGGAGGTCCCAATCCTCATAGAGTTCGAAACTCTCGTCAAAACCACCTGCATTTTTAAGAACCTCGCCTGAGAACAGAAGAGAGATTAAAGGGATATAGTTTCCGACGAGAAGGTCGACGTAGGAAAAATCATAGGATGCAAAGACTTTCCGGTCCCTGATTACTGCGTGTCCGCTTCCGGGATCGAGCACCCTTATTGTAAACTCTGACTCTGCGTAGGCAACCCTGTAGTTGCCATTCGTGAGAAAGGAAACGAGCGTTGAGAGGTGGTCAGGGATGAACTCGTCATCATCGTCAAGGAACCCTATGTATGCTCCCTGTGCATTGAGAATCCCTGCGTTCCCTGCGGCGGCCCTTCCTCTGTTCGTTTCGAAGCGGATGTAAGTGAGGGAGACATCCCTCAAAATTTCCTTGATTCCTTCGATGGTAAGGTCACATCCCCCGTCATTGACAAGGACGACCTCTATGGGCCTGTAAGTCTGTGCAGCAATGCTCTCCAGAGCGATTTTCAAGAATTTTGGCCTGTCCTTCGTCCTGACGATTATAGAAATCAGTGGGTGGTCTATTTCCATGTCTTACTTTCCTGACCTTTTTCTCGCAATGACCATTGCATAATTGTTCGGTAGTATACCTTTCTCTATCAAGACCTGCTCAAACTCCAAAATCACCTTCATGAGAGAAGAAGCCTCTTTCTCTATCACATCGAAGCCTGTTGAGATATTCGAAAAGAGGGGGCCGTAGAGAGAACCACCGAGATATTTTATGGTATCAATCTCAAAAAGATCATATAGGGTAGGGATGATCAAGGATGGGCCTGCTTGATATCCTCCATTGGAAGGATGTCCCATGGTCATGCCGGTTCTGTAATGGTGAGGAAGCAATCGGTAAAACATGCTGAGGATCTCTTCTTGTTCCTTTGAAATCTTGCCTTCAGCTGTCCCGATATATTCAATGGCGATGACAAGCCCCCTTTCTTTGAGGGAAGTTCTCACTTTTGTCAAGAATTCCCTTGAGTCCCGTATCCTTCTGAGCGCATCTATTGAAACAAACAAATCGTAATAATTCGTCTGAGCGGGTAACGATATTCTGTTGATTGTGTCATCATCGGCCTCGGAATCGGGAGCGACCTCTATTACGTCAAAACCTTTACATATACCGCCTTTGATAAACTTGTCCACAATAGCAGAAAGCCTGCTCCTGATACAAAGTCCCTTATCGAGAGGTTCATTAACATATTCTCTCCTGAGAAAACGGTAAAAATTGATCCCCCTGTCTCCTGTAATGAGTCCCTCCACATGTCCGAGGATTAAAGGGGAATCCCACCATGAAGGAGTTTGTTTCTTTTCACCAGATTCCTCAGAACCTTTATCTTCTTTCATTTCAGCGGGGACCGCTGAATCCTGACAGGAAAGGCCTATTGAGCGTCCCGTGCGCGCGAGATAGTCTTTGGCTACGCCTTCCGGTTCCCCTACAGATTTTGCCCTGCCCTTGTCTATCCAGATCGCCCTGTCGCATATGTTGGTTATCAGCGGCAGGTCATGGCTCACGATGATAATTGTAGCGCCCGACCGCTTTATCTCTTCAATCTTGTCCAGACACTTTTCCTGAAACTCGGCATCTCCGACAGCCATCACCTCATCAACGAGCAGGATATGATGTTCGAGATGAACAGCCACAGAAAAACCGAGCCTCGCATACATGCCTGACGAGTATGTCCTCACGGGCTGATATATGAACTCACCGAGACCGGAAAATTCTCTTATCTTGTCGATCCTCTTTATCACCTCCCTTCTTGTGAGCCCGAGGAGGATACCGTTCAGTATTATGTTCTCCTCGCCTGACAAGTCAGGATGAAACCCCGCACCGAGTTCGAGGAGTGAAGAAACGTTCCCGTTTATCGATATGGTGCCCCTGTCAGGCTTGAGCACTCCTGCGATAAGCCCCAGTATGGTGCTCTTGCCGGAGCCGTTCTCCCCTATGATGCCAACGGTTTCTCCGTGAAATATATCGAAGGTGAGATCCTGGAGGGCCATAAACCTTGTCTTCTTCAGGGAAGAAATGACCTTCGGCATGTGAAGCATAAATGACTTGAACCCGCCGGTTGTTATGGTCTGGTAAAAAGGGAACTGCTTGTAAACGCCTTCGAACCTTACAGCCAGGGTCCTCAACTAAAGAACCTCTGCAAACTTCCATTTTAATCTTCTGAAGATAGCATACCCGATGAGAAATAGGATCACCGAAAAGAGGAGGGGAGCAACAATTCGTTCGAAGTTAAGGCTGCCCTCCATGAAAAGGCTCCTCCATGAGACAAAAAGCGGGACAAGCGGGTTCAGGAAAGAGATCAGGTGCCTGTACTTTTCAGGGATCATGTTCTCGGAATATATTATGGGAGTTAGATAAAAAAGAAGTGTCGTAAAGATGAACGTAAGCCTTTCAAGGTCTCGGAAAAAAAGGTTAATAGCTGCTAAAGCCATTCCAAATCCGCATACCATGATGAACTGAATGGAAAGCAGGAGGGGAATGCCGACGATCCACGTCAGGTCGGGCCTCATGCCGTAGAAAATGAGGAATAGCACGATAACGGGAATCGAGAGGATAAAGTGGAGCATGTCGTTCAGTACACTCGCTACGATCAGGAGCTCCCGAGGGAAATTGACTTTCTTGATAAGGGATGCATTTATCAGCAACACCACAGGCAAACTGTTCACAGAATTTGCGAACCACTGCCAGGGGAAAAGCCCGGAGATCAAAAAGAGGGTGTAGTTTTCTATCTCGATCTTCATGACGACCTTGAAGGCAATAAAAAAGACTAAGGCGAGGGAAAGGGGGTTGGCTATTGACCAGAGATAGCCTAAAAAGCTCCTCTTATATTTAACCTTCAGTTCCTTTTGTGTAAGGATTATGATTAAGTCTCTATAATATCGAAGAGGACTGTCATGAATCATAGCCGAATCGTTTTATTTAGATTAGTTTACTTCAAATCAGGAATAGAATACAATCTAATGAGGAGCAGGGGAGAAAGTTATTTTTTTACCCTTGTGCCTTCGCTGATCGAATCGCCGGGATGGATGATGACCTCTTCGCCCTCTGAGAGACCTGAAATGATCTCGGCGGCGAATCCCGTTCTCTGTCCCACCTCAACCTGACGTAGCAGTGCCCTGCCGTTTTTCATCACAAATACCACCCAACTTTCTCCTTTACGGAAAAGTGCACTGACAGGGACCTGGAGTATATTTTCACCCTTCCAAATGATGAAACGTGCCTCAACCCTGTATCCGTCGCCAAGTTTTTGCCAGCTCTCGGGTAATGATGTGATATCTGCGATCACAAGGACCCTCTGTTCCTCTACCCCGAGGCTCGATATCTTTGTGAAGGCTGCCGGTTCGACGGCCCTCACCTTTCCCAGGAGGGCCTGATCCCCTCCCCAGCGTTCGAAGAGCACAGTGGTCTCAGGCTTGATCTTCACCGCATCCTCCGAGAGGACTTCAACCTTGATTTCCAGCCTTGAAGGGTCTCCCACGTCGATAATGGGATCACCGGAATCGACCACTCCTTCGCTCTCCCTGTGGAGCTTCAGAACCCTCCCGCTCACAGGGGTGCTGATTTTCACGATCCTGTTCCTATTACCAGTGCCCTCGGCCGCAGAGTACTTGAGCGCCGTACGTGCCCTGTCGAGTTCAGACCGCGCTCCCTTCGCCTCAGCCTCTGCAGAGAGGCGGTTCGCCTCGGCCTTTTTTGCTTCGCTGTCTGCCTGTTCCAGTTCATCCTTCGAGACATAGCCTGCACCGAAGAGTTTCTGGATGCGGTCACGGTTCTTTCTTGCATATTCTTCATTCGCCGCAGATGCCCGGCCCCTCTCCTCAGCAGCCCTGAGTAATGCCTCAGCCGATCTGACGGACGTCTCTGCTGCTTCACGGCTCCTCGGGTCAAGGATGGCCGATCTCAAAGGTTCAAGTTCGACGATGGTCTGGTCCTTTCTCACGGCATCACCCACATCCAGTTCGACCCTGTGCATGTACCCTGCCACAGGTGCAGAGACCACAAACCTGTCTCTCACCCGTGTCTTCCCCTCCTCTTCTATCGTTACCTGCAGCGAACCGCGTGACACCTTTGCTGTTTCGACCGGAACAGGCCGGGGCATGAAACCATAGAGAATTGCCAGCCCCACGGCTGCAGCTATAATGGCGATGATAAACCATCGGCGTGTCCTCATACCCTCTACTCCCGTGTCTTGAGGACTGCAATCAGGTCGAGGTGATTGAGTCTGTTGCCGACGATCAATCCTGAAAGGCATGCAGAGGCCACCACTACTGCAGCTGCGAGGGAGTATGTGGCATGTTCGATCACGACAGGTATCCTGAAGAGGTCTGATCCCAGCGCCTTTGCAATGTAAGTGCTTATGCCCCATCCTGTGAGAAATCCGGGGGGGATTGCGGCAAGAGTGAGTATCCCCAGTTCGCCAAGGAAGATATAGAAGATCTCGGCCTTAGTGTATCCGAGGACCCTGAGACTCGCAAGTTCCCGGCTCCTCTCTGAGAGGGCGATCCGGGCGCTATTATAGACCACCCCGAAGGCAATCGTCCCCGCGAGCAAGGAGGCTACGAAGGTGAAGAAGAGGAGTGATTCAGCTTGTGTTTCATAGAAGTTCCTTATTTCTTCCATCCTCACCAGGGTGCCGGAAACACGGGGCATTGTAATAAGTGTGCTGTAGATCCCAGACTGATAAAGGGGATCGGTGGAGAGATAGACCCCCGATATTGCAGTGCCCTCCCTCATGAGGCGATTGAGGGCACTAAGGTCCATGTAACCCATCAATCCTATGTACTGGCTGACGAGACCTGCCACCGGGACCTGTCGTACCGGCCGGGAACCTTCGAGTACCTCGACGGTCAGTATATCCCCTGTTTTTATCCCGAGGATCTTTCCGAAATAATCGGTCAGTACGATCCCGGCAGGGGGGAGGATAATAGGTCTGAGATTCCGGTCGATTGGAAAGTGGAGACGGTTGCCAGGCTCGATCCCCCGTATCATGGTCTGGTAACTGCGATGACCAAACCTGAACCGTACGGGTACCGACCTGAATGCCTCGGCATGGAGCACACCCCTCAGGCCCCTCAGCTCATAGAGTGCTTTCCATGAAGTCGGTTCTACAAAGGTAACAGTCATGTCCTCCTTCTGGGAACGTCTGAACTGCACATCTACCATAAAGTCGATGGCATCCTTCGAAAAAGTGCCAACAATCATGATAGCACAGGAAAGCGAAATCCCTGTGACCGTGAGGAGTGTTTTTACAGGCCTGCGCTCGATATTCCTTATGATGATCCTCGTCGGCTGGGAGAGCATTCTCCATAGACCTGCATATTCGAAGACCGATTTCCTGAAGCGTGCAGGCTGTTCAGGCCTCATCGCCTCTGCCGGTGGAAGTAACGCGGCCTTCCTCACGGAATACAGGGTGCCTGCCAGTGCTGAGGCCGTGCTTATGGCAGCCGCAGTGACTGCGACTGACGGGTTCAGTTCATAACTGAGGTAGGGAAAACGGTAGAACTCCATATAGATCATGGCGAGTTCCTTCCCAAGCCAGACCCCGACTGCAAGGCCCCCTGCGATACCGATGAGGACGATGAGGATGACGAGTTTTATGTAATGAATCGCCAGATCCATGTTCCCGTATCCGAAGGCCTTCAGCACCGCGACCTGATCACGCTGGGTGCTCACGGTCCTGCTGATGACCACATTGAGAAGGAAGGCGGCGACTGCAATGAATATAGGCGGGAACAATTCGGAACTCCTCTCGAGCTGTTTGAATTCCTCGGTCAGGAAACGGTGCGACATCTGGTCCTTTCGGCCATAGGCCCCGAGCCCTCCATACCGGTCAAGGAGGCGGTCAAGACTCGGAAGGAGATCATCGAGGTTTGCCCCTGTTGCAAGGGCCATGATCACATCATTGAAGGCTCCTTTCATGTTGTATGCGGTACCGAGTGCATCACGGCCCATCCAGAGTATCCCGTACCTCTTGAAGTCAGGGCTTATCGCTCCAGGCCTTGTCTGGAGGATGAACTCCGGCGAGAGGGCAATACCGACGATCATGAGGGTTTTCCACTTCCCATTGATTACCGCGCCGAAACGATCCCCTGGAGAGAACCTGTGGGCCTCGGCAAAGGCCTCGCTCACCACGACCTCATCGTCACTCCAGGGTTCTACGAGTCTCCCCTTCCTGAGATAGAGTCTATTCAGAATGGGGCTTCCCGTATCGGGCAGGGAGACAAGTCTGGCCGTTACCGGTTCGGTGAATCCCCTGATATCGAGCTTCACATCGGCTGCCACACGTGTCTCCACCTGTGCGACACCTGGCAATTCCAGGATTCTCTCTTTCAGGCTTTCCGGCGCCCTCTTGAGGGATGCAAAGACATCGGCGAAATGGGAGTCCCTATAGAACCTCTCCCTTGTCATGTTCAGGGATTGCATTGTGTTCATGAGCATGACAAAGGTCGAAACGCCACTCACTATAACAAGGACTATGGCGATAGCCTGTCCTTTCATCTTCCAGAGATCCCGCCAGAGTTTCCGGTCGAGCGCCCTCATCCCTCACCAATGGAGTTCCCGAGGTCTCTTTTTCACTCTATTCATGGAGATCTCCGAAATGAGGCCGTTGCTGAGGTGGATCACCCGGTCCGCCATGCCGGCGATGTCGGCGTTATGGGTGATGATAACGGTGAGTGTTCCGAGTTCATGGTTGACCCTCTCAAGTGCCTCAAGCACTACTATACCGGTGGTGGAGTCAAGGGCACCCGTAGGTTCGTCGCAGAGGAGGACCTCAGGGTTCTTTGCGATGGCGCGGGCTATGGCGATGCGCTGCTGTTCCCCTCCCGAGAGCTGTGCAGGGAAATGGTCCATCCTTTCTCCCAGTCCCACGATCGAGAGTGCCTCCTCTGGTCTCATCGGTTTCTGCGCGATCTCCGTGACGACCGCCACATTCTCCCTGGCGGTAAGGCTCGGGATGAGATTGTAGAATTGGAAAACAAATCCGACATGGAAACGGCGGTACCGGGTGAGTTCCTGTTCTTTAGCCCTCGTGAGGTCTTCCCCCTGGTAGATGATCCTGCCTTCCGTGGGTATATCGAGTCCGCCGATGATGTTCAAGAGGGTCGACTTGCCGCTCCCTGAGGGTCCGAGCAGCACAACGAGTTCTCCGGAATAGAGGTTCAGGTCAATGCCGCGAAGGGCGTGGACCTCCACCTCACCCATCACATACACCTTCTTGAGTCCGTTCACCTGAAAGACGATCTCCCTCGATTCCAGGTCATACCCTCCTGATTCATTGTATCTTGTCACATGCCACTTCAGCTACAAGTATACTCATACGCACCTTACTCCACTGCTGAAAATAGGGGTTTGAGGGATGTCTGCCATGCCATCTTTTACAACACGTAGATTCTGACTCCTGGATTCAGGATTCGCTAAGGGGTCAATTGTAATTTCTCCCCCTTCATGTGTTACAATGACAAAGAATTTTGTGGGAATCGGTACTCACATGTATCTTCAGTATATACATTTTATGCATTTGGCATTTTTAGAAAATGAGTATACTCAGGAGAACAGGAATGAAAATGCTCAAGAGCAGAAGGAAAGACAATACGTATCGATTCCTGATTGAGAAGGTGAGAGAAGTGATGAGGACGACCCATATGAAGCTCAAGGTTTTCCCCTTAACCCTCGTTGTGTTTTTCTTTTTCGTCTCAGCCAGTTTTGCAGATCAATACGGCGTATACGTCAAAGTCATTGAAAATGCAAAGGGGACCTTTGACGAAGTGAGTGACAAGGTCGAGAGTGCACTGAGTAAGGCCAGATGGAAGGTTCTCGCGTCCTTCGATACCGGCGTTCCTGAAAAATCCGTATTTCAATCAAGGGTTATCGTCTTCTCATCCTCCGAATACGAAAAAAACATTCTCTCGTATGGAGCAAAGGCTGCCTTCGCTCTGCCCTTGAGGGTTGGAGTCTACGAGGATTCAGCAGGTATTCATGTCGTTCTATTAAATCCTGTGTCGATCAACAGAACCATTCTCAACGGGACTCCCGCCGAAGAGAAAAAGGTCACCGAGTTTTCATTGAAAACGCTGAATTCGATCACCAGTATCATCACGAATTCAGTCCCTGGTGATGCGGTTACCATTCAGTTGGGAGAGATCAGAAGCAAAGGAAAGATTGGCGGCAAGTACGGTGGTGACTTCGCGGATAAAATAAAGGATGCCTACACATCCCGAAACGCTTCTGATTTGAATTTCAGAAAAATCATAGAGGATGTGCACTACGGGATCATCAATAACAGGAAAGGCTGGAGACTCATATATACCCTCAACTTTCCCTCTCATGGTGTTGTGATGTATGGGATTACAAAGGAACGGATGGAGGCGAAAACCTTCAGCATCGTACGAGATATGCAGTCGGAGAAACAACACAACAATTTCCCCCTCTTGTTCTATAATACCGCCTTCCCGATGGAAGTGATTGTGTACAGAGATGAAGGCACGGTAAAGGTCGTCGTCCTTGATGAGATGTATAGGATGAAACTCTATTTTCATGAAATAGAGAAATGGAAACTCTTCTTTAAGTACTATACAATCCCCGGACAGATCCAGGAGGAAATCGAAAAGATAGCGACCGACGGCATCGTGAGGAGAACCGAGCAATGAACCTATATGCTGGCTTTTTGGGCGGGGAGCGTTTCGTCCGTTCTAGCGATAGTTTCAATAGAAAGAGGCTTTCATTACCAAGAATCGTGGGAAATACGAACACGTCAGAAGCTGAGATTCGATGAATACTGAAGATAATCGTATAGCACCTCGTTGTCAAGGAGCTTGATCCGTTCCTTGCTCGTTTCGATCAGGCCCTGCTTTCTCAGCTTTGCAATAGAACGGGAGACAGAGACACGAGTTGAACCGGTGAGGTCTGCGATCTCCTGATGAGTGAGGGGGATATTGACAATGTTGTTCTCTGCGTATTTCAGGAGGAGCGAAATGACCCTGGTAGAGATGTCCATGAATGCCATATCCTCGAGGAGGTTCTCCAGTGCCAACCACCTGTCGCCTATTATCTTTAACAGCCTGAGGGCGACGTCAGGCCTCGTTTTCATGTAGTCCTCAATATATTCCCTTTTTATCTCGCAGCAGAGTGAATCGGCCATGGCTTCGGCGATCGTCCTTCGTTCCCGCTCGCCTGCGAGACACAATTCGCCAAAAAACTCCCCGAGTCTGATCAGGTCGATCGTGAGCTTCCTCCCATCGGCATTAATCCTTGAGATCTTTATAATGCCCTCCTTGAGGAAGTACATGGAATCAGAAGTATCACCCTGCATGAAGACTGTTTCGCCCTTTTGTACAGAGAAAATCCTCGATGCCCTTGTGAGTTCCGCAACCTCTTTGTCCACCATCGTTGAAAAAAGGTTCATGTCCTTCACACAATGATTTTTGTCCATTACCTTCCCGAGACAGAACGCTTGTCGCTGTTCCTGGCCAAACGGGCAGGCGTACGCACTATTCCTTCTCTCACTATAAGGCGGAATGTCGCGTCATGGCCCATTTCACACATAAGGTACTCACAAAGGCTGAAAAAAAGAAAAAGCTTTTTGCCTATATTTTTGCCTATAGTTATACCACATTATCCCAAATTCTGCAATTGCCGGGTATGAATCGTGTATCATATGATACAGAAAAAAATATTCCTCTGCTTTATAATTTTAATGATTTTGAACTTGAAACATATGCTCAAGGGGGTATTCGTGTTCCATTTGTTTTTCAGTTCTCTCTCGGCTGTAGTCTATTTAGCCTGGGAACGACAGGTAAAGAAGGCAAAGGATGCCCACAGTGTAATTAAAGAAACGATCCGCTCCGAGCGGAAGGAGATAGATCAGTTGATGCGTAAATACTCTATTCTTTTAGAGAAAAGGAGGGCTGTCAAGAAAAATTCCGTGAACGATTCGTTAGATAAGGAGAATCCTCGTCCATAGGAGAGTCCGCGTTATTCCTTCCTGAAGAAAATAATCCAGCCCCTGCAGTACCTCGCAACTCGCTTGACCTTCTGTTAAGGCCCCGGAGCTCTCGCATAATCAGGTTGTTTTATGTCTAGGTTGAGCGATCTTCTTGACTGTCATTCCGGCTTGTCCGATAACCCCCTTTCATCCCTCTTAATTTAAAGGGAGATGAAAGGGGGTTATCGGGTTCCCGACGTGCTTCGCTTGAGGGAATGACACCTTTGGCTGAACTATTTACTAAAAAACTGTACGGGATGGACATTGTCCATCTCCATCCCGTATCATTACAGATCCTGCACGCAGGGTTCTACTTCCAGTTTGAGATGGTGAGATTATTCTTGTCCTTAAAGACACCAAGAGCGACCATCACGATGTCGACG
>Ga0315295_10000712_pt1 | contig 28511 bp, 20 predicted proteins | sample YL17G14_0_MG_FD_204453 | JGI IMG/M metagenome (GOLD analysis project Ga0315295, IMG submission 204453) | Sediment microbial communities from Yellowstone Lake, YNP, Wyoming, USA - YL17G14_0 | ecosystem: Environmental > Aquatic > Freshwater > Lake > Sediment | place: USA: Wyoming | collected... | reverse complement strand
GATTTTATCTTGGACAAGATCAAGGTCCGGGAGAAAAAGAAAGAGCCGCCGCCGCCGTATATCACGAGCACGCTCCAGCAGGATGCCTTCCGCTTGCTCCATTTTCCGGTCAGGCGGACCATGTCCATCGCCCAGAAGCTCTACGAAGGCTTGCCGCTGGGCGAGCGCGGCCCCGTCGGCCTCATCACCTACATGAGGACGGATTCCGTGCGCGTTTCGAACGAGGCCCAGGCCTGGGCTCGAACGTACATCGAGCAGAGGTTTTCTGTCCATCATGTCCCGGCCAAGCCGCGGATCTATAAGAACAAAAGCCAGGCGCAGGATGCCCACGAAGCCGTCCGGCCGACGTCTCCGGACCTCCCGCCCGAGGTTGTCAAACCGTTTCTCAAGAGAGAGGAATTCAGCCTGTACCAGCTCATTTGGAACCGGTTTTTGGCTTCTCACATGAGCGCGGCGAACCTAGAGGAAACGGAGTTCCAGATTACGGCAGGGCTCAAATATCTTTTTAGCGCTAAGGGCGAAGTGCTCAAGTTCGACGGCTATCTGGCCCTCTATCCACACAGAGAAAATGGGGAGAAAGAGACTCTGCCGGCAGCCCAACAGGGCGAGAAGCTCAAACTGTTGAACCTCGAGTCCAAACAGAGCTTCACCCAGCCGCCCTCGCGTTATACGGAAGGAAGCTTGGTCAAAGAGCTTGAAGCCAAGGGCATCGGGCGGCCCTCCACCTACGCCCCGATCATCACCACGCTCCAGGACCGCGTCTATGTTGTCAAGGATAAAGGTAAGTTCGCTCCGACCGACCTAGGTATGTTCGTCACCGAGTTTCTTGTCAAGAACTTTTCCGATTTGATGGAAGTCAAATTCACCGCCCAGATGGAAGAGGAGCTGGACCGCATCGAAGAAGGGCAGCAGGATTGGCGCGACTCCTTAAAGAGGTATTATGAGCGTCTGGACCGAGACCTTAAGCAGGGCATGACGATCGAGAGTGTGAAGGGGAATATCCCACTGGACGAGAAGTGCCCGAAGTGCGGGCGGCCGTTGGTGCTCAAGAGCGGCAAGTTCGGCCGGTTCAAGGCCTGCTCGGGATATCCGGAGTGTAAATTCAAGGAGAGTATGGTCAAAAAGGAAGTCACGCCGCTCGAGGAAAAGTGCCCGGTCTGCGGCGCGCAGCTTGTCCAGAGGCATGGACCATACGGTGCTTTCGTCGCCTGCTCCGACTATCCCAAATGCAAATACATCAAGAAGGAACAGACAGATACCGGGATCGCCTGCCCGACGGGATGCGGCGGCACGATCCTCAAGCGCAAGACCCGGCGCGGGAGATTTTTCTACGGCTGCAGTCATTTCCCAAAGTGTCGGTTCGCGACCTGGGATGAACCGAAGGTGACGCCTTGTCCGAAATGCGGGAAGCCGTTCCTGCTCGAGAAACGGTCCAAGAAAGAAGGAACATATCTCCATTGCTGGGACGAAAAGTGCGGTTACACGGAGAAACCGCAAGCCAAGGCAGATACCAAGGAGCCGGAAGAAGCCGCGGCCAAGGAACCTGCAAAAGATACGGCCAAAGACGAGCCTGCCGGGAAGCCTGGCGAAGGGAACCCTCAGGCTGGGCCCACGACGTCATCCTAGGGCGCGGAAGACTCCTCCTCCATTTTTTGCCGTAACGAGAAAATCGCCTCAAGCTTCTCAAGCCTGAAATTGCCGTCGACGGGGAGAAAATCGAGCGATTCAGCAATAAACCGAAGTTCGCCCGGAAAATCAGGCATTAAAATGTCTATCAGATGTTCGACCTGGGCAAAGCCGATCTTCGTCGAAATCGTTGCGGCGACAGCTTTTAAAGATGACCAATGTGCAGGATCGCCGCGGTCTCTTGGAGTGTTTTATCCTTTGTCCAGAAGAGGCACCCCGATAAAAGGGCGGAGGCCAAGAGATGGACATCGATGTAGCCCAGTCCCCTTCGCATCAACAGGTGCTGTTCGATGAACTTCATGACTTCGTCATGTTCGGCAACCTCCGCTGAGGGAAGAGCTTGGAGCAGCGCCAAAATCTCTTTTCTGTTCTGAAGATTGCCGCAGGCCAATTCTCCGACGATAAAGGGATGGCAGATGACCTCTCCATTTTTAAGCAAAGCCCGGAGCCTGGGTGCCGTATCGCGAAAATGGCTCACCCAAACAGACGTATCCACCAGGACCATGATTATGCCTTCGGCGACCTTCGCCTGGGAATAGGACGCAGGGCTTTCTCAGTGCCTCCCAATCGGGCTAGTCTCCGGCTGCTCTCAAGAGCGATCAAGGCTTCTAACCCTAAGCGGACCAGCGATGTCTTCTCCTCGATCTTGGTCAGGGCCGAGGCTTTATCTAAAAGTTCCTGATCAATATTGATTGTCGTCCTCATATGCATATATATGCATAAATAATGCATCTCTGTCAAGTGGTTCTGCTCTTACTAAAGACGAGTTCGGTTACCTCAATTTCTCAAGTTCGAGCCACAATTTTTGACAGGTTGGGAAAGTGGTATACAATATCCTTCGATGAAGAAGGAGATGGAGGAATTCCTGGCCTACTTAAGGCACGAGAGGAATGCCTCGCCCCATACCATTTCCAGCTATCGGATCGACCTCACCCAACTCGCGTGTTATTTGGAAGGCCGGAAAGTCAAGCTGCGGGCAGTGGACAACGTCTGCCTGCGCGGTTTCCTGGCCGAGCTTCATCAGAAGAATCTGTCGAAATCATCCGCGGCCCGAAAGCTGGCCGCCATCCGCTCGTTTTTTCAATTTTGCCTTAAAAAGGGCTGGCTCGAGGATAACCCGGCCAAGTCCGTGGCCACCCCGAAGACCGACCAGCATGTTCCGGGATTTCTCTCCGAGGACGAGATGGAGAAATTCCTGGAGCTGCCCAAGGAGGACGATGTCCTCGGCGTCCGTGACAAGGCCATCTTGGAGCTCTTTTATGCGTCGGGAATACGGCTCAGTGAGCTGGTCGGGATCAATTTGGAAGACCTCAGCCTGGAGGAAAAAATGCTCCGGGTCAGGGGAAAAGGGAAGAAAGAGCGGATTGTTCCGTTCGGACGCAAGGCAGCGGAAAGCGTAGCGGCGTATTTGCGCTTGAGAATGATGATCCCCAAAAAGAGCCTGGAAGAAAAAGCGCTGTTTTTAAACTACCAGGGCACGAGAATTGCGGCCCGGTCGGTGGAACGGATGATGGCGAAATATATCCGGCGGACGTCCATCCGGAGAAAAGTCAGCCCGCATTCCCTGCGCCATTCCTTCGCCTCCCATCTTCTCAGCCGCGGTGCCGACCTTCGCGTCATCCAGGAGCTCCTCGGCCACGAGAGCCTGGCCACAACCCAAAAATACACCCACCTGGATCTCAAGCAACTCCTCGATGTGTACCGCAAGAGCCACCCCCGGGCGGGTGGCCCGGGGTGAGGGTTTTATCTTTGATCCTGTCTTCGAGCGGCCCCCAGGATCGGTTCACATTTTGGCATATATTCCTAAAACAACGAAGATCCAGAAAAGACGATGGCGATGAATGCATAATAGGCGGCACCGATGACAAAAAAGATCCCTCCAAGCACGGTCAGCCCAGTCAGCGCATTGTTGCGTTCCTTTAACCAGATAAGTTGGATTTCGGAAAGAGGGATGGATTCGATCCTCTCCGCCTTCTCGGTTGCTCCAATTTTCCACACGATGCAGTTGTATCCAATGGCGGCCGGGTCTTCTTCCGAAAACTCAATGATCTCCCCGTTGGTCTTTAAGACGCGCAAAACCTTTATGTCCGAGCCTCGCTTCAAGGCCGCTTTTTCCGGCGTAATCTTTTTTGTGTTATAGATGGCACAATTCTGGGCAAAAGCCAGGAAGGCGGTCAAAGTCAAGAATGAAACGATCTTCTTTCCCATGATTCGAACCTCCATATTTGTGATCCTTAAAGCCCTTCCTCCGTCTTTAAAAATGGAAGCCCAGGCATAGTCCGATGCTCGCGTTTCCGCCTCGGAGCTTCTGAGGTGGGATGCCAGCTTCCAGGGACCCGGCGGCCTCGAATGACGGCATGGAGACATAATCGGCGTTCAAACCGAGCGAAAACATCTGCGATAGATAGACATAAAGCTCGGCAAAAGCAAGGGAACTGAATTGCCATCTTGTCATATGGAAGTCCATAATCGCGCTTTGCCATTCTTTGCGAATCTTCAGGATAAAATCTGTCTTTACAAGACCCAGGCCAAGGCCGATATTCAGTGATAATCCCCTGGGCAGTATGTCGAAAAAAGGTTTATAGATGCCGACGGCATAGTAGCCTGTTGCAGACAATGATTGCTGGACATCAAAATGTCGATAGTTTGTATAGTAATACTTACCGGCGGGATAATAGGCCAGATAACTCTCCTGCTTGCTCCTGAATACGGTGGGCTCGCCCAGCAACATGAACGCCGCGCCGACCTCAACATGGGGGTTTAGGGAATAGGTCAACTGGACCTTCCTCATTAAATTGAGATCAGAGGCTTCACCATAGTCATAATCCCAAATCGTATATCCGGTTCCGTATCCGCCATCTTGCAGGACGGATTTGGCCTGGTCTGCGATTTGATCAAAAACACTGCCTCCCTGGACTGAAAAATGGAATTTTTTCTGGCCATCGGGGCGAATGATGAAGTTTCTCATCCTTTTCCAGTTGCGCCGGTTTTCCTCATTGTTGCCGAAGAACTCAAAGACGGCTTCAGCTTCCCCGGAGCCTAGACTTGTCAGAAATCCGAGACCTGTGCCCAGGCCGAAAAAGAGGGCCTCTGCGAAAAATATTTCGCCCTTTTCTTTCTGCCGCCAATTTGCATAAAAGAGGGGCTGATGTTTATCCCGGAGATAGAAGAGATTTGCCACATACGGCACGAGGAACATGAAGGCCAGGAATTGCCCATGATTCCTTTCAGTCTCTATCACGATCCTTCTCATATTCTGCCAGGGGATCTCTATCTCTGCGCCGCGGCTCACGAGAATAATCGCTTCTTGGTTGACGGCTGCCAAGGCTCCCACTAGAGTTTCCCCGGTGTGAAGTGTAATCACGGTAGCATTGAAGCGAAGGCTGGAAGCAGCAGGAATCCTCTCCTTTGCGAAGGGTTCGGCTTCTTTTTTTGTACTTCCTTCCAGAGCCAAAGGCATCATCAAGACGACCAAGGCAAACGTCAAATAAAACACCCTGCGCATGCGTGGTATCCTGTCCTGATTTTTTCGTTGCGAACATATGCTTTTTACCCTGGATACAATCGCCATCGTGTTTTACCTCTTCTCCAAGATACTTCCTTTGTTTGTTTGAGTTGTCAATAATTTGTTAAGATTTTGTTAAGAATTTGCTAAGTCTTTCCTTGCTGAAGAAATATCAACAGATGTTTACGTCGGAAGTGTGGGAACGTCAACGAGTGTTGACTTTTCTTAGCGGGACGATTTTGTAATTATCTGATAATAATAAAAATAAAAACTCCGGCCTTCTGGCCCCGGTCTTGCAATAAAGGAAGGCGGAAGGAGGTTGTTCATGAAAAAATTCATTCTCAAAAGCCTGGTTCTGAGTGTCGCCCTCAGCCTATTCTTGTCTCCGCTTCTTGCCCTGCAGGGGCAGACCAAGGCCGTCAATGATAAGATCAACATCAACACGGCCTCGCTCGAAGACCTGCAGAAGCTCCCGAGTATCGGACCTAAGATCGCCCAGCGGATCCTCGACTACCGGAAGCAAAACGGGAATTTCAAAAAGATCGAAGAGGTCATGAAAGTCAAGGGCATCGGAGAAAAAGTGTATGCCCGGCTGAAGGACATGATCACGGTCTAGGCACCGACTCCCTGATTTCAAAAAAGGGATGCCCTCCACCCTTTGCCCTGCCCCCTCTCCCAGGGGGCAGGGCTTTCTCTTTGTCTGGATTCGCCTGGCCTTGGTTCTCAAGAAAATAAAAGAAAGGGCCTTCTTTGTCTTTCAGGCAGGCCGATTCTTGAGGTAAGCCGAGAGAAATCGCTTTATTTTGGCCAAGGCCCGGCCGCGATGGCTGACCCGGTTCTTTTGCCCCGGCGGCAGCTCCCCAAAAGTTTTTCGGAAAGGATGATAGTAAAAAATAGGGTCATACCCGAAGCCCCGTCCGCCTTTTTTAGCAAAGGCGATTTTGCCGTGGACCCGGCCCGTGACTTTTTTTATCACACGGCCGCGCTGAGACAGGACCAAGCAGCAGATAAATTGGGCGCGGCGCTCGTGTTGCGGGACATCTTTCATCAAGCGCAAAACCTTTTGGATGTTCTTTTCATCAGTTGCCCGAGGGCCTGAAAACCGTGCCGAGTAGATCCCCGGCGCCCCGGCCAGGCGTTCGACGGCCAGCCCCGAGTCTTCGGCCAGAGTTAAAAATTCAGATTTCTTGCTGTAGAAAAGGCTTTTTCCGCGGGCATTTTGCTCGAACGTGGTTCCCTTTTCAGGATAGGACGTCCGGATGCCGAGGTCGGCAAGCGTCAGGATTTTTAGAGGCCGGCTTCCGAGCGAGGCCCGAATTTCTCTGGCCTTGCCGGGATTCGTAGTGGCCAGGACAATAATATTTTTTTTAGCCTGCACGGCAGTCCTCCTGCCCCGTTTTTTCATTCCATTTTGAGCTAATTAGTCCGAGCCCCGTTGGATGGCGAGCTTTCCCAATTCCATCCGGACGAAAAATTCCGTGCCCCAGATGCGGAGCGAAGGACGCCCCGGCGCTTCGGAACCGCAGCTGACGATTTTGGGCCCCATGGTCAGGCAGTCCTTTGTCTCGAGAGCATGGCCGCCCAAAATTTTATAAACAGGCGCTGCCGTCGGCGCGGCGCAGGATGCGTCTTCGTAGATGTCGGAGATGATGACGAGGTTCTCACCCTGCTTTTCTTCGGCAGCCTCCGGCGACGAAAGCCCGGCGATGATGCGGCCGTCGAAATAGACGTTGAGGGCGGTCACTTCTCCTTTGAACCCTGTCGAAATGCAATCCAGCTCTCGTTTATCGAAATCGACAATATTGAGCGATGGCGACCCGGCGACCTGCCGCTGCGATGTGCCCACGCAGAGGATTTTGCCGAAGGGATAGAGCTTGATGTGGGATACGTTTCCCATAGGGTGGGCGTCGGCGACCGCAACCCTCTTCGTTTCGAGACTCCACCGCCTCAGGCCGCCGCTTTTGTCCGATGAATAAACGCGGCCGTCATAATCCACGGCCAACGAACGGATCGGTCCTCCGTCCGCATCGATCGTCAGGACTTCCGGTTTGGAAACATCCCAGACGCGGATGCTTCCGTCGGCATGGCCGGTGACAATCGTGTGCCTCGGGAGCGTGGCAATCTTGAGGATCGGTGAATCTGTTTTGGCGATCGGCGTGATCTCGTTCCTTTCAAAAGAGACCTGAACGAGCTCGCGTCCGTCGTTCACGACATAGATGTCTCTCCCCAGCAGGGCAATGCCGGAGAGATGGCCCAAGGCGGTCTCGAAAATCCGGTTGTCCAGGAAGGTGAGGATGAACGCCTCTCCTTTCTGCCCGAACCCAGCGATTTGGTCCTGGGCGTAGAATCGGATCTGTTCCGCCCGCAAATCCCCGAGGTCGATCTGAAGGAGGAGGTTGGGAACGGCCTTGGGATTTTCATTGGCCACAGCCTTGAAATTCCGCTCGTCGGGGACGAATGGACGCGGCGGCCCGGGCTTCCAGGTCCTGCGCTTAAGGGCAAAATCTTCGTCTTGGCAGGCGACCGAGGTTCGGCCGGCCTTGAGCGCCCGCGGCTCCTGCTTGAAGTCGCCCAGGCGGATCAGGTCCCCCCAAGAATCGATTCTCCGCGTTTCGAACAGTTCCTTGGTTTCCTGGGCGTTAAGCCGCGAGCCGACGGAGTTGTCGAGGTCGTAGAGGACGACGACGCCTTCCTGGTAGAACAGCGTGTCCTCGAGCGTCGGCTCTTCGAGAAAGGCCAGGTGCGTCTTGACGCTTTCCAGGGCCATTTCCCGCTCTTCCAGGTTGAGCCTTCGGGTGGAGAAGTTGGCCCGGAAATTCACCTCCACATCGAGCTCGCCCTTGAAATATAAGTAATCGATGACTTTTTGGAAATAGAGCGAGTCGCGAGCCCCGTCGAGGATGATCAATTTTTTGTCCTCGTTTTCGGCGAGGAAATGCCGGAAGTACTCATCGGGATTGTCTTGCTCCTCGGCGAGCGGATAGTCGTCGTAATAGGCCGGGTCGATGTATTTCTTCAGCCATCGGATTCCAAGGAGGCGGTTGAAGACCTTCTGCCCCTGCTTTCTGTCGCGCATCAGGTAAAGGATCTCTTCGGGCTTCACGTCGCCGAACCCGCCCATGATGGCGTGGCAGAAATAGGTCTTGCCCGTGCCCGAGTCCCCGTTGACGGCCATGATCGTCCGTCTCTTCGATTGAATGAGGTAATGGAGAGTCTCCGAAAGCTCATACAAACCGCGCTGGGCCGGCTTCAGTCCCAGGATGCTGATGGCGCCGGCGTGGTAAAGGTAGAGAGAGTGAATAAATTCCGGCATGCCGATCTTTTTCAGGGCGCTTACGCTCTCTTCGAAAACCTGCTTGTTTTTCGTTTTTAAAAGCTTGAGCAGGGCGATGACGACATCGGCGCTCACGCCGCCCAGCTTCTCTTTCTGGGCTTTCCCAATCTCTCCCAGAGTCCAGGCGAGATACGTCCTCAGCTTCAAAGACGAGTGGTCGGCATACCGTGCGAGCGGCGGCAGCTTTTTGACCGAAGCGAAGCCGATCCTGCCCAAGGCCCAGATAGCCTCTTCTTTCTGTTCCATCAGCGGATGATAGGATTTTTCCCCACCCCCCGACGATTCGAGGATCTCGTCGGGTTTTTCCAGGACGGAGGCGATTTCGTCCACGGCCCGATCCTCCAGCAGGTGGCCCAGCGCATAAATGATATTTTCCCGGATCTTCGTGCTCGTCACGGGATAGGCATTGAGGGCTTTGAGCAATCCCGCAGCAGAGCGGGGGTCTTTGAGGATGCTGAGGATCATCGACGCATAGTAGGGAACTCCGCTCAGAATATCGAGATCCTCCTCAAGCAGGAGGCGGAGGCAGGGTCGGACAAGCGCCGGCGACGTGTTGGTGACGATGCCCTCGGGAGGCTGGATCTTTTCGGCAATGAGCGGCAGCGCTTCATCGCCCAGCCCCGCCAGCCTGGCTTTCCGGAGAAGATCGCCGATGGCCTGGCTGAATTTTTCTTCCTCGGCTAGAAACCGGGAGATCGTATCGACGATCGGAGGAGATGATTTTCGGATGCCCTCAAGCGCGGCCATGAAGGCAGCTCTTTCAGCCACCGTGAAAGTCCGATCGAGGCATCGTTCCTGTGCCTTGAGCCGGCGCAGGCAGCTGAGCTTCCGGCGATTGGCGTCGTTGTCCCAGGCGGGGACGAAGCATTCGCTGTTCAGCCTCAGCGCTTCGACACCGATCTGCCAGACAAGAACTTCGAAAAGAGCAAGAAAGGCGGGCTTCCCATTCTTATCGCCCGGAGGGCCCGGGCGCAGGCCGGGATCGCCGTGGCCTCTCTTGATCAGCGCCCGCCGGAAATTCAGGCATAAGGGCCAGGCCTTATCTCCTGCCAGAGGGAAGAAAACGTTGGTGATGGCGGGCCTCAGCCCATCGTCCGGGCGTTTGGCCAGCTCAAAGAGGAGCTCATGAGAGGCCCTATCGCGGAGAGTTTTGGGGTTTTCCTTCCATTCTCCGCTTGGGCTCAAATAGACAAAGCGCCGGCCGTCGAATCCCCGAAGAATGTTTTTTGCGGCTTCCTCCAGGTCCTTAAATCCCGGAGCAGGAAGCGTGAGCAATGACATGTATTATTTCGAAAGGATCAGCCCTTTGAGATCCTCCTCGAGATTGGTCGTCTCGATCCGGAACAGCCAGCCTTCCTGGTAGGGATTTTTCCGGAGCAGGGAATGGTCGTCTCGAAGCTTTGTGTTCACTTCGACGACCCTGCCCGTGGCCGGCGACCAGATGCGGTGGACGAATTTTTCGGCGTCCGTGACTTTCCCACAGATCTCTCCCTGGCTGACCGTGTCGCCGATCTTGGGAAGGTCCATCTGGGTGATGATCCCCACGGACTTGAGAAAATCATAGAGGATGCCGACCGTGGCCAGTCCGCCGTCCTCCTTCTTGATCCAGGCATGGCCGAGCATGTAATGCAACCCGGCGGGCATTTTTACTTCATCGACCCAGTTTTCTCCCTTTTCTTCGCTGTCCGCAGCCTTAAAGGCGCGGGCGACAAGGCTCCGCAGGTCGGCCGGTGTGAAGGGCTTGGGTAGGTAGTCGAAGGCGCCCATCTTGACCGATTGGACGGCCGTCTTGATCGTCGGATAGCCGGTGACCATGATGACTTTGGCGTTGGACTTTTTGTCTTTGAGGTTCTTCAAGAGGTCCAGCCCGCTGATGCCCGGCATCATCAGGTCGGTGATGATCAGGTCATATTTCTTTTCCTCTTCTTTCTTGAGGGCTTCCTCCCCGCTCAGGGAGAGGTCGATCTCGTACTCGTCACTGACGATGGCTTGACGGATGCTTTTACAGACGGTGATTTCGTCGTCCACTACGAGAATCCTTCTCTTGTTTTTGTCCGTCATAATAACCTCCTTCAGATGCGCCTAATGATTGGTGTGTTCTTCATTGATAGGTAATTTTACCGTAAATACCGATCCTTGGCCAACCTCGCTTTTCACTTCGATCTTGCCGTCATGCTGTTGGATAATGCCGTAGCTGACGGCCAGGCCCAGGCCCGTGCCGGAACTCTTGGTCGTGAAAAACGGGTCGAACAGCTTGTTGATGTTCTCCCGGGGGATCCCCATGCCCGCGTCGATAAAGACGATCTCGACATATTTGCGATCGTCGTCAAGCCGGCTGATGATAGTCAGGTTCCCGCCCTTGGGCATGGCCGCGCAGGCGTTGAGCATCAGGTTCCAGAAGACCTGCTGGATCTTGGTCTTATCGAGCGGGATCTGGGGAAGGCCGGCCTCCAGGTTTTTGATGATCTTGACGTTCTGGAAGGAGGCCTGGTTTGCCAGGAGCTGGGTCGTCCGGTCGATGAGCTCATTGATATCGGACTTGGTTTTCTCCGGAGGGCTTTGGCGGGCGAACTCGAGCAGGCCTTTGACGATCTGAGCGCAGCGGGATGTCTCGTCCGCGATAAGGGTCAGGTTCTCGTAGTCCGGGTCCTTTTTCTCGCATTTCTCGAGCATGAGATGGGTGTTGATGAGGATCGAGGTCAGGGGATTGTTGATCTCGTGGGCGATGCCGGCCGCCATCTTGCCGAGGGAGGCGAGTTTTTCGGAGCGGATGAGATAATCCTGCATCTCCCGGAGTTCCTTGGTTCGCTCCTCGACCCGCTTTTCCAGCGTCTTTCCCCATTGGAGCAGGTTCTCGTTGGCGATTTTCAGGTTTTCCGTCATCTGATTGAAAGAATGGGCCAGCTGGCCGATCTCATCCCGGAAATCGATCTCGACGCGGTGATTCAGGTCACCCTCGGCGATCTTGTTCGTGGCGACGACCATGCCCTGGAGTGGATTGATGATCGTCGAGGTGATGATGAACAGGATGACCAGGAGGATGACGGCGCAGAGGGCGGCCAGGCTGGCGAACTTGAGCATCACGCTGTTGCGGATATCGATATAGGGCTTTTCCAGCATGCCGACGTACAACATGCCGATGATCTCGCCGTCGATATTTTTGATGGGCTCGTAGGCCGTGATGTACCAGTGGGTGACGACAAAGGCGGGCCCGATCCAGGATTTGCCTTCGTGGAGCACGGCCTGGTTGACCTCCTCGGATACGCGCGTGCCGATGGCCCGGTTGCCCTTTTCGTCGGTGACATTGGTCGAAATCCTCAGGTCATTCTGGAAGACGGTCACGGTCCCGATTTCCTTGCCTTTGTACTTTTCTCCCTTGAAGACGATGTCTTTGACCCGGTCCACGATGTCATAATTCTGATTCAGAAGGATCCCGCCGTAGAGCACTCCGAGGAGAACACCCTTGTCGTTGATGAGAGGCGCGGCCGCTTTGAGCATCATTCCGTTCTCTTCATGATCCTCGGGACGGAAGGCCGCCTTCTCCGTCGGGACGAATGCGAGATATGATTTTTCGGCGAGGTCGGCCCCTTCCTTGAGAAGCTCGGCATGGGAAATGATCTGTGTGCCGACGACGACTTCTTTTTTCAGGGCGCGGCCGACCAGCGAGTCCTGGGACTGGTCATCGCCCCCGAACTCCGGCTGCCTGGCGCGAAACACGACCTTTCCTTGGGCATCGGTGAGCGTCAGGATGTCCAGCTGGAAGTCTTTACGGACAAACTCCAAGTCCTTTTGGAGGATATCCTTCTGGCCCTGAACGAGCGCTTGTTGAATGGACTCGCGGCTTGAGTTCAGACGGACGATGTCGCGGATATCATTCATCCTCTCGTTATAGACCATCCAGGCCGAGGCCAGGTCGTGGCGGACTTTGGCCTGGGCCAGGTCGAAAATCGTCCGGTGTTCCAGCCGGGTGCCCATGAACAAGGTCACGATCCCGCCAAAGCTGATGACGGCCAGGAAGCTCAAGGTGAGCTTGAAGCGCAGAGGCAGGTCGAGGAATCTTTTAAGGTACGTTCTCGACGGCATGAGTCCTATATATTAGCGTATTTCGCGGCGCTTATCCAGAGGACGAGGATGTGTTTTTTCCGCCAATCAGTCCTCGCCAAGCTACGAGAGATTTGTGCGATCCATCCTCTGGCGGGCTTTTACGCGATATACCACTCGCAGGCAAAAAAACGCTTGACATAGCGGCCAGAAATTTGTTAAATGATATAGTCTATTGAGTTAGTCGACTGATATTGGATAAAAAGAATGCGGTTATCGACAAAGGGTGAATATGCGAGCCGGGCCATGCTGGAGCTCTCGCTCCACTATGCGGACGGCCCCATGCACATCCGCGACATTTCTGCGGCCCAGGACATTCCGGAACGTTTCCTTGAACAGATCTTGCTCCTCCTAAAAAGGACCGGCTACCTCCGGAGCAAGAAAGGGCCAAACGGCGGCTATTACCTGGCCAAGGCGCCCTCGAGGATATCCGTCGCCGAGGTCATCCGAGTCATGGACGGCCCCTTGGCTCCGATCGATTGCGTCAGCGTGACGGCGCATGAGGTCTGTCCCAGGGAAAGGGTCTGCGGCTTGAAAAGCCTCTGGAAAGAGACTCGAGATGCCATTGCCCGGATCCTGGAAAGGACGACATTCGAGGACCTCGCGGAGAGGACCCGGGCAGCCCAGAAAATGGACAGCGGCGAGACGGAAGGGGATCGCCGGGCGGACTAATTATCATGAACAAGAACCGGATTTTACATAGATGTTGGACAGTAGTCGATAAAGACAATCGACTAGATAAACATATACCTAAGGAGCAGTAAGAATCTCATGAAATGCCATCGCATCGGCAAAAAAAACGCACCCTGGATTCTTGCCTTTCTTTGCCTTCTGGCGGCCTCCAATCTTTGGCCGCAGGAAAAAAAAGAAGCTCCCGCCGTAACCGCGAGCAAGGCCTTCAAGCTCAGCGGATACACCCACATTCTCTATGTCACCCAGGATGAAGGTCTCGACAGCTTTTCGATCAAACGGGCCCGCCTTTCCTTTGCCGGCGAGTTCTTGAAAAATGTGCGTTTCAAGCTGCAGATCGATGCCGTCAAAAGCCCGGTCCTCGTCGACGCCCAACTGGACTTCGTTCTCAGCCCATCCGCCTCATTTCGCGTCGGCCAGTTCAAGGTCCCGTTCAGCCAGGAAAGCCTGCTCTCGGCGGCTGAGATCGACACCATCAACCGTTCGCAGCCCGTCGCCAAGCTCAGTCCCGGACAGGACATCGGATCGTCGGGCCGCGACATCGGCGCGACGTTCTTTGGGAAGTATTCCATCGTCGAATACACGGTCGGTTTCTTCAACGGGGCGGGCATAAACAAGACGGACACCAATGAGCAAAAAGATCTCGCGGCCAGGTTTTTGCTCCGCCCGGCCGGCTTTCTCTCGATCGCGGCTTCTTTTTATGACGGCCATACCAGGGGGAAAGCCGATGCTCCGGCTGTGGCGAGAAAGCGGACCGGCTTCGAAACGGCTGTCGTCCATAACGCGTTTTCCCTGAAGGGGGAATTCATCCTGGCCAGGGACGATACGACATCCAAGCAGGGATGGTATCTCCAGGGAGGGTATTTCGTCCTTGCCAAGACGCTCCAGGCCATCGTCAAATACGATTCCTATGATAAGGACAAAAATGTCGCGGGGGACCGAAGCCATCTCTTCACCCTGGGCATGAATTGGTATTTAACCGAAAAAACCAGGATCATGGTGAATTTTGAGCTTTATAGGGACGAGTCCGGCAAGACCACGAACTCGGCCCTCTTGGCCCAGTTCCAGGCCGGATTTTAAGGAGAAAAAATGGAAATAAGAAGGGTCGTAGGGATCTTAATCATCGGGTCTTTTATTCTTTTTGGCTTCTCCTTCGGCCGGACCGATCAAAAGCCGCTGACGGGCAAGATCAGTATTTCGGGCGCCTGGGCGCTCTATCCCATGGCTCTCAAATGGGCCGAGGAATTTCAGAAGGCCAATCCCGGGGTCAAAATCGATGTCCAGGCCGGCGGCGCCGGCAAAGGCATTGTCGACGTCCTGGCCGGGATGGTCGATTTCGGCATGGTTTCCCGAGATGTCCATCCCCAAGAAGTGGAGAAAGGGGCGCTGCCGATCGCCGTGACAAAAGACGGCGTCGTGGCCACGATCAGCGAAAAAAATCCTTTCTTGATTGACATCCTGAAGAAGGGCCTGACAAAATCCCATTTTCTCGATATCTGGATCACCGGAAAGATCACGACCTGGGGCCAGGTCCTGGGAACACAGGACAAGGCCGCTGTCCATGTCTTTACGCGCTCGGATGCCTGCGGCGCAGCGGAAACCTGGGCTGCCTACTTCGGAAAAAGACAGGAGGACCTTGACGGCGTCGGGGTCTACGGCGATCCCGGCCTGGCCGAGGCCATACGCCGAGATACTCTTGGGATCGGCTATAACAACATCAACTTCGCCTATGATGCCAAGAGCCTGAGGCCTGTGAGCGGTATCGCGATCGTCCCCATCGATCTCGACGGCAACGGAAAAATCGATGCCAGGGAAAGCGTGTATGCGACGAGGGACGATATCACCGGGGCCATCGCTAAGAATATCTATCCCTCGCCGCCGGCCCGGGACCTTTACCTGGTCGCCAAAGGCAAACCCAAGAACAGGGCGGCGGTCGAATTTCTCCGTTGGGTTTTGACTGATGGGCAGAAATATGTCCCCGAGACGGGATATATTCCCCTGAGCAAGGAAAAGCTTGCCGAAGGACTAAATAAAATAAAGTAGGAGTTAATTCTTGAGGCTGCTGAAAGACCTTCTTGCCCGCAGGTTCATGCTGCTGTTGACGGCCGTGCCCGGATTCCTGGTCTTTTTGATGCTGTTCGGCCTTCTCCAGAAGTCCCGTGCGATCCTGGCCCTCAAATCCTTTTCGCAACTGCTGTTCAGTTCGTCCTGGCATCCGCTCAAGGGAGAATTCGGGCTTTTCCCATTCCTGATGGGAACCTTGTGGGTGACGCTCGCGGCCATGGTCATCGCCGTTCCCATTTCGCTCCTGACGGCCGTCTATCTGTCCGAGTATGCCCCGAAATTCGTCCGAGAATTGGCCAAGCCCATGGTCGACCTGCTGGCCGGGATCCCCTCCGTCGTCTATGGCGTTTGGGGCGTGCTCCTGGTCGTCCCCTTCGTCGGGAAGACGCTGGCCCCGCTTTTCGGCACCTATTCTTCGGGGTATTGCGTGCTTTCCGGCGGCGTCGTCCTGGCCATCATGATCTTTCCGACGATCATCCATGTCTCCCTGGAAGTCTTTTCCTCCGTTCCCAACGCTCTGCGGGAAACTTCGCTTTCGCTGGGAGCCACCCAGTGGGAGACGGTCAAACATGTTGTCTTGAGAAAAGGGCTTCAGGGGATCATCGCGGCGATCGTCCTCGGCCTGTCCCGGGCGTTCGGGGAAACGATGGCAGTCCTGATGGTCGTGGGGAATGTCCCCAAGCTCCCCCATTCCGTTTTCGACAGCGCCTATCCCCTGCCCGCCCTCATCGCCAATAATTACGGCGAGATGATGTCCGTTCCCCTCTATGATTCCGCCCTGATGCTGGCGGCGCTCGTGCTTCTGCTGGTCGTCCTGGTCTTTAATCTCGCGGCCAGGTTCATCCTGGTCAAAGCCGAACGGAAGTCCGAATGAAAAAACTACGAAGGCGAAAAATCGAGGAACGCGTCTTCAAGCTGTTCATGATGGGCTCGACCGTCGTCGTCATCGGAAGCTTGCTCCTCATCGTCGGGACTGTCGTCGTCAAAAGCCTTCCGGCCATGAAGCTCTCGATGATCACTCAGACGCCGAAAGGGGGATACTACCTGGGCAAGGAAGGCGGAATTCTCAACGCCATCGTCGGGTCACTGTACCTGGCTTCGGGGGCCACGCTGCTTGCGGTTTTGCTCAGCCTGCCGATCGTCATTTTCTTGAACATCTACACCAGGAAATCCTCGGCCTTGGCCATGTTCACCCGGTTCTCCCTGGATGTCCTGTGGGGCATTCCCTCGATCGTCTACGGGGCTTTTGGCTTTATCGTCATGATGTTTTTCGGGCTGCGGACCTCGCTCCTGGCCGGGATCATCACCGTCGCCCTGCTGGAGATCCCGATCATGACTCGGGCCATGGATGAGGTCATCCGCCTGGTCCCCGAAGCCCTGAAGGACGCTTCCTATTCGCTCGGGGCGACGCGGCTCGAAACGGCGCTCAAGGTGATCGTCCGGCAGTCCCTCCCTGGGATCGTCACGGCCGTCCTGATCGCCTTCGGACGCGGGATCGGGGACGCCGCCTCGGTCCTTTTCACGACCGGCTTTACGGACAACATCCCGACATCTCTTCTGCAGCCGGCGGCCACGCTGCCCCTGGCCATCTTCTTCCAGCTGGGCACTCCCTACCCCGAGGTCCAGCAGAGGGCTTACGCCTCGGCAGCGGTGTTGACGCTGATCATCCTTGTTATCAGCTTGGGGTCGCGGTTGCTCATCAAGCGATTGGCAAGGCATAGGATAAAATAACGGATGAAAAATTCGTATTATCGCTGCGAGCGCAGAGTGGGTGGCGGCGGGTCCCACTTTTCGCTTGCGGGGGCAAGGCAATAGGTGAGAACGATGGATTTCCAAACGCACATCAGCATTCGAAACCTCAGTGTTGCTTACGGAGCGCAGCAGGCTCTCAAGAATGTCACGCTGGATATCCCGGATCGGAAGATCACGGTCATCATTGGACCGTCGGGGTGCGGCAAGACGACGCTCCTCAAATCGCTGAACAGGCTCCTCGATTCCGTCGACGGCATCAAGGTCGAAGGCCAGATATTTGTCGACGGCGAGGACATCTATGATCCCAAGATCGAAGTAACGCACATCCGGAAAAAAATGGGTTTATTGTCCCAGAAACCCCAGGTGCTGCCGATGTCCATCTTCGACAACGTCGCCTACGGCCCCCGGCTCCATAACAGCCCGGACAAGAAAAAACTGAGCCGGATCGTCGAGGAACATCTCAGGGTGGCCGGGCTCTGGGATGAAGTCAAAGACCGCCTTCATGAGCCGGCCTCCAGGCTGTCGGTGGGCCAGCAGCAGAGGCTCTGCCTGGCGCGGGGCCTGGCGGTCGAGCCCGAGATCATCCTGGGCGATGAGCCCACCTCGGCCCTGGACCCGCAGTCGAGCCAGAATGTCGAGCGCCGGCTGATCGAGCTCAAATCGGAATACACCGTTGTCGTCGTGACCCATATCCTTCGGCAGGCGCGGCGAATCGCCGATTATTTGGCCTTCCTTTATCTCGGCGAGCTTATCGAGCACGGCCCGGCCGCCGAGGTTTTTGCCAATCCCCAGAACCCCCGGACGCGGGCCTACCTGACCGGGGAGATCAGTTGAGGCCGAGACCCCACCGAAGAAATTAAAATGACGCTCAGCGGCCTGTGGGCGACGGCTTTATCTTCGTCTTCAATAAAAGATATCCGGATGTCTTGTATCTTTTTGCGACGATGATCTGACTGGTATTACGAAGAAAATATTCCAAGGCGGGGTCCGGCGGCAGATAGCAATAATCAAAATTGCGATATTGGCCCTGCTTGTTCACCAAGTCGATCTCCAGCCAGGTCATGTTTTTTTGGAGACGATAAAAACTGATGGACGGCAAGACGGACCAGTGAACTCCCAACCGGATTGTGGGGGGAACGGCGGCGTCCTTGTCTTTCGAATTTCTTAAATATTCGAGCATCTGTTTTGAGTCGGCGTCAAATTTCCAATCCCGCGTCGAATGCGTATTCGCGGTTTGAGAAAAATGGAGAGCGCTGAACAGGGTCAGGCCCAAGAAAAAGCCGACGGCCGGGATCTTGATTTTTGGGCGGCCCTCACCGAGGGGTCCGAAAAGGAAGATGAGGAAGAGCAAGTACATCGGGATGAAAAACAGCGCCGTTCTTTCGAACAGATAAAATGAATGAAACAGGATTTTTTGGACTATGGTCGAAAAAGCGGAGAGAAGAAGGACTCCCATGAAGAAAAAGCCGGGCCTGATTTTTTCCGTCGTTTTCATCCGATAATGGACGGCGAGGATAAAGCTCGAAAATAGGAACGATAAAAGGATCAGAATCCATATCGAAGATTCCTGGCCGGAGAAATAGCTTTTTCCGTAGAATGAGCTCCGGATGAGGGTCAAGACCGTATCCTGGATAAAGCCCGTCTCTCCCCCGAAGAAGATCTGATTTTTCTTAAAAAGGAAGATCGGATAGGCTTGGAGGGCGACCAGCATCAGGGTGATATTGACCGGTGGCCGGAATTGTTCCCTGGTCAGAATTTTCAACCGGTTCAACAGCCGGCCCAGAAAAAAAACGAGCAACGTGACGCCGGCGAAGAGGCCGAAGACGAGGATGGCCCGGCGCGAGATCGAGAGGAAAAAGGGGCGGTCTCCGCCCCAATTGATCACGTTTTTCAGGGGAGGGAACAGAGACCTCCGGAGCGAGGCCGATTCGTCGCTCGAAAGAACATCATATTTTTTTATCCGGGCCTTTGCCCATTTCCGAATGGTTTGGGGCGAGTATTGAAATTGTTCACGGCCGATGCGGATTTCAATCGCTTCGATGTTGTCCAGGGCGGACAGGGGAACGAGGAACTTAACGGCGGCCAAATACGATGCCCGGTTGAAAGTCCAGAGGCCGTTTTGATAATCGAAAGGCAGGTCCCCGTGGAAAAGGCTGACACCGGAGACAACGCTCGCCTGGCGGTCCTCCTCGCTGAACGCGGAACCGGAAATTCGAATGGTCAGGGGCTCTGTGAATTTCTCTGAAAAGATGAAATCTTGGGTGATTAAAATGAGGTTGAAAAAAAGAACAAAGAGGGACAGGACCGCGCCGAGGATTTTTCTTAAGGGGGAGGGTTCCCGAACGGCAGGAGGAATAACTCCAACACTGGGCTTTTTCCTGTTCAAAACAACGAAGAAAACAAGAGCCATGAAGACCAGAACGGCATAGACATTGAGCAGGGCCAGGTTGGCCAAGACTGAACATGCGGCCAACCCGAGCGACCAGGACAGGTCCCGGTAACCCTCCTGTTTCTGCCGGGAAATACGTTCTAAAAAGGAAACATAAAAGAAAAAGGCGGCCATCAAGAGCCCCAGGGATAATCCATATCCCCTGCACAGCCCGAAGAAATCCATGACATAAGGATTGAAGTTCAAGAGCAGAAAACCGGCGGCGGCGATGATCTTATTGGACAGCTTATTGACAATCAGAAAGGAGAAAACCAGGTACAAGACATAGCCCAGCAGACTGGGAAGGCGGAGGACCCATTCGGCGTTCCCGCCAAAAAAGCAAAAAATCCTGGCCAAAAGGGTGTTCAGAAAATGATTGTTGGTGGAGACAAAATTCAAAACGTAGAGGGGATCCCCCGTCAGATAATTCAGATAGGTCGTGGCCTCATCGTATGTGATATCGACCTGAACGGCCCTCAGGATCTCATAGGTGAGAAAGAACAGGGAAGAGCCGAAGAGGAGAACGGGGAAGGCTATCGTCTCCGCTTTTTTAAAGAGTTTCATCTTCGTCCAAACCGTTTTATCTCAAGTCATATAAAAACAAAAGAGGGATGTTGTCAAGACAGTCCATCTCCAAAAAAAGGGCGGGTCGCCGGGCCCGAAAATGTCATTCGATTTTGGGCCTGACTAAAATATTTCCGGACAGGGGGTATGTCTCGAGGAGAATCATCCGGGGGAGAATTCTCCGGATGCTGCTCAGCGTGTCCTCCAAATAATAGAAATCATTGCCCTGATAAGGGGGCGCCGTGTTGACCTCCAGCCAGGTCGAGTTGCCGCGCTTCAAATAATATTGCATGGACGGAAAAAAGATATCGCTGATACCAAGGACAATCTTTGGATGATCGGCCGGGTCTTTGTCTTTCATGGTTCTTAGGTCTTTGAGCATGGATTTTGTGTCGGCATCGCTTCTCCATTCGACCGTCATGGCCGTGCTCGCCCGCATAGAAAAATGGGTGACAAATAGAAGGGTCAGGGCTGCCAGGAGACAGATGGAAATGATCTCCATGGCGGTTGTCCTGCGGCTGAGATATTGGAGCAAGAATATGGCGAGAAGCATAAACAGCGGGATGAAAAACAAGGCCGTCCGTCCGATCAAATAGAGGTTGTCCAGGAGGGCTCTTTGGAGAAGAGTCGAAATGGAGGTGAGGATGAGGATCGAGAAAATGGCGAAACCCGGCAGCACTTCGGCCAAAGTCCTTTTTCGAGCATGAACGATGAACAAAACCAGAGAGGCAAGGAGAATCAGGCAGATGAAGAAAAAAACCGCCCATTCCTGCCGGCGGAAATAGAGATTCCCGTAAAAGGAATTGTTAATGAGGGAAAACACGGTGTCCCGGATAAAGCCGGTTTGTCCTCCCCAAAATAGTTCACCGCTTTTTTTTAGAATATAAAGGGGGTACCCGATAAAAGCCGCGAGGACAAGCGTTATCGAAGCCAGGGACCTGAATTGTTCCGCCTTGAGAAGCCTCCATCGCCGCAGGAGCCGCCCCGAAAGCAGCAGGAAGCCGACAAACAGGACAAAGATCCCCAGGACGAGGAGCGCTCTCAGAAGGAAATAGGGGAAGAAAGCCCGGTCACCTTTCCAGTTGATGACAGGCCGGAAGACCGGGATGATGGAGCGTTTGAGGGCCACCGCGTAGGGGCTATAAAAAGTGGAATATTTTTTTGGGCTAAGGCTTCTGATCCTTTTCAGATCGAAGGCATCGAGGCCGAACGTCTCCGGGCCGATCCGGATCTCGATCTGCTTGATCTTGCTTAGGAGGTCGGGAAGGCATCGGAACTTGACGGCCGTAAAATAGACGGGTTTATCCATCATCCAGAGCTCACCCTGATAAGGAAGCCGAGTCTCCTGGTTTTTGATGTCGACGCGAAAAACATCGATGTTGGGCCTGTCCGGCTCGTCGAGGCCCGTGATCCTGACGGTCACCGGCTCAAAGAATTTTTGAGCTAGGGTGAGGTCCTGGCAGATCACTAGGAGGTTGAAGAGGACGGCCAGCAGGACAAGAACGGGCAGAAAGAATTTCTTCTTTCCGGGTCGATTGTGGCTGGGCGCTGCCAGAGGAAGAAGCGGCCGTCTGTCCTGACGATTCCAAACCGCAAAGAATACAAAGGCCATGACGGCCAGGCCAACATAGACGTTCAACAAGCTGAAGTTCGAGAGGACGGCCAAGGCGGCGGCGGCCAGCGAAAGATTCAGGAGACGGTGGCGGTCCGGCTTGTTTTTGACGGCGTTGTCCAGAAAGCAGAAAAAGAAGAAGAGAGAAGCCATGAGGAAGGCCAGGGACAAGCCATAGCCGCGGCAGAGGGAAAAGAAGTCCAGGACATAAGGATTGAGGCTCAGCAGGAGATATCCGCAGACGGCGATGATCTTGTTTTTGACGAATCGGTCCAGAATGAGGAATGAAAACAGAAGATAGACGGCAAAGGCCAGGAGATTGGGAAGCCGGAGGACGAATTCGCTCGACCCGCCCAACGTCCAAGCGAGTTTGGCGAGGAGCGTATTCACGAGGTGATTGTTGGCTGAGTTGAAGTTAAAGATAGCTACCGGGCTCGCCGAGATATAGTTCAGATACGTGGCGGCTTCATCGAACGTGAAGGCGGCCTCGGCGGTCCTTTTAACCATGAAGATGAGGAGAGTGATGGAGATCACCAGGAGCAATGACTTATAGACAATGGCATCGAGTCGACGGGGACGCTTCATCATCGTTCTTGTTTGGTCTTCACCAAATGGTTGCCTGAGAAAAAGTATGTCTTGAGGAGGATCATCTGGGGAAGAATTCTCCGGGCGCTGTCCCGGGCTTCATCGATAAAATAGAAGTCACACCCTGAATAGGGAGGGACTGTCTGGAGCTCCAGCCAGGAGAGCCGGCGGCGTTTGATGTAATAGGGCAGGGTCGCGTGCAAACGGTCATGGACGCCCAGGCTGATGGCGGGACGATCGGCGAAATCATTCTCTTTGTACGTCTTTAAATCATCGAGCAGGGGAATGACGTCGGCCTCGCCCCACCATTCCACCGTCATGGCCGTGTTGGCCGTTTGATAAAAATGATAAAGAGAGAGGATCGTTACGATCACGATGAGCGTCACAGCCGTTATTTTCAGGCCGGCCTTCAAGCGGCTGAGAGCGGAAAAAAGAAAAATCAGAAATAGCATGACGAGAGGGATGAAAAACAATCCCGTCCTTCCGAACAAAGAGGGATTGCCGAACAGGAGATTTTGGAGGACGATGAACGCGGCCGAGAGGACGAGGCAGGCCAGTATGGATAATCCCGGAAGCACTTGGGCCACGGTCTTCTTCCGGGAATGGATAAAGAGCAGGACCAGGAAGACAATGACGGAGAAGGTGATGAAGAGAAGGACCGCCCGCTCCTGCCTTGGCAAATAGAATGTCCAGTAGAATGAATTATTGACCAAGGAAAACACGGTTTCCCAGATAAACCCGGCCCATCCCCGACTCAATCCGCCGTACCAGAACGCGCCGCCGGTCTTCAAAAGATAGAGCGGGCAGCCGGCGAACATCGCCAGGATCAATGTCCTCGAGGCGAGGGGCTGAAACTGCTCCGGCTTGATCACGGGCCACCGTCTCAGGAGACGGCCGACTCCAAAAACCGACAAAAGAATCAGGGCCGCGATGCCGGCGACCGCCAGGATTCTCCTCAAAAGAGCCTTGAGAAAAATTGAATCGCCCTTCCAATTGATGGCCTGCCTGAAGATCGGAAACAGGGAGCGCTCGAGGGCCATGGAGTAGCGGCTGTAAAACACGTAATATTTTTGATGCCGAGTATTTTTAAAGCTTTTGATGTCGTTGGCATCGAAGCCAAATGTTTTGGAACCGACGGAGATCTCGATCGTCTTGATCTTGTCCAGCAGGCCGGACGAGCATCGAAACTTGACGGTTTTGAATAAGACCGGCTCGTCCCGCTTCCAGACGTCGCCGTCATTGATGAGCGGCTTCTCCTGGTTGTTGATGTCGATCCTCGAAACAAAGACCTCCTGTTTTTCCTGCTCGTTGAGACCCGGGATTCTGACTGTCACGTGTTCGTACGCTTTTTCGGCCAGCTTGAGATCCTGGGAGATAACTGCGAGATTGAACAGGACGGCCGCGGCCGCGATCCCGACGACGACTCCCTTTTTTTTTGCGGCCGGCCGTTGGAATTGGGGAGGCCTCGCCAGGGCGGGACGGCGCCTGTCTTTGAAGTTCAAGAAAATCATAAATCCCCCGGCAAAAACGATTAGGCTTAAATAGACATTGAGCAGGCTGAAGTTCGAGAGGACGGCCAACGAGGCCGCCGCGAGCGAACAAGACAGGTCTCGATATCCCTCCTCCGGGGAAAGAATCGATTTGTCCAGGAACGAGAAGAAAAAAAACAGGGCGGCCATAAGAAAGCCCAGAGACAATCCGTATCCCCGGCAGAGCGAGAAAAAATCCAGAACGTAGGGATTCAAGTTGAGGAGGAGATAGCCGCAGATGACGATGACCTTATTTTTGACGAACCGATCCAATATCCGGAAAGAGAACAGGAGATAGATGAGATAGCCCAGGAGATTGGGGATGCGGAGGACGAATTCGCTCGACCCGCCCAGCATGTAGGCGAGCTTGGCCAGGAGCGTGTTCAAAAAGTGATTATTGGCCGAGTTTAGGTCAAAGACGGCCAAGACGTTCGATGAGAGGTAGTTCAGGTAGGTCGAGGCCTCATCAATGGTGAAGGGTACCCGGACCGCCCGGAGGACCTCAAAAATGATGAAAAAAAGGGTGATCCCCAGGATCGAGAGTTGATAAAAAGTCTCCTCGAATTGTTTGCGGAACTTCATCATCGGCCGTGAGATTTTTGTCTCTATTCATATAATCATAAAAAACAGGGGTGTCAAGAAGAGAAAACGCCCCCATCACTCTGGCCGGGGTTTCATCAAGATATTCCCGGACCGAGGATAGGCCTTGATGAGGATCATGTCCAGGCTCGCCGTCCGGGGGCTGTCGACGGTGTCATTCAAATAATAGAAATTGTTCCCTTGATACGGGGGAACGATCCGGATGTCCAGCCAGGCCGCGCCGCCGCGTTTCAAATAGTATTGGAGGGATGGATAAAAGACATCATCGATTCCCAGAATGATTTTCGGCTGTCCGCCGAGGTTTTTGTCCCGGATCTCTTGGAGATCTTTGAACAACATTTTCGTGTCGGCGTCTTTTCTCCATTCCGCCGTCATGGCCGTGCTGGCCCGCGCGGAAAAATGATAGAGAGATAGAAGAGTCAGGGCTACCAGGAGAGAGAGGGAAGCGATTTTCAGGCCGGCCTTCCATCGGGCGAGATCTTTGAACAGAAAAATGAGCAAAAGCGTGAACAAGGGAATCAAGAAAAGGGCCGTTCGTCCGGCAAGGTAGGGGTTGCCCAGCCCGACTCTCTGGACGATGGTCGAGACTGAGGTGATGAAAAGAATGGCCAGAAGAGAAAATCCCGGCAGCAGGCCGGCCAGTGATTTCCTTCGGCAATGGACAAAGAAGACGATCAAAAAAACAAGAAGGAAGAGGCACAGGAAGGAAAATACCACCCATTCCTGCCGGCGGAAATAAAGATTCCCGTAGAAGGAATTATTGATCAGCGAAAACACGGTGTCCCGGACAAACCCGGACAAACCCCCCAGCCACAAGGCCCCGCTCGTTTTCAAGACATACAGGGGAAATCCTGTGAATACGGCCAGCATAAAAGTCGTCATGGCCAAAGGTCGGAATTGATCCCTGGCCAGGATCTTGCGGCGGGCCAGAAATCGGCCTAAAAGAGAGAGGATGACGACGGCCATGGCGCACAGCCCCAAGGGGAAGAGCAGGCGTCGAAGGGACAAGACAAAAAGGGCTTGATCGCCTTTCCAGTTGATCACGAGTTTGTAGGCGGGGATCATGGAGCGTTTGAGGGACGCGGCGGGTTTGCTCGAAAACACGGAATAGCCTTGAATTTGAAAGGTCTTAAACTTTTTGATATCGGAGGCGTCATAGGTGAAATTTTTAGGGCCGATATGGATCTCCAGGCGCTTGATTTTATCGATCAGACTGGGAAGGCATCGGAACTCGATGGCCGTGAAATAGGCCGGTTTCTCAAGCTGCCACAGATCATTTTGAGAGGGCAATTCTTCCTTCCGGTCTTGGATGTCGATTCTCAAAATATGCATATCCTGTCTGTTTTGCTCGCTGAGGCCCGTGATCCTGACGGCCACGGGCTCGAACAGTTTGTCGGCAAAGGAAAAATCCTGCGAAACGACCAGGAGGTTGAAAACGACGGCCGCCAAGACGAGAACGGGCCAAAGGAAGTTTTTATTTTTCGCTTTACGTTGGACGGGCCCGGCCAAGGGAGGCCCGTGTCTGTCTTTCCCATTCACGACGACAAAAAACCCAAAGGCAAAAACAACCAAGCCGAGATAGATGTTGAGCAGGCTGAAGTTGGCCAGAATTCCGAAACAGAGGGCCGTCAGGGAAAACTGCAAATAGCGATAGGCGTCCGGTTTGTTCCCGATCGTTTTGTCCAGGGACGAGAAAAAGAAAAACAAGGAGGCCATCAGAAATCCGAGGGACAATCCATATCCCCGGCACAGGGAAAAATAATCCAGGACAAAAGGGTTCAAGCTGAGTAAGAGATATCCGCAGAGGACGATGATTTTCGTTTTGACAAACCTGTTTAAAATCAAGAAGGCAAACAGGAGGTAAGCGGCATAGGCCAAAAGGTTGGGCAGCCGGAGAACGAATTCGCTTGTCCCGGCCACGGCGCTCGAGATTTTGGCCAGGAGCGAGTTCAAGAAGTGGTTGTTGGCCGTGTTGAAGTTGAAGATGGCCAGGATGTTCGGTGAAATAAAACTGAGATAGGTATTCGCCTCATCATACGTCAGGGGCGCCCGGGCCGCCCGGACAGCCTCAAAACCGACGAAAAAAAAGGAGGAGACCAGGACCAGGATTTTATAAAGAATCTCTTCTGCTTTTTTAAGAAGAGCCATGGTCACTCCTGTTTGGACTTCACCAAGACATTTCCGGAGACCGGGTATCTCTTGACCAGAACCAAGCTGGGGCCGACCGTCCAGGCGCCGTCCGAAGGATCTTTGATATAATAGAAGTCATTCCCTTTATAGGGAGGCGCCATCCGAACCTTCAGCCAGGCCGACTTTGTCCATGCCAAATAATACTGCAAAGATGTGTATAACGTTTCATCGATTCCCAGGCTGATGATGGATGACGCGGCAAAGTCCTTGTCTTTGATTTCCCCGAGATCTTTGAACATGGATTTTGTGTCGGCGTCTCTTCTCCATTCGACCGTCATGGCCGTGTTGGCGCGCCCGGAAAAGTGAAGGGCGGACAGGATGGTCAAGACCGCCAGGAGAGAAACGGAAACGATTTTCGGGCCGGCCCTCCCCCGGCTGAGGGTTTGACACAGGAAGATGAGCAGGAGCGTGAACAGAGGAATCATGAACAGCGCCGTTCGACCGATGAGATAAGGATTTCCCAACAGGAATTTCTGGACAATGATCGAGACAGAGGCGACGAGGAGGATGACGAAAATGGATAATCCCGGCAGCATTTCAGCCAGAGTCCTCTTTCGGAAGGAGGCGATGAGTAGGATCGAAAAGGCGACAAGGATGAGGCAGAGGAAAGAAAAGACCACCCACTCCTGCCCCCGAAAATAGAGTTTTCCGTAGAAGGAGCCGTTGATGAGGGAAAACACGGTGTCCCGGACAAAGCTCTCCTGCCCGCCCCACCATAACATGCCGGCCTTCTTTAAGATATAGAGGGGATACCCGATGAAAATCGCGAGCATCCATGTCGTCAAGGCAAGCGGCCGGAATTGGCTCGGGGTCAGGATTTTAAGGCGGGCGAGAACTCGGCCTAAAATGACCAGGAGAATGATCGCCGCGGCGAAAATCCCCAGGACGACAACCGTTCTTCGAAGGGAATAGGAGAGAAGGGCTCGATCGCCTTTCCAGTTGATCACGGGTTTAAAAGCGGGGATTATCGACCGTTTGAGGGACATGAAGTCAAGGCTGGAAAAGATAAAATATTTTTTTTGGGGAGCCTTTTTAAACCGTTTGATTTCGGCGGGGCCATAGCTGAAGGTTTCCGGGCCGATGCGGATCTGGATCTGTTCGATTTTCTCCATAAGGCCGGCCGGGCAGCGGAACTTGACGGCGGTGAAATAGGTCGGCGTCTCGGGCCGCCAGAAGTCATCCTGATAGGTCAAGGGCTCTTCCTCGTTATGGATGTCGAGCCTCAAGACTTGAATATCTCGTTTTTCCTGCCCGGTGAGTCCCGCGATCCTGACGGTCACGGGCTCGAAGAATTTTCCGGCATAGTTGAGATCCTGGGAGAGGGCAGAGAAATTGAAAAGGACGGCCGCCAGGATGAACGCGGGCCAAAGGAATTTTTTGCTTTTGGCGGGATTTCGAACGGGCGCAGCGAAAGAGGCGCCCTGCCTGTCTAGCCTGTTTAAGATGACAAAATAGCCAAAGGCAAAAATGACCAGGCTGAGATAGATATTGAGCAGGCTGAAGTTAGACAGGACGGCCAGCGAGGCGGCTATGAGCGAATATCGCAAGCGGCGATGTCGGCCTGGTCCGGGCCCGGCCGTTCTGTCCAGGAAGGAAAAAAAGAAGAACAGGGAGGCCATCAGAAATCCGAGGGATAATCCGTATCCCCTGCAGAGGGAAAAATAATCCAGGACATAGGGATTCAGGCTGAGGAGAAGATAGCCGCAGAGGACGATGATTTTCGTTTTGACAAACCTGTTCAAAATCAAGAAGGCGAACAGGAGATAGGCGGCATAGGCCAAAAGGTTGGGCAGCCGAAGGACGAACTCGCTCGTTCCCCCTAAGGCGCTCCAAATTTTGGCCAGGAGCGAGTTCAAGAAGTGGTTGTTGGC
>Ga0315295_10000710_pt1 | contig 28544 bp, 26 predicted proteins | sample YL17G14_0_MG_FD_204453 | JGI IMG/M metagenome (GOLD analysis project Ga0315295, IMG submission 204453) | Sediment microbial communities from Yellowstone Lake, YNP, Wyoming, USA - YL17G14_0 | ecosystem: Environmental > Aquatic > Freshwater > Lake > Sediment | place: USA: Wyoming | collected... | reverse complement strand
GGTCCGGAGGGCCCTCGAACAGAGAAGACTTCTTCAGGAGAACAGATTTTACCGCCGGGAGCTTCTCACCAAGTACCAATTCAAGAACGTCATTGGTCAAACGCCTGCCATGGTGCAGGTCTACAAGACCATTGCCAAGGTTGCAGATACGAAATCTACGGTTCTCCTTTATGGGGAGAGCGGAACAGGGAAAGAGCTGGTTGCCCGTTCGATTCATTATAATAGCCCGAGAAATCAGCGGCCCTTCATCCCGGTCGATTGCGCTTCCCTGGTCGAAAATTTATTAGAGACCGAACTCTTCGGTCATGTTCGAGGCGCCTTTACAGGAGCGGTCAGCGCGAAGAAGGGCCTTTTTGAAGAAGCGGACGGAGGGACGATCTTTCTCGACGAATTAGCCAATATTAGCCTTTCGATGCAAACCAAGCTCCTGAGATTTCTTCAGGAACACGAAATCAAGAGGGTAGGAGGAACGGAGAGCCTCAAGGTTGATGTGAGGATCATTGCTGCAACCAACCAACCCTTAGAACCCCTCATTCAGGAGGGAAAGTTTCGGGAGGACCTCTTCTATCGACTGAATGTCGTCATCCTCACCCTCCCCCCATTAAGAGAGAGAAAAGAGGATATCCCCTTGCTTGCCAATCACTTTGTCCAGAAGTTCTCCGAAGAACATAAAAAGTCCATCGGCCATATCTCTCCAGAGGTTCTCGAGATTTTGACTCACTATCCATGGCCCGGAAATGTTCGGGAGCTCGAGAATACGGTTGAACGATCCGTCATTTTTTCGGTCCATCCCATCATTCTTCCCGAGGATCTGCCGCCTAGGTTACTGGATGCCATTCCCGAGAGGAAGTTGGAAGATTTAAAAAGGAGTTATCCCCTGGTTGCGGATAAGTTTCTTTCATTGAAGGATGTGGAGAAGAATTATGTTCTGAAGATCCTCCAAGAAACCAGAGGCAATAAGAAAAAGGCGGCAGAGATATTGGGGATCGATCGGACAACCCTTTATCGGATCCTGGAAAAAGAAAAGGTGTAGCACATCGCAACACTTTTTTATTAATGTTTTCAAGTAATTAGCCATCTCAAGACAATCAGCAAAGAAGTGTTGAATTTTGAAACATTATCCCCCGCCCTCCATTATTCCAAAAATATTACTTTTATCAAATAATATCAATAAGTTAAATTTAATTATTTTTTTGAATAATGTGGCACTTTTTTTGCATTGTAATAGTCAAAATTCAATAAGAAAGGGGAAAAGTAGAATGAAGAAAACGATTCTTTTAGTTGCTCTTTTTACAATGGTCGCTTTCGTGTCCGGAGTCATGGCTCAGCAAAAACCAGCTGCTGCTCCGGCGAAAGCCGCAGGCACTGCTGCTCCAGCGCCCGCTCCTGCAAAGGCGCCAGCTACTGAAAAGGCTGCAAAGGTAGAGAAGTTTGCCGGAATGGTTGAAAAAGTGGATGAGGCAGCCAAGGCCGTCGTCGTTAAGGGCAAGAAGGATGAGAAAACCTTTGTGATCAATGACAAAACAACGATCATGAAAGGTGGAAAAGATATGCCCTTAACCGATCTGAAGAAGGGGATGAATGTCTCCCTGGAGTACAAGAAGGACGGGGACAAGATGGTTGCCGTGGCAATTAAAGCCGCCGCACCCAAGGCTGCACCAAAAGAGAAGAAAGAGGCGCCTGCTGCAAAGCCAGCCGAGGCACCCAAGAAGTAAAGAAAAACGTTTCCAAAAAAAAGGCACACTGAAAGGTGTGCCTTTTTTTTGGATCCCGCAGGAGAGGAAGAACCCCTATTTTGGGCCTTCCTTTGTGTTCTTTGGCGTTTCTTTGGGTCCTTCCTTTGAACCCTCCTTGGAACTTTCCTTTGTCCCCTCTACGAAGGTAACGGTGTAGGCCACGGGCACCCCCCTCTGGGTTTGATATTCCACTTTTACCATCTCTCCTGGATTCGGATAGCGGTGGGGGGTATAAACGGTTTTCCGTCCTATTCTGAAATTCATGATCGCCTTATCGGCCTGACTCTCCACATCCAACCACAGCTTTGTCCGAATTCCGATCACCTTGCCCACAAAGGTCGAAAACCTTTCTTGGGCCCCCGAGGTCTTCACTTCCAAAAAAATGAAGAGCGCCACAAAAAAGACAAGGACAAAGAGGGATCTAAAGTGTCTCATGGTCTTCTTCCTTTCAGATAACTTATAATGATTTATCAATGCATGAAATGGATTATCTTAACGGGGTGAGGGGTTATAGATACAGACTCGATTCCTCCCTCCCCGTTTGGCGTCATAGAGAGCCTGATCCGCCATTTTGACCAACTCTTCTTTTGACCTGGCCCGATGGCTTGGGAAATTAGAAATGCCTGAGCTAACCGTGAGATTCATGCGTGCCTGGCCGATTTCAAAAGACGTACTTTCCACCAATCGCCGGATCCGCTCTGCAATCATCAAGGATTCCTCAAGACCTGCCTCGGGTAGGATCAGAATGAATTCTTCACCGCCATAGCGGGCAACCGTATCCTTTTTTCGGACAGAGGTCCTCAGGAGACCGGCAATCTCACGGAGCACCTTATCCCCCTCGGTATGTCCGAAGGTATCATTCACCTTTTTAAAATGGTCGATGTCAATCATAACGATGGAAAGCGCCGTTCCTCCATAAAACGATTTCTGCGCTTCCAACCCCAATCGCTCCTCGAAATATCTCCGATTGTAAAGGCCGGTCAAGGTATCATAGAGCGCCATATTCTTGATCGAACTGAATCGCTGAAAATGTTTCAGCGTGGCGGCCATCTGGTATCCGATGACCGAGAAGAACTGAAGATCCTCGGCATCAAAGGCGTTGGGTTGTTCACTGTTGAGCGAGATACATCCGATGATCTCTCCCTCGATGGCCAGGGGTAACGTCAGATGAGATTTCAAGGGGGTCTGGGGATCCAAGTTCAACTGTCTGGGGCGCAGTTTCCGTTTTTCGATCTGGAGGTCAATTTGATCCATATCGATTTGCTCTTCGACCATGATTGACCAAACCTTGGCGATATTCTTCTTCACTGCCTGGGTAAAGGAAGGAGGACAGGACTCGTCTTGATACAGGTAGAGGGTCGGACCTTCCTTCCAGAAAACGGCAAAGGAGGAAAAATCGAACAAATTGGGAAGATTGTTTCCAGCCGATTCAACAATCTCTTTGAGCTCAAAGTTCATGCTGATGGCATTGATGGTGGAACGGAGGATGTTGAGATTTTTGAAGATGAGCCGCACAGAGATCTCCTATTTGGGGAAAAGGATCCGCTCGGCCTCTTTTACCTTTGGAAAAACCTTGGGAAAGAGTTCCCGGCTGATCACTCCTTCTGCCAACTCTGTAAAAAGGTGGAACAGGTGGTTGATCAGACTCTGAAATCCTCGATGGACATCAATGGGAGAGAGGAGTCGACCCTCTTCCCTCATCTTGGCCCATGAGATGCCCTCCTCGGTGACCTTCAGGGAGGTCAGAAAGGGATGCTTATCCGTAAGCTTTCGAATGGCCAAGTTCAGGAGAAGGGACAAAATCGCCTCCCCGACCAGAGAAGAGACGATCTCCCAGATTTCCATCAGCAGGCTGGAGTAGAGATCCAACACGAGATCGATCGATAATTTTCCCTTTTTATCCTCTTTCAATCCCGAACCCACTTTTTCTCCCCTTATTTCTTCACCTTGTGCCGCTTCTTGATCATGTTGTGAATCTCGTTGTGGTAAATATAAAATATCAGGAACACCAGTGTCGATAGTCCAAGGAGAATTAAGAAAGTCCTGTATTGCTCGTCAAAGGCCTTTGCCCCCTGAAGGGTGGCGATCAACGTGCCTGGAATTCTTCCCAGGGTGGTGATGATAAGAAACATGCCCGTGTGCATCGGGGTGAGTCCGAGAATATAACATAATGCATCTTTTGGAAAACCTGGAATTAAGAAGAGAAGAAAACTGAGGATCACCCCCTCATGACCGACCAGATAATCGAACTTCTTCCTCGTCTGGGGAGAGACAAATTTTTCCACAGCCCATTTTTCAAAGATTCTTGCCAGGGCGAAGGCCATCCAGGAACCGAAGAAGAGACCGATCATGGAGTAGATAAATCCACCCCCACCTCCGAAGATATATCCCCCCAAGAATTCAATGGCGCCCCCGGGGATGGGGGCGACAACGACTTGTAACACCTGGAGGAGCATAAAAGCGATGGGAGAGTAGGCCCCGAAGGAAAGGATAAACTTCTTGGCCTTGCGCCGACTCCCAAAAAGAGCGTAAAGGTGAACGATCTGAGCCCACAACTCAGAATGGTATTGATAGATAAGAAGAATACAGATGACGGTAAAAGGCCCGAGGATCCAGATCCATTTCGATTTCAGCCGGGGAAAGAATCTCATAAGATGGAATGGCACCGTAGGAGAAAAGGTTGCATGATTCCATAACATAAAAAAGAAAGAGAGTAAAGGCCTTCTTTCCTTTCAGCCACTGCAATTGTCATTGAGAGGAATTGGGAGACAAAAAAGGGGTGGAGAGGACTCCATCCCTTTTTTGTCTCTAAAAGGACTGAATTATTTCTGGGGTAACAGCAGATTGTGTTCGGCCAAAAGTTTCTTGAAGATCTCGGACTGCTCCGCAATGTATTTAATGGATTGCGGATTGTTTAACAGCATGGCCACAAAGCCCGCCTTCACAATCTTGGAGTGATAGTCCTCCATCTTCACCGTGTCTAAAAAGGCCTTCTCCAATTTTGCAGTGACCTCTGCCGGGGTGTCCTTCGGCACGGCGACACCCCGATCGATGCGTGGATAAAACTTCATCCCCAGTTCCTGGAAGGTTGGGACATCGGGGAGGGTCTCCATCCGCTTCTCCGTTCCGATGGCCAGGATCTTCATCTGATCACGGTATCCCACCAGGTCGGAGGAATTTCCCCAGATGGCCTCAACATGGCCTCCCAGAAGGGCGGTCACCTGGGGGGCCGCACCCGTGAACGTCACATCGGTCAGCTTGGTGCCGGTCATCTTCATGAATTGGAGTGAGGCCATATGGTGGCCTGAGAATTTACCGGAGATACCGACCGTGATCTTCCCTGGATTGGCTTTCGCAAACTCAATGAACTCTTTCAGATGATTAATCTTCGAATCTTTTTTTACGACAAGACCGATGGGAGTCGATTCAAAGATGCAGAGGGGCTGAAGGTCCTCGGTCTTAAAATTGGCATCCTTTTGGGAAAGGGGCTGAAGGATGATATGGGGGATATTGATCCCGCAGACCGAATATCCGTCCGGTTTCGCCTGGACAAACTTCGTCCAGGCCAAGGCCCCTCCTGCACCAGGCATATAACTGACAACAATCGGCACCCCAAGGATCTTTTCAAGGTGGGGCTGCTGCATCCGGGCCTCCACGTCAGACTGGCCACCGGGGTTGAAGGGGATAATATACGTGATAGGTCCTTTTGGAAAATCGGCTGCACCCGTCGAAAGGACCGGCAGGAGAATCAAGGTCCCCAAAAGAATCGCCCATAAATATCTTTTCATTTTCGTCCTCCTTTTTGAGCCCAAGGTATTGTCAAAAGTTGTTTTCTCCCCTCTCCCCTTGGGGGAGAGGGACAGGGTGAGGGTAAAATCGCTATTTCAATTCTTCGTGGACAGAAGATCAAACTCCTGAATCAGCTTGTTCAGGAGCTTTGCCTCGGATTCGAGATATTTCTGTGAGTCCTCGATTCCCCAGACCTGGGGCACAAAACCCGCCGCCTCCATCTTGGCAATGAACTCCGGTTTCGAAATCGTATCGAGAAAGGCCTTTTCCAGGCGCTTCAGGATCTCTTTTGGAACGGCCTTGGGTGCCATGGCTCCCCGTGCAATCCTGGGATAGAATTCCATCCCGAGTTCTTTAAACGTAGGAACATCGGCAAGCGGATTCATCCGTTTTTCAGAGCCGATGGCAAGAACTTTGATCTCATCCTTGCTGCTCACCATCATGGTCGAATTGGAGAAAACGGCATCCACATGACCGCCCATGAGGGCTGTTTGAAGCGGAGCGGTTCCCGTGAAGGTCACATAATTGAGTTTGACTCCAGCCATTTTCATAAATTGCAGGGTCGCAAAATGATGGCCTGTAAATTTGCCAACGCCTCCACAGGAGACCTTTCCGGGGTTGGCCTTGGCATACTCGATAAATTCTTTAACCGTCGATGCCTTAAACCCTTTTTTAACAGCGAGCCCGATGGGGGTGTATTCGACAATGGCCAGAATCACGAAATCATCCGTCTTAAAAGATACATCCTTCATAAACATGGGTTGAAGAATGGTGTGAGGAATGCTGAACCCTCCGAGGGTATATCCATCGGGCTTGGCTGCAGCCAATTTGGACCAGCAGAGCGCCCCGCCCGCGCCGGGGAGATACTGGATGACAAAAGGAACTCCCAGATGTTTTTCGAGGTAGGGCTGCATGGCCCGGGCTGCGATGTCCACTTCTCCACCGGGGTTGAATGGATTCATGTAATTAATCGGCCCTTTGGGAAAATCCTGCGCCCCTGCGCCTATCGCACAGATCAGAATCATTGCCAGGCTGACAAACATCCATTTCAAATGTTTCATCTTCGTTCTCCTTTCCTGATTAGACTTCTTCTCCTTCGACCTTCTCCTGAAGCTTCCGGCGCCGCTTCCCGATCCATGGGACCAATGGAGAAATCAACAGGAACGCCGTAATGGCGATAAAGACAGCGGAGATGGGGTGGGTGAGGAAGATCATGGGATCCCCTTGAGAAATAACCAGGGATAGGCGCAAATTGTTCTCCATCATCGGTCCGATGACGATGGCCAGGACAAGGGGCGCCATCTCAAACTGGAACTTTCTCGCCAGGTATCCGAAGACTCCGAATCCGATCATCAAGGTGATCTCAACCAGGCTGTAATTGAGGCTGTAGACTCCAATCAGACAGAAGAGAAGGATCAACGGGAAGAGGATGGGATAGGGAACTCTCAGCACCTGCACCCAGAGCCCGATCAAGGGAAGGTTCAGAATCAGGAGCATCACATTGCCCAAGTACATACTCATGACCGTTCCCCAGAAGAGATCCGGATGTTTCGTGATGATCATGGGCCCAGGCTGAATCCCATGGATCATGAAGGCCCCCAGGAGGATAGCGATCACGGAATTGACCGGAATGCCCAATGTGAAGAGAGGAATGAAGGCACCCCCGGTCGCCGCATTGTTCGCCGACTCCGGTCCGGCCACACCCTCGATAACCCCTGTCCCGAATCTCTCAGGATGCTTTGAAAGTTTCTTCTCAATGGCATAGGAACTGAAAGAGGAGATGACAGGCGCAGGACCCGGAAGGATCCCGATGAAGAATCCGAGAACAGATCCCCGGATAATGGGCCAGAAGGAATCCCTCCAGTCCTGGAGATTGGGGAGAAGGTTCTTGACCTTTGTCGTGATGACCTGGCGCTTCATGACCTCCTCGACATTGACAATGACCTCCGCCACACCAAAGAGGCCCATAATGGCTGGAATGAGACCCACGCCGTCACAAAGCTCGAGGATGCCGAAGGTGAGCCGTTGGGTGCCAGAGATACAGTCCATCCCAATGGTACTGACCAAGAGCCCAAAGACAAACATCATCAAGGCTTTGAGAATAGACCCCGATGCCAAATAGATCAGGATAATAATGCCAAGAAGCATCAGACTGAAATATTCGGGGGGCCCGAAGGCCAGGGCAAATTTAGCCAGGGGAGGAGCAACCAACATGAGGCCGATGATCGATACCGTTCCTGCGATGAAAGACCCGAAGGCAGCAATTCCAAGAGCAGGGCCCGCGCGACCTTTCAGGGCCATCTGATACCCATCCAGGCAGGTGATGACGGAGGCCGCCTCTCCCGGAATATTGACCAGGATGGAGGTCGTCGATCCACCATACATGGCTCCATAGTAAATGCCGGCCAGCATGATGATGGCTGTCACCGGAGAAACATGGAAGGTATTGGGCAGAAGGAGCGCAATGGCTGCTGTGGGACCCAGCCCCGGAAGCACGCCAACGAGTGTCCCCATGAGCACGCCTAAAAAACAGAAGAGGAGGTTCATCGGCTGCAATATGATCTGGGCCCCGAGGGCTAAATGGGTGAAAATATCCATGCGTCACCTAAAAACCGAAGAATCCCTTCGGAAGTTGTGTCTCTAAAAAATGGATAAAGAGTAAACGGGCAAAGAGGGACCCGCAGACGGAGACGATGAAGGTCCGTTTCCAGGATTGAGGAAAGATGAATTTGACGAGAAAGGTCAGGAAGAGAAAGGTCGTGAGGGTAAATCCAAGGCGGGTCAGAAGGAGATTATAAACAGCAAGGGATAGAAAGGTGGCGGACACTCTTTTCCAGGAATCGGGCTGGGGGAAAAAGGAGGGTTTGGCCTGCCAGGCCTTCTTCGCGAAACTCCCAAGAAGAAGGGCGACGGACATGACGGCCAGGGTCAATCCCGCATAAAACGGAAGAAAACCCGGGCCCGGGTCGGTCCAGGTCCCAATCTCCACCCTCCCGGCGTAGAGGAAGAAGAAACTTCCAACCGATAGGAAAAATACGGCTGCCACACGATCATAGGTCCGGATATCCTTCATGGCGTTCCCATTCGATTTAGGAGTGCAATTTTTGACTTAAACTTACCCGTTTTGTTTTTTTTGTCAAGCCTTTTCTTCCCCGCCATTTTTCAAATCCCATGCTAAGATGCAGCCTTTTCAATGATCCGGTAGGCCTTGCGATAGACAGCCTTTGCCTGCTCCTGATCGACCTCGGCACAAACCTGAGCGATCTCCTTTAAAGACTCGATCTTTTCGGTCAAACCCTGTATCAGAAGGGCTTCTTGAACGGCCTTTTCGAGGAGGCGTCGCAATTCTTCCTTATTGAAGTGGGTGTTCTTTTGGACCATCTGGCAAAGGGTCTTGACCCGGACCTCTTTGGGCTCGATCTGATTGCAGACCTCCAATCCCTTCTCGGGGTCCAGCCTAAACCATGCAAGAGAAATCTCACTCATCAGGCGATACTGTTTGGTTTTCTGGGCATATTGGAGGGCTTTTTCGAGGACCTTGAACTGTTCTTCAACGCCCTTGCTTTCGATTCTTCCTCGCTCAAGCAGAACTTTTGCCCGAACAAAAGGTGGGTCTGTTTTTTGAAAGGCCGTCAATGGCTCATGAGGATCCAGGGCCGATTGGACAATAAGAATTTCCGCGAGAAGGGGATCCTCCTTCCCGGGTAAAAAGCCGGATCTTCGGACCTCGCCCTCAGCCAGGCTGAGAACTTCTTTCCCCTTTTCTCTGTTTATTACCTGCCACTGCTGACCGATCTGGAGAAGCCTCCTTGCCCTCAACCTCGGATCTTCGACACGGGCTGCTGCTGAAACTGCTTTGGGGAAGACTCTCTCGGCCTCTTTCCGGTTCCACTTCTTGAGCTGGGTTCCGACGTGTAAGAGACCACAGGAAAGGGACTCCGCAAACTCAGGGGAAACTTCCTCAGAGATTTGCAACGCCTTTTCCTCGTCAAGGGGCGCCCACTCGGCAGCCAGCCCGCTCAGGAGATAAGACCGCTCTTTAGGGTCCTTGATCTTTCTGATCTCTCCCAAGGCTTTTTCATAATAGGGGGGAGCCTGCGATTCATCCTTCTTTGCCCTCTCCCTTCCCAGGCCCCAATAAGAGAGTGCAAGGAGGCCTGTTTGATCGGGCCCCGACGTCATTGAGCGGGCATGTCGTTTTGCCTCATCATCAGCCATTTTCTGATAAAGAGCGAGACGCAAAGATCCGTCTGAGATTTCCAGGGCTGCCTTCAGTGCAAAGGGTAAATCCTCTTGAATCCAAACGCCGCTTCCCACCGAGAAGAGCAGGTCTCTTGTCTCGGGTTCAGAGACCTGACGAATCTTCCGAAGAGTCCTCTCCTTATCGAGCCGGGCAGCCTCCATCACCAGGGGAGACAAAAGCCTTCTTCCTCTGTGTCCCTCAGGCAACGTTAACGTCAGTTCAATCGCCCTCTCAAAGAGGTCAGAGGCTGTCCGGGGTTCTGCCTTTTTCAGGTTTCCGGCGACCTCTTTAAAAGCCGTGGCCTTTTCGAAAGGAAATTGAGAAGGGATCGCCTCGGCCAACTGTCTTGCCTTTTCCGGATCTGCCGCTGTCCGCTGCCGAACCTCATCCAACGATTTTCGGACGCGGAGAACCGAAGGATCCACCCCATCTAATAGAGCCTGGGGCCTGACTTTATCCGAATGTTTCCATCCCTCCGCAACGTCTTCGATGATTTCGGCCTTCATCCACGGGGATGAAATCTTTTCTGCCGAGGTTAGAGCCATTTCGAATAACTTGGATTCCATTCCCCGCTCGATCCGATTCCAGCTCTTGCCCACTTCGATCAGGATCGAGGCTCTGGTATAAGGATCCGCAAGGGTCATCGCTGCCCGAAGGGCTTCCCGATAGAGGGCATTCACTCCTTCCCTGTTTCGGTCCATCGATTGACGGATGAGATCGACACTGATTTTGATTCGGATAGGTTCGATGGGAATTCTTACAGCCAGATCAAGGGCTTCTTTTCGATCTTTTTTGGAAAGTTCCAGGGCTAAGGCTCCGAGCACTTCAGAACGATAGAAGGCATCCTCGATTCCGGGAAGGAAGCGCAGCGCCTCACGGGGTTCCCGTTGGGCCAACTCTTTGCCGATCAGGCCCGTCACCTTTTGGGTCTCAAAAGGGTCAGAGATCCTGAGCGTATCAGCATAAGCCTCTTTCAAAAGGGTCAAGGCTTTCGCCTTCTGAACCTTCCGGCTCTTTGCAAGGAAAATCAGAGCGTAAGCCCGTTCTTCCGGAAAAGCGCGGGGAATCTCCATGGCCAGGCGCTTGGCCTGCTCGACATCCAAGGGCGACCAGTGAAATACCAGCTCCTGAAGGGCGAAGGCCTTGAGCTGATCCTCCTTCACATGTTGAATTTGGAGAAGGGTCCGGTCCAACCAGGCGTTTCTCTTTTGAGGGAAGAGAGTCGCAGCCGCCGCAGAAATTTGAATCATGGCCCTTAATTGGGAATAGGCGGTCGGGACTGCTTCAGCCACCTTCCAGGCTTCTTGTAAAAGCATTTCAGCCTTGCCTTTATCACTGGCGGAGAGGGCAACCTGGTTCAACGCCAGGGCCTTCAGGAAAGGTTCGGTCATCGACCGGGCAATCTCAAGGGAACGGGCCTCATCCCTTCCAGCCCATGCCTCGGCAATCGCCTTGAGCTCCCGGCTGCGGAGTTCAGGATCTCTTCTGGCCAGGGCCTCTTTTGTGGCATACTCCAGGGCCAACCGGCCCCCTTTCGGATTGACTTGCATCCATTCCTCGGCAATAGCCCGGAGGGCCCACGTCCTTCTATCAGCATTCCGAAGTTCATCCCGTAAATCGAGGAGGGTATCTTCCTTGATCTTTTCCTGAGTCGCCTTTTCCTGATCCGGCCGGCGTGATGCGATCTCTTGCAGGGTCTGGGTCTGGCCTGCCTTTTCACGGGCTGTTAGGGACATCTGCCAGGCAAGCCGGAACCCTTTCTCAGCCTCCGAGGGCTCAATTTTTGCCCATTCCCGGCTCATCTCCGCAAGGAGACAGGACTGGTAAAATGTCTCTTCCATCTGACGGGTGATGTGGTTTGCTAAAGAAAGGGACTGCTCGAGTCGTTCTTGGCCAAGGCTTTTCTTTTGAAGGTCGGGGGGAGAAGAAGTGCAGGCGTTGGACGAAAACATTTCTCCCAAGAGGAGAAAAACCAGAAGGGGTTTTCCCATACGACCCAGTTTTCGATATCCTAAACCGATCAGAATCAGAAGTCCAAGAAGGAAGAGACTCCCAAGGCCAATGAACCAACGCCTGATCGATTCACCCCTGGCCTTGAGGGCAGGGTCATACACCTTTTGGAGAGCTGCCCGAATGGCTGACGCCTCTTTTGAAATCTGCTGAACAGAAACCATCTCATGCCCCTTCAGGTCGGAAAGGGATGCGGCAGAGTCTGCAGCGGCCTTCTTGAGACGATCCGTCATCCATCCCTGTGCTTCGAGGGTACGGAGAATCCGGTTCAACCGGATGACCCGGTTCTCTGTGAAGAAGATCTCTTCCGAAAGGGAACGGAGGCCGGGGCAGGAACCCAATTTCGCGGAGTAGACACTCCGGTCCTCTGAAGCATAACGACCTATAGCCTGAGGGAGGGTTCGAACAAATGGATGCGAATGGCACTCCAGACAATACCCTGCTGTTTTTGCAGAGGCCGGAGAAAAAAACGTCGTGAAGAAATAGAAACCAACGATCAGAGGTGCGATTTTACATCCCGGTCTCATTCGTTTTTACCCCTTCGAAAGGGAATGAAGTCTCTCATGTTTTCCCAAAAGATGAGACGCTTTAAATGGTGAATCCCCCTTGTAGGGCTGATATGCTTAGGACAGACGTCCGTACAATTAAATTCCATATGGCACCGATAAATCCCGTTTTCGTCGGCGATCTCTTCTAATCGTTTCCCTGCAAGATCCCGGGAGTCCGCAATCAGGCAGAACGCCCGGTTTAGCCCCATGGGCCCGATAGAGTCTGGGTTCCAGTGCATCATCGTGCAGGCCGAAACGCAGGAACCACAGGCGATACATTCCGTGTTCAATCCGATGATCTCCCTCTCCCTGGAGGCAGGTTTAATCCGGGCGGGCTCGGGAGAAGATGATTTCGGGATGAAGTAGGGCCCCAGCTTCTTCAATTTATTGATCAGGAATTTGAGATCGACGGTCAGATCCTTGATCACAGGAAGGTGACTCAGGGGGCGAAGGGAAATAGGTCCTGTTCCAAGGGTCTTGACCAGGGTTTTGCAGGCAAGCCCCTCCCTTCCATTCATCACCAGGGCACAGGAGCCACACATCGCCAGCCGGCAGGAGTAACGAAAAGAGAGGCTTTTGTCCTGCGTTTGCAGGATCTTGAAAAGGGCATCCAGGATTGTCACCTTATCCGCGTCGCCCAGGTCTACCTGAAATTCCTGCTCATGGGGCTCGGCATCTTTTTGGGGATCAAAACGAAAAATTCTAAACGTATAGACCATCTTTCACCATCATCGTAGGGCTTTAAATCCCAAATTTCAAATAACAAATCCCAAACAAATCTCAAATCCCAATTTCAAATGACCCAAACAAGACCAGATCAGACTTCTAAAATCTCGACGAATTAGTTTTGAATTTTGAACATTGGATCCCATTTGTGATTTGGTGCTTGTTATTTGGTGCCTGCTCTATCCCCCCAGGGGCAAATAGTTCCATACCAGCAGCAGTCCTGCAACCGCTAAGAGACCGAAGACGGCAAAGAGGACCTTCTGGGCCTTCACATTGACACCCAGGTCAATCAGAAAGACCCGAATCCCAAGGGAGGCATGAAAACTGACCACGAGGAGTAGTAAGAATTGGAGAGGCCTGCGATAGGGGAAAAAGAAATGGAGGATGAGAAAGAAAAGGATGAGGATCGCCGAAACCCTCTGAAGCAGCCAGGCCCACATCCCCGGCAGTGTCCTCCGCCAGACCTGCGCCTCTCCGACATCTCTTTTTAAGATCCATTCCTTGCCGTTCGCCATATCGTCTCTCCTCGGTTAGTAATCAGTGACCAGTGATTAGTGACTAGTAGAGCGATTCCAAAACACCATTACAGTCCATAATTGGTAGCCGCAGGCTTTAGCCTGCGTAAATAGCGCAACCTGAAGGTTGCGGCTACAGTTTCCATTGAAACGTTAATTGGGAATCGCTTTACTAGTAATCACTAATTGTTTGTAACTGATAACTGACTACTGATTACTGATCACTGGTTCATTCAAACCCGATATCCTCCGGTTTTAATCGATTCAGAATCGCGGGTCGCTCGTAAACTTTCATCTCATTATTTTGGAGCTGGATAAAGAAGTTCTTCAAATAGTCCCTGTTGTTCTTCTTGGGATAATCGCTCCGATAATGGGCCCCCCGTGATTCCCTCCGTTCCTGAGCCGACCGTCCGATCATCTCCGAGGCATCAAGAAGATTCCGGAGATTGAGCCAGTCATTCCATGCGATGTTACACACCCGGCCTCCCCCAATCCCCACTCGATTCACCTTTTCCCTCAGATCCTGGATGATCGAGAGCCCCTCCCTCAGGCCCTTCTCATCCCGGAGAATTCCCAGTCGATCCCAATTGCTCAGCCTGAGGGTGTCTCGAAGGGGATAGAGGTCTCCTCCCTCCCGGCCCAGGGGCGCCTCGACCTGCTTCATGATCTCTTCCACCTTCTTCTCATCAAACGGCAGAAGCTCTCTCCCTTCCACATCACCCGCCATGGTATCCCCTGCAATCCCTCCATAAACCGTGGAATCGGCAATGCCATTGCCTCCGAGGCGGTTGGCTCCATGAACGCCGCCCGCATCTTCACCCGCAGCATACAACCCATCGAGACCCGTGTGACCATACACACCAATTTTGACTCCGCCCATGAAGAAATGGCCCGTGGGAGAGACCTCCACACGCTCACGGGGAAGGTCATACCCATAATCCCGGCAGCGCTCAACCATGCCTGGAAAGTTCTTCTTCACAAACTCAGGACCCATCACAGAGGCATCGATGAGGACGCCTCCATTCGCGGTTCCTCTTCCGGCCATGATCTCCATGAAACTGCTGCGGGAGACCACATCACGGGTCGCCCTCTCTTTCACATCCGGGGCATACCGCTCCATGTAGCGTTCCCCAAGGGCATTGAAGAGTTGAGCACCGGCTCCCCTGAGCCCCTCCTCCAAAAGCGTTCCCGAGGTGTTGGATCCCTTCACGATTAAACCCGTTGGGTGAAACTGTACCATCTCCATGTCAACCATTTCAGCGCCTGCCCGGTAGCTGAGGGCGATTCCATCTGCAGATTTATCCAAGGAAGGGGCAAAGAGCTTGTACATTGTCGGTCCTCCGCCCGTGCAGACAAGGGTGGTCCGGGCGTGGGCAATCAGGAATTCCCCCCGATCCATATCGAGAAGCAAAGCCCCGACGATCCGGGTTCCCTCCTTATCCCGGAGGAGTTCGACCGCCCGGTGCTCATCGAGATAATCGATCTCCCTCCGGAAGATCTGCTCCGACAAACGGGAAACGATCTCGATCCCTGTCAGGTCTCCCTTATGGACGGTCCGATCGAAACTCTGGCCGGCAAAGGGTTTCTGATGGATCGTTCCATCCGGGTTCCGGTCAAAGAAACACCCATATTTTGTCTCCATCTCTTTGATCCGCGACGGAGCAACCGTCACCAGGGTCCATGCCAATTCCTGGTTATTGATGAATTGTCCCCCTTTGAGCGTGTCGATAAAATGTTTCTCACAGGAGTCAGCGGGGTTAAGAACCACATTGTACCCTCCCTGGACCATGCGGGAGCATCCACCTTTTCCAATAATAGCCTTGGTGACCATGAGGATCTTGATCTTTTTCCCAGAATCGGCCGCATGGAGCGCTGCACAGAGACCTGCGCCACCCGCTCCGAGAATAAGAAGATCGGTTTGAACGACGGGAATGGAGAGCTTACTCATTTTTTTTGTTCTCCCTGAAGTTCCAGGCAGAGGCTCATCTCCAGGAGACGGTCTCGCTCGACGGCTTTCAAAGTCACTTTCCGGGGATCCAGGGATAAGAGATAGGCGCTCAGACCCTCCAGATCCTCAAGAGAAATCTCATAACGAGGCATGGCGGTCCCTGGTTGGTAGAGTCTGGCATTATGGATGAACCGCTGAATCCAATCCCGAGAACGATGACGTTGAGTCACCCCAGTCATATCCGGCCCCTGGCGTCTCCCAGCCTTGCCCATAACCTGATGACAGTAAGCGCAATTCTTCACAGCAAATACCCTGGCTCCGCGCACCTCGGTCGCTGAAAGGGCCCTCTCGGGAATCACGACCTCCTCGCCATAACGGGCGTTGGCAATCCCCACGAGACTGAAGTAGATTCCGACCATCAGGAAGGCTGCGCCAAGTGCCAGGGCAAAGGGACGGCCAAGTAGATTTCGCTCGGGATTCCGATCGAGATAGGGAAGAAGAAAGAGTAGAAGAAGACCGAGCACCGTAAGAAAGAGAGACCCAAAAGGGTAGGAAGCACTGAAAAGAGAAAGGGTCTCGGGCAAAAAGAGCAGATACCACGGCAACGGGATCCGCTCCGGATTGAGGGTTGGATTAGCAGCTTCTTTGAGGGAATCGATAAACCAGGCGGGCACAACCGTGACCCCCAACAGAAGCAAACCCGCCACAACAGCCGCAGCCACAAGGTTCCTGTTGATTCTGGGAGGAGAGCCCCGCTGATCTCCAATCGATTCCATCCGATAGGAGAAAAAAAGAAACAGTCCGATCAGGATTGAAAATCCTGTGTGCATGCCATAGAATCGAACGAGGGCAGTACCCCCCAATTCCTTCCCGCCCCGGAGAAACTCGGCGACAAAGCCCCCAGCCCAGGGCAGGGATGAAAGGTTTGAAAGGATCATCGTTGTTCCCCAAAAGGCAGACTGTGAGAGTGGAAGGAGCGCCCCGGTGAAATTGACCCAGAGTGAGGAGAAGAGCATGAAGAGTTCGATGATCCAGGCATATCGGGGCCTCTCCTTGTAAATCCCTCCATAAAAGACCCTGAGGAGATGCGTGAAAAATAGCAAAAGGAGAAGGTTCCCCCCTACTCCGTGGAGCCGCCTCATCATCCAGCCGAATGGGACCTCTTCATTGAGCCGCTCTACGGAGGAAAAGGCCTGGCTAAAAGAGGGAACATAATAGATGGCAAGGAAGAGTCCGGAAAAGATGGAAAGGCCAAACAGTCCCCAGAGAGAATAGGTGAGGGAGTGAAAAGGAAGAGCCTCTGCTCTTCTACCGGTCTCTTTTATATTGTCTTGCAATGCCTTTTCCATATGGCGTTTATACGGCCCCTACCACGACCTTGTCACCCTTCACCTCGACCTTCAGCCGCTCAAGGGGTGTAGGGGGAGGACCGCTGATGACGTTTCCCTCTGCGTCGAAAAGACCGTCGTGGCATGGACAATAAAAGGTCCTCTTTTCCGGATTCCAATTGACCGTACAGGCCAAGTGGGTACAGACCAACGAGAAGGCCCTGAAGGTCCCCTCCTCTCCCCTGAAGAGAATTCCGGGAGAAGTGCCATACTGGAATGGATGGGCCTCTCCATTCGGGATATCATTGAGAGGAATCTCCACAGAGGCATAGGCCCCGGCACCTGGGGCCAGGAATCGGTAGCCGCCATAGAGGAAACTTCCTAAACCGAAGGCGCCAACAAAACCCAAAAGACCCTTCAGGAGTGTCCTCCTAAGGGTTTGAACCTCGGTTGAACTTTCCATTGTCTTTTCTTGTTTCGGCTCTTCGGTCATTTTAATCCATTATCTCGATCGAGGGGTCATTTCTGCTCCTTCTCCGGCCAGTAGAGATCTGCCTCAGGCACAGAGATCCCTTTCGCTCCGATGTAGCCATGGCACCGGTTGCACCCTGTTTTAGGGTTGTGGCAGAGAACACATTCCCTCTGGGTGAAGTCTCCCTGGTTAATGACCTCCCTATGGATCGTTCGCCACCGCTCGATGGGGGCATGGTATTCGGGAGCGGTCGATCCCCGGGGCACAACAACAGTTAGAGGCCCTTCCCCATTTAACTCGGGTTTTTGCACCTGCTGACACCCCGCAAGAAAACCCATCAGAATGAAGCAAAAAACTAAAAAGAAGGGAGTGTGTTTCATCGTCTCTTCTAAATCCCGAAGCTCGGTACTGTTTAGCCAAGAAAAATGTTTTGTAGTGGTGCCCCTTGTGCCTGCGCACCGAAGTGCTTCGGCACACAGGTGTGGGCGTATATTTTTGACCTTGAAACCTATCTTGTCCTGGTCTTTTCTACGGCCATAAAGGCCTACACTACAGGTTATCTTTGACAGACCTTTTTGAAATGGCTAAACAGTCACCCCATCTCAAATCTGATATCTGCAATCAAAGTACGATGGCCCTTCCCAAAAAGTCGTGAACGCCGCCGATTTGGCAGTCTACCTTGTAATGTTTCATCACCTCGGGCAGGTTCGCCTTACAGATGGCGCAGAGGGTGGCCATGAAATTGGCCCCGCTGGCCCGGCAGGCCTCTGCCCGGGGCTTTCCTCCTGCCATACGAATCTCCATGATCTCATCGGCAAGGAGGCCTCCCCCTCCACCGCAACAGTAGGTTTTTTCCCGTATCGTGTCTCGATGCATCTCAACAAAATGATTGCATGTCGCCTTAAGGATATTTCGGGGCGGCTCCAAATACCCTGCTGCTCGCGCAACATTGCAGGGGTCATGATAGGTCACTTTAAATTCATCATTGGCTGATTTGTCGATTTTGAAGGCCCCTTTCGAGATCAGGCTCCAGGTCAGATCGCAGAGGTGCGCCGGGTAGGGAATCTCCAGGAAGTCCATAGGCCCGCTGAGGGTCGTCGTGAAGGCCAGACCCGCTCGCCAGGCGTGGCCGCACTCGCCCCAGTAAATTTTCTTAACCTTGAGCTGCCGCGCCGCTTCGAGGATCCGGTTGTTCACCTTCTTCAGGTTTGCATAATTAAGAAAAAGACCGAAATTTCCACCTTCGTTGCAGTAGGTGCTGGTTGTCCAGGAGATCCCGGCTGCGTGAAACATCTTGGCATAACCGATCATGGTATTGGTGTTTACGAAGATATCTGCAGAGGGAGGCACCAGGAGGACTTCGGCCCCAACGGCATCGACTGGAAACCGGATCTCAACCCCTTCGGTGTCCTTCAGGTCTTCTTCAAGAAAAGTATTCATGTCCTTCCAGGCCTCAGGGGGAATGCCCAGGTTATTTCCCGTGTCATAGACCTTGGCTACGACCTCGGTCACATATTTTGTGGCGACACCCGCCGCAGCCATAATCTCCCGGGCGGCCATGGTAATCTCCGCCGTATCGATCCCGTAGGGACAGAAGACCGCGCAGCGCCGGCACTGACTGCATTGATAGAAATAGGTCACCCATTCCTCAAGGACCTTCTCACTTAATTCTTCCGCTTCGTTCGCCTTTCCCAAGAGCCTCCCGCCTAAGGTGAAGTAGCGCTTATAGACCTTCCTCAAGAGATCGGCCCTGGCCACAGGCATATTCTTTGGGTCGCCTGTTCCGAGGAAGAATGGGCACTTGTCCGCACAGGCCCCGCATTTCACGCAGATATCCAAGAAGAGCCGAACAGAGCGGTATCGATCGAGAACCTCGGCCATCTTCTTTAACATGGTCTCTTTCCAGTTCCCGACACGTTCCTTGGGAAGATCGATCTTGACCATGTCCTTCCCTTTGGCTGGATAGCACTTCTGATGGCTCGAAGCGCCAATCCTTATTTCAGGGACCGGAACCGGCATCCTCATTCCTTCTCTCCCTCCTTTGACCCGGTCAGGGTCTCACGATACCTCTCAGGGGTGGAGAGATTCTGATCGCTATAGCTCACAGGAAAATCCCACAGGTTGACGAACCGCTGTTCGAAGTTTGCCTTCTGGTTACGGGTAGGACTCAGGAGGAGTCCTCCTCCGTGCATCAACTTGCTGAAGGGAAAATAGATCAGCAGGGTCATCACCACGAGGAAATGGAATACAAAGAGCCAATGGACCTCTGGAACCGAATAGCTAAAATGGATAAGACCATTGATCAGGGCTTTGACATCGATGAGATAGGTTCTGAACAAAAGATTAAGGAGAAGTCCGCTAAGGGTGATCGAAAGCAAAAGGAACAAAGCAAAATAGTCTCCCAGGATAGAAATATAAAGGGGTCGTTCCATCAGCAGTCGACGGCCCAGAAGGAGGGCGATCGGGATCGGAATGAGATAGCCCGCATAAAGTCCCAAGGTCTGAATTCCTGCAACCCATCCGGGTACAGGAAAGAGGAAGTATCTCAAGTGCCTGAGAAGTACGAGCCACAACAGGATATGGAAGCACCACCCGGCAGCCCAGAGGAGCTTATCTGCCTTAAAGAGATTCGGAAACCAGAGGATATCCCCGATCAACCGCCCGGCAACGCCGATCCTGGTTTTGGGGCCTGGGGTGGTGACGATGCGCAAGGGTACGGGCGTCCGAATCCAGACCCAGAACCGGTACAGGATCCCCAAAAAGAATACCCCGGCGGTGATGTAAGGCAGAATGCCAAAAAGAAGTCTTGATCCCATGGCTAAGCAACTAAGGTCAAATGACAAAGTTCAATTGATTTTCTATACCGGGATTCCCAGCCGTCTATAAATTTCCGGGAGTCGCTTTTCGGCCTGGGCCCTTATCTCGGAATAGAGATGATTGCCGTGAGAATCCATGGCCACGGTCAGGGGACCGAAGTCTTTTACCTTAAATTGGTACAGGGCTTCCGGGTGAATATCCTCCCAGTAAACTGCCTCCACCTCGACGATCTGATTCGTCTCGAGGGCAGCCGCCCCACCGACAATGGCTAAATAGCAACCTCCAAACTTCTTCATGGCCTCCAGGCTCGCCTGATACTGGCCGCCCTTTCCGATGATGGCCCGCACCCCGTACTTTTCCATCAGTCCGGGAGTGAATCGATCCATCCGGCCACTCGTCGTTGTTCCAACGCAGATTTTTTCCCAGCGATCTCCTGCCTTCTTAAGGCTTGGGGCGGTGTGGATGCAGGCTGCCCCTTTCAGGGAAACCGGAGGATCCATCTTCTGGTCGAAAATACGGATCTGGGTAAGGTCCCGAATGCCGAAGATCGTTCCATTGAGGAATACGGTTTCGCGAACATATAATTTTCTCACCACTTCTTCCGTCAACGGCGTTGTTAAATGATAGGTTGCCATGGTTTACCTCTCTTGGCGCTTTAATTGCGTAGCGTCATTGCATCTTGGTGTCGTTTCTCCTTTGCTTAATCCTCTATTCCGCATTTCCCAATCCGCATTCTGCAACTGACTCCCCCAACCACCCCATCTCCCTATCTCCCCATCAATTTCTTCAAAACCCATATTCTACCCTTCCATCCGGATAGATCCTGGCCCTTGCCCTTCGGGCAGGCCAGCACTGGGTGTTTACAGCCACGGGGTTAAGCGTAATATGCGTGTGGGCCCATTCGATGTGAACGGCCAGGGTGGAGACGGACCCTCCAAGGCCCATGGGCCCAAAACCAAGGGAGTTGATGGCTTCATAGAGTTCATCCTCCATCTTGGCAAAGAAGGGGTCATGGTTATGGGAACCCACGGGCCGGGCAATGGCCTCTTTGGCCAACTTGCCCACTAAATCGGCTGTCCCTCCAATCCCGACTCCAATCACCCCCGGAGGACAGGGATTCGATCCCGACTGGAGTACCGTATCAATGATAAATTTCTTCACCGCAGCAATCCCATCCGCCGGGATGAACATCTTCATGGCGCTCATGTTCTCAGATCCCGACCCTTTGGGAATCATGAGTAGATCCAGATAATCATTCTCAGCAATGAAGTCCCAATAGATGATCGGCAATCCTTCTCCTACGCTGGTCTGCGGGTTGACCCGGGAGACCGGATGCGTAGAGCTTCCCCGGAAAGGATGTTCCAGGGTCGCCCTCTTTGCGCCTTCTTTTAGGGCCGCGGCAATGCGGGCCCCATCCACCGGGAATTGGCTGCCGATCTTGACGATATAAATGGGAAGCCCTGTGTCCTGGCAGATAAGCATATTCTGCCGGTCCGAAACCTCCACGTTTTTGAGGATGGTTTTAAGGGTTTCCTTACCCGTTGGATTTGTCTCCTTGTCGTAAGCCTTTTTCAAGGCTTCCCGAACATCGGGTGGCAAAATTTTTAAGGCACGGATGTAAAGTTCTTTGGCTGTATCCTCAACAAGTTGGTAGCTAAACGGTGCCATTTTTTCCTCCTTCATTCAGGGAGATTTCATTCACCCTTACCCAGGAAAAACTTTATATTCTCCATGACGCCATCGCGGACATGGCGGATATGCTGCCTCATCTGGCTCTCCGCCTCCTTCCCATCCTTTTTCTCAAAGGCCGCGATGAGGCGCTGATGCTCGGCCAGAGAGGTCTTCATCCGGCTGGATAAGCCCATGGGGGTCAGACGGAAGATGCGAATGTGATCGTGGAGGGTTGAAATCAGGTTGATTAACCGGCGGGCGCCTGAGAGGAGGATAACCGTCTGATGAAATTTAAAATCCTCCCGGGCATACCGTTGGACATCCCTCTTGCTGTAAGGCTCCCTGAAACCGCGCATGCAGGCTGCAAGCTTGACTAAATCATTGGGGGTCACCTTCTCTGCGGCCAGATAGGCGGCAAGACCTTCAAGGTTTTCACGGATCAGGAAGAGTTCGTAGATATCTTTCTCTGTATACTGGATGACAAAGGCCCCCCGCTGGGGGAAGATCTCGACGAGGCCCTCTTTTTCGAGGCGGTTAATGGCCTCGCGGACTGGCGTCCGGCTGATGCCCAGGGCTCTTGCCAATTCGCCCTCGTTCAATTTTCCACCCTGAGGGATCTGGTGCTCCAGAATAATCCGCTTCAGCTCTTTGTAGGCCTGGTTGACTAACGAGAGGTTGGCAGCTTCGATTCTCTGCATGGGGTCTGCGATCCTAACTGCATATTTTATACATTATACATTTTTGGATGTCAATCTTTTTTTTATCCGAGCCTTTCTTGCAGGAAGGGCTGAATGGAAAGGATGAGTAGGGTCGGCCACTGTGCCGACCCATGAGCCTGTCTATGCAAGGATGGGAAAAGGGCGGTTAAAAGAGGATGAGCTTGATGCAGGCAACCAGGATCAGAACAAAGATCCAGCGTTTGAACTGGTTTTCCTCGATGCGGCTGTTGAACCACTTTCCGATGAGTCCCCCCAGGACCATGAGGGGCAGAAGGTAAACCTCCGTCACCCATAATTTCCGGTTGAGGAGTCCTAACCCCGTAAACATAATGACTTTGGTCATATTGAGTCCCAAGAAGATCACGACCAGGGTCCCTACGAAATCCTCTTTTTTCAGACGGCCGGCCACATAGGTGGAAAGAAAGACCCCGCCTGAATTGGCCAGAGCCGAAACAATCCCGGCAAAGAAACCGATGGGAATGCTTCGCGTCAGGCTCGGAGAGACAGAGGGGATCCGTAATCCGATTTTCAGGATTTCCGTTCCCACATAGAGCAATCCAATGAGGCCAATGGCACGCCGTGCCAGGTCAGGTGTCAACCAGTTTAAAAGAAAGACCCCTGCCGTGACGCCCAGCAGGCAGGGTGGAGCCAGGGAAAGAATGTCTCTCAGACTCCATCGCTGCCAGTATTGATAAACGGCAGTGATGTCCGTGAAAAGCATCATGGGTGCAACAAGAACCACCGCTTCCTTGGGATCAGTCACAAGGGCAAGTATGGGCGTCAAAAAGATGCCGGCACCGATGCCAAACCCACTCTTGAGGACCCCCGCCAAAAAAGCCACAACGATTATGAGACAGGAAAACAAGCTCATGAGGAAAAAACCTTAACCCTTTCATCTGAAACCAAATAGGCCTCCTCATCCTGATCTTTATCACGTGTCATTCTGAAATAACTTATTAAGGAATTTTGTCAATAATTTCTTATGAAGTCATTGATCTGGAATTCGTAATATGTCATACATTATACAAAATTATGGAAAATGGGAATAACAAATTAATTGAGTCACCGAACCTCCGCGACAAGGTTTACGAAATTCTCAAAAGGTCGATCCTCTTTCAAGAGATCCTGCCAGGTGAAAAGATTGATGAAGAAGCCCTTGCCCAGCAGTTAGGGGTCAGCCGGACACCTATCCGGGAGACCCTGTGTCGCCTCGAAAATGAAGGCATTGTCAGAGTCATCCCCCGGCGAGGGGCCTTTGTTGTCAAACACTCCAGGGAAAAAATAACTGAAATCCTGATGGTCAGGGAGGCCCTCGAGGGATTTGCGGCAAGGCTTGCCGTGGATCATATTGACGAGCAGGTGATTGATCAGATGAAATCCCTTTTCAAGAATTATTCCGAATCGAATATCCGGGATCGGACAAAAGAATACACCCAGGCTGACGTCGAATTCCACAACCTGATCATCAAGGTGAGTGGAAACGATCTTCTTTCGAGCATCATGAAAACCCTCAACGACCACATACAGATGCTTCGAATTCAAACCGTCTCCCACGAAGGAAGGCTGGAACAATCCCTCGTGGAGCACTTCAAGATCATTCAGGCCATGGAGCAGAGAGACCATGCGTCCGCAGAATACCTGATGAGGGAACACATTCGAAATGTGAGAGAATCGGCCCTGAAAAATGTTGAAGGGGAATGAGAGAATTGCTTCTTCATCGCATGGGAGGTGTCTTGTTCTTATGTATCAACGAGCCGTAAAAATCGGACAAGCCCGAATGGGCCTTGTCTCGAATAGCGAAAGGCTCATCACGGAACCTCGATACTTTGAGGGACAGGTGATGGAATCCCTGCTGACCGATATTCACTCCATCCACGACATCCCCTATGCCGAAGATCTCGACGCCTACTTCATTGCCCTGGATGATGCAAAGGTTGAACCTCAGATCAACGTGACGGGAAAGGTTCTCTTTGCCGCCGGGGATTTCACCCGTTACGAGAAGGAGTGTTCCGATAATCGCTATTCGCTCTTCGGAAACCTGGGCCTCTTCTTCAAATACCTCCTGGTCACTCTGGAACGGCATCATCAGGTCTACAGTTTTCACGCCAGTTCCATGTTCAGTCCTTCTCGAAATACCCTCCTCCTCGTCGTGGGAGGGGCCGGGGCCGGGAAGACGGTCTTCCTTCTCAAAGGACTCGAGGACGACTGGCAGATCTTCAGCACCGAGATGACCCATTTCCGCTTTACGGATCAGGGATATGAATTTTATATGGGCTCCCTCTTCGACAATATTCGCCTGGGGACCCTGATCTATGACTTCCCGGATGCCAACAAGAGACTGAAAGTGGAGATCCCCGATGTCCCGGATGTCTGGAGTCACAAGATTGCTATCGATATGGGCCACATCGCCGCCCAGCCCTGCTATCTCAATCCCCTCGTCACGGTTGTGGATGCCAAGATAGAATCGGGTCGGGAGATTCCTGTCGTTAAAACACTCACCCGTAAGGAGAAGATCGTCAAACTTCTCTTTGACAATGCCACGGAAAAATTTGGCTCCCCCGTGATTCTTTACGATGTGATTCCAGTGGAGGGCCTGGATACGCCTGAGCTGATGAAACAACGCCTTCAGACAATGACCCGCTTCGTTGATGAAGTCACCTTAAACCCGGTGAAATCCGTTTTGGCCGGTGCAAAAAACTGCATGGAGGGAATCTGATATGAGCCACGTTAAATCATTTGACGGAGTCTTTGAGATGCCCGTTTCCGGACGGTCAACCAAACCACGGCAGGAAGGCCTGACGATGATCATTGACAAGGGTCTCGGACTGCACGCAACCCAGGACCTCCTCGATTCCGCCGCTGACGTGATCGACTTTATCAAGCTAACCTTTGGAACCAGCGCCTTCCTCGATCTGGACTATCTGGCCCAGAAGGTGGAGATGGTCAAGGACTACGATGTCTGGATCTGCCCGGGAGGAACCTTTTTAGAAGTCTCTGTCTGGCAGGGGGCTTACGCCAAATACCTCAAGCGCTGTAAGGAACTGGGATTCAACGCCATTGAATTCTCCGACGGGACGATTGAGATTGATCTGAAGACCCGGGCCGATTGCATCAAACGGGCTGTGGATATGGGATTCATGGTGGTCTCGGAGGTTGGAAAGAAGGATCCGGATGAGAAGGTGGCCGCTGCCAAAATGCATGAGGAAATCGCGGCGGACCTGGCAAACGGGTCCTTCAAGGTCATCGTCGAGGCCCGGGAGGCAGGCAAGGGTGTGGGCATCTATGACAAAGACGGAAAACCCAAGCAGGATGAGGTCGATGCCATCGTCAGGGGTGTCGATGACATCACCAAACTGGAATGGGAGGCCCCGATCAAGAATCAGCAGCAGTTTCTCATCCTACGATTTGGCATCAATGTGAGCCTTGGCAATGTTCCGCCTGAGGATATTCTTGCCCTTGAGGCCCTCCGTAACGGGCTCCGCGGAGACACGCTGAAACAGGCCTTTTTAGCGAATCCAGAATATAAGAAACAGTAACGGTTTTGACCATTAAGAGCTACGCATAATCCCCTTTCATCCTTCGAGGGTGTGAAAACCACCTTCAAAATACAGGGACCGGATAGGGAGGTACGATTTTGGAGATACCCCCTGTCCGGTCTGCCATCTACCAATAACTTCACACCTTCCCTTTGAAAAAGGGGGGCAGAAAGGGTTTTGGGAGTGAACGCCCCTCTCGAACTTCCATACGGCAAGGGAAACATTTCCGTTGATCTTCCTTCGGACTGGAAGGCAGACCTCTTCCGACCTCACCGCGTCCGTTTGGCAGGAGACCCCCAACGGGAGATCCTCCAAAGTCTCGAAGATCCTCTCGGTGGAAAACGCCTCGAAGATTTCCGGGGAGTCAAATCCGTTGCCATTGCCATCAGCGACGAGACCAGGCCCGTCCCGCATCGACTGATCCTGCCCCCGCTCCTTGAGCGGCTGGACCGGATGCGGATCAATCCCTCTGACATTCACGTGTTGATTGCCTCAGGGCTTCATCCCCCCATGCCGGAAGCGCATCTTCCAAACATCCTGCCCCTCGAAATTCTGAGAAGGTATCCTGTTGTTGTTCACGATGCCAGGCGGACCGATCTCAAGTTCCTGGGAAATACCGCCCGGGGAACCCCCGTTTTTTCCAATCCCTTATTTCATCAGGCCGACCTTCGTCTTGTATTGGGTCTGATCGATCCCCATCAGTTTGTGGGTTACACCGGTGGCGTTAAGGGCGCGGCCATCGGACTGGCCGGCTCGCAGACGATCGAAGCCAACCATTCCATGCTCTTTCACCCCGGAGCGGTTGTCGGAGCGATCCAAAACAATCCGGTTCGTCAGGATATCGAGGAAATCGGAAGGATGATGGTTGTGCACTGGGCGGTCAATGTGATACTCAACGAGACGAATGGCGTGGTTACGGCTTTTAGCGGGGATCCGGTGGAAGTGGAGCGCGTTGGAAGCAAATTTTGCAGGACCATTTATGAAACGATGGCTTCACAAGAATATGATTTCGTTATCGCCTCTCCCGGCGGGTATCCAAAAGACATCAATGTTTATCAGGCCCAAAAGGCCCTGGCCCATGTTACCCCTCTCGTCAGGCAGGGTGGGGATGTCCTCTTTTTCGCTGAGTGCCCGGAGGGCCACGGAGACGAACTCTTTTATCAGATGATGGTAAAATACAAAAACCCTGTGGATGTGATCGATAATTTCAAAAAGGCAAAATTTAAGATGGGGGACCACAAAGCCTTTCTCTGGTGCCGTTCCTTGATCAAGGCCCGGGTCCACCTCTATTCATCCATCGATGAAGGATTAGGCAAAACCCTGATGGTCTCCCCCGTCAACACAATCGAGGAAGCCTTTGAAAAGATAAAAAAGAAATATTCCAACCCGCCGTCCATCGCTGTCCTGCCCAAAGCCAACTCCACCTACATCCGTATCCACAGGTAGGTCTTTTACTCATCTCCCCCTACCGCTCAGCAACTCCAAGAGTCATCATTCAGTTTTGAGAGAAACTCGGAATGTCGCCTCGCTCTTGACATCCTCTTCCCATTCCGACCTAAAGACCTCTAACCATCCATCTAAAGCTCAAACCTTGTTTCTACCGAAGGAACAACGAATTTTTGGGGGAAGGCCTGCCAGACAGCGGCCATTGCCTCAAACCCAGTGCAATGCAGAGGAACAAGATAATCAATCCCCTTCTCTTTCAAGGTCTGGATGGTCTTGGCAATTCGATCCCGGACGACATCAGGGGGACATTGCTGAAAGCAATAACCTTTCGGTCCTATCCGATTTGCTTGCCAAAGATCCCGGATACAAAAAAGCCTTCCGCGACAGAAAGGCCAAGAACCGTAATTTATTGATATTTTTGGTGCCGGAGGTCGGAACTCCTTCGATTGGCTCAGGACAGGCTCCTCGACACGGGGTGGAAGCCCCGCGGGATTTTGAGACCCTTAACTAACGGCACGTAACGCAGCGCAACTATTAAGAAAATATTAATTCTTGTTTAATGATATCAAACAGTTAAATCAAATCGGATTGTCCTTTTAAGTCCTTTACAATCCTTCTAAGTCCCTGCATATCGTTCACCAAAGTTCAGACGAAGTTCAAACGGAATTCTCTACGCTGCACCCTCAAAAACATATTACCAGGGGACTGGCGAGATAGCAAGGCCGGATATGGTCAGCGGGTGGTAAAACTGTCCTGGCCAGCATTCAATTTGACAAAGAGCCTTAGAATGAGTCTCGATCCAGCACTTCTTCCACTTAAGAGTCTTCACTCTGAGACAATTCCGGAGGTCAACAGCTTCCGATAAGAATCGAGAATCCCGATTCAATATATGAAGATCAGACCAAAATCTTTCCTGACCGACTCAAAACAGAGAATAGATAGCAGATAGTGAAGCCTTTCCGAAAGGGATCCTGCCTCGTCCCCCTCGGTCATTGGGGTGAGTGGCGCAGGGGAACCTCCCCCCTGCGCTCTCTCAGATA